>Ga0075012_10000550_pt1 | contig 39426 bp, 36 predicted proteins | sample All_14_2_FD_71474 | JGI IMG/M metagenome (GOLD analysis project Ga0075012, IMG submission 71474) | Freshwater microbial communities in response to fracking from Pennsylvania, USA - Allegheny Zone_MetaG_DW_15 | ecosystem: Environmental > Aquatic > Deep subsurface > Groundwater > Drilled...
GTCGGGATTGATGATGTGGCACAAGACACGCGTATTTTGCAGGTGGAGCTGGAAAACAAAGGCCGCATGACCTTCCACGCCGGTCAATATGCCCTGCTGGGCCTTGACAAAACCGCAGGCGAACTTGCCGCCGATGCTGACATCCGCCCCTTTTCCATCGCTTCCACACCGCAAGAATCCTTGCTGGAGTTCCACATCCGCAGCACAGGGCAGGGATTAAGCGATTACCTGGTCCACAGGGCCTCTCTGGGCACTTTGGTGACCGTGGAGGGCCCGTTCGGCACAAGCCACTGGAGACCCTCCCCAAGGCCCTTAATGGCCTTGGCCGGCGGGCTGGGCATTGCCCCGCTGAAGGCCATCCTGGAAGCGCATCTGGCACAGGCAGGCTCCCCGCCCTGCCACCTGTATTGGGGGGTGCGCAGTGCCGACCAGCTCTATCTGGACCTGTTTTTCCGAAGCCTCGCCCAGCGCTACGCGCGGTTTTTCTATATCCCCGTTTTATCTGATCTGTCTGAAGAAACGCCCTACCGCACCGGCTTTATCAGCGAAGCCGTCACGGCGGATTTTGAAACCCTCTCCGGCTTTGATATTTACATGGCAGGCCCGCCGCCCATGGTGGCCGCCACCCTGCCCGCGCTGTTACACGCCGGCGCGGAAAAAGACCATATCTACAGCGACGCATGGTCCACCACCAAAGAACAGCAATAAAACATGACATCCTATATTTTCCAGCCTGCCCCCGCCCCGTTTTTGCCCATTGCCGGCAAGCGGGATGTTTTTCCGGTCCGGCGCATTTTTTGCGTGGGGCAAAATTACGCGCAACATGCGGTTGAAATGGGTGCCAAACCGGGGGCGGCATCTGGCATCCCTGTCTTTTTTATGAAACCCGCCGACAGCCTGACACATGATGGCGATACCATTTTATACCCGCCCGAAACCAACAGCCTGCACCACGAGGTCGAGCTGGTGGTGGCCTTGCATTCGGGCGGCATGAACATTGCCGAAGACGACGCGCTCGACCATGTTTTCGGCTATACCGTGGGCCTGGACCTGACCCGCCGCGATCTGCAAAAACAGGCCAAGGATGGCGGCAAGCCGTGGGATTTATCCAAGGGGTTTGACTGTGCAGCACCTTGCGGCCTTTTGATCCCCGCCAGCACTTTGCAGCAAAACCCGCCGGCCGGGGCCATCCAGCTGTCCGTGAACGGTGAATTGCGCCAGGACGGGCAGCTGGGCGATATGATCTGGCCTGTTCCGCGCCTGATTGCCCTGCTGTCACGCTTTATCACACTCGGCGCTGGCGATATTCTGATGACCGGCACCCCCGAAGGCGTGGGCCCGCTGGAACGTGGCGACAAGGTGGATGCGCATATTAACGGCATTGGCGATTTATCTGTCACCGTGAAGTAAAATTTTAAGCGTTTTGATCCGTCATTCATCTGGCTAAAGGGGGGCAAATTTCGCTATAATCACCCCCATGATTGGCACCGATATCGAACATCTGATGAAAATGCTTGCCCGCTTGCCCGGTTTGGGTCCGCGCTCGGCACGCCGTGCAGTTTTGCATCTTCTGAAAAACCGCGAGAGCCTGATGCTGCCGCTGGCCCAAGGACTGGAGCGTGCGGCCGATGTCATCACCGAATGCCCCGAATGCCACAACATGGACACCGTCAGCCCCTGCGCCATTTGCACCGATAAAAGCCGCGATGCCAGCCTGATGTGTGTGGTCGAAGACATTTCCGACCTCTGGGCGATTGAAAAAACCGGATCCTTCCGCGGCTACTACCACGTATTGGGCGGCACGCTGTCCGCCCTTGATGGTATTACGCCGGATGACCTGTCGATCCCGCATCTTGTCCGCCGCGCGGCGGAAACACCCGTGCAAGAAGTCATCATGGCCCTGAACGCCACGATCGATGGCCAGACGACCGCACATTACATTGCCGATTGCCTGGCAGATTGCCGCGTGTCCATCAGCCAGCTCGCACATGGTGTGCCCATTGGCGGCCAGATTGATTATCTGGATGACGGTACCCTCTCGACCGCGCTTAAATCCCGAAAGACTGTTTAACCATGCAAAATTTCAGCCACATCAATACCTGGGTCTTTGACCTGGACAATACCCTCTATGATGCGGAAGCCCATATCTTCAAACTTGTCGCCGACCGCATGACGGGCTTTGTGGCAGACTTTTTAAAAGTTGATACGGATGAGGCCAACCGCCTGCGCAAACATTACTACAAGACCTACGGCACAACCTTGCGCGGGTTGATGACCGAACACGGGCTGGAGCCCTCTGACTTTTTGCAATATGTGCATGATATTGACTATTCCATTGTCACTCCCTGCACCATTACGCAAGCAGGGCTTGCCCGCCTGCCGGGCCGCAAGGTTGTTTTCACCAATGCGCCGCGCCATTTTGCCGAAGCGATGGTAAAGCATTTGGGCATCGAGCATCATTTTGATGGCTTGTTTGCGATTGAAGATGCCACCTATATGCCCAAGCCGCATTTAGATACCTATCACACCTGTTTCACCAAACACGGCGTAGACCCAAAAACCGCCTGCATGTTTGAAGACATGGAAATCAATTTGAAACCCGCGCACGAACTGGGTATGACGACCGTCTGGTTCCACGGGCAAATGACCGAACATCCGGCAGACGACAGCCACATTCACCACAAGGCAGAAAAACTTTCCGTCTGGTTTGAACAAACACTCCAAGCATAATTTTACCCGCAAGAGGATACCATGTCTGAATTTCTCGAACTTGAAAACGGCATCAATACCGTATGGGACCAGCGCGACACGCTGACCGACAAAACCAAAATCCTCGGCAAGAAAACCGTGGATGACATCATGGCGCTGATGAGCGCGGGCAAATTGCGTGTGGCCGAGAAAAAAGATGGCAGCTGGCATGTCAACCAATGGGTGAAAAAAGCCATTTTGTTGTCCTTCCGCATGAACGACAACAGCATTATTTCGGGCGGCCCGGGTGCCGCACCGTGGTTTGACAAAGTCAAATCCCGCTTTGACGGCATGGATGACAAAGCCTTTCGCGAGGCAGGCTTTCGCGCAGTCCCCGGCTGTTTCGTGCGCGATGCGGCCTATATCGCGCCCAAAGTTGTTTTGATGCCCTCCTTCGTCAACATCGGCGCTTATGTCGATGAAGGCACGATGGTGGATACATGGGCCACTATTGGTTCTTGCGCACAAATTGGCAAAAACTGCCACATTTCGGGCGGTGTGGGCATTGGCGGTGTATTGGAACCGTTGCAAGCAGGCCCTGTCATCATCGAAGACAATTGCTTCATTGGTGCGCGCGCGGAAGTCGCCGAGGGTGTGGTGGTCGAAGAAGGCTCCGTTCTCTCTATGGGCGTTTATCTGGGCGCGTCCACCAAAATTATCGACCGTGCAACGGGAGAAATTTTCATGGGCCGCGTACCTGCCTATTCCGTCGTCGTCTCCGGCACCCTGCCCGGCAAGCCTTTGCCGGATGGCACACCGGGCCCCAATTTGTATTGCGCGGTGATTGTCAAACGCGTGGATGAAAAAACCCGCTCCAAAACCTCCATCAACGATTTGCTGCGGGAATAACCGCCATGCATGACGCGGCCGTTAAACTGTTGCAGGATTTAATCCGCTGCCCGAGCGTGACACCCGTCGAAGGGGGCGCTCTGACTGTGCTTGAAACTGTTTTGACCGCCGCAGGCTTTACCTGCCACCGTTTGAAATTCTCCGATGTTGATACGCCGGATGTTGAAAACCTTTATGCACGCCTTGGCACCGGCGCACCGCATTTCTGCTTTGCGGGACATACCGATGTTGTGCCGCCAGGCGATACCGATGCCTGGAGCTTCGGCCCCTTCAGCGGTGATATCCGTGATGGCTATGTGTGTGGCCGTGGCGCTGCCGACATGAAAGGGCCGATTGCCTGCTTTGTGGCGGCCACGCAAGCCTTCTTGCAGCAGCACAAACCGCAAGGCTCCATCAGCTTTTTAATCACAGGTGATGAAGAAGGCCCCTCCATCAACGGCACGCCCAAAATGCTGCAATGGCTGCAAGAGCGCGGCGAGAAAATCGATTTCTGTCTGGTGGGGGAGCCCACATCCCGCAAAACGCTGGGCGACATGATCAAGATCGGCCGTCGCGGCACGTTTACGGGTTACCTGACGGTGGCCGGCAAGCAAGGGCATGTGGCCTACCCGCATCTGGCGGATAACCCTGTGCCGAAACTCGTCAAGCTGCTGGCAGCGCTTGATGTGCTGGTACTGGATACAGGCAGCGACCATTTTGACCCGTCCAATCTGGAAGTGGTCAATATCGACATCGGCAACAAAGCCGAAAATGTTATCCCTGAAAAAGCACGTGCGACCTTCAACATCCGTTTCAACGACCATTGGAGCGGCGAAACGCTGGAGCAAAAGCTGCGCGAGACACTGGATGCTGCTCAGACCCCCTATGATTTAAAAATCCGCGTGGGTGGGGAGAGTTTTTACACCGCCCCCGGTGACCATTCCACCATGCTGGTGCAAGCGATTGAAAAAGCCACAGGCCACAAGCCTGAACTCAGCACCAGCGGCGGCACATCGGACGCGCGTTACATCAAAAACCATTGCCCCGTGATCGAATTCGGCATTGTGGGCGATACCATGCACAAAATCGATGAGCGCGTGGCCGTTTCCGACATGCACGCGCTCACCGATATTTATCTGGATATCCTGAAGGCTTATTTCAAAATTTAAGCCGTTGTCCCCTTATTGACACTGGCAAGGGTAGTAAGCATACCCACCCGCACAGGCCGCACAAGGCGATGAACACAGTTTCTGTTCAACGGAAGGTGCCGGACATTCCATCCCCAGACGGAATGGCAGCTGGTTACCCTCACCACTTTGTGCACCCACGGATACATAGCGGTAAATAGCAGAGCTACAGAAACGGTTCTGCTCGACTTTGGGACCCAGAAGACCCGTACCGCAATCGATCTGTTGCGTGTACTCAATATGGCCGGTTTCCGGAGACGGGCATGGCTCGTTCGATGGATAGATATAACCTGCGTTACATGTACAGTTCACAGGGCCATTGGGTGTCCAGGGCGTGGTCGCTGGCGAACCGCACGTCACCTGACGGATCAAGTCCACACTGCCGCTGTAAGCGGGGCCATATTTGCCCTGGTTGTTCATATAAGTCGAGCAGCTTTGTGACGAAAATTCGTCATGCGGCGTACAAGAGCAGGTGTCTGTTCCTGCTGTCAAAACCCAACCGCTCCATTTACCAGCCGTTGCACTCGTGCAGGTCCATGTAGATGTCTCTTCTGCTGGCGTACCGGAAGACGGCGTATAATAGGAGCTATACCCCAAATCGCTACAGGTGCGGTCTCTGTCAATTTGATGCGGGCCGATACAAGCACAGCCGCTTCTATCCCAGGCTGTATAGGTTGTATTGCCATCGGGGCAGGTGCGCGAATACATACGCGAAGCTGTCCCTGTCCAGCATTCAGGACGGCGGCACCGTGTTTTGTTTGCATCCCCTTCTTGCGTTGTGCCTGACGCACTGACATAGCAGTCCTGCGTTTGCAGCTGGTTGGTAACCGGCGTACAACTACAAGAGCCTGATGTGCTTGTCTGCACCCAGTTGCCGCCATCACAAAGGAAATGGCGCTGAAATGATGCACCATAGACAACGGTGGAGTGCGTCGCACCATTCAGACGCGTCGGAATAACGGCCTTTTGCATCACGCCAGCCACTTGGCACATATCAACTTCTTTTGAAGCGCAGGCCTGAACACTTGCACAAACCGGATTGCCGTTCACGTCAATCCCGCTCATAATTTTTCCAGGCGGACAGCCTGCAACAGGCGTGTTTGTACAGGTTGCAAGGCCATTGGCAATACCTGTCATATACGAACCCGCGGGGCATTGCAGCGCCGGTTCATCACCTGCGATAATATTAACGGCAAAACAATCATCACCAGCACCATTGGTGTCGCAAACATCACGAATCTCGATATTTTCATCGGCCTGCATATCGCCCTGAACATGCAGGGCGGCCAAAGGTGAATCATGGCCGATACCGATGCGCCCGCCAGCGGGTACATCCACCATATCTACGATATCAAAACCATTTGTGCCCATCACACGCCACAACGGTGTCTCGATAGAGGCGTAGTAGCGAATATAGTCATCATAGTGTTCGGCACTGTCTGTGGTTGCTTTTGACGATACGCGGTAGCGGGCTTTATCACGGTTACTGCCCCCTGTGGAGGTATCACAGTTCAGCGCATCAAGTGCCGCTGTAATAGGCGCGCAAGCAATACCCACTGTACCATTGCGGTTATAGCCGCCACGGCGATCCTGGCCCGCGCTAAAAATCACAAAGTGCGCAGAAGAGGGCGGATCAATCACAGTCGCATCGGCACCATCAATCAGGCTAATGCCGCCGGCATCCTTGCGGTATGTACTGGCCACCGCCAGCGTTTCCGTCACGGCGTAATTCAGCTTCAAGCCAAAGCCATCTTCTGATTCTTTTTCGGAAATAGACAACACGCGGAAAGGTATAGAACCGCGACGCACACGTGGCAGCACCATTGTCGTCCCGCCAGGGCTTGGGTCCACATTCACCAGCCGTTCGCCTTCTTCTACGCAAATACCATTGGCGCAGTTACCGGGAGAAAGTGTTGTGATTGAACAGTCGCCTTCCATACCGTATTCGGCATGACCGCGGCCCACATCAGCGCGCGCAGGGCAAGGATAGCGGCCGTTCTGGATCAGGAAGTGACTAACCGCGTTGATCACACGCGATGTATTCTGAACCGTTTCCCGCTCGACTTTATTTTTATGATAAATATTATAAGCAGCCGTACCTGCGGCCATCAACAAACCCAGAACGCTCATCACAATCGCCATTTCAAGCAATGTGTAACCAAGTTGCGATTTGGTCTTTTTCCCTGACATGGTCCTGACGCTCCTTGAAAATAAAATACTCAAAATCGTTATTCCTTATACCTTATGGGCAGGTTGTTGTATATCCGGCAAAACCGGGAGCACGGCATTTCGGCGAACCGTCCGCACAAAAGCCAACCAGAAAGCTGCCCGCCGGGCAATTCCAGGGCGTACTATCGACAGAACCGCTGCAGACTTCACGCCTGTTAGCAATCCCGCCCATCACAACGTTAGATCCGCAAGTGATACCGGCACCGCCGATCATTTCAGCGTCAAAGCAATTGTTGCCATCCACATCACAATAAAGGCTGGCCCCGACATTGACGGCACGGATCATCCCATTCACTTCCAGCGCCTGTTCGGGTGCTTCGGTGCCGATCCCCACCAGTGTCTGGTTACTGCGCACAGAGGAGATACCCGTATAATACCATTTATCACTTGCCGCGACGTAAGTGCTGGACATGAAAGCGTCATCGTACCAGTCGTTCGATCCCTGAACCAAAACAAGACGCGCACGGTCACGGAATGTACTGGAGAAAGGGTTACAGTTTGTCGCATCACGCGGAGTATCCGGCACAACCCCTGAACCAATGACAGGACAGGGCAAAGCAAGCTGACCCTGCGCAGACCAGGCACCCCTTCTGTCAGGCCCGTGCGAAATGACCGCAAAGGGGAAAGATTTAATTGTCCCGTTACCAAGTCCATCGGTTACCTTCGGATTTTGAATATCTGCATAGGTACTTGTCGTATCGCTCCATGAATTATAGTTCAAGACACCATAGTCCAATTTAAACGAAATCCTGCCAAAAGGCGGTGTCGGTGAATTCGAGATAATATTGCTGTTAGATAAAAGCTCGGTCACGGCATACGTCATCATCATGCCCCAGCCGTCATAGGATTCCCACAATGCAAGCCCTAAAGACTTATAGGGGATAATGCCGCGCAAGATACGGTCTCTTTCCGTGAGAGGTGTAGGACCGACCCCGTTATCCGCAGACGTTAATGAACGGCGCGAGCCTTCCACACGGCAGAATCCCGTCGTGTTACACGCAGCCACCGGTGTCAATGCACCTGGCCAAGCGCCAATCGCCGGACAATTTTCAATGCCCGAGTTTGGGTCATCCGAAGGCAGGTTGGGAATAGCAGGGCAAGGCAGACGACCGTTTTCAGACAAAAATTTACCCAAGGCCACTTCAATGTTCTGCTTCTTCTCAAGTGTGCTGTTCATTGCAGTGCGCTTTTGGTATTCGTTGAATACCTGCAAAGATGTGGCCACCATAAGGCCAATAATGACCATGATGATTGCAAGCTCGATCAGTGAAAAACCTGCGGCAGAAGACGCTCTTTGCTTGATGTCGATTTTCATTTTCCCCACACGAATCATTCATAACCCTTTGAATGCGGCACACACACCTACCCTATATCTTAACCTCTTGAATTGAATAAATTGTTAATAAATTACTAGCCCTTGGTTTAATTTTAATAAAATCAATAACATCTCTCCTTTTACGACAAAAACAGTCGCAATTATGCGAAAGCGCGGGCAAAAAATCTCCGAACTCAGCAAAACTATTATTTTTTTATAGACTGAAAAGGCCTAAAGCGGCGCACATACAATGGTACCTGCATTAAACCCGACAACAAATTCATCCGGATTTAGGCACTCCTGCCCCGCTGGCAGCAAAAATTTCGGCAGGTTTGCGCAATCAAAGTTTGAGAAACGGATACCTGTCGCGGCCGGAAAGAAGCCCGGAGGTGCAGCAGGGCAACCAATGCCTGCCCCGCCCAAAATCGCGGGATCAAAGCAGTTTGTGGTCGTTGTTTCATCACAAATTTGTACTGAACGTGTTTTTGCGGCGCGCATTTCACCAGCCACGTGCAATTTACGCTCGGGCGCATTGGTACCCACCCCGACGTTGCCGGGATTTGCGTTATACATCACAATGATTGTACCGCCGCCACCTGTCGTGTTCTCGGCAAACTTCCAAAGCTCTGACAATGTATAGGCACGATAGGCCACAATATCGTCAAAATAAGAAGCTCCTTGTGCCATAGAACGCAGGCCGGAAACAAAGGTACCATCCAGATCACAATTGCTGCGGTCAGCGCCCGCACCCGTGCAAGGAAACAGCTGCCGACCCAATTGGTCATAGGCACCTATATGGTTCTCGCCATGGGCTGTCACGACATAGTGCGCACTGCCTGCGGGTTTCAACAGTGAAATGCCCGTCTCTGTCGTCACATCAATCGCGCCGTAGTTCGAGTTAAATGTATTGGTGCTGAACTGCGTACCCGTGACCGCATAGGTCATTTGGTATCCCCAAGGGTCAAGAACATCGCTCAGCGCCACCTCTTTAAACGAAGAATCTGTCGGGTTGTACTGTGTCGGATCCGCAGGGTTACACGTGACAGAAACACCCGTTGCTTTGCTGTAACAAATATCACGCTCCAGCCCTGTTTTCATCGTGCGATAGGGAACCGCGCCGATAAAGACCGGGTCCGGATTTGTGTTACCGACACCGGGGCCTGGCGTGATGCGCGCACCTGCGACCCAGCAAATACCTGTGTTGCCCGGGCCCGTACAGTTACCGGGCCCGCCCAGTGCATTCACAAGATTGACGCAGCGGTCAGGGTTTAAACCCGCGATACCTTCTATACCTGCATTCGGGTCTGACAACGGCAGCGTCGGGTCAGCCGGGCACGGATAGCGCCCACGCTCGGAAAAATAGCCTGATAAGCTTGTATTGATGATGGCCTGCCTGTCATAGACCTGCCGCGTCATACTGTCGGCCAAATAGATTTTGTACGCCTGCATAATTGCCACAAGCGCAAGACCTGACAGCACCATCACAATCGCAAATTCCACAAGTGTAAAACCACCCGATTTTTGCTTCTGACTGGCACCACATTGCTGACGCTTGTTGGCAAACATACTGATGATTCCCTGATTGAGATACGCGTTCGTCAATTATATTGTAATCTCAAACCCTTGAACAATAAGTTAATAAATACTTATAAAAAAGAAGCCCGGGATTGCTCCCGGGCTCTTTTCTCGCATGTATCAAGCAATTAACCTTGGATACGCATAACCAAACCACAGTTCTTGGTCGTCGTAGCTTCCAGATAGATAGGATCGGCGTTGCTTACAGAGCAGCTTGCCTGTGTACCATAGGACTGTACGTAGCCTGTGATCGGGTTACCATCGTCAATACGGCGGTCGATCTGGGCAGCACGTGCCGGTGTCATCGGTTGCTGACCGGCAACGATACCAGGAGCCGCGATGATGTTTTGCACGATCGCCACAACAAGACCGGACGGGCCTGTGCCAGCCGTTGCGATGGAGCCTGGTGTGATTGTACCATCACCAAAGCCAACCACATAACCGCCACCGAGACGAGCAGCAGGATGTGATTCACCAAAAGCCAGCTGACCGTTGGTACGCAGCGGTGCGTTGGTCACACCAGAGATCAGATCTGCCAACAGCAGGTGAGTCCAGAACATCTGTGTTTCCAATGGTTCTGTGTTACCGGCACCGTTTGCAGGAGCGATAACCTGTGGAGCCCAGCCACCAGCACCCCAGTTGTTTGCGCCAACGATACCATTACCGCCACCTGTTGCGGCGGTATGTGTACAGATCGCAGCTGTGCAGCCCGGAATACGGGTACCGGAAGCAACCATGTCACCCGGAATGGCAGCATAGCTGTCGCGGAATGTTGTCACAGCCGCCTCGTAAGCTTTCACCTGGCTGATGGTCGCTGTAACGCGCGCGTTTTCCATCAATTCCTGGCCTTTCAGAATACCACCGATCAACAGACCGATAATTGTCATCACGATCGCCAACTCGACGAGCGTGAAGCCCTTTTGTGTTTGAAGTCGTTTCATGTAATCGCTCCCCTAAACTTGTTAAGCGTTTTTAAATAATTTCAGAACAGATTAAGCCCCGTCACTGTGTCGTCAAATCTGCCATTAAATCAGGACATGTTGGAACATGACGCAAGTGCAATAACAGTTTGGTGACCTCCATTTGATAATTCAACAAAAAAGTTAAAGCATCCTTTAAGTTTGGTCACTTTATTACTCAAAGTGACAAAGTAAGCAGATACATTTCACATATCTTGATGTTTTTGCGCAGCTTTAGCTGTACGCACGTACAGACTTTACATTGTCAAGATGAGAGAAGCGCACTCCTCAATTCATACAAACCAAGCAAAAACACAAATTGAAGAGTGTCTTGAAAAAGCGATTACTCCTCAAAACCGACTCGACATTCCTCAAAACGTGTCACGAGATAATATTTTCATCTTTTAACACCGCGTGGGCCGCACGATAGAAAGAAGGCGTATCCCCTGTCACCTCACGAAAAACGCGGTTAAAAGAAGCAAGTGAGTTAAAACCCGATTCAGATGCCACAACCTGAATGGAAATATCCGGGTCCCGCAACAGCTGCTTGGCATCTTCTACGCGCAACTCATTCAACAATTTGGGCAAACTGCGCCCAAAAGCCGCATTGACCACCTTTGACACAGCACTCTCAGATGCCCCGGTCTCCCGCGCAAGATCTGCGCGGCCAAAGCTGTGCTCTTGATAAACCTTATCCATTTCAAGCAATATACGGATTTTATCCGCCAATGCTTTCTCATCATCGCTCAATGCCAACATCCGTGTGCGGGAATTTGTGTTCAGCTGTACGGGTGGTGGGTACACACGAAACAATGTTGTCGTGGCCAGATACACAAACGCAATACCCATTGTGACCAATAGAGCCTCCGCTTCCTGCGCGCGCATATGGGAGCCTGCGCGCATAAAGTTTACGATCAAAGCCAGTATATTAACGGTCAAAAGCATCATAACGAGCCAATATTTCTCACGCCCTACCTTAAGTCGCCACAGATCGCCAAAAATATCCCGGTGAAGCCACAAAGCCAACATGCACAATGCGCCGGTCATCGCACCTGACAGGTAAAGCGTTTCAAAAAAACTTGCGCAATGCAGCCATTGCGCGCCGCAATCCCCTTGCACCTGCGTCATGGCAAAGGCCGAAAACAACGCGGCAGGTATGCTGAGCAAAGAAATAAAATGGCGGGGGGGCGGTAAATCCGTCAGGCGAACAACCTGTAACACCAGCAAATAGCATAGCGGTGGCCCCATTGCCCAGGAAAGCCACAGAAAAAACCTGATATATCCGGCATAGTCCTCAAGCCGCACTGCAAACTGCAACCCGAAAGCAGCGGCCAAGCAGAAAAAGTAAAAGATAGGGATAAAAGCCTGCCGCCAGTGCCGCGCCCGAAAAAAGATATAAACCAGAATAAGAATAGTCTGGACAAGCCCCGTAATGGCCAACCATTCCAAAAGGCTGAAGGTGATGGCATAGCCAGACATTTTCACCCTCCCTCAATAAAAAAATACACTCAACAGATAAACATTTTAAAAGATAGTCTGATCTAAGGTGTGGGCGCGGGTAAAGTCGGCTGCCTTTTACCAGGGTCATTCCGGACGGTTCTTTTGCGCATGTTCATGACCTGCTTCACATGTTGTGCATCAATGCCCAAGGTCTCGATCAAATAAGCTTCCATGAAATTGACTTCATTGGGATGCAAATCATCTGCAGACAATAAAATTTCCTCGATCAATATACGCGCTGTTTCCTTTTCGCCCTGCTCGCTCAAAACAAAGGCTGGCATTTGCCGTGCCCAGATTGGCAAAGTATCGCCGACAGGTTGCATCCGCGACAATTTATACGCCAGATCAAGCGCCAAATCCAAATCTTGCAGCCGGTGCCGCGCCAGAAAAACAGCCTGCGCCAGCCAGCGCCACTTGTTCCCCACAGGAACTTGGCCCACAGTACCCAGATAATCGACAACAACGGCAATGTCGTCCTTAACAACAGAACCACCAAAATAATAGGCCGCCAGCATAGGGACATGATTGGAAGCCGGATCCAGGTCATTCAAAAGCCAGAACCATGCACCCAGTTTTTGGTAATCATAGCTTTTAATGGCAACAACATTGCCGCCGCTATTGCCCAAATTTTGCAACGTCATGGCACCAAAGCGGTAGGAGAACTGGCTATCGCCCAAGGTCATGGCCAAAGCGCCATTCTTTGTTGGCACAGGCGGCACACCCGACCATTTTGCCTGCATATGGTGCGTGCCCAGCCACAACAAAACATTCAGGCCAAAACAAACCGCCAGAAAAAAAAGAACCCGCCTGCGCAAGACGCCGCTGGTCATCAAAATTCCCGGCGCAAAAAGTCAAACGCCGCCGCCGCCAGCAAAAGCAGGACAAAGAAAACACCCTGCGCGACCACAAAGCCACCAACCCCTAGTGTCTCCACCATGGTATGGGCATAAGTCGAGGCCTGACCCATCAAAGAAATATTGCCGGCACCGTCTACCCCGTATACCAGCCATGATGTTTGCCCCATCATATCCAGCCGCGGCACAATCACCGAAATAACATCCATAAGATTGTTAAGCACTACAAAAATACCGCTTTCAGCCGGCTGCGCTGCAATCCCCAGCAACATACCAATCAGGCGGCAGAGCACATAGAAACCAAGGGCCGCCAAGGCGGATCCCGCCGCACTTGAAAGAACCATCGAGAAGAAGAGTGCTGTCATTGCCATGATCACGTTTTCAACAACAATACTGGCGCCCCAGACAACAAACCCCATGGCATTCGGATGACCCAGCACATACACGCAGGCCAGCAATACTGTACTGACAAGAACAGCCAGAATTTTAAAAGCCAAAGCATGGCTAAATAAAAACTTCATCCGGGAAATAGGGCGTGACAACAGGAATTCAACTTCCTTGGTATCAAAAGACCGCCGCATATAAAAGCTAACGAATAAAACGATACCAACAACGCCCAGAAAACGCAGGCCCGCCGCACCAAAAACCAGCGCAAAACTTTCCTGTTCTGTAATGCCGGAAGTACCCAGAAAAACAGATACGCCGCCGCCCACCAACATCATCAGCAAAAGCGTGATAATCAGCTTGTCACGAAATGCTGCGGTCAGCACAAAGCGCACAAGAGGCGTTGAAATCATAATCGGTTCCTAATTATCCTGACAGCGCTATCCTGATTACATTTTGGACGGACGGCGATCCTGACCAAACGTATTGTAAAGACGTTTATCCATTTCATGGACATTCGAACCAGGAATAATCTGGGCCTTCATAAAGATCACCAATTCCTGCTTGGAGGTGCGATCCTGATGGCTGCTGAACGCCTTTCCAAGTAATGGAATATCGGACAAAATTGGCACGCCCTGCGTTTCAACAGAGTTGTTATCGCGCATCAACCCACCCATCACCATTGTCTGGCCGGACTGGATACGCAATACCGAGTCAATTTCCTGCACAGAAACCTGCGGGATCTGGTTCGGCGGTGCATCGGATGGATCCAGACCGTTAAAGGCCAGCGACAGCGGGATCGTCGGATCCGGAATAAAGCTGGTAATGGTCGATACGGACGGACGAACCGTCAGCAAAATTTCACCTGTGTCCGGATTGGCTGTCGGGACAACCGTCATCAAGACACCTTCAGGGATACCCTTTTGTGTGCTGTCGACCGTGATGCGGGGGGCGAGGTCAACAGTACCTTCGGTAATCTGAACGTCAAATTCAAAATACACGTTGTTCTGCGCTACGTTGACGATGGCCGGCTGGTTGTTCAAAACCGTCACGCGCGGGCTGGACAGTGCACGCACTGTACCGAAGCGGCTGATTGCCTGAATACCGGCTTCTAGATCGCCCAGCTTGAAAATGGCATTAAAGATACCGGTTGTAGCCGGCGACAATGACGGCTGCGCAAACGTACCCTCAAAAGAAGGCGTATCGGTGAACGTCGGCGTCGTACGTACAATCTCGGCCCAGTTAATACCGGTTGCAAATTCATCCTTCAGCTCGACCTGCAAAACGCGCGCCTCGATCAATACTTGCGTGGTGGCACGGCGGCGGAAATCTTCCAGGAATTTTTTAACCAGCTTGTGTTGGCGGTCAGACGCAAAAACGCTCACGATACCGGACTGGCGTGTCACAGCAAAAGTCGCGGGTGCATTTGGCACCAAGGGCTCTGCAGGCGGTGTAGAAATATTCAATGTCGGCGAAGTGGATGCCGGCAGCGGTGCCACGCGCGGATCACCCGGCAACGGCGGCGGTACAGAATTCGGATCGTTCGGATCATAAGGTGTCGGCGGCGGCAACGGGTTTACCGGACGCGCAACCGGATCTGCACGTGTGGACAGCGATACATATGTATCAGACGCAGTCAGGATTTGCTCGAGCCCTTCGGACAACTCCGCCCAAAGATCGCCCGCCAGATCAGACTTCACGGAAGAGCTGGACCCCCCACCACCGGCACCGTCAGATGTATCACCCGCAGCCGAGCTGAGAGAGATTTCAGTAGAGATGCTGCCCGATGATTTACGTGTGGAGCCAATGTAATCGACCGTATAGTTTTTCACGTAGGGACGATCCATCTCAACGCGCAAAACATCGTTCTCATATGTATAGCGCAGGCCGGACATTTCGCAGATGCGGTCAACGACCTGACTGAACGGTTTTTCGCGCGCGGTGAAAATAATGGAACCCCGGATCTGCGGGTCCAGTTCGATATCAACACCGGCCTGGTAAGCCAGTTCAAACATCAAATCACGCAGCGATACGGTTTGGTTGACCGATACGGTCACCAAGGGCGACGGCAGGGTCAGCTCCGACGGTGTTGAAACAACAGCCTGAAACTCTGGAATATTTGTCTTTTCTTCTTGCGGCAAAAACTGCGGCGCAAGCGCATCGCGATAATCTTGTGCATCCAGTTCCGCAGAACGGTCATAGTCAAAAAGTTGATTTTTTGCCATCTGGCAGCTGCTCAGAAAAACAACAAGACTGACAGCCATCACGGCACGAGCGAGGGGGTGACGCGAGCGGAAAGAGAATTGAGCCATTACAACGGGATCCAGTTTAAATATGTTGCGGATGCAGAAAATCACCCCAAGGGCTTGGAACAAGCCCCTGATGCTTGAACATTGTTACAGAGACAGCTTGGATGTGTCAATGTTCCCCATGTCTTTGGCACCACTGATCTTGAATTGCTGGATTTTCATTTTCATATCTGTCTGAACATCCGCCTCGTCAATCGCGGTTTTTTCGGAAATTGTTCCTTCGGTAAAAAGCCTGAAAATCGACTGGTCAAAAGAAATCATTCCCGCAGCCCCGCCGTTTACCAGAACATCTCTGATTTTGACCGTCTCGCCCTTCAAAATCAATTCACGGATCAAGGCTTCGTTCAAAAGAATCTCAAGCGCCACGACCATGCCGCCGTCGACAGCACGCACCAGCCGCTGGGCAATAATGGCACGCAGGTTCATCGACAAAGCAATGCGCACCTGATGTTGACGCTCTTCAGGGAAGAGGTTGATGATACGCTCGATCGCTTGTGATGCGTTATTGGTGTGAATGGTGGCCAGGCACAGGTGGCCCGTTTCGGCGGCGGCCAGCGTTTGTTCCATCACTTCCGCATCGCGCACCTCGCCCACCAGAATAACATCGGGCTTCTGGCGCAGCGCGTTTTTAAGCGCGACGTTATATGACGTTGTATCAATGCCGATTTCGCGCTGCGTGATAATACCCTTACGATGTTCGTGATAATATTCGATCGGATCTTCAATCGTGATGATATGCCCGCCGACAATGCGGTTGCGGTAATCGACCATGGAGGCAAGCGTTGTTGACTTACCCGATGATGTCACACCGGAGACCATGATCAACCCACGCTTTTCCTGCGAAAGCTTCTCCAGAATTTTGGGCAAACGCAAATCTTCGAAGGACGGGATTTTACTGGTAATACGGCGTATCACCATGCCCGTATGCTGGCGCTGGCGCAACACGTTCACACGGAAGCGGCCTTCTTTGCCCATATCAAACGCCAGATTCAATTCCATGTTGGAATCAAACTCACGGCGCTGACGGCTGGTCAGAACTTCGTTCAGCATGGCCTGCACATCTTCTTCTTGCAAAACCTGCTCGCCCAGGGCCAGCAAATCATCTTTAATGCGCAGATGCGGCGCAACCCCGACCGTCAGATAAAGGTCGCTGGCCTCTTTCTTGATCATTTCGTTCAGGTATGCATAAATCGCAACGCCGCTCAAAACGAATAACCTCCGTCCTGATCATCGCCTTCTGCTGCAGTGGGTGCCGGCTCCGGCGGAGGCGCCGGCTTCTTCATCATACCGCCCAAAATGGGGCTGGTTTTTTTCTCAGGCGGCGGTGGTGGTGCTTTTTTCTGCTGTGATGCCGGTGGCGCACCGCTTGCCTGTTCATCGGTATCTTCGGCCCCGCTCTTCAGCGCGTCATGCGCCGTTTCTTCGGAAATCAAACCACTGGTCACCAGATCGTTCACAGAATCTTCCATGGTCTGCATCCCATAGCGCGAGCCTGTCTGGATCATGGAATAAATTTGCGCCAGCTGGTTTTCACGGATCAGGTTGCGCACCGCGTTGGTGCCCACCATAATTTCGTGTGCCGCCACACGGCCGCCGCCTTCTTTGGACAACAGCGTTTGCGCCACAATCCCTTGAATAGAACTGGACAGCATCGCACGCACCATCTCTTTTTCCGCAGCCGGAAAAACGTCAATGATACGGTCAATGGTTTTGGATGCGGTATTGGAGTGCAATGTACCGAAAACAAGGTGACCCGTTTCCGCCGCTGTCAGCGCGAGTGAAATCGTTTCGTGGTCACGCATCTCCCCCACCAGAATAACGTCCGGATCCTCACGCAGCGCACTTTTCAACGCGCGGCCAAAACTGCGCGTATCGTTTCCCACCTCACGGTGGTTGACGAGCGCTTTTTTCGACGGGTGAAAAAACTCCACCGGATCCTCGACAGTCAGAATATGGGATGATGCATTTTCGTTGATATGGTTGATCATGGAAGCAAGCGTGGTCGACTTACCCGAACCGGTTGGCCCCGTGACCAGCACCAGCCCCTTTTCAAGTTCAGCCAGACGGCGAATAACCGGCGGCAAATCGAGTTGTTCCATGGTTGGAATTTTTGTGGGAATCACACGCAAAACGGCCGCAGAACCTGCGCGGTTTGTAAACGCGTTCACGCGGAAACGGGCATCTTTGCCCAATGAAATCGCAAAGTCATGCTCCAGCTCCCGCTCGTACACGGCGCGCTGTTCTTCTGTCATGATCGAAAACAGCATGGCGCGGATCTGGTCGCTGGTCAGCACATCCGTTTTAATGCGCTGCAATTCACCATCGATACGCACAATCGGCTGGTTGTCTCCGCTTAAGTGAAGGTCCGAGCCCTTGTTATCGAGCGTGAATTTGAGAAGTTCGGTTATTTCCACAGCAACCCCCTTGGTGACTTGTATTATAGCGGATAAACCCCTGAGAAAAGTAATGATTCCGCATATTCAAGATTAAAGACATAAACTGAAAAAAGGGTAAATTATTTACAAACGGCCACAACACTTTCGCCTTTTTCCGTATATGGCCAATGCTAGCTATGGATGAAATAAACGTCATGCCCCAAAAGAACAACGATAAAGGCCAGTATCAGGGCGGGACCGAAGGGAAATTCACGCTGCCCCGTCATTTTACGCCAAATCAAAGCCAACACTACCCCAAAAGCCCCGGAGAGAATAAGAAACCACGCCAGATTATTGGCAGAAAAACCCAGCCATACCCCGATTGCGGCAAAAAATTTTACATCCCCCAGACCCAGCGCTTCACGGTGCATCACCCATAAAAAAACCTGGCGCAATAACAAAGCGCCACCGCCGTAAACGACCGCAGCACCCAATCCTTCCGCCCCTTTTACCAGTAAAAACGCAGGCGGGTTGAAAGACACGCAGGCCGCAATCAACAACGCCAGCAACCCCAGTAAAAAAATGCTGAGATTCAAACTATCGGGAATAATTTTATAATGCAGGTCGATGTCAATGATTGCCACCGAAACAGCCGCAAGCGCAAACAGGCAAAGCCCGATGGCTGTAAACCCGTAAACCTGATAAAAAGCAAGACAGAGCATCAGCGTTGCAAGCTCTATCATCGGATAACGCCACCCGATTGCAGCACCGCAATAGCGGCAGCGCCCTTTTTGCATCAACCAGGAAAACAACGGCACAAGGTCCCGCGCCGACAGGTCGTGATCACAGGCCGGACAGGCAGAGCGCTTTTTGGCAACAATCGATATACTGCGCGGAAGCCGCCATGCCAGTGCCGTTGCAAAACTGCCCAGACACAAACCGAGAAAGACTGTCAAACAGAGCCAGAAAATTTCCGGTATTGCGACAGTTTCAAAACCCGACATGCGTGCTGATACACCCTGTTTTTAGTAACTAATTGTGACCAAACGCTGACGAATGGATTCAATCGGCAAGGGCTCGGAGATCTGCCCATCGGCATACATATGCACAATACGCTGATACAAAGGACCCGCCAAATCCGTACGGCCCATGTGGTCGTACAATACAGCACGATTATACATGATAGAAGCGCTTCCCGGCTTCAGCGCGTCAGCAACATCCAGATAGCGCAAGGCCTGTTCATAGTTGCGCATCCCCGCATAAGAAATGCCCAGCTGCGCGGCAATATCACCGTTGTAGGGATAAGCCTGATGCAGTTCAACCAGTTTATCTATGGCCAACTGCGGGTTTTGCACCTTCAGGAGCCCCAGCATATTGGTCAGGGCATCCAGGTTTTTGGGATTATTGCCCAAAATCTGTTCATAGGTTGCAAGCGCTTCAATATTCTGCCCCATATGTTGCAATGACAAAGCACGGCCCATCTGAACACGTTCATCACGCGGATAATCTTGTGATAGTGCACTGAATAACTGCAAAGCAGCCGAATGACGGCCCTCCATCAATGCAATACGTGCCATTTTCAACTGTGTCTCCAACTCACCTTTCGCGTGATCCTGACGTACCACCAGATATGAATCCGGCAGACTACGTACGATAGCCGGCTGACCAAGAATTTCATTGACGGTTTTGCCCGCTGCCGCCGGGTCTGCCGCTGTGCCCTGCGCAGGCGTGCTCAGCTGGTCCAGCACCGCAGCATTGTCCACGATTGCTTTTTCTGCATTAGATGGTGGTGTTGAAGCAGCGACAGGGGCCTCAGCAACTGGCACTAAAGTAGAAGCTTCCGCTACGGTCGGCATTGGCAAATCTTCCGGGGGCGGCGCAATAACAGGCGCGGCATTCGATGTCGCGGTTTCAGGCGACGCCATTGCAGGTGCCAAAGCCATATCGGCAGGCGGCGTCTCTGATGCCATCGGCAGGTTATCCGTCAAGGCTGTATCCATGGGGGCCGCGTCAAGGCCGGGAGCCTCCACTTCAATCGGCGCGTCGATCACAGAAATATCATCGGCCGGTATATCTGTCGGCACCGCCGCCGTTGCTTCAGTGGTTGCTGGCGGCACACCAAGATCCGCAAACGGATCTACAACCGGTGTCACCGCAGCCGTTTCCGGCATCGTATCGGGCATCGTCTGAGGCATGGCCGTATCGGCAGGCGCTGCCGCAAAAGGATCGACTGGCGCATCAAAGCCAGGCATTGCAACAGGCGCGGCCACGGGGGCTGTGGCCATTTCACCCATTGGTTCCGGCATCGGCGGTACAGCACCGCCCATCAAATCCTGGGTTGCATCTGGCGCTGTTTGCATGGCCGCCACTGGCTGGCCCATCGGCATATCGTCGCCCGCGCCGGAGGTCAAAAAATAATACCCGCCGCCAAGCCCGGCCACCGTCAACAACAAAACGCCAGCCATGAGGCCCTTGCGGTTTTTTTTGACACCCAGACCTTCAAATTCACGGGAAGGTGCAGACAGGCCGCCTGCTGAAGCATCAGCTTCAAAATCCATACCATCTGACATCTCGGTTGTGTCCATATCCATATCAGACATGTCCAGATCCTGGTTCAGATCTTCTTCATTATCTTTGCTGCCAAATAGTTTCATGATTCGTAGACCCTTTTCGACCCTTCAATTGATTTAAGAAATGCGCGTTCCAGATATTCCTGTCCGGTTTTTTCACGCAATTCGGCAGGTGTGCCGATAAATCTGATTTCACCGTCATGGATAACCCCCACGCGGTCACAAATTTCATCCATATCCGCCAGAATGTGAGAACTGAGGAAAACCGTCATCCCCTTGTTCCGGCAGTTAATGATTTCGTCTTTCACCAGCACGCGCGCACGCGGATCAAGACCGCTCATCGGCTCATCCAGAATAAGCAACGGACAATCCGTGAGCCATGTGCCCATCAACCCTGTTTTCTGGCGCATCCCTTTGGAATAGGTATTCACGCGGCGCTTCAAGGCACCGCGCAAAAGATCGACGCGGTCAGCCGCTTCCAAAACAGCGGCCTCATTATAAGGACGCTTGTAAAGATCCAGCGAGAATTTGATAAATTCCAGCCCCGACAAAAACGGCGGCGGTTCAAACTTCTCCGGAAGATAGGCGATTTTTTCTTTTGCTTCAGGGTCCAGCGTTTGCTTGCCGAAAATTTCAACGCTGCCTTCCGCAGAATCCATCAGCCCCAAAATGATCTTGATCAGCGTGGTCTTCCCCACACCGTTCAAGCCCATCAGGCCAAAGGTTTCGCCCGCACGGATATCAAAGCTGATGTTTTCAATCACACGGCCATGGCCGTAATCCGCAGCAATATTATTAATGCGGATGGCGGGTGCGGATGGCGCAGGCTGTGGCTGAACTGTCGGCATATTACTTATTTCCCGCCGTCTGTATCATAAAGCATCAAACCGGTCACAATGTCATAGATCTGGTTGGGGCGCATGGTTACGTTGATAACACCGTTCTTGCCAATATCAAACCATTCCAGATCCACACGCTCGCCTTCGACCTTGATACCCATGATCTCAGGCAGCAAACGGTTGGGAGTCAGCTTGTGCCCGTTCAACCAAACAATCCAATTGTGCGGATTGCGATAGAAAACAGCACCCAGCCAAATCTTGCGGTCCACCGGAATTAATTCGGTTTTACCCACATTCGGACCTGCAATACTTTGCCCGGCGGCGGCCTTGTGAATCAAGGTGCGCTCCAAATCTGTAAACAGAAGAGATCCCAGAAAAGGCCCCGCAGGCACCGCTGCCGGAGCAGGAACAGGCGCCGCCTCCGCAGTGACTGCATCGGGAGTAGCCGCAGGCACCGCTGCCGGATCAGGTGTTTGCGCCTGCGCGACAGAAGCCGCGATCACCATCAGGAGCGTGATACCGGCCATAAGTTTGAATTGTCTCATCATTAACGCCCCCATCCGGATTGATTTTGTCCGGCAGGGACTTCTTCCGGCACAATTGTCATCCATTCAAAGACCGCCTTGGCATCGACCATTGTGCGTATTTCCTGCGTACGTATTTTGGCAAGTGCGTCAGTGTCGACAGGCTTTCGCGTAATTGCAAAGGACTGCAAACGCAAATGCGCCGGGAAATCAGACATCATTGCATAAATAAATCTGTAAAAATCACTGTCATCCAGCGCCAACGGCTTATCTATCACGATTTCGCTTTTGATCAGCTGAGATTTGGATTTTGCGGCATCCTCGTTTTTAACTTTTTTCACTTCACTGACACCATAACCAAAACCGGGTAATCCAGATTTTTGCTGCACCAGATCAAGGTCACGGCCCAGCTGAAAACGGTCTTGCTGGTTAAAGAAACCGACCGTCTTTAACTCTTCATACTTGGGTAAATTCTTTTGGAAATCGGCCAGTTCTTTTTTTACGTTATCAATCTTTCCGCGCAAGGAGCCGATCTGGCCCTCGACAGCTGACAAGTCACCATTTGCTTTCTGACGCATCGGCTCGATACCAAAAAAGAAAACGCCCGCAATAGACAGGTTAATTGCCAAGAGGATCGCCAGAATAAGTGCCCGCTTGATACCAATCAGTTTCATTTCAAAGGCGCTCCTTCAAGTTCAAACTTGGCAAGATCGCGCGCAGGCTGTCCGGATGTGCCCGCGCCCAATTGCCCAGCTTCACCACGCATCGTGCCATCGCGCGCCATACCCGAAAACTGCTGAACCAGAATAACGCTATAATCAGGAAAGGCTGCCTTCAATGCGCCCATCATGGTCTCGGCACGGATCACTTTTTGCTCCAGCGGCATCAAATCAGGCAAAGTAAAACTGAAAGCGACCTTCACCTTGCCAGCATCATCTTGGCTATTCGCACCAAAGTTACCGAACATGCCGCCGCGCGTGGCACTGCCGCCGCTCTCAGTCAGCTTGGGACTTGGTGTATGCTCGAAAGTAAGCTCTTCCAGCACAATATCACCACCGATCACCCCCTTGATACGGTGCAAGACCGGAGAGATATCCACCGTATTTGTTTCCAGCAAATCTTTAACAGCCATGGCAGAGCGCACAACAGCAGGATCAATCGGCAACCCGTCAAAGGCTTTGGATTCATCCGCATATTCACGCTCCAGCGCTGCCCTGTGAATTTCACGGCTTGAAATTTCACTCTGCGTCGAAGAATAAGACAACAAGGCCTGTGCACTAACACCCAAGAGCCCCAAAGCGCCTAATGCCAGAACAACCGCGCCGACATTTGCAGCCAGACGCGGCGCATGAATGCGGTGCAGGCTCGGCACACGCACGGGAAGCCTGAGAGACTTGGTTTTGCTGACCCAGGCCGCATGAACAACATCGGCAAAGTTACTTTTTTCCAGGCCATAAGACTTCATGCCAAGGTGACGCAAAGCCTCGCTCGGGTTAATGCACTTAAAATGGGGCACACCCATATCGCGGCCACTGAAAAATTCTTTCTCGATATCGCCACAGACGACAATCACATCCAGACCGTCTTCAGGCGTATAACCGAAACGCGAGATATAGGTCATCGTGGCTTTGAATTCGCGCACGGCATCTTCGACCCAACCCGGACCGTTGGTACCGGCATCGGATGTCGGCGTCAAACGTGTCAGGGCAAGGTTGCCGTCTTTGACCACAACCTGGCGCAAGCCGCCCGTTTCATGCTGGCCCACCAAAAGCGCCCAGCGTGATTTACGGGCACCTTTGATACCAAAAACTTTTTCCGACATTTCGGAGACAAGAGCGGATGCCTCTGTCGGCAAAAGGCCGAAGCCCGCAACAGAAACGCCCGCTTCCAAAACAGCTGCGCTGACGCGGTCAACCTGTTCGGTTTCGGGCAGGGCGACAAAAAGATAAGAGGGAGCAGATGATTTCTGCCCCAGCGCTGCCAAACCTTTTTTCTTTTTCCCCGCTTTGACCTCCATCGAGGCGCGAATGGGGTAGCTTGGGAATGCAAGCTCAAGCTTGCGTTTCACAAAGCGCGGGCGGTCAATCGGCGAGAGTTTGGGAATATTTTCTTCACGGCGATAGGTCTGGTCTGCGCCATCAAACAAAATCACCAATGACTTGCTGCCACTGCGCTCCGACAAAGTCTCGGCAAGCTGCTCTTCAAAATTGGGCACATCCCATGAAATGGAATTTTCACGCTCCATCCCGTTTTTACCGGAAGGCGAATACAAAACAACGCCTTCGCCACCCACCATGATCACGCGCCGATTTCTGCCGAAACCTATCATACCTTAGACACCCATCTTGCTGAAACTGTCGTAAACCGGACCAAATACCGCCGCCGCAATCCAGAGCATGATCCCACCCAGAATAACGGTCAGGGCAGGTTCAATCATCTGAATCATGGCATCAACAGCTTCGTTAACGTCTTTATCGTAAAATTCTGCCACCTGTTCCAATACGCCGGTCAGGTTACCGGATTCCTCGCCAATTTTAACCATACGCACAACCAGTGACGGAAATTCACCAGAGTTATTCAGCGCCATCGAAATGGGGGAGCCTTCTTGCACCTGCGTACGCACGTTATCCAGCGCCTCGAGAATAACCATGTTGGTAGATGTTTTCTTGGCAGCATCCAGACATTTCAAGATTTCAAGACCGCTGGTAAACAATACCGCGAAGGTCTGGCAAAACATGGAGAGTGAAATTTTGCGGATAATGCCGCCCATGACAGGCATGTGCAGCGCAACGTAGTCCGTGCGATAGCGAAACCCCTCCGACATCACGCGCCCGATGCGAACAATCAGATAAAGAATAACAATCACACCCACAATATGCAGCGCATAGCTGGTCACAAACTCAGACGTTGAAATCAAGGCCTTGGTAATCGGCGGCAGTTCCTGATCAATGTTTTTCAAGAAGCCGACAACCTCGGGTACCACATACCCCATCATCAAACCCACAACACCCACCACGACCACAATCAGGATCTTCGGATAGCGCGTGGCCTTTTTGATTTTGGCCGCCATTGCATCTGTCCATTTCAGGTGTTTGATGACCTGTGCAAAGGCTTGCGTCAAGTTACCCGTTTCCTCACCCGCGTTCAGCAGGGAGATAAAAATCGGCTGAAAAATCATCGGATGTTTTGACAACGCATTCGAAAGGGATGAGCCGGCGGAAACCTCGGAGTACACATCCCCCATGATATCACGCAGGCGGGTGGATTCTGCCGTGTCGCGAATATCAGACAAAGCATCCAGCAAAGGAACACCAGCTTTTTGCAATTGTTCCAAATGCACAAACATCTGGATCAGGTCACGTGTTTTCACACGCGCGGCCGTCAATGCCGCCAGCTTGCCCGCTTTTTCATTCATTTCCTTACAATCAAGAAGGTTCATGCCGCTTTCTTGCAAGCGGTTGAACAATTCGCCTTCATTTGCAGCAGTGACAACACCCCTGACGGGGCGGCCCTTTGCATTGATTGCCTTGTAACTGAATTTCGGCATTATTTAATGATCCGTCGAACCCCATATTTGAATATCCGGTGGCCCGGATATGTACCCTTTAGTGATACAACAATTATAAAGGGAAACCAAGTACTTGTCGCGCGCTACATGCGATCGGCGAAGTTGAGGGTCTTCACAACGGAGTCAAGACTGGTCACACCGTCATAGACCTTCAAGATGCCGTCATCCAGCATCGACTTGAAGCCTTTGGTGCGGGCAAGCTTTTTCAGCTCCGACTTATGGGCACCGGCGGCGATCAGGTTATCCATATCCTCGTCCATGTACAAAATCTCGACACAGGCAATACGGCCCTTATAACCCGTGTTATTGCAATCAGGGCAACCGCCGGGGTGATAAATTGTCGGCGGATGTGCCGGGTCAATCTCTTTGCCTTCTTTGTCATAGAGCAACAACTTGCATTCATCCGGCTCCGCCGGTTTGGCCACTTTGCAATTCGGACAAAGCCTGCGCACCAGACGCTGGGCAAAGGCTGCGATGATGGCACCCGCCAGCATCCCGCCCTGCATTCCCATATCCACAAGACGGGGAATGGCACCAAAGCTGTCGTTCGTGTGCAAGGATGTAAAAACCTGGTGACCGGTCATGGCGGCTTTCAGCGCCTGCTCGGCCGTGACTTTGTCACGCACCTCACCGATGAAGATGATGTCCGGATCCTGACGCAAAAGCGCCTTAATCCCCTCGGCGAAAGTCAACCCCGCGCCTTCACGCACATGCGTCTGGCGGATCAGGCCCAATGAATATTCCACCGGATCTTCCAGTGTCTGGATATTCACATCCGGTGTGTTCACCTCATTCAGCATAGAATAAAGCGTGGTGGTCTTACCCGAACCCGTCGGCCCGGTCACGATGATAATGCCTTCAGGGCGGGACAGGCATTTCTGGATCAGATTGCGGTTATGTTCCGAGAAGCCCAGTTTGTGCAGCGGCACGATGCTGGCACTTTTATCAAGAACACGCAAAACGATATTCTCGCCATGAACCGTGGGCAGGGAGGACACGCGGAAATCCGCCTCGCGCCCGCCAACGTTCAGGTTAAATCGGCCATCTTGCGGTGACATTTTATCGGCGATGTTCATCTCCGACATAATTTTCAAACGCTGGGCAATACCGTTCCAGTATTCTTTGTGCATTGTATGCGTGGTGATCAGGTCTCCATCCACGCGGTAGCGCAGGCGGATAAAGTTTTCTTCGGGCTCGAAGTGCAAATCCGAAGCGCCCATTTTCACGGCTTCAAACACCAGCGCATTCACAAGGCGCACAATCGGATGACTGTAAGCCTCATCCTCGGACAGGCTTTCCAGGTTGATTTTGGCGGTCGCCACATCCCCTTCCAGCTCTTTCAGAATACCGTCGATGGATGTTGTGACACCGTAATATTTATGTACTGCATCGGCCAGAATTTCAGGCGGGCAGACCAGCGTTGTGATCACGCAACCGCGCGGCAAAAGCTGGCGCAGTTTATCCAGCGCCACCACATCATACGGATCCGCCATGGCAAAAACGGCGGTGTTTTTCTGACGGTCCACCGTCACAGGCAACATCTGGTATTTCAGGCAATCTCTTTTGGTGATCAGCTCCAGCGATGTCGGATCAAGCATCGTCTTTCTGGGATCAAATTGTTGAAGACCCGTGGATTCCGCCAGAAAAGAAGACAAAACTTCGGAACTGATAAAGCTCAGGTCGACCAGAATTTCGCCCAGCAGTTTAGACGATTTTTGTTTTTCGTAGAGCGCAACTTTCAATTGGTCCGGCGTGATCAACCCCTGGTCAACCAGCTTGTCACCGATACGCTTGTTTTTCACATCCCCCGCAGGCGGCAAGCCACCCAGACTGGGGGGGGGCGCAGGTGCTTCAGCTTCAGGCGGGGGCGCAGCTGGCGTTTCTTCTTCGGCAAGAACAACGGAAATATCATCCCCGTTCATAGACATGGACATACCTTCCGACGCTTTTTCTTTATCGGAAGATTTATCCTTGTTGTTTTTGGGCGTCAGCCCTTCTGCCATTTTTAAAAATCCCATCGCGCTATTCGGTACCCTCTCTTACGCTTTCAAGAATGCCACAGAAAAGTTAACAAATGACAACATTTAACAGACGTAAGTTACGGAAAACAAATATATATTTGTATTTATTAAGAATATAGGCCGCAGGAGGAGAATTGCGAACTGTTCTTAAATTATAGCCTTGAATTCATATTTATACAAATCGGTATTCAATAACCGAATCAATCTCTTAGTCTGAGATACTTGTCCTTTTGCCAGAATATTGATATTTTATCTCCCCTCAGACATAAAAGAAGACCATGCCGCATGAAAACCTCTCACCTCCTTGCCCCCAATCTGCGCAAGCGCTGCTCGGCGTTGAGCATGGCTTTTGCACTGGTTGCCACCCCGCAAGCCGTACAGGCGGCGGGCATTACCGAGGGCACAACCTATTGGAAAACCAATTTGGTGGATACCGTCATCGCGCTGAAGCCCTGCCCTAAAACCGGCGTTTGCGGCAAAATTGTCTGGATCAACCCCCAGGACCAGGATGCCTATGACTATTTCGGGGACCCCGCCAAAATCCATGGCCGCCGTATGAATACACAAGATATCCAAAGCCTTTGTGGCTATTCTCCCAAAATCGATTTTAAACAGGTGGCCCCCAACCAATGGACGGGCACCATGGAAGTGCGCGGCAAAGGGGTCACCGCCAATATGGAAGCCACGCAAATCAGTGAAAATGAATTGCGCATCCGCATATCTAAGTTTATTTTTTCCGAAACCGATACATGGAAGCGCGTTGCCAAAAATGACCCGCGCTACCCGCACTGTGCAGGCTAAAAAGATTTCTTGCACAGGCACCGCGCTGCTTTTTAAAGAACAGGACAAACCATGACCGCCGCACAACCCGCCACTGCTGTTGCAACACCTGCACTTGCGCTTGAAGATATCCGCCGCCTTGCACAGCAAGACCTGCCTGCGCTTGTCCAACCTGCCGCCCCGGCAAGTCTTGGGGATTTCGCGCCCCATTGGCAATGGATGACAGCCGCCCAAGGCAAGGCCAAAGCCGCCATCCGCCACCCGCGTCTGGCTGTCTTTATATCCAGCCATGGCGCATTTGCAGATGAGCAGGAAAACATCGCAGCCCTGCCTGCCACACTCGGCAACAGCAAACATCCGCTTTCTGCACTGGCCGCACAACAGAATGCCGATTTGCAAATTTACGAACTGGATTTGCAAACAGCCTCTACCGACTTTCGCAGCGGCCCGGCACTTTCCGCCGATAACGCCGTGCAGGCCATTGCCTATGGCATGATGGCCGTGCAACCCGGTGTTGATTTTCTGATTCTGGCCACCGCCAACCCCGTCACCGCAAAACTGGCCGCCGAAATAAAAACGGCGCTGAACAAAGGCGATGATGTTTTACAAGCCCTGTTGCAATACGGCGGCTTTGATCTTTGTGCCTGTCTGGGCGCGGCCCTGGCGGCGCGTCTGGCGCGCGTGCCGGTGTTGCTGGATGATACGGCTGACATCACGCACGATATTCTGGCCGCATTGAATGCCGATGCCACAACCCACATCCGCAGGGCCACAGATATCCTGCCGCAACAAATGCCCGACAATTGTGGCCTTCGCGCAGGACTTGCCCTTGGCCTGTTGCAATCGCTGACACAAAGCGTTTAAAACCAAGCAACAATGCATAAAAAAAACGCTGGCTTTATAGGCCAGCGTTTTTTTAATTCATCAGCAATAGCAATGCTTAAAATACATCGCCACCGATACCACCACTGCCAGGCGGCTTGGGCGGTTTCGGACCCTTGGCACCAGGGCCCAGCAATTTGGGGCCTGTCGGTTTTGCAGGGGCTGCACCTTTGACCAGTTCCAGCGCGCCATCAGCATCCACTTCCAGACGGAAGGTAGAAGACGCGGCTTCACCGGCTTTGTTAAAGGCAGCCACAAAACGGGCATCCAGCTTTTTATCATTGCCCCAGACGGGTTGCGCATCGCGGAACAATTGTTCTTCCTGACCCGGCGGGAACATGATTTTTTGACCGGGGCCTTGTTTGGCCACGCGTTCAATCTGTTTCACAATCCCGTCAAGGCTGGTGACCAGCATGGCCAGATACGCACGTTTGGTGTCGGGGCCGGCTTTGGCCAGATTGTCCGTACGCTCGCTGGGGTAGGCATCAATATGCACAACTTCTGCGATCAGACCGGCAACGCCTTTGCCGAATTTGTCGGAGATGTTCTGATAATCCAGCGGGGAGCGCACACAATCGATCAGCATCACAGCCGCAATCAGTTCCGGTGTCGGCTTTTCGGTATTGGCGGCGACTTCTTTGGCAAGACCCACGCGGCGTGTTTCGAACATATTGTTCAATTCGCGGGTGATCAGCAGCGGGCCCATGCGCAGTTGCTCGTCGCGCGCTTTTTCAAGATTTTTCATCTCGCGCTGATAATCTGCATCCGGCATCCCGCCATCTTCTTTTTCCATGTCCAGCATCATCTTGCGCTGGGTATGGATCATGTCGATCTGCTGTTTGAATTCTTTCATCGCTTCTTTTTCATTCGACAGGGCGTTGGCCTTGCTGAAATTAAAAGCATCTTCGATCAGTTGGGTCTTCGGCAGACCTGAATCTTTGAAATCCATCTTGGCGTCTCCTCCAATAGGGGCGTTTTTCTTGTTTGGGTGTGCAAGAGAAATAGCACGACTTCACGTAAAACACAAACCCGGTAGGTTATTTCAGGAATATGTGAAAATAATATTGTTACTCACCCGCTTGCAGCAACGTCCCGTGCTTGCGCGCGTTATTAAAGGACAGTTTCAACACCAAAAAACCGATCACCATATAAACTGCGTTCAAGGCAAAGGCCCAGACCATATGGTCCACCATAAATACGCCATCGGTCACCAAGGCACGCAGACCGTTGAAGACATGGGCGGCGGGCATGACCTCGGAAATATATTGCATCCACTGCGGCAAGACTTCGGGCGGGTAATAGACCGTGCAAAAAGGTGCCAGCGCAAAAGTTGTCATCCACGCCAAACTTTCAGCTCCGGGCCCTGCCTTGATCAACATCGCCGTGATCAACAACCCCAGCCACCAGCCCATCAGCACCAGATTGAAAAAGAACAAGAGCAGTGGAAAGCCCAGATCAAAAATCGAAAAGCCATAAAAAGGAATCGCCAGCAAAGCCGCCGGCACAATGCCGATCATGGCGCGCGCCAGACTGACCAGCATCATGGCCGCCACCCATTCGGACGGGCGCAAGGGGCTGACGAATAAATGCCCCATGTTGCGCGCCCAGACTTCTTCCAGATAGGAAATGGACAAACCAATTTGCGTGCGGAACAAAACATCCCACAACAACACAGCCCCCAGCAATGTGCCCAGCGCCATATCCAGCGTGGATAAATCCCCGCCGCCGCGCATGGCGAAAAACCGGCTGACAAACCCCCACATAATCATTTGGACCGAAGGCCAGTACATAATTTCCAGCAACCGCGGGATCGAGCGGCTGAGAATATAGATATGCCGCAGCCAAATGGCGTAAATGCGTGTCAGGCTTGCGTTCATGCCACATTCCCTTCGCGGTCGGGGACAGCATCATGTGGCTGTGCGCCCTCTTCTGCCCCTGCATCTGACAATACCGCTGCATTCCCCGTGCCACGCGCGACATCCAGAAACACCTCTTCCATGTCGCGCCTGCCGTAGCGGGTGACAAGATCATCCGGCGTGCCGCGGTCAACAATTTTGCCACGCTTCATCATCAGCACGTTGCTGCACAAACGCTCCACCTCGCGCATGTTGTGCGATGCCAGTAAAATCGTCATGCCGTGCTGTGTACAATAATTTTGCAAATACCCGCGAATACGGTCCGCTGTGTCCGGATCCAGCGAAGCGGTGGGTTCATCCAGCAATAAAACTTCCGGCGCATTGATGAGCGATTTGGCAAGAGAGACGCGCGTTTGCTGTCCGGCAGATAATCTGCCAACGGGGCGGGTGATGAATTCATTCAAATCCAGTTCATCCGCCATCATCTGGATGCGGTTTTTCAAATCCGGCACGTTATAAAGCCTGCCATAGACACGCAGGTTTTCGATGACAGTGAGCTTTTTGGGAATATCGACATAAGGCGATGAAAAGTTCATGCGCGGCAGGGCGGCAAAACGGTTGCGCTGCATATCATGGCCCAGAATATGCACCGTACCGGATGTCGGAATCAACGCGCCCAATAGCATGGCAATGGTGGTGGTTTTTCCAGCCCCATTGCCCCCCAAAAGGGCTGTAATGCTGCCTTTTGGCACATCAAACGAAATGCCTGCAACAGCTTGCACGGTTTTATATTGTTTGGTCAGGTCACGGACAGAAATCGCAGATGTTAACAAGGCGTCTGACATGGCGGTCAGGTTTTGTCCTTGTCTTTGTCCTGCTCTTTTTCCTTCGGCGGTTCTTTGTCTTTCGCCTTGGGCTTGTCTTCTTTTTTTGCCTTGGTGTCGTCCTTGTCTTTCGCTTTGTCTTTTTTGCGGAAGCTGTCGAGCGAGATCACTTCGCCTTTTTTCTTCTGCTTGTCGTCTTTGTCCAGATCAAGCTCTTCGGCTTCAAAATGGATGTCTTCATCATCCTCTTCGCTCAGCGGCTGGAATTGCAGCGCAAAGTTTACGGACGGATCAGCGAAAATGGTGACAGCAGCCAGCGGAATGGTCAGACGCTCCGGCACGTTGTTAAAGCTGAGCATGACAGAAAAACGGTCCGCATCCACTTCCAGATCATAGAACTGGTGTTGCAAAACGATGGTCATTTCACCGGGGTAGCGCTCTTTCAGATAGGACGGAATTTTAACTCCCGGATGTTCTGTGAAAAACGTGATGTAGAAATGGTGGTCTTCGACCAGACCGTCATCAACCACTTCTTGCAAAGCTTGCTGCACGACACCGCGCAACGCGCGTTCGACCATTTTGTCATATCGGAATGCTTCGTCTTGATTTCGCGCCATGCTTGTTTCCCTGCAAGTCTTTGGTTTTCTTGAACCTGATTTTAGCACATCACTTTAGTGCGAGTCCAAGCACCTGTCACGGTCTTCCTTGGTATTTTTGCATCATTATGAGAAGCGGTGGGGGTTCGGAGCCCGAAACGGGAGAAAGTTCACGCCCGAAACGGGCAAAGTCTCACGCCCGAAACGGGCAAAGTCTCACGCCCGAAACGGGCAAAAGAAAAGCGGGGCAGTTCTGTTGCTAGGCTCGCCCCACGCCCCACCTTTATCCGCAAAGATAAAGGGATTGTATCATTTGGTTGTCAGGCTGCAATTAAGCGGCGAGACGAACCGGTGCTACTGAGTTATCATTAGCATCTATAAAAATAGCCCGATAACGGCGGAACAATGCCGAACGAAAGAAACCGTCTTTACTACGCACGTCGATCCTATTTCGGCCCCGTAATTTCATCTGCGGCACAAGTCGGGCCGCAAATTATATATGGTGGAGCCGCCGGGTACCGCCCCCGGGTCCGTATCGTTTATTCCACAGCACGTTTATCGTCATAGTCGGGCGAACCCGACATTTATAAGTATAGGGCAGTTTTTGTAAAAATCCAACAATCCTTTGCGCACTTTGCCGCCCCCTATCCTTAAAAACCAATATGTTACAACGAGTTGTGCGGCGCAGCAGGGCTTTTTGCTTTGGCCGGAAGCCTCCGTTTGATATAATCATGCTCAACCGGAGATATTAATGGCTGATCCTGTCAAAAAAGAGAGACCAGACGACAAGGAATTGCGCGCGCTTGAAGACGCGCAGCGCCAGCAGCTTGGCACCCACCTAAAAATGGTAGATGACTGGATCGACCGGATGCAAGACCCGGTGCTGGGCGATGTCGGCAAAGCCTTCAAACTGGCGACAAACGGCATCATCCATCACGAAGAGCTGGATTTTGGAATGCGGCCCAGCGCGGTCTATCATTCCTTCCGTTATCTGGCCAACCCGGGGCAAACCAGTTTTAGCAATTACGTGCTCTATGGCATGGAAGCGCTCGACAGCCAGGAACGCCTGCTGGGTGCCAAGACGCACGAATTTGTCCACGCTTTGCAATACCACAAAGCCGCCAGTTTACATGCAGACCCTTATAACGAAGCATCCAGCATCATTGTTTCGCCTTACGACTATATCCTGCGCAAAGAACGGCTGGAGCAAGATGCCTATGTCACCGGTGCGTGGTTGTGCAGCCTTGTCACCGCCGATACACCGGGCATTATACCGGCCATGTCAGGGTCCCCCCTGCCCATCTCAACCTTTAACGATATCCGCGCCAGAACATCCGGCCTGCAAGACGCGTTTGAGCAAGCCGCACGCGACACGCGCAATCTGATGGGTGTGTGGCAAAAAAATGCCCCCAAAACCGTGATTGCCGATGAATGGCACGCAAGGGCTTTGGAAGAATACGAACATATCATTCAAATGCGCATGGATGTGGGGGAGCCGCTGACCTTTGTGCGGCTGGACGGTCCGGACATTCTGGAGATCGGTGATTCTTTTGGCCCGAATACATTCGGCAGCAATGCACAAAACCCAGCATTAACCACCATTGAAAACCTGTCGCCCGCCAATGCCAAAAAGCTGGAAGAAATCAACCAGAAGATTGGCATTTATAACCGTAATACACTCCCCACACTGGAACAGGCCATTACGAATGCCGGCATGACACGCCCGCAATACCTGCAACAGTCCAAAGACCATATCGGCCCGCCACGCCCCAATGCGGCATCAAAACCTGAAAACGACAATAATCAGGCAGAAAACACAACGGCCCTTCGCCAACCACAGCCGCCACGCCCGTCAGGGCCATAATGCACTGCGGTGCTTGCGGCACGGTCTTTGAGATCTTTTAAAGATATAAATCGCGGCCCGTTTTTTTGCGGTGCTGTTTCTGCTGCTGGCGCAGGCGTTTGTTCACTTCCTTGACCAGCGGTGTCAGGTTCTGGCTGGCCGCATAAAACTTTTGCGCCAATGTTGGCTGCAGCATTTTTTGTGCCAGATACGCCTGCATCTCGGCGGTATCGAGATAATTTGTTTTGCCATCAAAAGCCAGGCCCGTTGCCATGGCACTGGCAACCGTGGACACATCTATGCCCTTGATGACAGGCTTGTCTTTGTCTTCATAGGGCTTAAACGAAATGCCGAAATCACGCGGGGTAATGCCTTCGATCCCCAAAAGCGTACCGAAGTGCCGCGCGGCGGTTTCACCATAGAGGCTGCCGCGATTTTTAATCCAGCTGTTAAAACCGCTGCGCAAAACACGGGCCGGATTGGACAGCGGCTGTTTGGTGCTGCCTTCATAATCATCTTGCGCAAACAATACATATTCTTCGTGCTGCGCCAGTTTTTCAAAGGCTGTCGCGTCGGCTTCGATCAGTGAAATCTGCATGAAATATTCGGCGAAGTTGCGGCCAACAGTCGGGATAAAACCCTGTTTGTCCTGCCAGGCATGGCGAATTTCATGGGTCAGCAACGGGGCAGCTTGCATAGGTGTGCTGGCATAGCGGGCATTGAGCCCGACGACACCTGTGCCCATGACGTAATAAGCACCTGCATCTTTCAACGTCGGATCAATAAAGAACCGCACACCGTTTTCACGCGCCCAATCCAGTGCCTGATGAAAAGTGGGGGAGACCGCTTCGTTAAAAATACGCTGCAACCGTTTTTCATCAATTTCCACCATTTCAGGCCCCCGCGCCGCCTGAAAGGCATCAAAGGCTGCGTTATCCCAGGTCACCAGCGTTTTCGGGGCTGGATATGTTGTGGCAGGGTGCGTCATGGAATGAATCCGGTCTGGTATAAAAGGTGCTCCACATTTACATAATTTTAAACCCCTGTCAAGGAACCGGGCTTTAAAAAATCACTTTCCCCTGTCAAAACAGGGGCGGCTTCGGCTATCCTGAAAAAAACAAAAAAAGCCAAAAATGACCAAAATCGGGGGAGCTTCGCATGAAACAATATCTGGATATTCTGCAACACGTGCTGGACCACGGCACGCACAAGCAAAACCGCACCGGCACCTCCGCCACCAGCTGTTTTGGTTATCAAACGCGCTATGATCTGTCCGAAGGTTTCCCGCTGGTCACCACCAAAAAGGTACATACCAAATCCATCATCCACGAACTGCTGTGGTTTTTGAATGGCGATACCAACATTAAATACCTGAAAGACAACAAGGTCCGCATCTGGGATGAATGGGCAGATGAAAACGGCGATCTGGGCCCGGTTTACGGCCACCAGTGGCGGTCATGGCCCAAACCCGATGGCGGCACGATTGACCAGATTGCGCAAGTTGTCGAAGACATCAAAACCAACCCCGACAGCCGCCGCCTGATTGTCACCGCCTGGAACCCCGCCGATGTGCCCAAAATGGCACTGGCCCCCTGTCATTGCTTTTTCCAGTTCTATGTCGCGGATGGCAAATTGTCCTGCCAGCTCTATCAACGCTCCGCCGATGTGTTTCTGGGTGTGCCGTTCAACATTGCATCCTACGCCCTGCTGACCCTGATGATGGCGCAGGTGACCGGCCTGAAGCCGGGGGATTTTGTGCATAGCTTTGGCGACCTGCATATCTACGATAACCATATGGAGCAGGTAAAACTGCAACTGAGCCGCGCACCGCACAAGCTGCCGCGCATGGAACTAAACCCCTACGTCAAAGATATTTTCAGCTTCAAATACGAAGATTTTGAATTGCTGGATTATACGCATGACGACGCCATCAAGGCGCCGGTTGCGGTATGACACGCATATCCCTGATTGCCGCAGCTTCCGAAAACGGTGTGATCGGCAAAGACAAAGATATTCCGTGGCGGGTGAAAGGTGACTGGGCCTTTTTCAAGCGCACCAGTCTTGGCAAGCCCAATATCATGGGCCGCGTGACGTTCGAGACCCTGCCCGAAGCCCTGCCCGGCCGTGATAACATTGTGGTGACCCGCAATGCGGACTGGCACGCCGATAACGTCACCGTTTGCACCGATTTTCAATCGGCACTGAAAACCGCGCAAAATATCTGCACCGAAAAAGGCACCGATGAAATCATGGTGATTGGTGGCGAGACGATTTACCGCGAAGCCCTGCCGCAGGCCAACCGCATTTATTTAACCACCATCCACTGCACCGTGGCGGGTGGCCATGCACATTTCCCTGACTTTGATAAAAGCCAATGGCAGAAAACCTCGGAAGAGTTTTTCAAGGCCGGGCCGAACGACAGTGCGGATTACACCATTACCGTCTGGGACAAAAACTAAGCTTTAATCCCGTGTGCGGAAAAATTCCACGCTCGGCACGGCACGGCCATTGAACACATGCGGCTTGGAAAGCGTTACGCGGCAGGCCGCGATTGTTTTATCCTTCAGGCAAAACCCCACCAGTTCTTCGACCAGTGTTTCCAGCAAATCTGTGTGCGGACGGTTCGGCCAGTTCTGGGTGACATAACCAAACACCGCCGAATAATCGATACAGTCGCTGATGTCGGTCCCTGTAAACGCACCGGCATAGCGGTACATATCTACATCGATCACAAGCTTTTGCGTTTTGCCGCCGGTTTTTTCCCACGGGGCAATGCCGATGCCCATTTCAATTTCCAGCCCCGTCAGGGAAGTCTTTTGATAATTTTGCAGCGCTTGCATGGCGGTCATCCCTCTATATCGTGATGTGTTTCGGGTATTCTATCCATACACCGGATAAAAACCAGCGGCGGCAAGAATACTCGGGCAAGAATATTACAAAATCCGCGCCTTTTGGCTTTTTTCCTTGTTTTTGACACATCGAATCCGCTAGTATCAAATTCCATAATGAAAAGCGCCGGCATTTGTGCGCACAGACCATTGATTTTGCAGGAGAAAACATGGCCGAGCCCAAGAAAAAACCGCCGAGCAAAGAAAGCCTTTCCTTTCTGGAAGACCGCCGCGGCCGCACATTTGATCTGGATGACGCCCCTGCAGCGCCTGTGCAAAAAAACACCCCCGCGCCCAAACCCAAACTGCGCGATGATTTTGAACCCTATCGCGGCCCGCAATCCGGCGGGTTTACCGGCCCGATTCACCATGACGAATTCGGCATGTATGACGACAACGACGATGAAACCGACAGCGATTTCTGGAACGAAGGCGACGATGCGGAAGATGACCCGCTGCACGCCATTGCCAACCGTATTTTGCCCGACCGCCCTGAAATCAATCTGGCGCTGAACCTGCGTGACGAACTGGACCTGACAGGTCTCGTGGCTGCCGGCTTGATTGAAGAAGAAATGCGCGGCCGCAACACAGACAAAAAAGTCGATGCCCTGACCGCCGCCGCCTTGTTGGTAGATGCAGAAGATTTTGACGAGATGACAGACCACCTGTCACCCGATACCGTGTCACTGGTGGATGAATTTATGGCAGCGGTTTCGGCGGGACCCGAACATGCGCCGTTTGAAACATTAAGTATGCAAACACAGCGCCTGATTGTAGCAATGACAACAGCCGACCTTGAAATGCTGTCCAAAGGCATCAAAGACGGCAGCATGATTGCCCCTGAAGAATATGAACTGGCCATCATGGGCGAATTTCTGGCCGATGCATCGCGCAGCGCCAGCGAAAAACCAACCGCCGGTGATGTCCGTTTGATGAAACGCGCCGCACGGGCGTTTAACGAAGTCAGCCACATCATGCCGCTGGATGTTAAGCTCCGGCAGGCCGAAGACTTTGGCTTTGATCTGGTCGACAAAGACGCACCAGAGCCCAAGCAAAAAGGCCAGACCACGCCCAAACCGCAAAACCGCCCCAAGCCCCCACGGCATTAAGGCAGATAAAAGAATTTAAAAGATACGGGATAAAAACAGCGCAGTTTCTTACTGCGCTGTTCCTGCTTTTGCCTGTGTTTTATTCTCGGGCATTTTCTTCTCAGGACAGGCCATCCACAGCCTTGCGGCAATGTTCATAAACCCCTGTGAGACAGGGTGATCTGGCATGGCGGCTGTAATCGGCACCCCCGCATCGGCCTGTGCGCGCACCGCCGGTTGCAGTGGAATTTCACCCAGAAACGGAATATTCAAACGCTTCGCCGCATCACGCACACCACCGTGACCGAAAATATCTTCGCGGTGGTCACAGTTGCTGCAAATGTGGTAGCTCATATTTTCAATCATGCCCAAAACAGCCACGTTGGTTTTTTCAAACATACGCAGACCCTTCTCGGCTTCGCGCAGGGCCACATCTTGCGGGGTGGACACAATCACCGCACCTGACAGCGGCACGTATTGCGCAAGGCTCAGCTGGGCATCGCCCGTGCCGGGCGGCAGGTCCACAACCAGCACATCCAGATCGCCCCACAACACATCACGAAACAATTGCTGGATAGCACTATGCACCATTGGCCCGCGCCAGATGACGGGCGCGGTCGGGTCTACAAAAAACCCCATGGACATAAGTTTAAGTTTTTTACCATCGCCGAAATCTTTTTCCGGCGGGATAATCATATCGGCGTTGTCCGTCTTGGGCTTTTCGTGTGTGCCCATCATCACGGGTTGGGACGCGCCGTAAATATCCGCATCCAAAAGTCCGGCACGGCGGCCCTGCAAACAAAGGCTGCTGCCAAATTGGCCGCCACGGTTGATTTACCCACACCGCCCTTGCCCGATGCCACCGCAATAATATGGCGCACACC
>Ga0075012_10000552_pt1 | contig 39323 bp, 26 predicted proteins | sample All_14_2_FD_71474 | JGI IMG/M metagenome (GOLD analysis project Ga0075012, IMG submission 71474) | Freshwater microbial communities in response to fracking from Pennsylvania, USA - Allegheny Zone_MetaG_DW_15 | ecosystem: Environmental > Aquatic > Deep subsurface > Groundwater > Drilled...
GTGTGGGGGTGGGGTGGCCCTGTGCAGATGGTTGTTCAGGAGACAAAGCATCCCGTGCGCACCAAATCATTGCGCCCAGGGAAGGATGGAGGACTGGCAATCCAAGACGCATTGGACGCAATGGCCAAGCGCGGAGGTGGCATCGTTAAGCTTCCCGAGGGGAGGTTCGGTTTCACCGGGACATTGCGCATTCCTGAGCAGGTTACTCTTTCCGGGGCTGGCCGTGACAAGACTGTGCTTGAGCTTCAGTCAAGTCCGAGCGGGACTTTCGATAGCTTCAAGAAGGTTGGATGGGGGCTTGCGCCTGGTGCGATTCACTCACCGGGTGATACCTTGACATATGCATTCTCTGTTCCCGATACAGGGCGATGGACGGTCTGGATGCGCTATGGCACGGACATGTCGCCCTGGCGAATGCCGGGGGTGAGCAGCAACATGACGATTCAAGTTGATGACCAATCGCCTGTTGTGTTGGAAAACCTCCCCAACACGGGAGGTTTCGGCGTCTATCGCTGGGCGCGTAATGCTTCGATGGAAATAAAAAAGGGCACGCACGCATTGGCATGGCGTAATGTCAAGGGCGGAGGGCTTTCATTGGACGCGTTTGTCCTAACGCGCGATCCTGCGGATACGCCTTCCGACAAGCCGTGGCCGACTACGACGCAGGGGCGGGTGGTGATTCAAGGCGAAGACTGTGTCACTTTCAAGAGCAAAGATGGGCAATTGGCGGGTTCAGACCGCGCGGCTGTCTGGCTGTCTGGCAATTGCGCATCGCTGCTGGACCTCACCGTATATGGCAATGAGCAGGTGAATATCGGCATTGCCATCAGAGGGGGCGCGATGACGGAATGGGTCAATGGATGTGCAGTGCAGCGCGTGCGACTGATCGGGTGCGAAGGCAAGCAGGCGGAGAACTGCGGGGTCTTCGTGCACAATCTCCGTGGCGGGTCGGTGTGCGAAAGCGAACTTTGGGGGCGTACGCCACTGTTTCTTTCGGGGGTGCGCCAGACGGTGTTCGCCAATAACCGGTTGGTGTCGGTTACCCGCTACGGCGGGAACTCGGAAGCCGCGATTCTTGGACGCACCGAGCCACTTGAGGAATGTGTCATCGAAAACAATGTGGTGGCCTCGCCTCCTGGTGCGGAATCGGGTGGCCCAACCGCCCGCCGTCTGATCTGGCTCTCGACCGGGCACGGTTCTGTTGCGCACAACTGGTTGGCAAATAATGGCGTCGAGAGTGCTGGAGCGGCCGGCCAGGCGAGATTTGGCGGAGTTGCCGGCACAGACCAGAATGTCGGCGAGATGATTCTGTTCGAAGGCAATCACCGTACCTTGTATTTCGGACCGCTTGCTGAGGGCGACCCTTACGGTGTGACACTGCCTGAGATATTGCATCCAACCCCAGAGACTCGGCTTGGAAGCGTGAAACGCGAGCAATTGGCCTACGACGATAACGGACATGAGACACCCTTCTGGCCTCCGGATGTGGATGACGGCACAGACGAGCCGCCCGTGGGCGAGTACTATGTGACGGTTTTTTCGGGAGAGGGGCAGGGGCAAACGCGGCGTGTCGTTGGCCGTTCGGGCGGACGCCTTGTGGTTGAGCATCCATGGCGTGTCGCTCCCCAAGCGGGCTCGGTTGTGGCGGTCGGAACGATGTTTCATCAGAATTTGATTGTCGGGAATCACGTGACGGACGGCATGACCGGTGTGCAACTCTGGATATCGTGTGTGGAGAATGTGATTTCCGGTAATACCATCGAGCGGCAACGAAAACCCGGTCTGTTTCTGTATGCGAATGGTTCGACACTCGCTTCGTCGATGCCGCGAACCTGGAACCGGGGGGTCAGCCCCCTTTTCTGGAATCTGGCTGAGGGCAACCGTGTGGACGAGTGCAGCGATGGCGCCTTGGTGACCAGCGGAGATGCGGCGAGCCTGCCCATCGAGTTTCCGCGGGCATTGGGAAATGTGTTACGTCACAATTCGTTTATCCGTTCGCGTGGCAACGGCGTAATTATTACCAGCCGTAAGGCCAGACTTGGCGAGACGGACCGTTGCGCTTCGGTCGTCGGTACGGTCGTAGAGTTTAACGTGGTGCGCGACTCGCCGATTGCTTATCATGCGGCCGACGGCAGCGATGAGGTCGTATTGCGACGCAACCACGCCTATTTCTGGTATCCCGTCAATGCAGCGGTGGGCCTTCCTGTGGCTTTTCAGATTGACAATCCCGCTTCACGCATTGCCCTGGAAGTGAACACTGTTGAAGGAAAGACCGGCACGGGTGATAACTCGTACCAGGAAGTTTTGCAGAGTTGGAAAAAGTGATGATGGTTCTGTTTTCGACAGTCCTCGTTTCTGCAGTGCCGACATCGTGGCAGCATGGAAATCGGCATGTTCCGGTATTGGAAAGCGCCGTTCTTTCATGTTCCTCTAAGACGCCCGTTGAACGGCATTTTCCGCGCAAGGCGAATCGGTCTGGGGCTGGTCCGTGTTTTTCCCGGTGCAGAGTGAGCGCTTGACTAGATTTAGTAATTCGTCGGTCTTGAAAGGCTTGGTCAAATACACGAACGAGCTGTTGGTCATTGATTCGGCGGTGATCTCGGTTGAGGCGAAGGCGGTCAGGATAATAATGGGGGTTGTGGGTTCCAATTTTCGGACTTCATGTAAAAACGTCATCCCGTCCATCTTGGGCATCCTCAGGTCGGTGATGATCAGGTCAAAAAACTGGGTTTGGAACACCTCGAGTGCCGCCAAGCCGTTTGTGGCCTCAACCGTCTCATAACCATTCGCATTCAGAAGGTGTTGTATGGTCAGCAATACACTTCGCTCGTCGTCGGCTATCAAGATTTTAGCCATCCCCTCGCTCTTTCCCTTTCTTCGCCGAAGGCCGGCATCCGCCCCTTCTGACTATTGTTCAGACATTATCTCTCGAACGGCTATAAGCATAACTTGTACCACTTTGCCTAGATAAGGCGTGTAGGACTTGCGGCGATGACCGGAAAAGGGACATTTGGAGATGAGGTGGGCATGCTGGAAAGCGCGTAATAACGTTCGATACGTGTGTTCCACAATCGGTGGGCTTAGGGTGGTGCCCATTTTTTTTGCTACAAATGTAAAGGTGTGATTCTGGATGCTAGTTTTTCAAATTTTAGAAAATTGTATTAGAAACAGGAATATTTCGGTAGGTGATTCTCTCTGCAAAAGGTGGTTCTGCTTGCATCGTTATGAGTACAGAGGCACTATGGAATACGTCTCTGAGAGATTCGTTTTATGGGGGGATGCGTGTCAGACTTGGAGGGTTAGGGTTACGCGGGGCATGTCGATGTGGTGGCGTGAAGCTTCACTGCGCAGCAGAATGTCTTAGAATACCGGCAAGGAATCACGAGAACGGAGGTGTTCGGTTGAATCAGCATCGTCTAGGGAGCGACTAGTGGTCGAAGGCGTTGTCAGAGGTGTAGTAAGAATGTTGGTGTGATCGGGATTAAACTTGTGGGAATACGAGGTAACAATTTGGCTCGAGAACGTCAGGCGTGAAGCGAAAAGGGGCGGGACTTCAAGATAAGGCGTAGGCATGCTGCCGAAACGCGTTCTCCGTCTTTAACCGGCGCTTACCCGATTCACCACGAACACTTTGTCGTTCACGCGAACGCGCTGAGCGCAAGGCAAGGTCACCCACGTGCCACGTGCAGCGTGTGTGCAGAACTCTTCGTCGCGGCGTAGGCTGGTTACAGTCAGGTCAACGACTCCAGAGGTCGGACCATGGATCGTGAGTGTGTCGCCGATCGCGATGGGTTTGTCTTGGATGACGATTTGCACGGCGAGAGCCTTTGGGTAGTAGTTCAGCACAACCCCCACATGTGATTTTTTGGTGGTGGCCTGATTTACATCGGTATCGGTAAGCTGTTTTGTGCCTGGTCGTCCGTGATAGAGGCCGCAACTGAATTCTCGGTGATAGACCTTGGCGCAATCAGCCGTCAGTCGCGAAGCGAGTTCCTGTGAAAAATTGCCTGCAAGAACGGCCGTGATAGCGGCACGGTAGGCTGTGACAACGGTTTTCACATACTCCGGGTTTCGCGCTCGGCCCTCAATCTTGAATGAGGAAAGTCCGGCTCCCATGAGCTTGTCGATAAATGGTAGCGAGCAAAGATCGCGTGCGGAGAGGACCGTGTGTGGGGTTATAGTAAAGAAAGCATCCGCATTCTCTCCTTCTCGCACCTCTTGGATCCGAAACGCACGACGGCAGGGCTGATGGCACTCGCCGCGGTTGCTCGAACAGCCGTACGCGTCGTGAGAAAGCAGGCAACGGCCAGAAACCGCTACGCAAACAGCCCCATGAACAAAAACTTCAATCTCGACGTCCACGCCTTTTGCAATAGAGGCAACCTCATCCAGCGAACATTCACGCGCCAGAACGATGCGGCTTGCACCTTGGTTCTTAAGAAAACGGGCAGTGGCAGAATTAGAGCAGGACATTTGGGTGGAGACGTGGAAGCGAATGTCGCTCCGCTTGCAGGCTTCTATCGTGGCCCAGTCGGCAGCGATGACTGCATCAATGAAAGGTTTTGAGAAACAAAGAGTATCCTCCATTTTGGGCAGCTCGGTCTCAAAGAGGATCGTGTTGAGTGTGAGGTAAAGCCGAGCGCCGCGTTCGCGGCAACGGCGCGACGCCTCGGGCAGTGTTTCCCGCGTGAAATTACGCGTGGCCATTTGACGCATATTGAGAGAGTCTAGTCCCAAGTAGACCGCATCTGCGCCCGCATCGAGCGCGGCTTGGAGACATGTCATGTCGCCGGCAGGGGCAAGGATTTCTGGTATTCGCAACATTGGATTAGTTTACCGCATGTTCTTTGAGTGCGGCAATCGAACAATACGCACGCACACAGATACCGCAGTGTAGCTGAAGAGGCTTGCGGGAGAATATGCCGGCATGACCCGCCTTCACGAATTTACAGACAAATCCCTTGCTCTGCCGAATAACTAGTTGAGGATGGTTCAGGGCACATTCATGCAAAGCCAAATAATTTCTGGACAAGAGGTTGGATGGATGGACAGAACAGAATTGCGAGCGATAAGCCTATTTGTTAACGCTCGACAATTTCGGTGAGGTCATTCTGGGTGGCGACATCTGGTGTTTTGCCGTATAACTTCGATTGAGATGGTGGCGGAAGTTGTGGTGCGGTCTGCACGATTGTGCGATCAACGGGCCATCGATGGGGGCGGTATTTTCATCAGCGGCGCAGAGGTATGTGGATGAGCCAACAGTATGTGTTTGTAGGTCTGATCGTGCTAATAAACCTCCCGTTCGGATTTTGGCGGAGCGGAACCAAGCGGTTCACCATGTCTTGGTTCATTGCCGTTCACGCGGCGATACCGCTCATTGCTTTGATGCGATATTAAATGGGCATCGGGTGGCATTGGCAGACCTTCCCTTTGTCCATTTGAGCTGATGCTGGTAGCCAGATTCTTGGGGGGAAACTTCGAGGATTACGAAGGCAGCTGTGATTCTGGTTTGCACGGCTCATGGGCTCAAGTCGCAGGAAGCGTTGCATCAGGAAACGCTTCGTTCCGCCGAATATTTGGTGCCAGAGGAGGGGATCGAACCCTCACGCGGATTTAACCCCGCTCCGGATTTTAAGTCCGGTGTGTCTGCCATTCCACCACTCTGGCATTTTGCAAAATGATGTGTTACACCATACGAAGAATGCGCACATCCGTCAAGCATGCCGTCGGGGCAACTATGTGGAAAACTTGTCATCGTTTACGTTCAGAGTCATGAACCTGGCGGTCGATGTCACGGTCCATGAGCGGGACGCCTACCGGCGTCGAAAAATCAATGGTAATGCGGGGGGTTGGATCGAGAGTTATTGCGAGTGCTGCCGATTGAAAATCGAGGACGTGTCCGCCCTGTGTTCGGTCATCGGACAGGAAGTGCATGTGAAATCCCGGTACGCCTATGGCGCCTGGCACAAACGGCGGCGTCCAAAAGCCAATGAGTGTGCCTCGGGTCCGCGTGTAGGTGTATTCGTGCTGTTGCTTGGTGACTTCGGCCAACGGGCGATAGGGTTTATTTTGCTTATCGCAACTACGCACGCGCATGACGGAAAATTCGCCGCGGGCTTTTACCGCGTAAAAAATTTGCTTGTCCTCGAAATCGGACTCTAAAGCTTTGGAAAACACCTCGAAGGATGCGATGTTTTTCATAGTGCGGCGGAGATCATCATCGAAGAGGGTACAAGCTCCATACGGCATATGGCGCGTGTCTTCGGGGATGGTTACAGAGCCGTCGCCCTTCACCTGATAGACTACCCCGTCCAACAGGACAGCCTCGCCATCTAGACCTTCAAAGGTTCCGATGCCAAAGTTGCCGACGGATTTGAAGTGAGCAATTGTGAGAGAGCCGTCATAATTGCCGCTGAGGATGTACAGAAAAGGGGCGAGTTGGGTGACGGTGTCGCGATCCTGCACGAGTGTGGTGTAGGTCGTACGACACCCGATCATTGCAAGCACGCCTGCGACGAGTGCAGAGGAAATGATTGTGCGGAAAGCGCGGCAGAAAACTTTAGCCAAGGAATGGTGGCCAGAAAGAGTTATGGTTTTCATGGTGAATAGGATAGCAAATAGGTTTTCAGGTGAGTAAATATTTGTGGTTGTAACTTGTGCAACCAGGGCCAACAATTCTTTTCATCAAGCCTAGGCTTGGGTTTAGGGATTGGGATTGAATCAGAGAGGAAGAGCACGTAAACTGTCACTACTAAAAACAATTGGGAGCGTTTGGTATGGCGGCAAAAAAGAAAGTTGTGGATCCTCGTCCGGACTGGGATACCTATTTTATGGAAATCGCACAGGTGACTGCCACGCGTGCGAACTGTTCACGCCGTAAGGTGGCGGCCGTGGTGGTGTCTGACAACCGGATCATTTCGACCGGATACAATGGGACTCCGCGCGGGGTCACGAATTGTTTTGAAGGGGGGTGCGCTCGTTGTGCAGGTACGGCTCCGTCGGGCTCAAGCCTGGAAGAGTGCATCTGTGTTCACGCGGAGCAGAATGCGATCTGCCAAGCGGCTTATTACGGCATCCGCCTTGCTGGTGCGACCATCTATGTGACGATCAGCCCATGTTTGACATGTGCGAAGTTGGTGATTAATGCGGGCATCAAAGAGGTTGTCTACGGCGGAGATTACGCTTTTACGGCGCAGACCGAACGTTTGCTTAAAGAGGCCGGCGTAAAGTGCCGACGCTATGTCAGAAAACTGCCTTTACAGCCATGTGGTTCTGTTTAGAAGCTTAATGGCTAGAGTCTCTCAACACTGACCGTGTAACGGAAACGAACCGTTGTGCCCGGAGAGAGCGTTAGCGGCTCGTAAAAAATCGCAGAAGGCCCAACTAGATAATACCCGCGGCCGCCATGTGCATTCGTACTGTGGCGTGCGAACCAGGGGCTTGGGTGACGCGGGTTCTCGGGGTGGTCGCAGAAGGAGATCTTTGCTTTGGCGCCTGTCGCTTTTTCTTCAGCGAAGATTTCGAGTCGCGCACTTTTTTCGCCGCACGTCGAGACATCGGTTTTGCCAAGATCGTTTGTGTAGGTCAGCGCAAGTCCGTCGGAAAAACGCCACATGAGGCCCGCATAACCGCCGGTTGCCCATATGCCGGTCTTGTCTTTTGTGACAGGTGTGGTGGCAAAGGAAACCTCGCGTTTTTGTGCGGTGAATGTGCTGTCCCACGCGATGGTATAGGATTCTTCCCCTGTAGTCACACGAATCGAACGGGCTTCGCGCACGAGCTCTTCGCCTTGGGCGATGTAGGCGAGCACCGTATCGGCGCAGAATGGCTGATTACTGTTGGACGGTGGTGTGACAGTTTGGGAGAGAACACGGGTGACCCCATTGGAGTCGGGTTCCCAGAAATTGACCATGTTGATGAATTTCCATGAGAACCAGAGTCCGAGGTGCCAGGCGTGATCAGGGGGCCGAAATGAGGTCAAGGACGTCTCGGTTCCCGGGATGTTGAGGGGATGGAAATAGGGTTTTCCCTCCTTGCTTTGCTGTACGTAAGTCCAGTAGGTCTTGCCGTCCTCCTGTAGGGAGACGGCACCGGAGGAGGTGTCAGTCGTAAAGTGGGGTTCAGCACTCGCATAGCAGGCAACTAGAGTCCAAATCATCGGGATGCATAACGCGCGGGGGAAGAACCGCCGACAGGGAATGAGATTTAAATTCATGGTTATACGTTACGTCGGACGGGGAGGATATGTCAACACCGAGTGTCCTGGCGTGGAGCGCCGGTTGTAACATAGAAATGGCTGATCGTAATGCCGAACAGAACACGGTCGACTGAGGATCAGCGGAGTATAATTGAAACGCTCGATGTTTCTTGCTATTCTACTTGCATTGATGAAATAGTGTTTACGTGACGGCTCTTTGCTTCAAGGAAGTGCATATGTCGGCGAGAATCCAGCTTAAAATGGGGCAGGAGGAGAGGGAACTAACGTGTGCGGCGCTTATGACAATTGGGCGTACTCCGCCTAACGAGATCGTTATTCCCAATCCACGAATATCTCGAAATCACGCGATGATCCGCATGCTAGGGCATGGAGAGTATTATCTGATCGATGTCGGTAGCACGAATGGAACTTTCCTGAATGGGAAACGCGTTGTGATGCCGACATTACTGAATGATCGCGACGTCATTGTGCTTGAGGACTGTTCGCTGACTTTTCTGGCGGCCCATGAGACTGTCAAAGCGCCTGAATATGGGGATGATTCTGAAGTGACGTTGACCATGACCTCCATGGGGGTGAAAATGGAGGAAATCACGCTGTTCGTCTGTGACATTCGCAATTACACTCCGATCAGCGAAAGCATGGCCCCAAATGAACTGGCTGCACTCATGGCCAAATGGTTCAAGATGGCCACAAAAGTCATTGAAGAGTGTTCCGGAACAATTGATAAATTTATAGGTGACGCCATCATGGTTCGTTGGTCGGCAGACATCAGTAAGGGTGAGCATGCGCCGGTCATGAATGCGCTGAAAGCAGCAAAGAAACTTGCGGAGATATGTGCCTATTTTACCGCGACATATAAGCAACTTCCGTATCCGTTTAGGATCGGTGTGGGCATCAATACCGGACAAGCTGTTCTGAGCAATATTGGCGGGGCTGGATATCGGGAGTATACGGCTATCGGTGATTCAGTGAACATGGCTTTTCGTTTTGAGACCGAATCCAAAAAGTTGGGCAAAGACATTGTAATCGGGCCGGATTCGTATAGGCATCTCCCTAATGAACTTTGGGAGCAGAACCTCCAATCGGTTACAGTGAAAGGCAAAGCCGAGCCCGTGGCTGTTTGGGCGATCACATTCGATGAACTAGACAAGGTGTTAAGCCCATTAGCAGCAAGATGATCGTCTTGCGAAAGGTATTCAATTATGGATGTAAAGACGTTTTTTTCTTTTTTCACCTTGGCGACCGTTCTCGTCCTGTCTGGTGTCGAGCCTGTGACGCAAGACTTTGGTGACAAGGTGTGCTTGCGTGGCAATTTTCAATGTGCTCGGAGCATCTTCGAGCGGACCGGTAAAGGGACCGTAGCTTTTATAGGCGGGTCTATCACTGAAATGGAAGGCTACCGGCCCATGGTCTGCGAGATTCTGCGACGGCGTTTTCCCGGCACGGTTTTTACTTTTATTCCAGCCGGAATTTCTTCCACCTGCTCAACTACCGGTGCTTTCCGTTTGGGCACGGATGTGCTCGACAAAGGTCGTGTTGATCTTCTTTTTGTGGAGTTTGCGGTAAATGATGACCAAGATGCGCATCACAGCCGCGAAATGTGTATCCGCGGCATGGAGGGCATCGTTCGTCATGCGCGGCAGGTGAATCCCGAGATGGACATTGTGATGACTTTTTTTGTCAATGAGTATATTTTGAAAACTCTTCAAGAGGGCAAAACGCCGCTAACACTTGAGGCACATTCGGCCGTGGCCGCGCATTACGATATTCCGACAATCAATCTCGCAAAGGAGGTCGCGGATGAGATTTCAGTTGGTGCACTCACCTGGGAGAAATTCGGTGGCGTGCATCCGGCTCCATTCGGTAATGCGATCTGCGCACGTATGATCGATGATTTGTTCAGCCGCGCATGGTCGAAGCCTTTTGTGAAGGAGGTGGCCGTTTTGCCATATCTGGTCCCTCTGACACCGCTCGACCCACTGAACTATTCGTCCGGCCGATTTGTTGATCCCAAGGTTGCACAGGTTAAGCAAGGGTGGACATTCGGTGTTCCTGACTGGAAGGATCTTCCCGGAAGTAAACGGTCTCGGTTTATGTCGATTCCTATGTTGTGTGCGACTGAGCCTGATGCTGAGGCCATATTTTCGTTTGAGGGCACTGCGGTTGGGGCGTACATTGTGGCGGGTCCGGACGCTGGGATCGTCGAAGTCCGCGTTGACGGGGGGCCTTCTCATACGGTGAACCTCTATCACGCCTACAGCAAGGGGTTGCATTATCCGCGAACGGTGATGTTCGAGACTGCCCTTAAGCATGGAGCGCACTCCTTGTCGCTGCGAATATCCGGCGAGACTCAGAGTGCGGGACACGCCGCGCGTATCATGCAATTTGCGGTGAATTGATTGACGGGTATTGCCATTGCTCAAGCGAAGCGGTTTTTTGTGAAGGATGCTTTATGCGAGAAGGGCGCGTGTCATTGTGTGTGTTTTTAGTGGCTAGCGGACTATCGTTAGCCGCAGGAGCTACTGGCAAGCGACCAAATGTCCTTATCGTTCTAGCCGATGATCTTGGTTATTCAGACCTCGGCTGCTACGGCTCGGAGATCGCCACACCGAATCTTGATGGCCTCGCAAGAAACGGGCTGCGGTTTACCCAATGTTACAACAGCGCGAGGTGCTGGCCATCACGCTCCGCTCTCATCACCGGCTATTATCCGCAACAGATCCATATGGATCCGCCCCGCGGACGGCTGCCGCAGTGGTCTCGCACTCTGCCACAGTGGCTCGAGCCACTAGGCTACCGCAGCTACCATTCCGGCAAGTGGCATGTCAGTGGCGCTCCGAAGCCGGTGGCCGACGGAGGTTTTGACCGCTCATACTGTCTTGAGGATCATGACCGTAATTTCTTCCCGACGCGTGTCCTTTTGGACGATTGTCCCTTGCCTCCTGTTCCGCAGGGAAGTGTTTATTACTCCTCCACTGCCCTTGCAGACCACGCCATCCTCTGTCTGAAGGATCATGCCAAGAAATATCCAGATCGGCCTTTCTTCTCGTACCTTGCGTTTACGGTGCCACATTTTCCGCTACAGGTGCCGGACGAGGATATCGCACGGTATCGTGAGGGCTACCACAAAGGATGGGACGCCTTACGCGTAGAGCGCTTACAGCGTCAGCGCTCCATGGGGCTGGTTTCTTGCGGTCTTTCTGCTGTTGAGGAACGAATCGGACCGCCTTACGATTTCCCCGAACAGGTGAAGCTGCTCGGAACGAACGAGGTGATTTTTCCTCTTCCTTGGAATGAGCTAACGCCAGGACAACGAGCGTTCCAAGCAGCAAAAATGGCGGTTCACGCTGCGATGATCGACCGCATGGACAAAGAACTCGGGCGTGTACTCGAACAGATCCGTGTGATGGGTGCATGGGAAAATACGCTGATCATTTTTGCTTCCGATAACGGAGCCAGTGCTGAAATCATGGTCAGGGGAGAGGGGCATGATCCTCGTGCATCACCCGGTTCTGCGGCTACTTTTCTGTGTTTGGGGCCTGGATGGTCGAGTGTAGCAAACGTGCCGTTCCGACGTCACAAAACCTGGGTTCACGAGGGCGGTATCGCTACGCCTCTAATCATGCACTGGCCTGAAGGCATCGCAGCACGCAACGAGTTCCGGCACGATGTTTGCCACGTAATTGATTTCGTCCCTACGATCCTCGCTTTGGCAGGCGCAGCACCCGCACCGCCTGCCGGCGCACCGTCTTTTCCGGGATGTAGCCTGGTGGCTGCGTTCGCGAAAGACGGCGCGATCTTGCATCGCAGTCTTTTCTTTAGCCACGAGGGGAATCGCGCCCTCCGGGTTGACGGCTTCAAGCTTGTTTCGGCGAAAACAGAACATGACGTTTGGGAACTCTATGACCTCTTGTCTGATCGATGTGAGCAACACAACCTTGCCCTGAAAGATCCAGATCGTGTACGCGAGATGGCAACTCGCTGGCAGTCCCTACATGACACCTTTGTTCATGATGCGGGTCCTGTCTGCATGACAGCCCCAAAGAAGGTCCAGACAAACGCCAAGGCAAACGAATCAGAGCGTGGAGACTAGTGCCTCACACTTGACCTGTGTCTTGGGGCTGATGATTCATCTCGTCTTCGCTTCTGGTCTCTTTATACGCTCCATGGAGCGCGGTAGTCGCGTGTCAGCCATTTTTCATCGCCCTCAGTCAATTTGAGTGCGATGGGATCCCACCGGAGCCTAGTGTTGTTGTAGTAGGCTTGGTTGAGCAGATGGCAGCATATCGCCGAACGCGCGCCGATTTGGACGTTGGAGATCGGTTTCTGCCGTGTGACCACACAAGCTAGAAAGTCTGCCAGGTGCGATTTGCTGACGTAAAGCTTAACTTTGGCGTCTTTGAGGAATTCGCGTTCCGCCTTTAATACCTGAGCTTCACACGATGAGCCGTCCTCACGTTTCATGAATTTCGCAATTTCTTTGCCCTTGTGCTCAAACCGGAAGATTCCGCGGCTGACATCAATCGTACCTTCGTTGCCGTAAAAGCTGATACTGAAGCCCGGAATGTGCGTGACACTCACGCCGTTCGCGTAGACGAGTATGCCACCGCTTCCTGCCTTTGCGGATTCGGAAGGTCGTGCTTCCACGGGTCCGGAGGCGTCCATATCGAGCGCCCATTGCACGATGTCAAGGTGATGTGCGCCAAGATCGGCAACGCTTCCGCCGCCGAATTCTCTTACACCGCGCCAGCGAGGGAAATGCGTGTGCACGCCGCGTGGAGAGAGTGCGGAGTTGTAGGCGACCTTAGGTCCGGGTCCACACCATAAGTCCCAGTCCAAGCCGGGCTCCATGGGTTCTTCGTTCAACATGTAGGGTTGGGCCGGGCCCCCAAACGCACACTCTACGCGTTCAATTTTTCCGATGCAACCGTTGCGGACCAATTCACAGGCGACTCGGAAAGTTTTATCTGAACGCTGCTGGGCACCGGTTTGAAACACCCGGCCTGTCTCGTCGACGGCCTTGATTAGCGCAAGAGACTCGTGGATGTTGTGAGACAGTGGTTTTTCACAATACACATCCTTCCCTGCACGCAAAGCGGAGATGGCCTGAAAAGAATGCCAATGATCTGGCGTTCCAATGTAGACCATGTCAATGTCTTTACGGGCGAGCACGTCGCGGAAGTCGTTGTAGGTCTTGCAGCCGACGGAGCCTTTCTCGGGATTCTTGGCATAGAACTCATCTGCGCGTCTCTTGCCGTCTTCCCTGCGGGTGGTGTCCACATCGCAAATCGCAAGGACTTGCGTGTCGTAAAGGAAGGAGTCAAGCAACTGACGGGCCCGAATACCCATGCCGATGACGCCGATCGTCGGTCGGCTGTTGGGCTTCGTCTCTGCTGCCCATATATGGGAAGGCAAAATGAACGGCATGCTTGCGAGCGAGGCTGTTTTTAGAAATGAGCGCCGATTTGTATTCATTAGGAGTCTTTCATACGAAGGCGTCCGGCGTCCAGCAACAGGTGGGTTCCGGATGCCAACTCGCGGGTGATGCAAGTTTATACGTTCCACGGGGCACGATAATCGCGTGTCAGCCATTTCGGATCGCCTTCGATCAGTTTTAAAGCGATGGGATCCCACCGGATTTTAACGCGGTTGTAGTAGACTTGATTTAGCAGGTTACAGCAGATGGCTGAGCGTCCACCCACCTGCTCATTTGTGATGGGCTTCTGGCGGCTCTTGACACACTCCAGAAAATCATTGATATGGCCTTTGCTGGCATAAAGCTTGATTTTAGCGTCTTTGAGGAAGGCTCTCTCAGCTTTAACAACCTGTGCTTCGCAGGAGGATCCGTCTTCGCGCTTGGTGAATTTGGAGATTTGTTCACCCTTATGTGTGAAGGTGAACTTCCCTCGGTTAACCTGAACCTCGCCCTCGTTACCGAAGAAATGGATGCCGAAGCCCGACGTGTGCGTCACGGTAACGCCGTTCGCGTAGATCAGCATGCCCCCGCTGTTGGCATCTGCTTTCTCAGGCGGTCGGATTTCCACCGGACCGGACGCATCCATGCCCAAGCCCCACTGTGCGATGTCAAGATGATGCGCGCCCCAATCAGTGACGGCTCCTCCGCCAAACTCGCGATACTTTCGCCAATGCGGGAAATGATCATGAAGTCCCCGCGGGCTTAGCGTGGCGTTATAGGCACACTTTGGAGCGGGGCCGAGCCACATGTCCCAGTCCAGCCCGGGCTCCATCGGTTCCTCTTTCAGGTCATAAGGGATACCGGGACCACCAAAAGAGCATTCGATACGTTCGAGTTTGCCGATACAGCCGTTCTGCACCAACTCACACGCGACGCGAAACTCTTTGCTCGAGCGTTGCATGGAACCGGTTTGCAGCACGCGCCCGGTCTCCTGCACAGCCTTCATGATCTCAATGGACTCGTGGACATTATGCGTTAGGGGCTTTTCGCAATATACGTCCTTGCCCGCACGGAGGGCGGCCATGATCTGAATGGCGTGCCAGTGATCAGGGGTGGCAATGCAGACCATGTCGATATCTTTGCGCGCGACCAGCTCGCGAAAGTCGGCGTAAGCTTTGCAATCGGCTGTTCCTTTTGACGGATCGCTCGCATAGAACTCATTTACTTTTTTTTGGGCATCCGTTCGGCGAGTGGTGTCAACATCGCAGACGGCAAGAACTTGCACGTCTTGACGAAGGAAATTGCTTAGCAATCCTCGGGACTGTTTGCCCATGCCAATAAACCCGATGCTTGGTCGGCTGTTGGGCTTTGTTTCTGCCGCCCAAATCCTGGATGGAAGGATTAAAGGCATGCCAGCAAGGGCAGCGCCTCTGATAAAGTTTCTGCGGTTTGTGTCCATAGGTTTCATTAGCCTTATTTTACGGGTTTGATTTCGAAGTGAAGGGGTTTGGGTTTTCGTGCGGTATCGATCTGAGTTTCTAGTTCGGCAATTTTCTTGTCGAGTTCCGCGAGTCGTTCCTGGGGGCCATTGGCAAGTTGAACTTTGCGCCAACGCTCAAAATAGACACCGTTTTTATTGAAGATCAGGTCGAGTACCTGTCTGGCCTGTTGGGCGGCGGGCGTGTCGACGGTGGCGAGGTTGAATCCATTGGACAATTCGGCGTCGGTTATAGTCGCTACGACCATGTCGTTGATGGTCACCGTATAGCGTCCGGCTGTGAGCCCCTCAATTTTGAGCATGTACCGGTTGAGGTCGTCGGTCACCGATGCGAGTTGAAGCGCGCTCGTCGCGCGCGGGTCAATCGGCATGGGCAGCGCTTTGTCGAGGCGGTCAAACGCCAACACCCCGTTTGAAAATTTCACATTGGAGATGTCGCATTGCCGAGCGCACGTTACTTTGCTACGGACCCAACGTGTTACGTCAAAGCCAGCGCATGAAACCAAGGAGGGGGCCGAGAGCCCTTTGAGAATTGCCCAAGCCATAATCGTGTGGCCGGCAGGTCCAGGGTGCACCGCATCTCCGCCTCCAATATGGGCATTGGGGTTAGTGGCTCTGGCCTTCAGCATGATGGCCATGTAGGGGTCGAACTGATCGATAAACAAAGCGCCTTCCTTTGCCGCTACGTCTTTAATCCCATCTGAAAATTTTCGAAGCGACTGGTTCTTAACGCATTTGTCGGGGTCGGGGCGCTTCTCTTCAATGGGCTGGGTGGTCAATAAGACAACGCGTGCACCATTTTTCGTCAGCACGTTGACAATCTCTTTTTGACTACGTACGTGTGCGCGGAAGATGTCCTCACGAAAACCTTGGTAAGCATGGTCGTTCATGCTGAAGTCGACGGTAACTACCGTGGGCTTGAGCGGCAGTACATCGCGGGCTAGGCCTGAACCAACTGCTTTTGTGACCATGTCATCAAGGATGCTTCCCGTGGCGGCGAAAAGCAGTTTTTCATCAGGGTGGGCGCGTTGGCGAAGCCAAGCTGTGTCGCCTCCCCAGCCAACGTTGCGGAAAGTGAATTTCCTGTCCGGGAACCTGGTCAACGTGTACCCCTCGACATATGTGGTATAGAGCTTCTGTTCAGTGATGCTGTCTCCCAGAAAGACGACAGAGTCATTATTTTTGATAAAGAAAGCGCCGTTCCCTGCTTCGCCATGAACGAGTGTTCCTGCAAACAAAATAATGCCGACTAATCGCGCTCGAGTGTTCATCATCAAACTCCCTTAATAATGCCGGAAAGTCCCCAGATTCACCTTTTACAATTAATTGATAAAATACCTCGGTGTCCGATGGTTGTCGAGTATGGAAAACGGGGCTGAACTTTACGGGGTCCTGAACTTCGTCTCGACAAGACCTTTTAAAGTTCGCATCATATTGCTCTGGTTGTTATAAAATGAGGCAGTTATGATGTTTGATGCGCATTTGCATTTGCAGGATTGCCGGTTTAACAAAGTGTTAGATGAGGTTGTCCAACAGGCGGTGCGGGCTGGTATTGATGGAGTGTGTACATGTGGCACGGCTCCCTCCGATTGGGAAGCGACCGCACTTGTTTCGCGGTTAAGTATACCGTTCACCGTTGTTCCTGCCTTTGGAACTCATCCTTGGTATGTGCGGTCTTTGCCGCCCGATTGGTTAGAGAAGCTTGAAGGCTATCTCAGTGATTATCCGGACGCAGCCGTTGGTGAGATCGGTCTTGACGGAATTCGTGATGACCTTCCGTTCAAAGAACAGGAGGAAATTTTTGTGAGCCAATTGCGCTTAGCTGTTCGGCTCGGTCGTTCAGTTGTGTTACATGGCGCGCGAGCTTGGAGTCGATTGACAGACGCCTTGAGACCGTTTGCGGACGCGCTACCAGGCTTTGTGGCTCATGGGTTCGGTGGTTCCGCAGAACAGCTCGACAGATATTTAGATTTGGGTGGATATGTGTCGGTTGCTGGGTCTGTCTGTAACCCGAGAGCCACTAAGGTCAGAGCCGTGGCTGTTCGGGTTCCCGCAGACAGGCTTCTAGTTGAGACCGATTCGCCAGACCTGTTTCCCTTGGGGGGCACACCCGTCGCGCTTGACGTGCAGGGAAAGCCGCTGAATCAGCCTGCTAACCTTGCTCACATATTGCGCGAAGTTGCGTCGTTGCGCCACGTGTGGCCGGAGGAGTTAATTGTGATAACCCGAGCCAACGCCACCAGGATATTTCATAAGTAACTTGTCATTATACCGTTAAATCAAATATTATCTTATTTATGACACTTGCGGTCTTATTGACTTTTCTCGGAAGATATACCACAATAAGAAGAAAGTTTGATGGACTTTGAGCTGAATTTATCAAGCCTGTTTTGGATTTTAAGGTGTTTGGTGATGACAACAATCCGACAAGTTAGTGTGGCCATGGCAAGTTTGATTGGCCTGGCATTCTCCGCTTTTGCGGTGACAAACGAATGGTATCCGGGTGCGAGCGGTTTTACCGGATGGCCAACGAACTGGGTATCAATCCCGAGCCTGAATGATCCGAAGGAGTTGTCAGAGGCAAATGTCCGTATTGATTTTGTCGGGGACACTCTCAATCCAGGAGCGTATTGGTCAGCAAACAGCAACTACTTCTTTATACGGATGCGTGTGGCGGTGTCGAATGTCACCAGTACCACATTTCGAGATGCTCACTGGATTTACATTGACCGTGTCGGTTATACGAATGGCAATTCTGTTGCCGGTGCGCCCGACTACGCGATAGCTTGGGACTCCAAAAACAACGATGTGACCAAACATGGGTTGGAACTTGGGACAGGGACAAATCTGACTGCGACAACCTTCTGGTCGCAGTTGGCGTTGAGTGATCTTGACAGCAACAGTAACGATAAGATCGCCCCGCCGGACTTCAACCTGGCTGGCGACGGTTATATCAGGACGATCGATATGTGTCCTACCACGAATTTCGGATATACCACGTTCATCGACTTCGCCGTAAAATGGTCTTTCCTTTCTTCGAGGACATTCTTGGGAGAGAATCAGGAGTGGCGTCTCCAGTTTGGCAGCCGCAACGATGCGAACGATCACAACTTTCCTCAGGACGATATTGCAGGGGGGTATTCACCCGCAAGTGTGGTTACTAACTCGTATTCCAGTGCCGTAATTAGTCGCCCTTTATCGTCTGCGCTCGATCTCAGTGTATATGCGACGGCGAGCGGGGTTTTTGCGGAGTTGTGGACTGTTAACGAGGCTGGAAATGGGGATATTGAGATATTCGCCTTATTAGGTGCTGATTGGGTCGAAGTTGGACGTTTGCAGGGGAGTGAGTTGAAAGGCGAGGGTTCTAATAGTTATTTTGTTCCCCTGCAAGGACTAGTAGAAGGAAAAGCTTACTTTTTCAAGGTGGTTGACGAGGTTGGGCATGTGCACTGCTCGCCGGAACCGGTGATAGTCGGCGCAATGCGAATGGCAGCCTTGCGCATGTCCGTGAACATGGCGACATTGATTTTTGACACGGTAGAAAGGCGACGATATGTTGTTAAAACCAGTACGGATCTGCTTCATTGGAGTAACGAGTATGTGAGCTATCCGATGACATCAAACAACTGGTCAGAACTTGTTAATACGCCTTTCACGGCTGGGCCTGGCACGCAAACAGAAGTCCGTGTGCCGATCAATGGACGTCAGAGAGCATTCTTTAGAATAGAACGGCTTGCCGACTAATTTTTTTGCATGATTCTTGTTTGTCAAGTTACAGATAACCGTTCGTAATTCGTTTGTTATAAGCAAGTTGTACATTTAATCTGGTGTGCTTTCTTCTGTGACCGGCTTGTCAGATTAGGCAAAATGTGCTATTTACCTCATTCATTCAGATGCAGGTAGACATTGGAATTCTGTGAAGTGAGGAAGTTGTGACGGAGCGAGAGGCTTTAATCGCCCTAAATCAAGTATCGGGGTTAGGCGCCATTACCGTAAAAAGAATGGCTGAGCGGTTTGGCTCGCTTTCGGCAGTTTTTGATGTCTCGGAAAGTGATCTGCTACGTGTGCCTGGGATTGGTGCCGACCGTGCGCGTCAGTTCATTGGAGAGTTCAAGCGCGTACGTTCCAACGACGAGTTGGAAATAGCCGCAAAGAAATGCGTTAAGCTTGTAACGTGGGTGGACGAAGGGTATCCGGCACTTCTCAAACAGATAGCGGATCCGTCGCTGGTTCTCTATGTGGCTGGTTCGTTGGACGCGCTTGATGCGACAGCGGTGGCAGTGATAGGCACGCGACGACCGACGGTATACGGACGCGAGACGGCTCGCAAGTTTGGTTTTCAACTGGCAGGTGCGGGATATGTGGTTGTCAGCGGTTTGGCGACTGGAATCGACACGGAGGCTCATTCGGGGGCAGTGCAGGCAAAGGGACGCACTGTGGCTGTACTCGGCGGTGCTTTGGACTGTCTCTTTCCAAAGGAGAATGCCGGGTTGGCGCGTGAGATCGTGGCCAATGGGGGTGCCGTGATCTCCGAGTATCCGTTCGGTCGTCAGCCGGACCGACAGACTTTCCCAATGCGCAACCGGATTGTAAGTGGGCTCAGCAAAGGGGTCATCGTCGTCGAGGCTCCGTGTAATAGTGGAACGCTCATTACCGTTAATCAGGCGCTCGACCAGAACCGGGTGGTGATGGCTGTTCCAGGCCGGATCGACTCGCCTGCATCGCAAGGTTGTCACAAGCTGTTGCGGGAGGGTGCAAGGCTTGTGACGACATTGGACGATGTGTTCGAAGAAATCCACGATTTGATGGCAGGCATGCGACTGAATGCCGAAGGAGCCGTACGCACAAATACGGAGACACCGGTGGCGCGTCCCGAAAGCGTGCTTACTCCGGAAGAGCGTGCGGTGTTGGCTCAGGTTGAGGCAGAGGGAACGCCGGTGGATGTGGTTGTGCGCGGCAGCGGTTTGGACGCAGGCAAAGTGAATGCGCTGCTGGTTGTTCTGCAGATTAAGCGTTTGATCAGGCTGTTGCCCGGTGGACGGGTGGCGCCTGGTCGGAAAGACTGAGTTTTTTGGTATGGCAGCGGATATTGCCGTTGCTTGTTTTCGGGACCGATTTAAGGAAATGAAAATGGGAAAGAAACTGGTGATTGTCGAATCGCCCGCGAAGGCGAAAACGATTGGGAAGATTCTGGGATCCGGCTATGTGGTGAAGTCGTCGGTGGGACACATCCGCGATTTGCCCGAACGCACTCTAGGTGTGGATATCGAGCATGGATTCGCGCCAAAATACGTTTTTTCAAAAGGCAAGGCCAAGGTGATCGCCGAACTGAAGAAAGCGGCAAAAACGTGTGACGCAATTTATCTCGCGCCCGATCCTGACCGAGAGGGGGAGGCGATCGCTTGGCATCTGCAGGAGGCTTTGGCGGATGTGGCCAAAGGCAAGTTGTTTCACCGGGTGATGTACAATGAGATCACGCCACGGGCTGTTAAAACCGCCTTCGAGAATTCGGGGGAAATCAACATGCAGCGAGTGGACGCGCAACAGGCACGGCGCGTACTGGATCGAATTGTAGGGTACATGGTCAGTCCGATGTTATGGCGCCGTCTTAAGCGCGGATTGAGTGCGGGCAGGGTGCAGTCTGTGGCACTTCGGTTGGTGGCTGAACGCGAGCGGCAGATTCAGGCATTTAATATTGAGGAGTACTGGGTTCTTGGCGCAAACATACGGCGAGCGACTGCGCCACTCGATCCGTTTGCGGTTAAGTTGGTGAGAGTTGACGGAGAGAAGCCGGGTGTCACCTCAGAGACTGCGGCTAAGGCACTGCTTGCCGAACTCGAGAACAGCGCACTGAAGGTGAAAGATGTGCGGGTGCGTGAAACCACGCGGCGCCCCTTGCCGCCTTTCATCACTTCAACGCTTCAGCAGTCGGCATCGAATGCGTGCGGCTTCTCGCCGAACCGCACGATGAGTTTGGCTCAGAAGCTCTACGAAGGTGTCAGCCTCGATTCAGGCGGTCCGGTCGGCTTGATCACCTACATGCGTACCGATTCGGTCAACGTGGCGCGCGACGCACAGGCTTCGGCAAAATCATTTATCACTGAGGCTTACGGCACGGCGTACTATCCCGAGACACCGAATTTTTTCAAAAGCCGCGCGAGTGCTCAAGAGGCGCATGAGGCGATCCGGCCGACTGATGTGTCGCGTACGCCTGAGAGCATGAGGGGCGTTCTAGATGCGCCCTCGCTAAAGCTCTACGACTTGATTTGGCGGCGCTTTGTGGCGAGCCAGATGGCCGCTGCGAAAATCGCCCAAAAGACCGTGGAGATCGAGCCTGTCAAAGAAGGTATGAGCCACACCTATACGTTTACGGCCTCCGCCTCTGATGTGTTGTTCGACGGTTTTCTCAAGGTCATGGCGCTCGATATCCGCAAAAAGAAACCGGAGGAGGAGGATTCTGAAGAAGAGGCGGATGAGGTGGACAGGCTGCCGCCCTTGGCGGCAGGCGACCCGTTGGTCGCGCTCGAATGGCTGAGTGAACGCAAGGAGACGAAGCCACCGGCGCGTTATAGCGAAGCTTCTCTGATTCGCGCATTGGAGGCGAACGGTGTGGGGCGCCCGTCGACTTATGCATCAATCATCGAGACACTCAATGCCCGCGACTATACGACCCGTGAGAAGCGGCAACTGGCTCCGACCCCGCTGGGACTTGAGGTGAACGATCTCTTGGTTGGCAAACTCGACCAGCTTTTCGATGTGGGTTTTACGGCCAAGATGGAGGAGAGCCTCGATCAGATCGAGGCGGGGGGCGTTGTCTGGACATCGATGATGGAAGAGTTCTTCCGGCAGTTTAAGCACTGGATGGATCTGGCCAAAGAGCCGCCAGCGGATGCGGGAAAGGTGTCGGCGGTGTTGGCGCTACTGGAGCAGGTGAAAGAATGGGCTCCGGAAGTGCAGCGCGGCAACAGCAAGCGTACCTATAGCGACGAGCGCTTTGTTGGGTCGGTGCGCGAGCAGATCGAAAAAGGTGAGAAAGCGGTCTCCGACAAGCAACTCGCGGCCTTGGCCAAGATCGCGATCCGCTACCGAAAGGAAATCCAGAATGCTGAAGACGCGCTGAGCGCATTGGGATTCCAAGAGGTTGTGGCGAGCGACAATGCCGCGCCGAGCAAAGAGGACTCGATGCGGCGTTTTGAAGTGCTGGAGGGGATCGAGCTCTCCGAAAACCAGACGACCTTTGTCGCATCGTTGCGACAGCAAGCCGCAAGCGGGCGCAAGCTGAGTGAAAAGCAACTTGCAGCGATCGACCGCATTATCACGCAAAACGCTGCCCAGCTTGAAAACTTCGAGGCGGTCAAGCAGAGCTTACAGCTGACCACTTCTGAAACCGAGCAGGCACCTGACAACGAAAGCCCGGTGCTGATTGAGATGTTGGGGCAGGTGACTCAATGGCAGGAGCCGGTTCAGCGCGGTAAGATGACGTTCGATGATCAGGCCTTTTTTGCCAGTCTTTCGGAACAGTTCAACCGCAAACGGACCCTTTCGCCTCGTCAGCGCTATGCGATGAAACGCATGGTTTTCCGTTACAAAGCGCAAATTCCTGCATTTGACCGTTATGCTGAGCAACTGGGCTTGAACAACAAAAAGGGCAAGCCTGAAAAAGAAACGTCCAAAGCTTAAGACGGGCTGACTGCTGTAACATGGATAGGGACGAAGACGGCCTTTATGAGATGGAAGTGCGGTTCGACTCCGCGCCGCCCGACCCTTTGGCGAATCGTGCGGATACGGCGGTCGATCCTGCGGTGTTGCGTTTTGTTCAGTACTTGCGTGCGGAGCGAAACGCCTCCGAGCACACAGTCGCCAGCTATGTTCAAGATATCGGCCAATTTGCGGCTTTTATCTGGCCGAATACGATGACCGTAAAAATGCCTTTCGCTTGGGAGCTGTCCAACCGCGAACAAGCCCGCGCCTTTCTGGCGGCGTTTCACCGAGGAAGACACGCTCCGACCACGACGCGCCGCAAGCTCTCTTCGTTGCGTGCTTTTTTTCGATATCTTGAACGCGAGGCCTGTGTGACGTCCAATCCTTTTGCTGGCTTGCGCGGACCGCGTTTGGGACAAAGGTTGCCGTCGGTCTTGGGAGTCAAGGAGGTCGAAGCACTGCTTGCCGCACCACTGGCGTCGCTGGCCGCCCAGCGCGCCAAGCACGGCGGAGTTTCTCCGCAGACCGAATATGCCGCGCTCCGCGACACGGCGATTTTTGAGGTGCTATACAGCACGGGTTGCCGCATCAGCGAGGTTGCCGCGCTGACATGGGGCGATATCCGATTCGAGCAGGGCACGACGATTGTGGAAGGCAAGGGCCGCAAGCAGCGGCTCTGCGTATTAGGTGGTCCAGCCTGTTCGGCGTTGCGTAAGCTTCACGACTGGGCTGCATCACTTTGGCCAGCGGAGGCGGGGGCAGGGGCTCCTCTGTTTCTGAACCGGGAGGGCGGTCCCTTGACCAACCGCTCGATCGAACGGCAAATGAAGGTTTGGCTACGGAAGGCTGGCTTGCCTCCCGAGTTTACGCCGCACAAGCTGCGGCACAGTTTCGCCACGCACCTCTTGGATGCGGGTGCGGATCTGCGCAGCGTCCAGGAGATGCTCGGACACGCCAGTCTTTCGACCACGCAGATCTATACGCACGTCTCCATCGAGCGTCTTAAGGAAGAGTATTCCAAAGCCCATCCGCGCGCTTGATTGTTTTGTCATCCGCAAAGGGTTTTGGTTTAATACGCCACGTGTTTCAGTGAACCATTAACGAGTAACCCGTAACCTTTTAATTATATGGACAAGCATTACGATCCTCAGTCAGTCGAGAACAAATGGTACCAATGGTGGGAAGAGAACGGCCATTTCCACGCCGATTCTTCGCAGGGTGGCGATCCTTATACAGTGGTGATCCCCCCCCCGAATGTGACGGGTATCCTGCACATGGGCCATGCCCTCAACAGTACCATTCAAGATGTTCTGGTCCGCTGGCGCCGCATGCAAGGCCGCAACGTGGTTTGGTTGCCGGGCACGGATCATGCTGGGATTGCCACGCAGAACGTGGTCGAAAAAGCATTGCGCAAAGAGGGGGTCTCGCGCCGTGACCTTGGTCGTGAAAAGTTTTTGGAACGCGTGTGGGATTGGCGCGGCGAGTACGGCGGCACCATCGTTCGCCAGCTCCGCAAGCTTGGCGCGAGCTGCGACTGGTCGCGCGAGCGGTTCACCATGGATGCCGGGCTGAGCGAGGCGGTTGCGGAAGTCTTCTGCCGCCTCTATGACGAGGGTCTCATTTATCGCGGTAATTACATCGTGAATTGGTGTCCGCGCTGTCACACCGCGCTTTCTGACGAGGAAAGCGAGCATCAGGACACCCAAGGCAACCTTTGGCACATCCGCTACCCGGTTCCCGGCGGCGGCGAGATCGTCGTTGCCACGACGCGGCCGGAGACGATGTTGGGTGACACGGCCGTAGCGGTGAATCCGGCTGACGACCGTTATCAGGCACTGATAGGCAAGAGCGTCATCCTGCCGCTCATGAACCGCGAGATTCCTGTTGTGGCCGACGACTATGTGGACCGCGCCTTTGGTACGGGCGTCGTGAAGATCACACCGGCGCATGACCCCAACGATTTTCAGGTGGCTAAACGCCATGACCTGCCTATGTTGAACGTCATGAATGGCGATGGCACGATGAATGACGCGGCTGGAGCTTACGCAGGCCTTGATCGTTTCGCCTGCCGGAAACGTGTCGTGGCGGATCTCGATGCGCAGGGCTTTCTTGTCAAGGTCGACGCGCACCAGCACGCGGTCGGGCACTGTTACCGCTGCGATACCGTGGTTGAGCCACGTCTTTCGAAACAATGGTTTGTGCGCATGAAGCCGTTGGCGGCACCTGCCATTGAGGCAGTGCGCTCGGGGCAGATCAGCTTTACGCCGCCGCGCTGGGAGAAAACCTACTTTGAGTGGATGGAGAACATCCGCGACTGGTGTATTTCACGTCAAATCTGGTGGGGACATCGCATACCGGTTTATACCTGTACGTCATGCGAACATGAATGGGCTGCACGAAATGCACCGGCTGTGTGCGTAAAGTGCGGATCATCGACGTTCACACAGGACGAGGATGTGCTCGACACGTGGTTTTCCTCATGGCTATGGCCGTTCAGCACCTTCGGCTGGCCGCATGCGAATAAAGACTTGTCATTCTACTATCCGACCAACGACCTTGCGACGGCACCAGAGATCATTTTCTTCTGGGTAGCCCGTATGATTATGGCCGGTTGCAAGTTCATGGGAGACGTGCCGTTCCACAACGTCTACATCCACGGCACGGTGCGCGATGACAAGGGCCGCAAGATGAGCAAGAGTTTGGGTAATTCCATGGACCCTCTCGATATCATCGAAAAGTACAGCGCGGACTCGTTGCGTTTCAGCCTGATGCTCATCACATCCACCGGCATGGACGTTTACGTCAACATGGAAAAGTTTGAGATCGGCCGTAATTTCGCGACCAAAATCTGGAACGCTGCACGCTTCATGAAGATGCACATGGAAAAGATGCCAGATGCTGATTGGCGCGCGATGGCTGCGGGTGAGTTGAAGCTTGAAGTCGCGCTTTTGCGGGACGATGATCGGCACATGCTGGCAAAATGTGAAACAACGATACGGGTTGTCACCGAGCATCTTGAGAAATTCCGCCTGCAGGATGGCGCTTTGGCGATTTACGATTTTGTTTGGAGCAACTTCTGCGATTGGTATCTTGAGTATGCCAAGCAGGATCTCTACAGTACGGACGATGTGCGCCGCCGCCAGATTCTGGCGGTGATGACCGACGTGTTTGCTAAAGCGCTCAAGTTGCTGCACCCGTACATGCCGTTCCTAACTGAGGAATTGTGGCATCAGATGGGGTACGGCACGGCGTCTGAGACGATCATGACGGCCCTGTGGCCAAAGGCCTATGACGACGCGCAAAACACGGCTTGGGGGCTGAGCGCCGAGGTGACGGCTTATGTGGACGCCAAGCGCGAAATGATCACGGCTGGCCGGGCACTACGTGCGGACTACAACATCGCGCCTTCGCAGTTTGTTCGCTACATCATCCAAGCCGTGGACAGTACAGCGGCGGCTAAGCTGACTGCAGACATCGAAACGCTGAAGCAGCAGTTGCGTTCCGATAATTTGGAGGTCGCTACGGGCTGTGGTGAACGCGCCATGCCTGGCACGCTTTGCAAACTTGGCACAATCTATCTTCCGCTCGAAGGGCTGGTAGACATAAAGGCTGAGAGCACACGTGTCAAAGGCGAATTGGAAAAGGCGCTAGGTTTCCTCAAGAATGTGGAGGCGAAGCTTAGCAATGAGGGGTTTGTGGCAAAGGCTCCCGCAGCAGTGATCGAACAGCAACGAGCCAAGCAGAAAGAACTCACTGAGACAGTCGCGCGACTCGATAAACTGTTGGCAACGTTCAGTGCTGCCGTGTGACGCGAGTCGGCTGAATTGATTCACGTCTGCTCAGTTTGCTGTTTCTGCAAGGAGAGCGCTGCCGGATGATGCGAGTTGTCCAAGGTGACATCACCAAGCTGAAGGTCGATGCGATCGTCAATGCGGCGAACACCACTCTTTTGGGCGGTGGCGGCGTGGACGGCGCGATTCATCGTGCAGCTGGGCCCGAGTTGCTTGCCGAGTGCCGGGCCTTGGGAGGTTGCGAGACAGGAGAGGCCAAGATCACTAAGGGTTATCTCTTGCCCGCCCGGTATGTGATCCATACGCCTGGTCCGGTTTGGTCGGGTGGTGTCAGGAAAGAACCCGAACTGCTTGCGGCCTGTTACCGCAACTGCCTCGCGTTGGCTGTTACAAACGGGTGTCGGAGTATTGCTTTTCCCTGTATCAGCACAGGAGTATACGGATTCCCGAAAGAAACTGCAGCCGCGATTGCGATCGCGGCTGTCCGCCAATATGAAATGAATTCAAGACTTCCCCAGGAGGTCATTTTTTGTTGCTTTTCCTCTAAGGATGCCAACCTTTATCTCTCCCTGCTGGATGCGCAGTCCGACGCGTGTGATTCACGTGACGCGTGAAAGAGTTGTGCGCAGGCTTGTGAATCATGCGGGGGAACGGTACACTCATCGCCAATCCATTGATGTGTCACAAGGAGTTTTAAATGTCTGTGAGAGTCCGTTTTGCGCCCAGTCCAACCGGCAATGTTCACATCGGAAATATCCGTGCCGCGATTTTCAATTGGCTGTTTGCACGACATGCGGGGGGAAAGTTTCTGTTACGTGTGGAAGACACGGATCGTGAGCGTTCAACGCCCGAGGCGATAGAGACCCTTTTGGCTTGCATGGGGTGGCTTGGGCTGGACTATGATGAGCCCGCAGTGTACCAAAGCCGGCAGACCGACCGGCATCTGGCAGTAGCCGAAGAGTTGGTCAGGAAAGGGCTCGCCTACCGCGACGCCAAAGGTGGAGGCGGCGAGTGTGTGATTTTTCGCATGCCAAAAGAGGGCCGGCTTGAATATACGGACCTTGTCAAAGGGACGATTAGAAAAAAGGCGGAAGACACCCAGGATTTTGTTATCGTGCGCTCAGACGGGACGCCGGTCTTCCACCTTGCCAACGTCGTCGACGACGTCGATATGGCTATAACGCATGTGATCCGAGGCGACGATCACGTGGAAAACACTTTCAAGCACATCGAGTTGTTTAAGGCGATTGGCGCAACCGTGCCGTTGTACGCGCATTTGCCGATGATTGTGAACAATCAGGGAAAGCCCTATTCTAAGCGCGATGGCGCAGCCTTTGTGGGTGAGTTCAAAGAACAAGGATATCTTCCCGAGGCACTTTTTAATTTTCTGTTGTTGCTCGGCTGGGCTCCCGGTGATGATCGCGAAGTGCTGACGCGCAATGAAATGATCGCCCTGTTTTCGCTCGACCGCTGTAAGTCTAGTGCAGCGCGCTTCGACGTCAAAAAACTGGTTTGGATGAACGGAGAATATATCCGTAATCAACCGCGTGAGGTGTTCGCGTCCGAGTTTCTGTCGCGTGTTCAGGCCGCTGGCCTTTCGGCAGAAGGGGTTGATCTCGCTGGCATTATGGAGCAAATGCAGGTCCGGACCCGTTTTTATTCTGAAATTCCTGCTTCCTGCGCCTACTTTTTCACGGATGATTACGCGTTCGACCCGAAGGGTGTCGAAAAGCGGCTAAAGGTTCCGGGGGTGCCGGAGTTTCTTGATGAAGTAGCGGAAAAGTATGAGGCGCTATCAGCTTTTGATTTACAGAGTACACACGATGTTTTGGTGTCGATGGGCGAGGCGCGCGGCACGGGACTTGGGTCAATGGTCCATCCCGTGCGCGTGGCGGTATCGGGGGTAACCGAAGGCCCGGGCCTTTTCGAGATGCTTGTTTTGCTGGGACGTGACCGTGTTTGTGCACGGTTGCGCACGGTTGCGAAAAAACTGCGCGATGGACGTTTGTAGAATTCATAGTCAGGTGTGGACGAGGATACACTCGTTTGACCGGAGAGGAATTGGTAATCATGAACAGGTCCGCATCATTTTTTTTGGCAGGTATAACGACAGGGGTGCTGCTATCCTGTGTTTTGGGTGCGTTTGTGATTCGCCCAAAAACGGCAGGAGAGATTTCTGCCGGCACCGGTGAACGCGCGGTCGTGTTGAAATTGGCACATGGCCTTGATGAGTCGCATCCCGTGCACAAGGGCATGGAGTTCATGAAAAAGCGATTGGAAGAGTTGGCAGGAGGAAAAGCGACGCTGGACATTTATTCTGGAGGTGTTTTGGGCAGTGAGGTTGATTGCCTTGAGCAGGTTCAGAAGGGTGAACTGGCAATGACCAAGGTTTCAACGGCAGCGCTAGAGGCCTTTATTCCAGAGATGAAGGTATTCAGCGTGCCTTTTGCGTTCCGCGATGCAGACCATTTTTGGAAGACATTGCACAGTCCTATTGGCAAGCGCATGCTGGGGCTGGGTGTTGAGCGCCAGTTTCGCGGGCTCTGTTATTATGATTCAGGAGACCGTAATTTTTATACGACAAAGAAAGCCATCCGTTCGGTTGCCGATGTCAACGGCATGAAGGTGCGTGTGATGAACAGCCGTACAGCTATGGATATGGTCAAAGCAATGGGGGGGAGCCCATGTCCGATCAGTTGGGGTGAACTCTATACCGCGTTGGCGCAGGGTACGGTGGACGCGGCAGAAAATAACCCACCGTCTTTTATCACCAGCCGTCACTACGAAGTGTGTAAATATTTTATCCTTTCCGGACATCAACGCATTCCCGACATGTTGATCATCAGCACGAAGGTTTGGGATAAACTGCCCTTGGATGTCCAGAAAGCGCTTCAACAGGCGGCGGCAGAATCGGAGTCCTTCCAGCGGAAACTTTGGAAAGAGACAACGGACGCCTGTCTTGTCACGGCGAAAGAAAAGGGCGTTGAGATTATTACGCCTGACCTTGAAAGTTTCCGCAAGGCATGTGGGCCCATCACTGAAGACAAAGAGTATCTTGTGGTGAAAAAGGTTCTTTCAGAGATCCGGGAGGTGAAATGATGGACATGTGGCAAACTGTCCGAAAAGGGTTCATCAAGGCACTGGAAGCCCTGCTCATGACGATGGTTGCTGTTTTGACACTGACCGTTCTGTGGGGGGTCTTTACTCGCTTCTGTTTAGGAAAACAGGCCGAGTACACCGATGAACTCGCTCGTGTGTTGCTTGTATGGGTTTCCATGGTTGGGGCTGCCCTGGCCTTTGGGGAAAAGGCCCATTTGGGTGTCGACTTTTTCGTGAACAAACTACACCCTCAGGCACGCAAGGTACTCAGCATGATCGTGCAGATTGTGACAATCGCGTTAGCTGTGGTCGTTTTTGTTTCCGGAGGTTGGGGGCTGGCAATGGGACAAATGGGGCAACAGTTGCCGACGTTGCCGATATCTCGCGGCATGGTCTACATGGCAGTCCCTCTCGGCGGGGCGTTCATAATTCTTTTCGCACTGGAAAACCTGGTGTCGATCATCAAGACGCCTGCCGATCAACTCGGAGCGCAAACCAAGTCGGAAGGGTAAGGTCATGATCGGCATTATTTTAGTGCTTGTTGTTACATTTTTCGTATTACTGTTGATGAATGCACCGGTCGCGGTCGCAATTGCAGTTTCCTCGCTCTTGGCTATTCTGGCAAACGGTGGCGATCCTGGTTACACGGTCGCGCAGCGCATGGCGAATGGTGTTGACAGTTTTCCGCTCCTGGCAATTCCCTTTTTTGTTTTTTCAGGCTATCTTATGGGGCGTGGCGGTTTGGCCCGGCGTCTCATCGATTTTGCTGCACTTGCTGTAGGCCGGTTCCCCGGAGGGCTTGGATACGTCAATACGCTGACGTGTATGTTGTTCGGTTCTATTTCCGGTTCTGCGGCCGCAGCGGTCTCGTCGATCGGTGGTTTCATGATCCCGGAAATGAACCGCAAAGGATATGACCGTGACTTCAATGTGGCGGTCACTGCGACGGCCGCGACAACTGGGTTGCTAATTCCGCCGTCCAACGCCATGATCGTCTATTCGGTGGCGGCTGGATCGGTATCAATCGCGGCGATGTTCATGGCTGGCATTCTGCCGGGCATACTTGTTGGACTCTGCATCATGATCACTTCGGGGATCGTATCGGTCCGACACGGTTACGGCAAGGTGGACTATTCGGCTGCCGGCGAACGCATTAATCCGCTTCTGGTCTGTTGGCGGGCGGTGCCGAGCCTGTTGTTGGTGCTCCTTATCATTGGCGGCATTCTTAAAGGCGTTTTTACAGCAACTGAGGCAGCTGCTATTTCGGTGGCCTATTCTTTTCTGCTTTCGGTCGTGTTTTACCGTGAGATCCCATGGAATGATTTGCCGGGCATCTGCCTGCAAACCGGTTTGACTACAGCTGTGGTGATGCTGCTGATCGGCGCATCAAGTTCTATGTCGTGGATCATGACCATGGCCAATATCCCGCAGACTGTCTCAAAAGTTTTGATGGGCCTTTCCGACAACCGTTATGTAATTCTCTTGACGATCAACGCGATGCTCCTCGTAGTGGGTATGTTCATGGACATGACGCCGGCGCTATTGATCTTTACACCGATTCTCTTGCCGGTTGTGAGGTTGCTGGGGCTGTCAGACATTCACTTCGGTATCATCATCATCGCCAATCTCTGCATAGGGCTCTGTACGCCGCCGGTAGGAACTTGTCTTTTCATTGGATGCGGGGTTGGCAAAACGACCATCGCCAATGTGACTCGCAAGGCGTTACCATTCTTTATTGCGATGATCTTCGCGTTGATGCTGATCACGTATGTGCCATGGTTCTCGTTGGCTATTCCCAAGCTGTGTGGCCTGCTGAAGTAGTTGCCTGAACAGAGAAATGGGGGTCATGTATGCGCAGTGTCGCTACCGGAATCCTTGTTGTTCTGACGACACGTCTGGTCCTGGCCTCGATCGACGGAACGGTTGTTAAACGGGTAATTTCGGTTGAACATTTGCCCTCGCTCGCTTTTCTGACGCCCGAAAAAGCCCGCCCATATTGTGCCGGTTTTGCGCGTGAAGGTGACACTTACATTTGCGACAACGGAACAAACTCTGTTGTGCGACGTGGAGTATCATGGTCGATTGAAGTGAACCAGAAAGAGGCGGTTCCCGTGGTGGCTTCGGCATGGGGCAAGGCTGAAGAGCAGGAAGGGTCTCCCGGCAACGATTTCTCAATTTACCTCGACATACAATACATGGACGGTGGGTCGCTGTGGGGGCAATGCAGTCCATTTGAAACGGACGCCGGCACGGGATGGCATCGACGCGAGGTGATTGTCACTCCTGATAGGCCGATCCGCCAGGTCAACTATTACCTTCTTTTCCGCAATCGGACGGGACGGGCGGTTTTCAGAGAGCCACGTTTCGGATCGATGCCAGCAGATGGTTTGACGCGGTTCGACGGTGTCGTGACTGAACAGGTCAGTCCAGTCAAAGCCGGCTTCCTGTTGCGGGACGTTGTGGAAAATTCTAATTTTGTTGCGATCGAGGATGAAGCACTGGGGGTGAGATTAACGACACGAAAACGATGTGCAAAAGGCGTATCACTCTTTGAGGTCACGCTTGAAGACCGAACCGGCAAGGACAGGTCGCTTACACTGGTCTACTCGATACCGTTGGAAAAGCGCGACCTCACGTGGTTGCACCATCCGCGTCGATCGATTCCCTTGGAGGACACGAAGAGTGAAGTGATGAACACAACGCGACATGCTGTTGGTGCGAACGGAATGGTATCGCGTTACCCGTTCGGTGCCGTTGCCGCCGCAGGTCAGGGACTCGCAGTTGGGATCGATCCTGCGACGCCACTCTATTATCGTGTTGGGTGTCAGCCAATGACGGGTGAGTTGTTTCTTGCCTGCGACATCGGTCTCGCGGCAGAGAAGCCAATGGCAACGTTCCGTTTTTGTGTGTTTGAGTTTGATGCTGCCGCAGAATTCCGCGGGGCTTTGTCGCGCTACTATGATCTCTACCCCGATGCATTTATGTCGCGCATTCATGATCAGGGGATTTGGATGCCTTTTGCCGCGATAAGCAAGGTGGAGCGGTGGGAAGATTTCGGGTTTCGCTTCAAAGAGGGTGACAATGAAACCGCATGGGATGACGCACATAACATACTGACTTTTCGATATACAGAGCCGATGACGTGGTGGATGGCTCTCAAAGGCGATCAGCCACATACCCTGAGCTTCGGCATGGAGGAGGCGAGACGTCTTGCAGCAGCGGGAGACAAAGCAGCACATGCGTGGGTCAGTAGCGCCTTTGAGGATGAGAAGGGCCGGATACCCGGCCGCGTATTGGACACGCCATGGTGCAATGGCATTGTCTGGAGCATGAACTGTGCGCCCGGCGTTGTAGGGGAAATAACCGACTTTCAAATGAAATGGAATGCGATGTACCTAGAGAAGCAATATGGGGAAGCACGCACGGCAACTTGCGACGGTGAGTACATCGATTCTGCTGAGGCTTATGTGGCCGATGACCTTGACTTCCGGCGTGAGCATTTTAAGGGGGCAGAGCGTCCTCTCTGTTACGCTTTGGGGTCGCGAAAAGTGGGCCTCTATAAAGGGATGATCGGATTTGAATATGTCCGTGCACTTGAGCGTGAAATGCATGGACGCGGAAGGTACATGATGGCCAACAGCACGCCCGTCAGTTGGTGTTGGCTTGCGCCTTTGCTCGATGTGATGGGGACAGAGACCGACTGGAACCCGGGTGGCGTATGGCATCCCATGTCTGATGAAGAGTTGCTTTACCGACGCGCCTTGGGCAAGGATAAGCCATATTGCTTTTTGATGAACACCGACTTTTCGAAGTTTTCCTACGAGGCCTCTGAAAAGTTTATGAAGCGTACGTTGGCCTACGGCATGTTTCCCGGGTATTTCAGCGCGGACGCATCAACGGGACATTATTTCATGCGGCCGGAACTATATAATCGCGACCGACCTCTCTTCCGCAAGTTTGTGCCTTTGTGCAAGAAAGTTGCTGAAGCCGGGTGGGAGCCTTTGACAGGTGCTACCTCCGACAATGCGATGATAATCGTTGAACGGTTCGGCGCATTTCCGGGCCCCTGTTTTTTGACGGTTTACAACTTGTCTGACACACGTCAACGCGTGTGCCTTTCACTGACGTCACTCGAGACGGAGAGGGTTTGCCGCGAATGGGTCACAGGAAATGAGGTTGTTTGGGAGGATAAACATACGACGCTCGAGCTCGACGGTGCTGATGTGCGTGTGATCGGGCTGACTGAGGAGAAAGACCATAAATGAAGCGCATGCGAATCAGAGAGTTAATGGCAGGCAATCGGCGCGGAATCCCGGTAACTGTGGCGGGTTGGGTACGTACACGGCGCGACTCTAAAGGCGGTTTTTCTTTTATCGAAATCAATGACGGGTCGTGTCTTGCAAACCTCCAGGTGGTTGCACCGGCGACCTTGAAAAACTATGAAGACGAGGTTCTGAAATTGCATCCGGGCGCCTCGGTTGTTGTCGAAGGCCTACTCGAGGTTTCCCAAGGCGGCGGCCAGGATGTCGAAGTTAAGGCTGTCACAATTCAAGTGTTGGGGTTCTCGCCGCCCGTCGAATACCCGTTGGGGAAACAAAAGATTAATTTTGACCGCTTGCGCGAGCTACCGCATCTGCGGGCGCGGACCAATAGTTTTGGGGCTGTAGCGAGAGTAAGGCATACGCTCGCACATGAAACACACCGATTTTTTCATGACCGCGGTTTCATTTATGTGCATACGCCGATCATTACGGTAAGCGACTGTGAGGGGGCGGGGGCCATGTTTCAAGTCACGACGCTCGACCCTCATGCGCCACCACGAAAAGCAGACGGAAGTGTGGACTACAATCAGGATTTTTTCGGGCGCAGGGCTTCGCTGACTGTGAGCGGCCAACTCGAGGGCGAGACTTATGCGTGTGCAATGGGTGACATTTACACGTTCGGACCAACTTTCCGCGCAGAGAACTCCAACACCCGGCGTCACCTTTCCGAGTTTTGGATGATCGAACCAGAGATGGCTTTTGCTGATCTTAACGACGATGCGGAACTGGCAGAGTCTTTCTTACGGCACCTTATTCAAGCTGTGCTGAAGCATTGTGGGACCGATTTGCGTTTTTTCGATCAGCGGGTGCTGTCTGGCGTGCTTGCTCGATTGGAACGACTTGCAGAGGCACCGTTCTCCCGCATAACGTACACAGAAGCTATCCGCTTGCTACAGAACTCGGGTAGGGTATTTGAATTCGCTCCTTATTGGGGCATGGATATGCAGTCTGAACATGAACGGTATCTTGCGGAGGAAGCTTTCAAAGGTCCGGTGGTGGTGACTGATTACCCGGCCGAGATAAAGGCCTTTTATATGCGTCGTAATGACGATGGGAAAACGGTGGCTGCAATGGATGTGCTTTTACCTGATGTCGGGGAGATCATCGGAGGCAGCCAGCGCGAAGAACGGTTAGATGTTTTGTCGACAGTTATGCGCAAGTGTGGACTTAACCCTGAAGAGTACATGGCCTACCTAGACCTAAGACGCTATGGCAGCGTGCCACATGCTGGATTCGGCCTTGGTTTTGAGCGCATGGTACAATTCTGTACCGGTATGCACAACATTCGAGACGTTATCCCTTATCCTCGTGCACCGCGGCTTTGCTAGTCAGCCAGGGAGGCCGCGTTCGATTTTACTTGTATCAACGAGCAACCGAACTGCCAGGGCTGAAGAGGACGGAGAGCGTCAATTCGCCGGAAGCGGGCACGATCTTATCGAAGCCAATTAGCAACATGCCTTTGTTAGGAGAATCCCAGTCATTCTGCGGCTTCTCCGCCTCATAAGTCTTCCACGCAGCGTCTTCATCGTTGAGCAGATCAAGCTGAAGTTGTTTGCCAGCCATGCGAAGAATGAGCTTGCCGATACGATGGCTGTCGGGCACAGCCTTTGTCGCCATTGCCCAACGAATGCGCGTGCCAGGTTTGACGCCCTTGATCGTGTCGGTCAGGCGATACTTGCCGGAAGACAACAAGGTGCCGGTTCGGACCACATGTGAGGCGTTTGTATAAACTGAGGAAAGGTCGAGCACCGCTTCGGACTCTGGGCCGTTTTTGAAAGCGATCACACGAGCCTTGCCTGATGCACATTGAAGCTGTCCGTCAATTGTCAGCGTGTTATGGCTGAGGCTACTCAGGCGGAAAATCTTCCAACGGTCGGAGTGTTGGCTCGTATTCCACAGATTCATTTTGCGTGACTCGATGCGATGGTAACTTTCAGCGCCGATGTCATAGGCCCAGCGGACACCATCCGAATCCAGCACAAATGAGCCTGCATCCATATGCCCATGTGGGGCGGAAGGTGACCCCGCCTTAAGCCCCACGAAAAGAGCGCGGTCATTCTTCCACGATGTGCGCTGTATCGTGAAAGGAACTTCGCCTCCGGAAGACCAGTTGAGTGGTGCTTTTGGGGAGCAACCGTCGGTCAAAGGCTGGAGCCAGAAGAGTGAGAAGGCAAAGAGCCTGTTAGAGGAGGTTCTCGGGTTTATAGGTGTGCGGTCGGTGCAGTATTTAATGAACGCATTTGTTTCAAAATAAGGGAGAATGTCGGGGCGGTTGAACCGCTTGGCAAACCACCAAGTGGCGCAGTCGGTGTCACGGCCCATACCGCCGTCTGCATAATTGAACGTCATGCCGGACGGCCCCGTAACGAGGTCCAAGTATTCTGAAGTTTCTTTGAAACCCGGCATCGCCGTTAAGCCGAAGTCCGATTTGAACAGGCTTTCGATTAGGCAGATCGCTAACACATTGAAGTCAGTGCCATAAGACCAGTAACCGGGGCCTTCAGGATATGCGCCATTTGGCGCGTAGGCCTTCATAGGCCGAGGAAGGCTGGTGATCGCGCGATAGATGACCTCGCTAGCGAGAGCCTCGTGTTGATCCATCAGGGCGAATGCGCCGGCAAGCATGCCCGCGTGGCAGACTTGTCCCCAATTGTTGCTGGCCTTAACCCAGCCGGTGTACTTCATCGATGTTATAAGGCCTTTGTCGAGAATGGCAGCGGAAACTGTTTTGCGAGTGGTTTCGTCAAGATCGTCGAACAACCAATCGTAACCGACCGCAAGCGCGAGGGTCATTTCGGCCACGTCGAGAAAATGCGAAGGATTCCAATCGGTGAAGTCTGCGACAGCACGCATTTCTGCGGCGCAACGCGCAAGGTACCCTGGTGTGCCTGTAAGCCTATAGGCCATCGCCAGAATAGAGACTCTATGAAGTGTGCGCCGCGAAACAGCCAGTAGTCGGCGGCCTTCCATTTCACGCGTGCTGGGCTCGAACGCAAGCATCTGGTCGGCCTCGAAGAGAATCCGGTCACTGGCATGTCGGGCGAGATCATTCGTGACGATCTGATGACGGATTTCGATAAAAGTGGTGTGATCTGCAAAAAGCAAGGGGTGTTTATGATCGGTTTGCCGGATCGCTTTGGCAACGGTCTCAGGGTTGACCGTAAATTGGCCAACGGCAACCCGCAAGAAGAGAGGGGAGACGAAAATGATGCAATATGTTAAAAATGGAATTATTGCACGCATGACTGGAGGATTTACTTCTCTACAGGGTGGTCGAACGCGGCAACTTCACATGGCATCCGGCTGGTTAGGATGCCCAACATAAAGCGTACCCCGTAGACGACATGAGTGGCCATTACGCCAAGCCATGTCATCAGCCAGAGCGCAGGATTGAGCGAAATGCAGGAAAACAAGGTCAAGATTGCGTAAAGGGCAAGTCCTGCAAAATAGGTTACACGGAGGACCGGGTGAAAAAAGGCGAGCACGGCTCCGATTCCAAGAGCCATGACAAAAATGGAGGGTATAAGGTAACTTATTCGTAGCGATGTGGCGGGGAAGCGTTTAGCGAAATGGCCACGGTGCAAGGCATAACGTCCGATTTGGCGTAAATGCGGTCCAAAGAGCGGACGGCGGTGGTGAAAGACCTGAACCCATGGGTCATAAACGATACGCTTCTTCTGTCCGAACACGATATCGGCACACAGGATGGTATCCTCTCCAGGCCAGAAATCGGTGCGATAGCCGTTAATTGACTTAAGAACGTCAGTTCGCGCGAATAGGTTGCAGCTCGGAAAATCGTCAACGCTCGGTCGTATGCGGTCTCCGACATACCGGTAACGGAAGTTCCCCGAGACAAAGAAGTTGGCGTAGACTCGGCCTCCCGCCTGACCCATAAAGGGATCTCCAGGGGGAGTAACCCCCGGTCCTCCAACACCGCCCACATCAGGTAGCGTGAAGTACTTTACGGCATGCTCTAACCAGTTTGCTACCGGATAGGCGTCATCGTCAAGAAAGGCAACGATCTCACCTTTTGCCAGCCGGATGCCCTCGTTGCGCTTTTCGGCAGGGCGGGTTTTGCCGGTTGGCCGCACGTGCAGTTCGAAGGGGTAGCTGCCTAAGTCTGCAGGAGCGTCGGGCAGGACGATCACCTCAAAATGGGGGTAGGACTGATGCGCAAGGGCACAGAGGCATTCGCTGAGATAAGGGCTCGGTGCCGGACATGCGATAACGACCGAGACGAAAAATGGGTTTTCCGCAACAGGGGCCACTTCTACACTGCTATAGTAACGCAAGATCCGCAGTCGGTAGAAAATGGCAAGTGTGTCGGTCATAACCTGCTTAACGTTTGTCCAGGATAGGCAGCCGACTTTATGGCCAAAATGCATTTCGATTGGCGCCTCTGCCACGGTATATCCTTTGGCGTGGGCGATGGAAAGTATTTCGAGGTCGAAAGCGAAGGTTTTGACCAACATGCGCTCAAACGCCCACCCAAGAGCATCACGGGTAAACAGCTTCATGCCGGTCTGTGTGTCCGAAATAGGCAGGCCGACCAGTAGCCGGACCAACGAGTAGTAGACGGTGCTTGCGAGACGGCGGTGCCAGGGATAATCGATCACCGAATCGCGATGACGCTTGGATCCGATGACGATATCGGCATGTTTCTCAGCCATGACGTCAAAAAAAGTCGTTAGGCTTGAAGGCGAGAGGTCGAGGTCGCCATCAAGCAGTAGGATGTGCGTGCCGCGGGAGAAGGCGAACCCTTGCCTCAAAGCGTTCCCTTTTCCGGCATTGATCTCCAAGAAAACTGGCCGTATGTGCGAAGGATCTTTTGCGGCTGCACGACGGAGGGCTTCAGCAGTGCCGTCTCGGCTGCCGTCATCGACTGGTAAAACCTCAAATGGTATGTGGTCTCTCAACAGGTCACAGACAACTTCAAGGTTATGTTCGATCACTGACGCTAGGCCGTACACCGGCATAATCACACTGAGGCAACCCGAATCGCCTAGGCTGATATAAGCAGAGCGCCAAAGATTTTTAGCGTTTTCAGTGGTCATTCGTCAGGAGATAAGTAAAATAAGCGCTGTTCATTTTTGATGCTTCACGGGAACCCGTGGTTTTGCATTTGGTAAGATGATATGCGAGCGATGCGCGTAAACCAATTCAAAAATGAGTGGAAACGTATTTCTTTTCAGAAGGGGCAGCCCTGATGTCGCGAAACGGATATTGTTTTTTGATGATAAGCCTTATTCTGGCGTTCGGACCTGGCTGTGAAAAGCCA
>Ga0075012_10000558_pt1 | contig 39032 bp, 31 predicted proteins | sample All_14_2_FD_71474 | JGI IMG/M metagenome (GOLD analysis project Ga0075012, IMG submission 71474) | Freshwater microbial communities in response to fracking from Pennsylvania, USA - Allegheny Zone_MetaG_DW_15 | ecosystem: Environmental > Aquatic > Deep subsurface > Groundwater > Drilled...
ATTGTCCAGGGGGCTGACGCCCGTCGCATTGAACATCCCGCTTTTGAAGCCTTCGCTATAGGTGGCGTAGAGGCTCGACGAGGGGGTCAGGGCGTATCGGGCCGAGACCCGTGGGGTAAAGGCGTTCCAGGACTCGCTGTTGTTCAGGACCACCGGGCCGGACGTGTTGAAGAGCTGGCTGAACACCGTCTTCTCTTCGCTGCTGTACCGGCCGCCAACGATGAAATTCAGGCGATCTGTGGCGCGAATGTTCGCTTCCGCGTAAACTGCGTAGGCTTCGGTATCCACTGACGGGAGGATCACCAGGACACGTGTGCCGCCCACGAAGACTTCTCCCGGAGATTTCGCCGAGTCATCATAGTAGGTGGCGCCCGCGATCCATGAAACCCGTTGATCCGAGTTCGAGGCGAAGGTCAGTTCCTGGTAGAAAGTCTTCTGGTCCTGGCGACTCTTGACGACTTGGAACGGCATTTCCGTGCCGTCGGTATCCGTGAAGAAGGGCTGATCCAGGTCAGTGTAGCTCGTGACCGACGTGATCGTGCCCCATGTGGGCGCGTAGATCGCGTTCAGCGAGACGGAGCCGCCTTCGAGGGAGGCCTCGGGATTGAAGTCCATCGCGACTTTGCGATCGTCCGACAGGTTGAGGCGGCCGGCCACAGAGGCGGGATACTGGAAATTGTAGTCGTCGGGCAGGTAGGTGAGCGCCGAGTTGTCTTGGTGGTTCACGTATGAGGCAGCTAGTGTCAGTTCGAGATCGTCCGTGGCGCGGTAGAGCAGCTTCACTCGCGCAGCGAAGGCGTCGAGCTTGGAGAGCTTCGTGTTGGTAGTCACGTTCGTCGTGTACCCGTCGTTCCGGTGGGACACGACCGACAGGCTTGCCGCGAGGCTGTCTGTCAGCGGCCCGGTCACGTAGCCGGTGAGCTTGGTGTCGTTGAAGCTGCCGAGGCTTGCCGTGAATCGGCCCTCAGTATTGAAGGCCGGCGCGGCCGTCGTGACCACCATTGCGCCGCCCGTGGCGTTCCGGCCAAACAGCGTGCCTTGGGGTCCCTTCAGCACTTCGATGCTGTCGATGTCGTTCAGTTCAAACATCGCGGCGGCCTGGACGGCCTGATAGACGCCATCCACGTAGAGGGCGACGTTGCCGTCTGCGCCCGGGCCGACGACCGAAGTGCCGACGCCGCGGATGGTCGGCTGAACGAAGCTCCCCTGTTGGGTCAGATTGAGTCCCGGGGTGATGAGCTTGATGTCGGTCGAGTTGGTGATGCCGGCATCTTCCAGCTGTTGGCCGGTCGCCACGGAGACGGAAACGGGAACGTCGATGAGACGCTCGGTTCTCCGTTGGGCCGTGACAGTGATTTCCTGGACGATCGTGGGCGCCGTGGGTCCGGCGTCCTGCGCCATGGCCACATTGACGCTGAACAGGCTGACGCCGGCTGCGAGCAATCCCTTGTAAGTCCGGTGAAGCATGGTGGTTCCCTCCCTAGCTGTTGTTATTGACCGGGCAGGGACGGCACTGCGTCCATACGCATACGATCCGAGGATCGCATCGTCTCCTTCCCAAGTCTTCTCCCAGAACGGTCGTCTTTTCCGGCTCTTGAGCGGCCGGGGAGAATGCTGCATCCAAAGTGAAGATCGGTCAACAACATTAGCATGCGATGCAGATTTTGAAGCGAGGGCGGCCCGGCCAGAATCGAGGAAAATCTGGCAAAGCCCTCAATTTCCCCGTAAAATTCCCGAAAAATGGGAAATTTCTTCGCTGCGGGCGTGTAAAAAATCGATCCATTTGGTGTTTTGTTGTGCGACAAAAGTATATCGGTGTATGAGATTTGAGGGCCGTTTCTCGACGGTGCGTTCCGTGGCAACGCAACGTCGTGTCGGGATGATCAACGGCCGGGAGTAGCGGAACCGCACCGTTGCGGGTCTGGTGGGGAGGGCAGGACCATATGCTTGAAGTCGGGCCGTACAGGATTGACCACGACACCGAGGCTTATTGGGAGGGGCTTTCCGAACGGGAGTTGCGCCTGACCCGTTGCCGCGATTGCGACCACTGGATTCATCCCCCTCGCGCCTGCTGTCCTGTCTGCTGGTCGGGCAACATTGGTCATGATGTCCCGTCGGGAAAAGCCACCCTGTTCAGCTACCTTGTCCAGCCTGTCTCTCCAGGCGGGCCCGCGGTCGTCGTGGGTTGGGCGGAGCTTGTCGAACAGCGGCGGCTTCTCATTGTCGCGCCAATTGAGGGCGTCTCCGCCGAGACTGTCGAGATCGGCTCGGCGCTCACATTGGCCTGGTCGAAGGCGGACGGACGCTATCTGCCCGTCTTTCAAGGGCCCCAATAGCCATGGCCACCGACCCCATCAAAGGCAAAGTCGCCATCGTTGGCATCGGCTCATCGGTGCTCTCGCGGGACGCAGGCCGTTCCGTGGGTGGACTGGCGCTCGACGCCGTACGCGCCGCGATTCGGGACTCGGGCGTCCCTCGGGATGCCATTGATGGACTCTCAAGCATCTACAGCACGGACCAGCCGACCGTTTGGCCAGGCTATGTCGCCGAGAGCCTCGGCCTGTCGAATATCGTCTGGTCAAACTGTTCGACGCCGCCCTCAGCCAACACGGTGACCGAAGGCATTCTGGCGGTGGCGGCCGGCGCTTGCGATTACGCGGTCTGCTATCATTCCAAGTTCAGGTGGGACACGGTTTCCGCCGCGGCCCGCAAGGATCCACGTCGAAGAGCGCCGCGTGGGGCATTCGATCCTGGCATGTCGATGCCGCTGGTCGAACCGTTCGGCGCTCCGAACGGCATGTTCGCCGCGTTTCGGCGTCACATGCACGACTACGGAACGCGCCGGGACCATCTGGGCATGATCGTGGTCAACAACCGCAACTGGGCCCTGACCAATGACGCGGCGGTCTGTCATGACGCCCCCCTCACGATGGAAGACTATATGAGCGCGGCCCAGATCGCGCCGCCGCTCTCGGCCCTCGATATGGACATGCCAATCGACGGGGCCATGGCGGTGGTGATCACGAGCGCCGAGCGCGCCGCCGATCTGCCCCATCGACCGGTCCTGGTCGAGGCCTCGGCAAACGGCATCGCAGGCCAGACCGACTTCTTCTTCCAAGCCTTCGATACCTATCAGTCGTACAAGGTGCTGATCGACCGCCTCTGGAAGAAGAGCGGATACGGCATCCAGGACATGGATCTGGTCAACATCTACGACGGCTTTTCGAGCTTGGCCCTGGAATGGATCGAGGCGGCCTTCGATGTCCGCGGCGAGGTCGGCGGTTTTCTCGAAGACGCCTGGGACGCGGAGGCGGGCAAGCTGCTGTTCAACGGCCGGATCCCGATGAGCACCCATGGCGGCAATCTCGGCGAGGGGCGTGTGCAGGGCTTCGGACACGTCCTGGAGGCAGTTCGCCAGCTCCGGGGAGCGGCGGGTGCCCGTCAACTGGACGACCCCCGGCTGGTTCTGGTGACCAACGGCAACAACCCGGTCAACGCTGGTATGATTCTGCGCGCAGGTTGACGAGTCATGGCAAATTGCCGACACGATCCGGCCGCTAACCGGAGCGATTTCGATCGCCGCCGCTGAGCTAGATGAACCGGTAGAAGGTGGGCGTATGCGACTGGCCGAATCGATCCTCAATGAGAATTTGGTCTACTCCAGCCCGCGAATTTTCGAGCGGCGGCGTCGGATCCTGCAAACGACCCGGGACCTTATCGCGCAGCATGGCTATGATGGCTTCAGTATCCGTGAGCTCTGCCAACAGGCCAAGGTCGCGCCCCAGACCGTCTACAAGGCTTTCGAGAGCAAGGAGCGCTTGGTCGCGCTCTCAATCCGGCACCATTTCGTAAGCTTCGCCGAAACCCAGCACTTCATCCACGATAGGGCTACGCTCCAGGGCGTGATCGAACGGCTCATCGTCAGCGACAGTCACATGCACGATTCACGCGAATTCGTGATCGCGATCGTCGCCCTGAATTTCTCCCAAACGGCCGACGAGGATCTCCAGGTCGCCGCGCGGATGAATATTCTGGTGACCCTGCAGCCTTGGGTGCTTGCGCTGAGCGAACAGGGACACTTGCGTGTCGGCTTCGGCGCCGAGCCTCTCATCCACGCCATTGTCGGGCTTCTTTTTCAAGCCTCGCTGGAGTGGTGTCGCGGCAATATCACCGATGAGGAGTTCATCTTCGAGAAGCTTCTGAGCCTGCTGACCTTCGCCTCCGGCGCAACTCGGGGAGCAGGGCGCAAGGAGGTGGATATGTACCTGAGCGATCTTCTCGGTCGGCGTAAACTCATTGGGGCCATTCAGGCGGAAACCACGGAGCGGGAAGCCCGCGAGGCCGTGGAAAGTGTGCACGATGTTCCTGTGGCATGAGACTCCCGACCTTGCGGCGCTCAACATGCAAGGCGCCGGTTGCATGCACGGACATATCGGTCTCGAATTCGTTGATATCGGCGAGGACTGGCTGAGGGCGCGCTTGCCGGTCGACGACCGAACGCGACAACCCCATGGACTGCTGCATGGCGGCGCCTCGGTGGTGCTTGCCGAGTCCGTCGCGTCGGTGGCGGGCTCTCTGACGGTCGATCCTCGGGTCAGCCGGGTCGTGGGTCTGGAGATCAACGCCAATCACGTTCGGCCCGTGACCAGCGGCTTCGTTCATGCCGTCGCTACATCCGAGGCGCTCGGCCGCCGGACCCAGGTGTGGAGCATCCGGATCGTTGACGATGCCGACCGGCTGGTCTGCATTTCGCGCATTACCCTGGCCGTGATCTCGGTTGATCCGTTGGTGTGACGCCAGGCGTTATCTTCGGCCTTGAGCCAGAACCTCATCAAAGAAGGCGAAGGCGCGCAGGTGATAGGCGCGCGCTACATGGTGCAGGCTGATATTGTGCCCGGCGCCCGACTGAAGCCACGTGATGACCCTGGGCGAGGCAGGAAATAGGGCCGCGATGTCCGCCAGTGATCCGGGATCGGCTCGAGATGTCCGTTCAAATTCACCGAGCGTGAATTGAACCGGTGCATTGATGGCCGCCGCGACCTCCACGAACCGGTCGGGCCAGGCGAACGAGTCTCGCAACTCGGTCATGGGCAGAGGCTCGGCCGAAACATCGCCCCCGACGAGCAACCGCCCGTCGAATGTCCCGGTGGGGCCATAGAACAGGCGGGCGGCGGAAAGATCCGCCGGCGGGTGTCCATCTGACTCCGGATCAAGCTCAAGCGCCACGGCGGTCGCCAGATCGTCGGAAAACCGGCGCGGCACGCCGGAGACGTCGAGCCCCAGGAGTCGTGGTGCGCGCCGGAGTGAAGCGGCCATCAGGGCGATGATCCCTCCCATGGAGTGGCCGACCAGGAAGACGCCTTCTCCAGCACCCTCTTCGGCGTTCAGCGTAGCCACGATTTCGGCCACTACCGACGCTTGGTCATCCAGCAACATGCCTTCGTCGCCGGGCCGGGCGGACAGTCGGTAGCCGGGGCGATCCAGCGCAATTACCCGGTAGCCTAGGAACGCTCCCGTCGTCAGCAGGGAGGCCTCGGGGCAGAGCGGATGATGCCAGTAGCCGCTGCTGTAGCCCCCGCCTGGCAGGGCAAGGATGGTGGCCACCGCGGGGGCCCGGCGAGGTTCGATCCTCAGGCCGGAAAGCGCCAGGCCGGCGACGGTCAGCACCGTGGGTTCGACAGTCATGGTTCAACTCCTCCCTCAGCCGTCGGGTCCGGGGAGACCGGCGGTCGCGGACACCGGAGTCGGCGCCCGCTTCGGCTATTGCGGTCTAGGATTTCGCCGGCACCAAGCCGCCCGCGCCGCGCGGGTCGATGGGCAGCCCGTGAACCTGCATGTTGTGGCTATGGCTAAGCTGGTGGATCGCGAAGGCGGTCTGCATGGCCGACATGCGGCCCTGGGCATCTTCGGCGGCGTTGACCGCTTCCTTGGCGAGCTTGAGCGCGAACAGCGGCTTCTGAGCGATACGCTTGGCGAGATCGAGCGTGAAGGCGCTGAGAGTCGCGTTGGGCACCACGTGATTGACCATGCCCAGGCGATGCGCCTCGCTCGCTGGCAACCAATCAGACGTGAAGAGTAGTTCCTTCGCCTTGCGCGGCCCCAGTTCCCAAGGGTGGCCGAAGTACTCCACGCCGGTCATGCCCATGGAAACGGTGTTGTCGGCGAAGGTGGCGTCCTCGCCCGCGATGATCAGGTCACAAGGCCAGATCAGCATTAGGCCGCCGGCGATGCACTTGCCCTGGACCTCGGCGATCGTCGGCTTGGCGATATTGCGCCAGCGTTCGCACAGGCCCTGATAGAGTTCCTTTTCGCGAGCCATCCAGCCTTCGGCGCCGGCACAGGCGAAGCCGCACCATGTGCCAACGGTCTTGAACTCCGCGAGGCTGCCGGTCGGATCAGGCTCGCGAAGGTCGTGACCCGACGAGAAGTGCGGTCCGTTCGCAGCCAGGATGATAACGGAGATTGCATCGTCGCGGGCGGCCAGGTCGAACGCATCGTTCAACTCATAGAGCAGCCGGGTGTCCTGGGCGTTTCGCGAGTCGGGCCGGTTGAGAACGATGCGCGCCACGTTCGGCGCCGGTGTTTCGTAGAGGATGGTCTGAAACATGCTGAGCTTCCTGGTCTCAAGAGCCGGGGCTCGGGCGTTCCCAGCCGGCGGCGAGTGATGATCCGATAATAGTGAATCGTGTTATTGTTTTTGACGCGCCGAAGTCAATGCCGCGATCACCTGCTTCAGGAACGCCCCGTGGTCGACAGGCCACCATCGCAAGGGACGACCGCGCCCGTCATGAAGGCTGAGGCCCGGGCCGCCAGGAATAGGGCGACGCCGCCGATGTCTTCAGCCCGGCCCAGTCGTCCCAAGGGCGTTGCCTCCAGAACCTCGTCGCCCATTTCCCGCAACGAACTCTCCGTCATCTTGCTGGGAAAAAAGCCCGGCGCGATCGCGTTCACCAGGACATTGTCCCGGGCCAGCTTCCCGGCCATGTGTCGGGTCAGCATCAGCAGGCCCGCCTTGGAGGCCGAATAGGCGAAGGAATCGAAGTCCGGCGGTGAAATGCCGTCGATCGAGGCGATGTTGATGATCCGTGACGGCTTGTCGGCGGTGGCCGACCGGCGCAGCGCGGGCAGCAGCTTCTGGGTCAGGAAGAAGGGGGTTCTCAGGTTGAGGTTGAACGTCTTGTCCCAGCCGCTCTCTGGGTAGGTATCCAGCGGCGCCCCCCAGGTGGCGCCGGCGTTGTTGATGAGGACATCAAGCGCGCCGCCGCGCCGTTCCACCGCTTCCGCGAGGCCCGCCACGCCTTCTCCCGTTGCGAGGTCAAAGGGATGGGCCTCGCAATGGCCGTGTCGGGACAGCTCCTCGGCGAGGTATTGGCAAGCCTCGACGTTGCGCGAGGAAATTAACACTCGGGCGCCGTTCTCGACGAAGGCGCGGGCAATCATTTCGCCGATTCCGCGGCTGCCACCGGTCACCAGGACGACCTGGTCCCGCACGTCGAACAGATTGTTCACACCATTTGCCCCCGGGAATCGATGGCTAGATGCTGTAGATGTCGAGAACGTCAGGAACGACGTCATTGTTCACCGCGGTCAAGCGGCTGACGATCTTGAGATCGTCTCCGAAAACCCTCAGCACATGGGTCTGCTGGCCGAAAAAGGCATGCGCCTTCTCCAGACGATAGAGATGGACGACCCAATTGGCGTCCACCTGGACATCACCGCCGGGAAGGTCGGTGATCCGGGTGACACTGGTCATGTGACAGCTGCGCGGGAGCGGCGTTGAAGCCAGGGATTTCTGTGTCCGGATGCGGAAGACCCGATCCTCAAGGCCGGCGCGATTGGGATAGTAGATCAGCGACAGCTCACGCTCGGGATTGCTGGTCAGCTCGTGCTCGTCCTTCCAGGCGGGCACCCAGTAGCTGGCCTGCTCCCAGTAGAGGCCGATCCAGGCATCCCAGTCGCGGCGGTCGAGAAGATGGCCTTCGAGCATGACCAGATCGCGGGCGCGATCATGAAGGGTCTTGTCGGGGCGACTGGACACGAGACTCGACATCAGAGGCTCCCTTCGGACGAGGAGGCGGACGATTTCAGCCCCTTGGACAGCAGGCTGAGCCATTTGCGGTGCTGATTGAGGTAGATGCCTTCGTCCTGCAGTTGCGTGCCGCCAAATTGCGGTGCGATCCCAAGGCTTCGTGCCCGTTCGTCGACGCCCTTGACCAGGTTCAGTGAGCCGCGCGAGACATCACTCCACTCGGCGTCTCGTGCTTTGAAGCCCTGCTGGGTGGCGTTGAACGCGGCCAGATCATCGGGCGTGGCCATGCCGGTTGCGTTGAAAAAGTCTTCGTACTGGCGCAGCCGCTTTGCCCGAAGCTCGGGCGCTTCGCTCTTGGGCGCGAAGCAGAAGGCCGTCACCAGGGTCTTGTCGACCGCCAGCGGCCGGAACATCCGGATTTGGGAACTCATCTGATCCATCAGGAACAGGTTCGGGTAGAGGAACAGGTTGCGCCAGCAGTCGGTCATCCACTTGGCGCGATCCTCGCCGAACTTGTCGACCAGGCGATCTCGGGAGGCATGAGCCGGCCTCACCTCGGGATTGGGCGATTCATTCCATAGGACGACGTGGCCGTTATCGAGGGCGTAATAGCCTCCCGAGAACCGGCTGAAGTTCCCGACATCGACAGCGGTGGTGACCTCACGCCCATTGGCGATCCGCTGGCGGTTGTCTTGCGTCAGGACGTAATTCCCGTGGATCATGTTGACGTGGTAGCCATCGACCCCGTTCTCCGCCTGAAGCTTCCAGTTGCCGTCGTAGGTGTAGGAATGCGACCCAGGCAGGACCTCGATCTCTCCGTTCGGGTCCTGATCGACGATCAGGTCGATGAATGCCTTGGCCGAGCCCAGATAGTCCGGCAGGGCCGGGACGTCAGGGTTGAGGCTCCCGAAGATGAAGCCGCGATAGCTTTCCACCTTGGGGGCCTGACGCAGGTCGTGGTCTTCCTTCCTGAATCCAGGCCCGTAGCCGGCGGTCGGCGTCTCGCCGCAACTTACGATCTTGCCGTTGTTCTCGAAGCTCCAGCCGTGGAAGGGGCAGACGAACAGCTTCTTGTTGCCAGCTCTCGCCAGTTCGAGCGCCGAGCCACGGTGAGCGCAGGCGTTCAACAGCGCCTTTAGGTCGCCGTTCCGGGTGCGGGTCAGAATGATCGGCTGCCGGCCGATGTAGGTCGTGATGAAGTCGTTGGGATTAGGGATCTGGCTTTCATGGGCGATGAAGACCCAGCTGCCCTCGAAGATGTGCTGCATCTCTAGCTGGAAGATCTCCTCGTCGGTGAACATCCGCCGATGGACCCTGAACACGCCTTCCTCAGGGCGCTCATCGATCAACCCGCCAAGCTCCATCGTCGTGATTGCCGCCATGCCTGGTCACCTCTCCCGTCAGGCGCGTTGATTGGCGCCCAGCTTGTTCGTTCATTACTGGCATGCTAGCATTTAATCATTGGGGCGTTCAAGTCGGGTTCGTCATCATGTGACTCGGGAGGGTCTCGGCCAGACCATGGGAAGCGCGGGCAAGGACACGAAGGCGCCCGGTCGAGGCTTCGCCTCCAGCGCTGCGCACGCTATCCGTCGAGAACGGCCAGGCCAGTCGCCTGCGCCGGCAACGGGCTGGATGGTCGGGAGTGCCGCGCTAATGACCCAATTTGAAAACGAGGCTCCGAGCTCCTTTTCCCAGGGGCAGGACTTCCATGAGGACCGAACCCGGAACGGGGCCGGGCCTTCTGGCAAGGCCGGGGAGATCGCCGAAGAGTTGGAACGCCGATTGATGCTCGGCGCCTACCGGTTCGGGGAGCCGCTTTCCATTACCCAACTCGCTGGTCAGTTCGATGCAAGCCGGCAGCCCGTGAGCATGGCCATCTCCCATCTGCGGAGCATCGGTTACGTGGACATCATTCCGCAGGTGGGGTGCCGGGTCGTCTCGCCGACGCCCGCCGAAATCACGGACTTCTTTCTGGCCGTGGGCCGGATGGAGGGGGTGGTTGCCGGTTTTGCGGCGCTGCGCCACATCGGCGACGAAGCGCTGGCGCTGGCGGGGGTCGCGGGCCGCGAGGTTCCGGGCCAGCTCGACACAGCGACGGGCCGCGCCGCCTACATTCGGACGGTCAACGATTTTCACAACCAGATCTGGCGCATGGCCCGTTCACCGACTCTGGAAGGCCGGGTCGCGCGGCTGCGCAACCTGTCGATCTTCTATCTCTGGCAGGGAACGCCGAGACTCGCCCCCCGGGCGGCCGGACTGTTGAACCGGGAACGCGCGGAGATTGCGGCGGCCATCTCTGAACGCGACGCGGACAAGGCTGACCGTCTGATGACGCGCCACATCGCCAACAAGCCCGTGGTCAATGGCATCGCCGGCGAGGCCCTGTCGGGTCCGCCCACCAGAGCATAGGAAAGTCGTCATGATCAGGCTGAAGGACAAGGTTGCGGTCGTCACCGGCGGCGCGTCCGGTATCGGGGAGGCGACTGTCCGGACCTTGGCGAGCTTTGGCGTCAAGGTGGTGATCGCCGATGTGGACATGGCGCGCGCAGACGCCCTGGCGGCGGAACTCACTTGCATGGGCGCCGAGGTCATCGCCTGTCGAGCCGACATCCTGGTCGAGGACGATATCCGGGGCATGATCGAAGCTGCGGTCAGCCATTTTGGCGGACTGGATATCCTGCACAACAACGCGGGCATTCCGCGGACCATCGCTCCAGACTGCGAGGTCGTGGACCTGCCGGTCGACTGGTTTCACAAGACGATCGACGGGCACCTGACCAGCGCCATGCTCGGTTGCAAGTATGCCATTCCCCACATGATCACCCGCGGCGGCGGCGCGATCGTCAACACCTCCTCCAGCGCGGCCAATGACGCGACGGTCGACCTGCCGTCCTACAGCGTGGCCAAGGCCGGGCTGCACCAGTTGACCCGCGAAATCGCGGCGACCTACGGTCGAAACAACATCCGTTGTAACGCGGTAGTCCCGGGCGCGGTGATGACCGCCCGGGGCAGGGCCACCCTGACGCCCGAAATGTTCGAACTGTTCGCGGTCAACACCGCCCTGCCGCGTCTGGCCCATGCCCAGGATATCGCAAATGTCGTGGCGTTCCTTGCCTCGGACATGGCGGGCATGATCACCGGCCAGGCCATCCCCGTTGACGGTGGCATGATGATCAAGCTGCCCTACTGGCTACCGAAGATGCGGGCCAGCCGGGGCGAGGCGTTCGACGCCTCCACCTATAGCTACGACTCTCTTGAGGGCTGACAGCGGGCCGGTTTGATAGGGGGTGGTCGGCGATGACCGCCCTTAAGAGGACCGTGTTGTCACTAGCATGCTACAATGCTATCCGTGGCGGGCGACGGGAAATTCTGTCACAAGTTCTATAAATTGCCCTCAGGATGCGCCCGACGCATCCACGGGCCAGGGGAGGACTCACGATGGCTGCAGTTACTGAGCTGGGGTACCTGGGTTTCACTGTCACCGACCCGGCGGCATGGCGCCGCTTCGCCGCTGACATCGCCGGTCTGGAAGTCTACGACGATGGCGAGGATGACCGTTTCTATCTCCGGATGGACTATTGGCACCACCGACTGGTGATGCACACCGGCGACGTGGACGACCTTGCCTACATGGGCTGGCGGGTGGCCGACGCCCCTGCGCTAAATGAGATCAAGTCCCAGCTTGAGAGCGGCGGATACAGCTATCGCGTGGGAACCCCCGCCGAGGCTGCGGAGCGGCGCGTGTTGGGTCTGATCAAGCTCGACGATCCCTCTGGCAATCCCGTCGAGATATTCTACGGCCCGCTGATCCACACCCATCTGCCCTTCCAGCCCGGTCGCCGGATGCATGGCAAGTGGGTAACGGGCAACCAGGGGCTTGGCCACCTTCTGGTCCGGTCGGATGATGCCGACGAGAGCCACAGGTTCTATTCGCTGCTCGGTCTCAAGGGGCACGTCCAGTACCACCTGAACACGCCGAACGGCGTCGCCAGCCCGGTCTTCATGTACTGTAACGACCGGCAGCACTCGATCGCGTTCGGCGTCAACGGCGACAAGCGCCTGAACCATCTGATGCTTGAGTACGCTGAGCTCAACGACCTGGGAAAGGCGCACGATCTGGTGCGGTCCGAGGGGGTCGACGTGATCCTGCAACTCGGCAAACACGCCAACGATGACGCGTTGACCTTCTATTTCGTGACGCCGTCGGGTTGGCTTCTCGAACTGGGATGGGGCGGCGGAAAAGCCTTCGAGCAGCAGCAGTACCATCTGAACGACATCTTCGGCCACGGCATCGAGACCGCCGGTGCGCTGGATGTCGAGCTGTAGGCGCCGTCCAGAGGGCGGGCCGCGATGCGGTTCGCCCGCAGGCGCCCTCGCGGGCGTTCGAATGAAGCACCGGAGCCTTGCAGCCGGTCGTCCCTCCCGGATTCCGCCATGTCCCTGATCCTGTCCCGAAGGGACATCGACTTCCTGCTGTTCGAATGGCTTGACGTGGAGGCCCTCCTCACCCGCGCGCGCTTCGAAGCGCATGACGGGGCGACGGTCGGCGCCGTGCTCGATTTGGCGCAGGATCTCGCCGAGCGCCTGTTCGCGCCGCACAACAAGCTGTCCGATCGTGATGAGCCCGGGATGCGCGAGGATGGGACAGTCTTGTTGCCGGCCCAGGTCAAGATCGCCCTGGACGCCCTGTCGGCCTCAGGGCTCCTCGCGGCCTCTCACCCTGCCGAAGTCGGCGGCATGCAACTGCCATTCGTTGTCGACAAGGCGGCCTTCGCCTGGATGCAGGCAGCCAATCCCGGGACCTCCGGTTACGCGCTGCTGACCATGGCCGCAGCCAACCTCCTGATCGAGCATGGCTCGCCCGAGCAGATCGAGCAGTACGCACGACCACTACTGCAGGGTCGATTCTTCGGCACCATGTGTCTGTCCGAGCCGCAGGCGGGGTCATCTCTGGCTGACATCCGCACCCGCGCGGAGCCCGACGGCCAAGGCGCCTGGCGCCTGTTCGGCAACAAGATGTGGATCTCCGGCGGCGAACATTCCCTGTCGGAATCGATCGTGCATCTGGTCCTGGCCCGGGCTGCGGGCGCGCCGGCCGGGGTTAAGGGGCTGTCGCTGTTCATCGTTCCTCGCGACCTGCCGGCTGCAGGAGACGAGACCGAACGCAACGACGTCGTGCTGGCTGGCCTGAACCACAAGATGGGCCAGCGGGGTACGGTCAATACCCTGCTGAACTTCGGCGAGGGGCGGCATCGACCAGGCGGACGCTCCGGCGCGGTCGGCTATCTCGTCGGCGTCGAGGGCGAGGGGCTGCGTGCCATGTTCACGATGATGAATGAGGCCCGGATCTCGGTCGGCGCCAGCGCCGCCGCGATCGGCTACACCGGCTATCTCCACGCCCTCGACTATGCCCGCCAGCGCCCACAGGGGCGCCCGCCGGGCGCCAAGGACGTCGCAGCGCCACAGACCCCCATCATTCGTCATGCCGATATCCGGCGGATGTTGCTGGCCCAGAAGGCCTACGCCGAAGGCGCGTTGGCGCTCAATCTCTACTGCGCGCGACTGGTTGACGAGTTGCGGACTGGACCGGCGGAAGGCCGGCGCGTGACCTCGCTGCTGCTGGACCTGCTGACCCCGATTGCCAAGAGCTGGCCCTCGCAGTTCTGCCTCGAGGGCAACGCACTGGCGATCCAGGTGCATGGCGGCTACGGGTACACGCGCGACTACAATGTTGAGCAGTTCTATCGCGACAACCGGTTGAACCCCATTCATGAGGGGACCCACGGCATCCAGGCGATCGATCTGCTGGGCCGGAAAGTCGTCATCGATAATGGGGCTGCCTTCGAGGCCTTCCGGGCAGTCGTTGAAGGCGCCTGCGAGCTGGCCGAGGCGTGCGGTGGGGCCGAGCGGGACCATGCGATCGCCGTACGTCGATGGCTCGTCGCAATATCCGCGACGACCAAAATCCTGCATGGCGCGGATGATCTCGAACTGACCCTCGCCAACGCCTCGATCTATCTTGAGGCGTTTGGCCATCTGACGATCGGCTGGATCTGGCTCGAACAGATTGTCACGGCCCATGGCAAGGCCGGCGATTTCTACGACGGCAAGCGAGCCGCCGCCCAATACTTCCGGCGGTGGGAGCTGCCCCGGATCGGGCCGATGCTCGACCTGCTCAACTCACTGGACCGCACGACGCTCGACCTGGAGCCGGCATGGCTTTGACCCGCCGGCCGAGGTGGTCGCCCATGATGGAGATGTACTGATGGATCTTGGTATCGCTGGCCGCACCGCCGTTGTCTGCGCCTCCAGCCGAGGTCTTGGACGAGCCTGCGCCGAGGCCCTGGCGGGGGCGGGCGTGAATCTCGTGGTCAACGGCCGCGGCGAAGGCCCCCTGGAGGATACGGCGGCGGACCTGCGCGCCCGGTTCGGCGTGTCCGTGACCGCCGTGGCGGCTGACGCGACCACCGACGAGGGCCTCGCGCAACTGGTCGCCGCCTGTCCCGCTCCGGACATCCTGATCAACAACGCCGGCGGTCCCCCTCCCGGCGACTGGCGACAGTTCAATCGCGAAGACTGGCACGCCGCCATCGACAGTAATCTTCTGGCGGCCACCTTTCTGATCCGCGCCTATGCCGACGGCATGGCCGAGCGGGGCTTCGGCCGGATCGTCAATGTCACCTCGGCCATGGTGAAGATGCCCAACGAAGTGCTCAGCCTGTCGGTTGCTGCTCGCCTGGGCCTGACCGGTTTCGTCCGCGGTATCGCGCCCTCCTTCTCGGGCAAGGGCGTGACCATCAACAACCTGCTGCCGGAACAGTTCGAGACGGAGCGGCTGCGCAAGAACCTCGCCTTCATCGCCGGCAAGAAGGGCGTGTCGCTCGAGGACGAAATCGCGGCCCAGACCAAGAGCGCGCCAGCCGGGCGCTTTGGCCGCCCCGAGGAGTTCGGCGCCACCTGCGCGTTCCTTTGCAGCACACACGCCGGATATATGACCGGCCAGAATATTTTGCTCGATGGCGGCCGCTATCCGGGCGTCTTCTAGCATCGGCCTGAAGGAACAACCGAATGCTCCAGGCCGTCAGCCTCGACGACAAATACGCCCTTGAACAGGGCCGCGCCTTCATGTCCGGCGTGCAGGCGCTGGTGCGCCTGCCGATGATGCAACGGGCGCGGGACCGGGCGGCCGGCGTCAACACGGCGGGCTTCATCTCCGGCTATCGGGGTTCGCCGCTGGGCAACTACGACGACGCCCTGCGCAAGGCCTCGCGGTTCCTTCAAGCGGCGGATGTCCGTTTCCATCCAGGCATCAACGAGGATCTTGCGGCGACGTCGCTCTGGGGGACGCAGCAGGTCGAACTGCTGCCCGAACGGACGGTCCAGGGCGTCTTCGGCATCTGGTATGGCAAGGGGCCTGGGGTCGATCGGACCGCCGATGTGTTCAAACACGCCAATGCCGCGGGGACCTCGCCCCATGGCGGCGTGCTTGCGGTGATGGGCGACGACCACGGCTGCCAGTCCTCAACCCTGCCGCACCAGAGCGAGCAGGTCATGGCTGCGGCCATGATACCGGTGCTCAATCCCGCCAGTGTTCAGGACCATCTGGACCTGGGCCTGCTGGGCTTCGCGCTGTCGCGGTTCTCGGGCTGCTGGGTCGGGCTGAAAGCGACCACCGAGGTGATCGAGGCTAGCGCGGTCGCGGATATCAATCCCCTTCGGCTGGATATCGCCAGGCCCACGGACTTCCAGGCGCCCCACGGGGGGCTCGGCATCCGCTGGCCAGACACACCGCTTGACCAGGAGCGGCGCCTGCACGGTCCGAAGATGGACGCGGTGCTTGCCTTCGCCCGCGCCAACCGTATTGACCAGCCGATCTGGCGGCCGGCCGACGCCCGTTTGGGAATTGTCACCACTGGCAAGGCCTATGCCGACGTCCGCCAGGCGCTGGAGGACCTGGGCATTGGCGAGGACCAGGCGGCAGAGCTCGGCCTTGCGCTGTTCAAGGTCGGCATGTCCTGGCCGCTGGAACCCACGGCCGTCGGAGGCTTCGCGGCTGGGCTGCGGGAAATCCTGGTGGTCGAGGAAAAGCGCGGGCTGATCGAAGACCAGCTGGCCCTGCAACTCTTCAATAGCCCCCGACGGCCGGGCCTTGTCGGCAAGCGGGACGAAAGGGGCCGAACCCTGCTTCCCAGCGCCGGGGAGATTGACCCGGTGATGGTGGCGGCGGTCATCGTCGGGCGGCTGGTGCGGCTGCACGGGCCCCTGCCGCTTCTTGAGGATCGGGTCCGTGCCCTGGAGGCAGGGCGCCGCGCCGGCGCCGCGCCATCGGGCCTGATCCGTACGCCCTTCTTCTGTTCAGGCTGCCCGCATAACACCTCGACCAACGTGCCCGAGGGCAGTCGCGCCATGGCCGGCATCGGCTGTCACGGCATGGCCTATTCAATCCCCGAGCGTCGAACCTCGTTCATCACCCAAATGGGCGGCGAAGGTGCGACCTGGATCGGCCAGGCCCCTTTCACCGGCGAAGCGCATGTCTTCCAGAACCTGGGGGACGGCACCTATATGCACTCTGGCCTTCTGGCCATCCGCGCGGCCGCGGCGGCCGGGGTGAACATCACCTACAAGATCCTGTTCAATGACGCGGTCGCCATGACCGGCGGACAAAACCACGACGGCGAACTCACCGTTCCCTTGATCACCCGGCAGGTTGCCGCAGAAGGGGCGCGGCGGATCGTCGTGGTTACCGATGAGCCCGAAAAATACGATGGCGTAGAGGGGCTCGCGCCGGGCACAGGCGTGCGCCATCGCGATGACTTGGACGCGATCCAGCGGGAACTGCGCGAGGTTCCGGGCCTTTCGGTGCTGATCTACGATCAGACCTGTGCGGCGGAGAAGCGCCGTCGCCGGAAGCGCGGCCAGTATCCCGACCCGCCCAAGCGCGTGTTCATCAACGATCTGGTCTGCGAGGGTTGTGGCGACTGCTCGGTCAAATCCAACTGCATTTCGGTCAAACCGCTTGAAACCCCGCTCGGCCGCAAGCGCCGCATCGACCAGTCTGACTGCAACAAGGACTTCAGCTGCCTGAAGGGCTTTTGCCCCAGCTTCGTTACGGTGCGCGGTGGCAAGGTGCGGCACCCCGCGGCCGCCAACCAGATGGCGATCGATCCCGCCGGAGACGTGCCGCCGCCAGCCCTCGCCGCCCTTTCGGGTCCCTACAACATCCTGATCACCGGCATCGGCGGGACCGGCGTGGTCACCATCGGCGCCCTGCTGGGCATGGCCGCTCATCTGGAGGGGCGGGGGGCTTCGGTTCTTGATTTCACGGGCCTGGCCCAGAAGAACGGTGGAGTCATGAGCCACGTCAGGCTCGCGCCGCGCCAAAGCGATCTGCACGCCGTTCGTATCAGCGCTGGCGCCGCGGACCTTCTGCTTGGTTGCGACCTCGTGGTCGCCGCTAGCGAGGCGGCCTTGTCACGGTTCAACCGGGCCCGAACGGGTGCCGTGATCAATGCGCGGGTCACCCCCACTTCGGCCTTCGTCCGTGACGGAAGGATTGACCTTTCGACCTCGATCGATAGCCGGAACGTGCAAGAGGCGGTGAGTCCGCGGGCTGACTTTCTGGACGCCACCGGTCTGGCGACCGCATTGATGGGCGATTCCATCGCCACGAACCTGTTCATGCTGGGTTACGCTTGGCAGCGGGGACGGGTTCCTCTTTCCTTTGAAGCGCTGGATCGGGCCATTGAGCTCAACGGGGTGGCCGTCTCAGCTAACCGCAAGGCCTTCGCCTGGGGCAGGCTCGCGGCCCATGACCCGGCAGCCGTCCAGGCCATCGCCGCCCCGCCGCCCGTGGATGGGCCGGAGGCCTTTGACCTCAAGGCCTTCGTCAAGGCCCGCTCGGATGATCTCGTTCGCTATCAGGATGAGGCCTACGCTCGCCGGTACAGGCGTCTCATCGACCGGGTCGAACTGGCCGAAAAGGTCCTGACAGGGTCGCCTGGCGCGCTCGCGGAGGCAAGTGCTCGCCACTTTTACAAACTTATGGCCTACAAGGACGAGTACGAAGTTGCGCGGCTCTATACCGATGGTCGTTTCGCCGCCCGGATCGCCGAACAGTTCGAGGGCGACTTCACCCTTGAGTTCAATCTTGCCCCTCCCTTGCTCGCCCGACGCGATCGGGCGAACGGCGAGCCGCGCAAGACCGCCTTTGGTCCCTGGATGATGCTGGGCTTCCGCCTGCTCGCCAGCTTGAAGGGACTGCGCGGCACGCGGCTGGACCCCTTCGGCTATCAGGCTGAACGACGCATCGAGCGTGACCTCGTCGATGACTACGAACAGACGCTCGACAAGCTTGTCGCGGGCCTTTCGAAGAACAGCTTCGACGCCGCGCTCGAGGTGGCTCGTCTCCCTGACGACATCCGCGGATACGGCCACGTGAAGGCGGCCAGCATCGAAAGGGTCAAGGGCCGCCTTCCGGGACTATTAGGTCGATCATGAGGTAGTCGACCTCTCGGGCGGCCGGCGCGACGAAAACGGCTGGATCAGGGGGCAGCGTCTACCGACCGAACGAAGACCGGCTGCTCACCTCCACGCTTCAGAACGCGACGAGTCTGGAGGAATCCCATGTGGACCGCGAGATGGATCCGGTCCAGCGCGCCTCCCGACGCGAGTTGCCGAACGAATGCCAATAGTCAGTGCGCGTGATGGAAAGTGAGCCCAAAAATCCCTGATAGAGGGTGGGGCGACGTCCACCCGGTAGGCAACGAGCAGCCACCTAAACCTTACCAATAGCGGAAATTTTCGTGATTCTGGCTCCGAAGGCCGAAGAATTTCGAAGATTGAAATCGGAAACGTATTGCATTTTTCAAGTTTCCGAGGATGATCGCTCTGAGGCCCGAGCCAACAGTCTGGCTGCACGCCCTCGCATCAGAAAAAGGACGGGTCAAACCGTCAGCTCGCAGTAACAGGGAGGAACGGATGGCGTTGTTGGAGGGCATCAAGGTCGTTGAGGTCGCGATCTACGCGTTCGTGCCGTCCGCGGGAGCCGCGCTCGCAGACTGGGGCGCTGATGTAATCAAGATCGAGCATCCCGAGACGGGCGACCCAATGCGGGGCTTGTCCTCCTACGGCATAAAACCCGGCGACGGCGGTGTGACCGCGCTGTGGGAAGTCTTCAATCGCGGCAAGCGCAGCGTCGGAATCAACATCAACGATCCGGAGGGGCTCAAGCTCCTGATGGCCCTGATTGACGACGCCGACGTGTTCATCACCAATTTCATGCAGCCGGCCCGTCAGCGACTGGGCATCGACGTGGACCAGGTCCTGGCGCGCAATCCCCGTATCATCTACGGGCGCGGCACTGGCCAGGGACCTTTGGGCCCCGATGCCAACAAGGGTGGCTTCGACGGACTGTCCTACTGGGGTCGCCCCGGCGTCAGCACCGCGGCGATGCCGCCGGACTACGACTTCCCCGTTATGCTGCCCGGCCCCGCCTTCGGTGACGTCCAGAGCGGCATGAACATGGCCGGTGGGATCGCTGCCGCCCTCTACCGCCGGGAGAAAACCGGCAAGGGCGGAGTGGTCGATGTGTCCCTTCTGGGGTCCGGGCTATGGGCCATGCAGGCGACGATCGCCGGCGCCTACGCTACCGGACGCGACAACATCATTCAGCACGACCGTTACCGGCCGCCCAATCCGCTGGCCAATATGTACCGGTCCGCGGACGATCGCTTCTTCCTGCTGGGCATGCTTGAGGCAGATCGTTACTGGCCTGGCCTCTGCGTCGCGCTGGACCAGCCCGACCTGGCCATAGATGAACGCTTCGCCTCGATGAAGTCGCGGGCCGCCAACTCTGAGGCCTGCGTCCAGGCTCTGGATGCCGTTTTCGCCAAGATGCCTCTGACGGAAGTGTTCGCGCGCCTGAACAGCCAGGAGGGGCAGTGGAGCACCGTCGAATTGCCAGGCGACACGGTCAAAGACGAGCAATCGTTGGCGAATGGCTACATTCAGATGGTCAAGTTTGAGAATGGCGCAGACCTGCCGTTCATCCCGGCCCCGGCTAGCGCCGACGGCGAAGCGCCAGTGCTGACCCGGGCGCCAGAACATTGTGAACACACGGATGAGGTCATCGGCGCCTTGGGTCACTCGATGGACGAACTGATCGATCTCAAGGTCGCGGGAGTGATCGCCTGATGCAATGCGACGTGAGGGACGAGTCATGAACCTGCCGGCGGGAACGAAGCTGGCCAGCGCGGTGTGCGGCGCGCAAGCGATCGTCATCCGGCCGCCGAGCGCAGATGGCGTGATCGCTTGCGGCGAACAGCCGATGGCGATGTCCGGCGCCGTTCCGCCGGCCGCTGAGCCGCTTCCCGCCCCGCAGGCGGGACAAGCCTTGCCAGGCAAGCGGTATGTCGACGAGGCAACAGGGCTTGAAGTGCTGTGCACCAAGGCCGGAAAGGGCGCCTTTGCGTTCGACGGCCGCCCCCTCACCCTGAAGGAAGCCAAGCCGCTTCCCGCCTCGGATTGACCTGGATGCAGACCCACCTTCTTCTTGAGATGGCGGCGGACGCCGACCCGGACCGGGTGATCGTCGGAGCGCGGCAGGGCGGCATGACCCTTGGTCAACTGCTGAACGCCTCGCGGCGCGCCGCACGCTGGCTGAGCGCCCAGGCCGGCGCATCGGTCACATATGCGGGTCTGAATGAACCGGGCTTTGCGGTGGCGATCTTTGCGGCCTCCATGGCCGGCCGGCCCTTCACCCCGCTGAACTATCGCCTGCCGGACGCGGATCTTCGCAAACTGTTGGCCAGGTCCGCTCCGACCACGACGATCTGCGATGCCGGCATGGTCGAGCGCCTGTCCGGCATCGAAGGTGTGGAGCTGGTTTCCGTTGACGCCTTTGCGAAAATCTACAGCGGCGAAGACGACGTTCCGCCGCTGGAAGACCGGGACCAGGACGTCGCCGTCATCCTGTTCACGAGCGGCACGACGAGCGAGCCCAAGGCCGCCATCCTTCGTCACGGCAACCTGACATCCTATGTTCTTTCGACCGTTGAGTTTCTCGGCGCGGACGAGGCCGACGCTGCCCTGGTTAGCGTCCCCCCCTATCATATCGCCGGCATCTCGGCGGTCCTGACGTCAGTCTACGGTGGGCGCCGGATGGTTCAGTTGCCGGCCTTCACGCCGGAGGCCTGGGTCGAGACCGCCGTCGCGGAGCGGATTACCCACGCCATGGTTGTGCCCACGATGCTGGGCCGGATCCTGGATGTGATGAGCAGGCGCGGCCTTGCGATGCCCGACCTCAAGGCTTTGTCCTATGGGGGCGGACGCATGCCGGTGGCCGTGGTCGAGCGGGCCATGGATCTGCTGCCCGATGTCGATCTGGTCAATGCCTACGGTCTGACCGAAACGAGCTCGACCATTGCCATCCTGGATCCGGAAAGTCATCGCGCTGCACGAAGCTCAAGCGATCCCGTCGTGCGCCGTCGTCTGTCCTCTGTCGGCCGTCCGCTGCCGGTCGTCGAACTGGAAATCAGGGACGAGGCTGGCGTCCAGGTTCTGGCCGGGGTGGTCGGAGAGGTCTGGGTTCGCGGTGATCAGATCTCCGGCGAGTATGCGGGCCGCAAGGCCCTCCGCGACGACGGCTGGTTTCCGACAAACGACGCCGGCTGGCTCGACGATGAGGGCTACCTGTTCGTCGAGGGCCGGCTGGACGACGTCATCGTCAGGGGCGGCGAGAACATCTCGCCCTCCGAAATCGAGGACGTGCTTCGACTTCATCCGGCGGTTCGCGATGTTGCCGTCCTGGGTCTGCCGGACGACGAATGGGGCGAGAAAATCGTCGCGGCCGTCGTCACGGAAGGGGCTGTGCACGCAGATGAACTCCGGGCCCTGGTCAAGGAGCGGCTCCGGTCGACCCGGGTCCCGGAGCAGGTCTTTTTCCGCACCAGCCTTCCCTACAACGAGACCGGCAAACTCCTGCGCAGGTCGCTGAAGAGCGACATCTGCAGCGGTCTTGAGGCCGCTGGCCTCGACCAGACGAGAACGCTGAAAGCGGCGAGCTGAACGAACAAGAAGAACGAAAGGGAGTTGAACAATGGCTGAAGATGGAAAATTCGGGTTCGGCGAAGAGTTGGGCGTCGACGCCACACAGGTAGGCGGATGGCTGGTTGACGCCTTCACGCCGGGCGGGGTCATCAAGCCGGGCGTCGAGCTGAAGGGCACGACGGAACTCACCAAAGACATCAAGATCATCGACGTCGACACCCACTTCACCGAGCCCCCGGACATGTGGTCGGCGCGTCTGCCCGAGTCGATGAAGTCGCGGGCCCCCTACGTGAAGCGGGTCGGCGCCATGGACTACTGGCATATCGGCGACCAACTCATCTCGCCTTGCGGCGCCTCGGTTATCGACAAGAACCGCGACAAGACGCTCGGCCGTCTGAGCCTGCCGACCATCGAGCAGATCCACCCGGCCGCCTATGACACCAAGGCCCGTGTGAAGTTCATGGACGACATGGGTATCCACGCCCAGATCTGCTACCCGAACTCCTTCGCCAGCTCCTCGGTCAGCCTGCTGAACTGGGTCGACAAGGAGTTCGCTGAAACCCTGATCCAGATCTACAACGACGACCGGGCGCACCAGCAGAAGGAATCCGGCGAGCGGCTGCTCTCGATGGCGCTGCTGCCGGTCTGGGACTCCAAGGCGATGGCCAAGGAGGCCCGCCGGTGCATCGAAGACCTCAACATGAAGGGCTTCAACCTTCCCGACCGGCCCGAGCAGTTCGGCCTTCCGGGCTTCCTCAGCGATCACTGGGCGCCGTTCTTCGAGATCTGCAACGATGGGGCGATCCCGATCAACTTCCACATCGCCACCGGTGGCATCGACGGGTTCAGCATAACCTGGGACGGGTTCGACTTCGGCCGCAAGCTGGCGGTCGGCGCGATGCTTTTCTACATCGGCAATGCCGCGACCATGGGCAACTTCATCGTCTCGGGCCTGCTCGACAAGTATCCGCGGATGAAGGTGGTCTCGGTCGAGAGCGGCATCGGCTGGATCCCGTTCCTGCTCGAGGCGCTGGAGTACCAGGTCGACGAGATGATGCCCGGCAAGGGCCTGCAGCGCCGTCCGATGGAATACTTCCGCGACCAGATGTTCGCCTCCTTCTGGTTCGAGAAGGTCGCGCCGCAGAAGATGCTCGACATCATCGGCCCCGACAATGTGATGTTCGAGACCGACTTCCCGCATCCGACATCACTCTATCCCGACCCTCAGGCCCACATCACCGAGGCGCTCGGCGGTGTGGATAAGATCACCCTGCGCAAGGTCCTCCAGGACAACGCGGTGCGTTGTTACAACCTGACGCTCTGACCGGGAGCCCAGCCGCCTGATCGTCGGGCGGCTGGCGCCCTTCACCCTTTCTCACACCGCCCCCCGCGCCGCACCTCCGGACGCGGACGGGAGCGGCATGTCTTTGACCTTGGCGAGCAGATTCGGAGTGCATGCCACGTGACCATCCCTGCTGATCGCGAGACGAGCGATTCCCGGCCGCCGTTCTCGGCCCTGCCGGCGGTGGATCCGCGCGTGGTTGTCCAGACGCGGGACGACGGCGCGCTGGTATTGCGGGATCCTCGCGCCCTGTCTCCAGCAGAACGCACGATCATCACCTTTCTGCGTCGGTGGGCCGACACCGACCCCGACCGTCTGATGCTGGCCGAGCGTGGATCCGACGGCCAGTGGATCAAGGTCAGCTACGGCCACATGCGGCGTGACGCCGACGCCATTGCCCAGGCATTGCTTGATCGCGGCATCCTGCCCGGACAGACGATCCTGATCCTGTCGGGGAATTCGCTTGAGCATGCCGCCCTGGCGCTCGGGGCGATGACCATCGGCGTGGCGGTCGCGCCGGTCTCGCCCGCCTACGCCCTGGGTGACGCCGGCCAACCCAAGCTGGCCAAGGTGTTAGAGGCAGTGCGTCCGGCGATGATCTTCGCTCAGGACTGGCGCCGCTTCGCACCGGGCGTGGCCCGGCAGGACGCCGCCGGAATTCCCATTGTGGCGGTCAGTGACTTCGACGCCGGCGACGGCGTCATTCCCTTTTCCGACCTTCTGGCGGCGACGCCAACCGAAGCGGTCGAAGACGCCTACGCCCGCACTGATCCTGACACGGTCGCCAAGATTCTCTTCAGCTCCGGTTCCACTGGCTGGCCCAAGGGCGTGATCAACACCCAGCGCATGCTCTGCACCAACATGGCGATGGTCGATACAATGTGGGCGCCGGAGGAACAGACCCGGCCCTATGTGACCCTCAACTGGATGCCGTGGAACCACACCATGGCCGGAAACGGCCTGTTCCACCGCAGCCTGCGTCAGGGGGGTGCCTACTACATCGACGACGGCCGTCCGCTTCCGGGCGAGTTCGACCGAACCCTGCGTAATCTCGCCGACATCGCGCCGCACAGCTATTCCGACGTGCCAGCCGGCTTCGCCATGCTCACCGCGGCGCTAGAGCAGGACGCGGTGCTGGCCGCGCGGTTCTTCAGCGAACTGGTCTTTGTCCAGTACGCCGGAGCCAGTCTTCCGGGCGAGCTCTGGCAACGCTTTCAGGCCGTGGCTGCGCGCATCACGGGGCGCAGGATTCCTTTCCTCACCGGCTATGGCTGTACCGAGGCCGGGCCGCTGATCACCCAGCTTTACTGGCCCGTAGAAGGCAGCGGCTATATCGGCGTGCCGGTCCCGGGCATCGAACTCAAGCTGATTCCTGTCGATGAGATCCGCTACGAGGTGCGCGCCCGAGGGCCCAACCTGACCCCCGGCTACATCGGAGAGCCGGCGCTCTCCGCGGCCGCGCTGGACGAGGAGGGTTTCTACCGCACCGGTGACGCGGTGACGTTCGTTGACCGCGACGACCCGGTGCTTGGCCTGCGGTTCGCTAGCCGGGTGGCGGAGGACTTCAAGCTCCTGACCGGCACGTTCGTGGCGGTCGGGCAGTTGCGGGCCAACCTGGTCGGCGCGCTCATGCCGCTGGTCAGCGACCTGGTCGTCACCGGCCATGACCGGGCCTTCGTCGGAGCGCTGGCCTGGCCGGACATGGCGGCCTGCCGCCGCCTGATCGGGGATGAAGATCTCGCCGCGGCGGATATCGTCCGTGCGCCGGCGGTGGTTGCCGCGCTGCGGGCCGCGGTCGGCAAATACAATCTGGCCCACCGCACCTCGTCGACGCGCGTGGATCGAGTCCTCCTGCTCGAAGAACCTCCGTCGGCCGAGGCCAACGAGATCACCGAGAAGGGGTACGTCAACCAGCGCGCGGTGCTGGAGCGTCGCGCGCGGCTGGTCGAGCGGCTCTACGCAGAGCCTGCCGCCCCGGATGTCATTGTCATCAGCAAACTCAAGGACGCCTAGACCATGGCGACAACGGATTCCGCCTGCATTGTCGGGATGTACGAGCATCCCACCCGCAAGGCCGAAGGCATATCTCTGGCCCAGCTCCACGCCGATGTGGCCCGGGGCGCCGTCGAGGACGCCGGGCTCACGCTTGGTGACATCGACGGCTACTTCTGCGCCGCCGACGCGCCCGGCGTGGGCGGCATGACCATGGCCCAGTATCTGGGCCTGAACCTCCGATACAGTGAAAGCACCGAGACCGGCGGCTCATCCTACATCGGCCACCTGCGGCACGCGGCGATGGCGATCGCGGCGGGTAAGTGCAACATTGCCCTCATCACCTGCGCCGACAATCAGGTGGCGACCCGCCAGTTCCTGGGCCTGGGCGGCGTCTCTTGGCGCGGAGCGCCGGAGGTGCCCTTCGAGGACCTCTACTACGCGGGGCCGGCGGCTCTGTACGGGCTGGTTGCTCAGCGCCATATGTACGAGTTCGGCACGACCTCCGAGCAGTTGGCCTGGGTCAAGGTCGCCGCCTCGCACCACGCCCAGCATAATCCCCACGCCCTACTGCGCGACGTGGTGACCGTCGAGGACGTGGTCAATTCGCCGATGGTGGCGTCCCCGCTGCACCGGCTCGACTGCTGCGTGATGAGCGACGGCGGCGGCGCGATCATCGTCACACGGCCTGAAATCGCCAGAACGCTCAAACGGCCGATCGTGACGCTTCGGGGCGCCGGCGAGGCTGTGAAGCACAACAATGGCGGCAAGGTTGATCTCAGCTATTCAGCCGGCCGCGCCTCGGCGAAGACCGCCTTCGCTGAAGCCGGGATCACGCCGGCCGACATCAAGTATGCCTCTCTCTATGACAGCTTCACCATCACGGTGGTCATGCAGATCGAGGATCTCGGCTTCTGCGAGAAGGGCGAGGGCGGCCGGTTTGTCGCCGACGGAAACCTGATCTCCGGGGTCGGCAAGCTGCCCTTCAACACCGACGGCGGCGGGCTGTGCAGCAACCATCCCGGGAACCGGGGCGGCATCACAAAGCTGCTGGAGGCCGTCCGCCAAGCTCGCGGCGAGGCCCACCCTGCCGTCCAGGTCCCGAACTGCGACCTGGTCATCGCCCACGGTACTGGCGGATCGCTGGCAGGGTATCACGGCGGGTCCACCGTCATTCTCGAACGGGGGCATGCCTGATGGCCGATGAACCGAAACTGGCGGCGTCACCCGAGGTCTGGCCTGAGGCCAAGCCCTATTGGGAGGCGGCCGCCGAAGGTCGACTGCTGATCAAGGCCTGCAACAGTTGCGGCGAGAAGCACTTCTATCCACGCCCCTTCTGCCCGTTTTGCATGAGCGACGACACTGCCTGGGTGGAATGTTCGGGCGGCGGGACGATCTACACCTTCACGATCACCGCCCGGGCCCCTGTCTTCCAGGTCCCGGCCATGATCGCCCTCGACGAGGGGCCGGTGATGATGGGCGCCGTGGTCGACGCCGACCCGGCCAGCATCGCGATCGGTCAGCGGGTCAGGGTCGCTTTCACGCCGACTTCCAACGGTCAGCCAATACCGGTCTTCCGGCGCGACTGACGCGGTGTTCGGCCGGCCCGCCGGGCCCGTACTTCCTTTCAATTTCAGGACTCAGCCACAGATGGCCGACAAAGCAGTAGTGACTCTTGACCGGCATGGCGCCGACGTCGGCGTGATCCTCATCGATCGCCCGCCCGTGAACGCCATCGACGTGAAGGTCCGCGCTGGGATCATCGCGGCCCTTGATCAGGCCGAGCAGGATCCGCGGATCAAGGCGATCGTGCTAGCCTGCCAGGGGCGGACCTTCCTGTCCGGCGCCGACCTGTCCGAGTTCGAGAGTGGCATCGCCGAGCCGGGCTACGCCAAGGTGATGGCGGCGCTGGAAGGCTGTTCCAAGCCGGTTGTCGCGGCATTGCACGGATCGGTTCTGGGCGGCGGACTTGAGACGGCGCTCGCCTGCCACTATCGGGTGGCGCAGCCCTCGACCAGGCTGGGCCTGCCGGAGATCACCCTAGGCGTTCTCCCCGGCGCCGGCGGCACCCAGCGATTGCCGCGGCTGGTCGGCGCCAAGGCAGCGTTGGAAATGATGATCAGCGGCGCCGCGGTGACCGCGCCGGCGGCCCTCGACCTTGGTCTGGTCGACCGGGTCGATGACCGCGATCCTGTGGCGGCCGGCGTCGCCTACGCCACTGTTCTGCTGGCCTGGGGGATTGGGCCACGCCCGACCGGCGCCCTGGAGGTGGATGCTACTGGATACGATGACGCCGCCATCATCGAGGTTCTCAAGGTCAACGCCAAGGCGTTGAAGGGGCGGACCACCCAGAACGCGGTCGTCGAGGCAGTCAGAGCCGCCGCTACCATGTCACTGGCGGAGGGCCTCATGGTCGAAGCCGAGCTGGCTGACAAGGCCGTGGCGACGCCCGAAAGTCGCGCGCTGCGTCACGCCTTCTTCGCCGAGCGCGCCGTTTCGAAGATCCCGGGCCTTCCCGAAGGGGTCAGGCCGCTGCCGCTCAGGTCCGTTGCTGTCATCGGCGCCGGGACGATGGGTAGCGGGATCGCCATGGCTTTTGGCGACGCCGGCTTTGACGTCACCCTGATCGACGCCAGGCCCGAAGGCCTGGAACGTGGCGCGGGCCTGATCCGCTCGACTTACGAAGGCGCCGCCAAGCGGGGGCGCATCACGCCCGAGGCGGCCGAACAGGCCATTGATCGCATCAAGACCACTCTGGACCTGTCGGCCGTGGCCGACGTCGACCTCGTCGTCGAGGCGGTGTTCGAGAACATGCCGTTGAAGCAGCAGGTCCTGGCCGAAATCGATCGGCTGGCGGCGCCGCGGACCATCATCGCCAGCAATACCTCCAGCTTATCCGTCAGCGAGCTCGCCGCCGCGACCGGTCGACCAGATAAAGTCATTGGCCTGCACTTCTTCTCGCCGGCGCACGTGATGCGCCTGCTGGAGATCGTGCGGGGCGATGCGACCTCCGCCGAGACCTTGGTCACCGGGGTCGAGGTCGCGCGGCGCATCCGCAAGATCGGCGTGATCTCCGGCGACGGCTTCGGCTTCATCGGCAACCGGATGATGCTCGACGGCTATTTCCGCGAGGCCGAACAGCTGATGCTGGAGGGCGCCCGGCCTGAACAGATCGACGCGGTCATGGAGCGGTTCGGCTTCGCCATGGGCCCATCGAGGGTCAACGATATGGGCGGGGTGGATATTGGCTCCCAGGTGCGCGAGCAGCTCTTCCTGCGCGAGAGTCGGCCCGATCCCTACTGCATCGTCTCCGACACTCTGACGCCACTCGGACGGCTCGGCCAGAAGACGGGCAAGGGCTTCTACAGCTATGCCGACGACCCGCGCGTGGGCAAACCCGATCCCGAGGTGACCGAGATCATCGCAAGGCTGGCGGCCGACCGCGGCATCGTCCAGCGCGAGATCACCGACGCTGAGATCGAGGAGCGTTGCGTCCTGCAGCTGGTCAATGTCGGCGCCGACATTCTGTCGGACGGTGTCGCCTACCGTCCGGGCGACATCGATATCGTCTGGCTGTTCGGCTACGGCTTCCCGCGCCCCTTGGGGGGGCCGATGGCCTATGCGGATGAGCTCGGGCTCGGCCATGTTCTCGAGCGCGTTCGCCACTACGACGCCCTGGTCGGCCGGTACTGGACTCCGTCGCCCCTTCTGGTCGACTTGGCCGAGCGCGGCTCAACCTTCGCCGAGTATGGCAAGACAGTCGGGCTCGCCTGACATGAGCGTCGCCTCGCCGATCGATATCACGCCAATCCTCGCCCACATCGAGGCCGCCCCGGGAATTGACCGACTGCGGACGTTGTCGGCCGGCTTCGCTCAGGCGGACCCGGAAACCGTGGAGGCGGTGCTGCGCGAAGCCGCCCGGTTCTGCGCCGACCACCTGGCGCCCTTGAACGCGAAGGGCGATCGCCATGGCTGTTCGGTGGACGGCGGCCGGGTCCGCGTGCCGCCCGGCTACGCCGCCGCCTGGCAGGCCTATGTCGACGCCGGCTGGCCGAGCCTGGACCATCCGCAAGACCTTGGCGGGCAGGGCCTGCCGTTGTTCCTCGCCGCCGCCGTGCAGCAGCTGGTCGACAGCAGCTGCGCCGCCTTCGGCATGCTGCCCGTCCTGCAAAGGTCGGCGGCGCGGCTGATAGCGGCTCACGGCTCAGATGCGCTCAAGGCCGAGTGGTTGCCGGCGCTGGTGCGCGGCGACTGGGCGGCTTCGATCTGCATTTCCGAAGCCGATGCAGGCTCCGATGCCAGTCGGCTTCGCACCACCGCCGAGCCGCTTGCCGGCGACACATGGTCGATCACCGGCGAGAAGATGTGGATCAGTTTTGGCGACCATGGCCTGACGCCACGTATTGGCCACTGCCTGTTGGCCCGGTCGCCGGCTGGGCTAAGCCTGTTCCTTGTGCCCAGCGACCTCCGGGATGGGGGCGGCGGGACTAGGCGCAACGCTATTGTCGTCCGCCGGGTTGAGGAGAAGCTGGGTTTGCACGGCTCGCCGACCTGTTCTCTGGGGTTCGAGGGCGCCACGGGCTGGCTTATCGGGACGGAAGGGCGCGGTCTGCAGCAGCTCTTCGTGATGATTACCAACATGCGGCTGTCGGCCGGGGTTCAGGGCGTTGGACTGGCCGCGGCCGCTGTCGAGGTCGCCCGGGCCTATGCGGCCGAACGCCGACAGGGCGGGCCTGCATCGGCCCGTCCCGTGCCCATTGCGGAGCACGCGGACGTGCAACGCATGCTGCTGGAGATGACCGCCCGGACTGAAACGGTCCGTGGCCTTGGCCTCGCCATCGCCGTCCAGGCCGATCTGGCCGCTTCGGAGCCCGAGGTCGAGGCGCGCGCCGCCGCCGCCGCCCTGGTCCAGTGGCTGCTACCGATCTTCAAGACCATTGGCGGTGAATGCGGCTTCGAGGTCGCGAGCGAGGCCATCCAGGTCCTCGGTGGAGCCGGCTACACGCGCGAATGGCCTGTGGAGCAGCTGCTCCGCGACGCCCGCATCGCCACCATCTACGAAGGCACCACTGGCATGCAGGCGATCGACTTGCTGCACCGCCGACTCTGGCGCGGCGGGGAAGGGCTTTCCGTCTTTCTCGCCCAGGCGCGTGCCGATTTGACGGGCGCCGAGGAGGACGACAGGCGCGCGGCTGGAGCTTGTTTCGACCTCCTTGAGGATTCGGCGCGGCGCCTCAAAGCCATGCAAGTCGCGCCCGTGGACGGCGAGGCGGGCGCCACGGCCTTCCTGCATCTGGCGGGGCTAGCGGCCACGGGCTGGATCGCCCTGCGACTATCGACCGACGCGGCGTCCGACCCGACGCGGCGTCGCCTGGCCGCCGCAGGACGCTACTGGCTGTCGGATCTCGAGGATCGGGCTCGCCTCGCTTATGCCCAGTCCGTACGGGGCGCGGCGCGGCTCGCGCTCTTTAACGCCCTGTGACGCCCCAGGCCATGACCGTCAGCGAAGCCGTCGCGTCTCGCAGATCCATCCGCCGGTTCCTCGACCGTTCGGTCGATGAGGCGCTGCTGCGGGACATCCTCGAACGTGCCACTCGAGCGCCGTCGGGCGGCAACATCCAGCCTTGGCATATCCGCGTGGTGACGGGGGACCGGCTCGCAGAACTCACCGCCCTTATGGCCCGCCGGGTGGCGGAGGCGCCCCAAGGAGAGGGGGCCGAGTACGACATCTACCCCCGGGACCTCGCGCCCATTTACCGGCAACGGACCTTCGAGGTCGGCCAGCTGCTCTACGAGCGTTTGGGAATCCCGCGCGAGGACAAGGCGGGCCGCGCCCGCTGGTTCGCGCGGAACTTTGCCTTCTTTGGCGCCCCGGTAGGCATCTTCTGCCACGTCGAACGCGATCACGGCCCGCCGCAGTGGGCGGACCTGGGCATGTACCTGCAGACCGTCATGCTGTTGCTGCGGGAGTCAGGACTCGATTCCTGTCCGCAGGAATGCTGGGCCATCTACCACCGCACCATCGATGACTTTCTCGGGGTTCCGCCCGAACAGATGCTGTTCGCCGGCATGGCCATCGGCTGGGCCGACGCGACAGCGTCGGAGAACCAGATTGAGACGCCGAGGGCGGCGGTCTCCGACACCCTTAAATTTCACCAGACCCGCGCCGGACATTCCGGCGCCAAGGAGCCGGTATGATCGATCTGGACATGGCCCTGGAGCCTGAGGACGCGGTCTTCCGCGAAGAGGTTCGCGCATTCCTTGCCGAGAAATTCACACTGGAACTGCGGCGTGAGGCTGAGCGTCAGACGGGCGTCTTCGCCAACGGTGACCTGTCGCGGCGGTGGCACCGGACCCTGTTCGAACGCGGCTGGGCGGCGCCCAACTGGCCCAAACGTTTCGGTGGGGCGGCGTTCACCGCCACCCAGCAGTACATCTTCGCAGTCGAATGCGCGGCGGCCGGTACGCCGGCCTTGCCCGGCATGTCGATCACGATGTGCGGGCCGGTGATCATGCGCTTCGGCACGCCGGAACAGCAGGACTTCTTCCTGCCGCGCATCCTCTCGGGTGAGCACTACTGGTGCCAGGGCTACAGCGAGCCACAATCCGGCTCCGACCTGGCTTCGCTCCGTTGCCGGGCCGACCGGGTCGGGGACGAGTACGTCATCAATGGCCAGAAGATCTGGACCACTCACGCCCAGTACGCGAACTGGATTTTCATGCTGGTCCGGACCCAGCATGAGGGCGCGCCGCAGGCCGGCATCAGCTTCATTGTCCTGCCTATGGACACGCCGGGCGTGACCGTCCGCCCGATCCTGTCGATGTCCGGCGAGCACGAAGTCAACGAGGTCTTTTTCGACGACGTGCACGTCCCCGTTACCAACCTCATCGGCGAGGAAAACAAGGGCTGGTCAGTGGCCAAGTTCCTGCTTCTGAACGAGCGTGGCGGCGGCTCGGCGGCAACCTATCTGAAGTCGCATCTCACCCAGCTCCACCGCGTCCTGGCGTCCGACGAGGGCGGATTCAGTCGCGCTCTGAATCGGCCGGCCTTCCGGCGCAAGCTGACGGAGGTCGAGATCGACATCCTGGCGATCGAATGCGCCGAGCGGGCGGCCATCCAGGCCCTCTCGCGAGGGGAGGCAGAGCTCGACGACGTGATGGCTTCAATTCAGAAGCTGAAGACCAGCGAGACCCTTCAGAGGATATCTGAACTGAGCGTGGAGGCGATTGGCCAGTATGCCATGGTCGATCAGGGCCCAGCTCTGTTCGGCCAGCCCGCCGCGCGGACGGTCGGTCCGGCCCGGGCGCTCACGCCAGTCGCCACCTACCTCAACCTGCGCGCCTTCACGATCTTCGGCGGCTCCAGCGAAGTGCAACGCAACATCCTGGCGCGCACCGCGCTCGGACTCTGACATCGACGAGACGGGGAAAAGTCATGGAATTTGGTCAGACCGAGATGGAGCGGGCGCTCGCTGAGCCGCTCGGACGATTTCTCGACGAACGCTACGACTTCCAGGAACGTCGTCGGCGCGTCGCGGCCGGGCAATGGAAGTCAGACCTTTGGCAAGCCATGGCGGGCGAACTGGGCATCCTCGGCGCGGCGTTGCCCGAAGCGGTCGGCGGCCTAGGCGGGGGCGCGGCGGAGGTCGGCGCCATCATGCAGGCCTTCGGCAGGCGGTTGGTGCTCGAGCCCTATCTGTCGACGGCTGTGATGGGCGCGGGGCTTCTGCGCGCCTGGGACAACGACTTGGCCCGGACGTTGCTGGCTGAAGTCTGCGAAGGGGCGCTGACCCTCGCGGTGGCCCATGCCGAGCCCGAAGGCGGCTACGAGCCCGCCTGGGTGGCGACGCGCGCCGTGGCGTCGGACGGGGGCTTTGTTCTCAACGGTCGCAAGACGCTGGTCCTGAACGCCCCCGGGGCCGATCGTATCGTCGTGGTGGCCCGTACCAGCGGCGAGGTGGCCGACCGCAACGGGATTTCGCTGTTCCTGCTCGACCGCGAGGCGGCGGGGCTCCAGCGCATCGATTACCAGACAATCGATGGGGGCAGCGCCTCGGACCTGATCCTGACGGACGTTCTGGCGCCGGCCGAGGCGGTCGTCGGCGTGGTCGGTGAGGCCCTGCCTCTTCTGGAGCGAATGATCGACGAGGCAACCACGGCGATCTGCGCCGAGGCCTGCGGCGTCATGCAGGCCCTGATCGAGATCACCGTGGACTATACGCGCCAGCGAAAGCAATTCGGCCGGGTGATCGCGGAATTCCAGGTGCTGCAACACCGAATGGTAGACATGCTCATAGAGGCCAAACAGGCCGCAAGCCTAGCGTTGGCGGCCCGCCTCAAGCTTGATGCGCCCGACGGTCCGGCGACTGTGTCGGCTGCCAAGAGCCGGATCGGGCGCGCCTGCCGATCCGTCAGCCAAACCGCTGTTCAGCTGCATGGCGGCATCGGCATCGCGGATGAAACCCCGGTCAGCCACTATTTCCGCCGGGCGCTGATGATCGAGCAACAGTTCGGCTCCTCCGAGCATCATCTCGACAGGTACGAGCGGCTGCAGGCCGGAGGCTGACGACGACGGTGCGGTCTACGCCATCAGTCAATGACTTCGTCGATCAGGCCCCATTTCAGCGCCTGGGCGGCGTTGATGCGCCGGCCCGTCAGACCCAGGAGCGCCGTCTTCTGGCGGCCGATGCGGCGGCTGAGGCTGACGCAGCCGCCGCTTCCGGGCAGCAGGCCCATCTTCAGTTCCGGGAGCTGGAAATGACAGCTAGCCGTTGCTGTGAAACGGCTGGCGAAGGCAGGGAGTTCGACGCCCGCGCCAATGCATGCGCCCTGTGCATGGGTGCGAAGTTTGGCGGCGCAGCGCAGGGCCGAGCGCGCGGGAGAGCGGATGCTGCGAACCCAGTGAGCGCTGGCCGGGTCCGGGGCGAGCCCGAATTCGGCCAGATCGCCGCCGACCGAGAAGCACTTGCCTGCGCCCTCAAGCGTTACCCCCGTGATGCTGTCGTCGAGCGCGGCCAGGTCGAACGCCTCGACCAAGGCGCTCCGCATTTCCCCGGTGAGGGCGTTCCGGTCGTGAGGCCGGTTGAGCGTGATCCTCAGCGTCCCGTCCTGTCGATCGATCTCCACGGCCGCGCCGCTTCCAACCGATGGCGCTGGCTCGTCCTGCGTGGCGAGCCAACGATTGAACTCGGGACCAGTCTGCAGAACGCCGTAGGCCATGGACTCCGCGGTCAGCGCCGCCTCGGGTGGGAGGTGCTCGATGATACGCAGAACCTGGACGAAGGTCATGGCCGCGATGGGAACCGCCTCAATCGTCGCGGCGATTGCTGCGAGATCCTCGGGGTGCGCCACCGTGGCGTCGCAGGCGGAGAGAGCCTCGGCCTGAGTATCCGCATCGGCGACGCCGATGACCGGGCAGGGCAAGGTGGTCAGCCAGGCGCCGAGGTCTTCAGCGTCGACAGCGCTGTTGGCGCGAAAATCAATTGCCAGCCAAGGGCGCGGCGAGCCCGGCCCGAAGTCCTCAATGATCCCGCCCTCCCGCAGGGACAGCAGATCAGCAGGCGTAACAGGCTGGCGGCTCATGGCGTCCTCGTATCACGCGATCCGGGGCAGCGCGAAAGTCCGGGCCCGATGCGCTGCAGGATCTCTTCTTTCCCGCGCGGGCGCTCGGTCGGCAAGGACCGACGGTTCGTTTTGACCATGGCCCGGGAGGGAGTTCGTTCATGACCCCCGATGACATCCTGGACCAGGTCGCGGCCCGTCTCATCGCGGCTCGCCGCCGCCGCGAGCCCATTTCTCCGGTGCGTGATCAGCTCTCGGCGGGCCGGATGTCGGCCGCCTACGCCGTTCAGCGGCGGATTGTCTCACTCCACCAGCGCGATGGCGCGAAGGCCGTGGGCTACAAGATCGGCGCGACCACGCCGGCGGCCCAGAAGGCGATGGAGATCGGGCATCCCACGCTTGGAGTTCTCCTGGACACCATGGCGCGGCCTGCCGAAGCGGTCATCGACCTCGGCGCGTTCATCACCCCGCGCATCGAGGGCGAGATCGCCTTCCTGATCGGCGAGGATGTCATGGGCGGGACGCCAGACGCCGCCAGTGTGGCGGCGCGGGTCCGGGGTATCGCGCCGGCCCTGGAGATCGTGGACAGCGCGATTGTCGACTGGAATCTCGATGTCGTCGATGCCGTTGCCGACAATGGATGCGCTGCCGGCTTCGTGCTGGGTCCCTGGCAGGCCTTTGACTCCGTCGCCGATCTCGCGTCGGTGAACATGGTCCTGACGCGCGATGGCGTGTCGATGTCCGTCGGAACCGGCGCGGCCTGTCGGGGTGGTCCACTGGCCGCCTTGGTCTGGCTGGCCGCCGAGGCGATCCGCGTCGGACACCCACTTCGTGCTGGTGAGCTGATCTTGGCGGGCGCCCTGGGGCCGATGACGCCCTTTGGCGCCGGCGACTGGCGCCTTTCGATCGATGGATTTCCGCCGTTGCGGGCGACGGCGTCATGAGACGTCAGGGAGAATGACTATGGCCGAGCGAGTCGCTGTGGTGACGGGCGCGTTCGGCGCCCTGGGTCGAGTTACGGTGCAGGCCGCCATTGAGGCCGGCTACCGGGTTGCCGCCCTCGACTACGCCGCCGAACCTTCCGCCGGCCTCGCCGGAGCCATCCTGGTCCTCGGGGGCGTGGACCTTGCTGATCCGGCTGCGACGGAAGCGGCCATCGGCGAGGTGGTTGACCGTTTCGGCCGCCTCGATGTCCTGTTCAACATCGCTGGCGGCTTCATCTGGCAGACGTTGGAGAATGGCGATGCCGAGGCCTGGACGCGGATGCATCGGCTAAACCTGATGACCGCCCTAAATGCCTCGCGAGTGGCGCTGCCCCATCTGCTGGCCGCGGGGGCCGGTCGGATCATCAATATCGGGGCCAACGCCGCCCTGCGCGCCGATGCTGGCATGGGCGCCTATGCGGCGTCGAAGGCGGCGGTGCATCGTCTGACGGAGTCCCTCGCCGCCGAGCTGAAGGGGCGGGGCGTGACCGTCAATGCCGTCCTGCCCTCGATCATCGATACCCCTGCCAACCGGGCTGACATGCCTGCCGCCGATTTTTCCCTGTGGGTGACTCCGGCCGATTTGGCCGCGGTGATGCTGTTCCTCGCCGGGAATGGCGCCGGGGCCGTCACCGGGGCTCTGATTCCGGTGACCGGCGGGCTTTAGCCGCCAGCTCTTGTCGGGCTAAGCGCGGCATGGTTCGTCGCCGTCAGCTCAAACAGCCACGCCCGCACGATGCGCGTCCGCGCTATGCCGGCGACATCACGGTGGGTGCTCAGCCAGAACCGGCGGGTCAGATCGACTTCGCGGGGAAGGACCCGTTCCAGGCCGTCGGCCATGAAACAGGGCAGCACGCCGAGGCCGCCGTCGGCGGCGATGATTTCCCGCTGGGCGCGGATGGAGGAGCTGGACAGCGACGGGCGAAGGCCTGGGCCGATCTCGTCGAGATAGCGCAGCTCGGGAGCGTAGATCAGGTCATCAACATAGCCGACGATATCGAACGCGCTGAGGGCCTTGAGGTCGCGCGGGCGCCCCCTCCGGTCGAGGTAGGCTGTGGCGCCATAGAGGCCCAGCCTGTAATCGGTCAGGGGTTCGATCACCAGGCGGCTGGATCCGGGCGCGCTGAGCGTGACCGCCATGTCAACTTCGCGCCGACTGGGCGACAGGAAGCCGGCGTTGGCGGCCAGCTCAATGCGGATGTCCGGCCGCTGGAGCCGCAGGGTCGGCAGGGCGGGCGCCAGCAGCGTGGTGCCAAACCCTTCAGCCACGCTAAGTCGCACGGTCCCGCCCGAGGCGGCCGGATCGCTGGACCTTGAAGCAAGATCCATGGCCGCCTCGGCTTCCAGTCCAGTTTCCAGAAGGCGCTGCCCGGCCGCGGTGAGCTGCAGCCCCGACGCGGACCGGATCAGCAGGGTCGATTTCAGCGATGTTTCCAGGCGGGCGATGCGCCGTCCCACGGTGGCCGGATCCATGGCCAGACCCCGCGCGGAAGCCGTCAGGGAGCCGGCCTTGGCGGCGGCGAGGAACACCCGCAGATCATCCCAGTCGAACACTATGCTGCAATTCTGCATGTTTGAATGTGCAAGAATGCAATACGACGGTCCTCATCCGGATGCTACCCCCTGCGTCAACAGGGAGATCGCCATGCGGGACATCCGCCATTTCGTGAACGGTTCGGCCTTCGAGGGCGCGTCCGGGCGGTTCGGGGACATCTTCAACCCCAATACCGGCGAGGTTCAGGCCCGCGTGCAACTGGCCACGCCGGCCGAGCTGGACACGGCCGTCCGGGCCGCCGCCGCCGCCTTCCCGGCCTGGTCGGCGACCAATCCCCAGCGCCGCGCGCGGGTGATGTTCGAGTTCAAGCGGCTGATCGAGGCCAACATGCAGGACCTCGCCGAGCTGTTGTCCAGCGAACACGGCAAGGTCATCGCCGACAGCAAGGGCGACATCCAGCGCGGCCTCGAGGTCATCGAGTTCGCTTGCGGCATCCCGCATGCGCTGAAGGGCGAGTACACCGAAGGCGCCGGCCCGGGCATCGACGTCTATTCCATGCGCCAGGCGCTGGGCGTGGTCGCCGGCATCACCCCGTTCAACTTCCCGGCCATGATCCCGATGTGGATGTTCGGCGTGGCGATCGCGGTGGGCAACACCTTCATCCTCAAGCCCTCGGAGAAGGACCCGTCGGTGCCGGTCCGCCTCGCCGAACTGATGATGGAAGCCGGCGCCCCGGCTGGCGTGCTGAACGTGGTCCACGGCGACAAGGTCAGCGTCGACGCCATCCTGCAGCACCCCGACATCAAGGCCGTCAGCTTCGTCGGCAGCTCCGACATCGCCCACTACGTCTACAGTCAGGGCACGCTGCACAACAAGCGCGTCCAGGCCATGGGCGGGGCTAAGAACCACGGCATCATCATGCCCGACGCCGACCTCGACCAGGTGGTCAAGGACCTGTCGGGCGCCGCCTTCGGCTCGGCCGGCGAGCGCTGCATGGCGCTTCCGGTCGTCGTGCCGGTCGGCAAGAAGGTCGCCGACGAACTGCGCGAGCGGATGATCGCCGAGATCGACACCCTGAAGGTCGGCCTCTCCAACGACACCGACGCCCAGTACGGACCGGTGGTCTCCGCCGCCCATCGCCAGAAGATCGCCGACTACATCCAGATCGGTAAGGACGAAGGCGCCGAACTGGTCGTCGACGGCCGCGACTTCAAGCTGCAGGGTTATGAGCAGGGCTTCTTCATCGGCCCGAGCTTCTTCGACGGGGTCAAGCCCGGCATGAAGACCTATCACGAGGAGATCTTCGGCCCGGTGCTGCAGATGGTCCGCGCCGAGAGCTTCGAAGAAGCCGTGGAGCTGCCGAGCAAGCACCAGTACGGCAACGGGGTGGCCATCTTCACCCGCAGCGGCCGCGCGGCCCGCGAGTTCGCCAACCGCGTCCAGGTCGGCATGGTCGGCATCAATGTGCCGATCCCCGTGCCGGTCGCCTACCACACCTTCGGCGGCTGGAAGCGCAGCGCCTTCGGCGACACCAACCAGCACGGCATGGAAGGCGTGAAGTTCTGGACCAAGGTCAAGACCATC
>Ga0075012_10000559_pt1 | contig 39031 bp, 27 predicted proteins | sample All_14_2_FD_71474 | JGI IMG/M metagenome (GOLD analysis project Ga0075012, IMG submission 71474) | Freshwater microbial communities in response to fracking from Pennsylvania, USA - Allegheny Zone_MetaG_DW_15 | ecosystem: Environmental > Aquatic > Deep subsurface > Groundwater > Drilled...
CAAACCCGAGGTCAAGCCCCAGCCCGCCCCGGCCGCCGCGCACAAGCACCCCAAGCCCGGGCTCGGCCGCGGGCTCGGCGCGCTGATCAGCCACCACCACGCCCCGGCCCCCGCGGCCGAGCCCGGGCTTGGGGTGCTTGTGCGCGGCGGCCGGGGCGGGCTGGGGCTTGACCTCGGGTTTGGCCGGTTTCTTCGGCGCGGGCTTTTTGGCGTTGCTCATGGATAGATCCCCGGACGGTTGAGGCCTGCGGTTTCGGGCAGGCCGAACATGAGGTTCATGTTTTGAAGCGCGGAGCCAGCTTGGCCCTTCATGAGATTGTCGATGTGCGCGACGACGCGCAGGCGGTTGACGCGCGGATCCACGCTGACCACCAGGTTGCAGAAGTTGGTGCCGCGCACGTTCAGCGTGCCGACGGAGGCGGTGCTGCCGTAGACGCGCACGAAGGGGCTGTCCTTGAAGAAGTCGCGGTAGAGCGCGACCAGCTCCGCCTCGGTCGCGGGGCGGGACAGGTTGCCGTAGAGCGTGGAGAGGATGCCGCGGCAGACCGGCACCACCTGGGCGGTGAAGGTGATCTTGATGTCGGTCCCGGCCTGCAGGCTGAGCTCGCGCTCGACCTCGCACACGTGCTGGTGGCCGGCGAGCTTGTAGGCGTTCATCTGCTCGTAGCGGGCGGGATAGTGATAGGTGGGGCTCACTTTTTTGCCCGCGCCGGAGACGCCGGTCTTGCAGTCGCAGATGATGCTGTACGGGTCGACGAGCCGGTGCTTGGCGGCCGGCGCCAGGCCGAGGATGCAGCTGCACGCGAAGCAGCCGGGATTGCCCACGATGTCGGCCTTGCGGATCTCGTCGCGGTGCAGCTCCGCCATGCCGTAGGCGGTGCGTGCGAGCAGGTCGGGCGAGGCGTGCGAGGGCTCCTTGCCGATGCGCGTGGCGTAGTCGGCGTAGGCCTCGGCGCTGGTGAAGCGGAAGTCGCCGCTGTAGTCGATGACTTTGGCTCCCTTGGCCAGCTCCTCGCGCGCGGCGGACATGCCGACCTTGTCGGGCGTCGCGAAGAAGACCACGTCGGCGGGCTCGGCCGCGCGCGGGTCGTCGGACGCCAGCACCGGGAGGTCGCAGAAGCCTTCGAGGTGGGGATAGACTTTGGAGATGGGGAGGCCCACGTCTTCGCGCGCGACGAGCGAAACCAGTTTCGCCTCGGGGTGCTGCAGAACCAATTCGGTGATGCCGACGCCGCCGTATCCCGTCGCGCCGACCACTTTGACTCGGATCATAGAAAGCCTTTCGTGATGAAAAGAGGAGAATACTGTACTAAAAAACCGACATTGATACAAAAGGTGTCTTTAATGAAAGTGCAAACGGTGCTATGATCTGACCCGCTTTTTGGGAATTCCGTGTCCGCGACGCGGGGAGTGAAACGAGAGGGTTATGCGCATAGAGTCCTGTGATTTCTTTGTGGTGGGCAGCGGCATCGCCGGGCTGATGAGCGCCTTGTATCTGGCGCCGCACGGCCGCGTGCTGCTGGTGACCAAGAAGAAACTCGACGACTGCAACACCAACCGCGCGCAGGGGGGCATCGCCTGCGTGATGGAGGCGGGCGACAGCTTCGAGCAGCACGTCTCCGACACGCTGATCGCCGGCGCCGGCCTCTGCGACGAGCGGGTGGTGCGCACGATCGTGTCGGAAGGGCCGGCGCGCATCGCGGACCTCGAGCGGATGGGCGTGCGCTTCAACCCGCGCGACGACGGCCAGCCGGGCTACGACCTGGGCCGCGAGGGCGGCCACTCGCAGCGGCGCGTGCTGCACGCGGGCGACATCACGGGGCAGCGCGTCGAATCGGTGCTGGTCGACCAGATCCGCAAGCACCCCAACATCCAGGCGCTCGAGTACACGATGGTGATCGACCTGATCACGACGCAGTGGCTGAAGCAGCCGGGCGAGAACCGCTGCGTGGGCGCGTACGTGCACGACCAGCACTCCGGCGAGATCTATGCGGTGCGGGCGCCCCACACGGTGCTGGCCACCGGCGGCTGCGGCAAGGTCTACCTCTACACCTGCAACCCGGACATCGCGACCGGCGACGGCGTGGCCTTGGCCTGGCGCGCGGGCGCGGACGTCGCCAACATGGAGTTCATCCAGTTCCACCCCACTTGCCTCTACCATCCGCAGGCCAAGCGCTTCCTCATCAGCGAGGCGGTGCGCGGCGAGGGCGCGGAGCTGGTCGACGCCGAAGGCCGGCCGTTCATGAAGAAGTACGACCCGCGCGGCGCGCTCGCCCCGCGCGACGTGGTGGCGCGCGCGATCGACTCCGAGATGAAGCGCACGGGCGCCCCGTACTGCTGCCTCGACATCCGGCACAAGTCCGAGGCCTACCTGAAAGAGCGCTTCCCCAACATCTACGACACCTGCTACAGGTTCGGCATCGACATGGCCAAGGACCTGATCCCGATCGTGCCCTCCGCGCACTACTGCTGCGGCGGCGTCAAGGCGACGGTGGACGGCGTGACCTCGCTGCCCGGGCTCTACGCCGTGGGCGAGACCGCCTGCACCGGCCTGCACGGCGCGAACCGGCTCGCCAGCAACTCGCTGCTGGAGGCGCTGGTGTGCGCCTACGAGACGGCGGGGCGGCTGGTCGACGACCCGCAGCAGCTGCCGGAGCCGCTGCACATCCCCGACTGGCAGTACGGCACCGCGGTGGCGAGCGACGAGGCGGTGATGGTGGCCCACAACTGGATGGAGGTCCGCACCTGCATGTGGGACTACGTGGGCATCGTCCGCACCGACAAGCGCCTGGAGCGCGCGCGGCGGCGCATCCGCAACCTGCGCCGCGAGATCCGCGAGTACTACTTCGACTATCTCGTCACGCCGGACACCCTGGAGCTGCGCAACCTCGCGCTGGTCGGGGAGCTGATCGTGCGCAGCGCGATGCGGCGCAAAGAGAGCCGCGGCCTGCACTACACGCTCGACCATCCCGAAACCCGGCGCATCGCGCGCGACACCGTGCTCCCCGGGCGGAGCGTGGGCCATTAGGAGTCAGGAATTAGGAGTTGGGAATTAGGAGTTGGGCGTTGGGGAACACGCGCGGGAGTGGGTGGGCAAACGGGTATGTTGACGAGCGATTTCGACTATGAGCTGCCGCAGGAGCTGATTGCGCAGGAGCCGCCCGCGGAGCGCGGGACCTCGCGCATGATGGTGCTGCACCGCGCCGACGGCCGGCTGGAACACCGCAGCGTGGCCGACCTGCCCGAGTATCTGACGGCGGCCGACCTGCTGGTTCTGAACGACACGCGCGTTTTTCCTGCGCGCCTGCAGGGCGTCTGGGCCGACACGCGCGGCGCGCTCGAGCTGCTGCTGCTGGAGCCTCTGCCGGTGCCCGCGGGCGCGGCCGGCGCGGGTGAGCTGTGCTGCTGGTCGTGCATCAGCGGGTCGGGCCGGCGCGTGCGGCCGGGCCAGAGAGCGGTCTTCGCGGAGGGCCGCCTGGAGGCCGAGATTCTGGCGCGCACGGGCGAAGGCGTCTGCACCGCGCTGTTCCGCTCCGCAGAGCCGCTGATGACCTTGCTCGACCTCTACGGGCTCACGCCGGTGCCGCCTTATATCCGGCGCGACGGCGACGGGCGCCAGGCGCGGCTCGACCGCGAGCGCTATCAGACCATCTACGCGCGGGAGACCGGCGCGGTGGCCGCGCCGACCGCGGGCCTGCACTTCACCGAGGCGATCTTCGACGCGCTGCGGGCGAAGGGGGTGCACCGGGCCGCGGTCACGCTGCACGTGGGGCCCGGGACCTTCAAGCCCGTCAAGGCCGAGACCGTCGAGGCGCACCGCATGGACCCCGAGCGCTACGCCGTGCCGCAGGAGACGGCCGACGCGGTCGCGGCGTGCCGCGCGCGCGGCGGCCGGGTGGTGGCGGTCGGCAGCACCAGCGTGCGCACGCTGGAGACCGTGGCGTCGGCGAACGGCGGCAAGGTGGTGGCGGCTTCGGGGTCGAGCTCGATCTTCATCTATCCGCCGTACCGCTTCCAGGCGGTCGACGCGATGCTCACCAACTTCCACCTGCCGCAGTCCACGCTGATCATGATGGTGTCGGCGCTGGCCGGCCGGGACGCCGTTCTCGCGGCCTACCGCGAGGCGGTGCGCGAGCGCTACCGCTTCTTCAGCTACGGCGACTGCATGCTGATCGTGTAGGGCGGCTGGTCCGCTGTCCGGTGCGTCAGATCGTCGGCGGGTCCCCGCGGCGTTTGCCCGCGGAAGGCATGACGGTGTAGCGAATGTAGCTGATGTTCAGGCTGCTGAGGCCCAGCAGTACGATCAGTACCGCGCCGATGCCATAGGCCAGTTTCTTGTGCTCTTGCTGCCGAACCATCTTGGCTTTGACCCCGTCGATCAGCGACTGGATTTCGATTTTGTGGGGGGAGTCGGGGTGCGACGCCAGATACTCGCTCAGCACCGCGATCGCCGCTTTCGGGTTGGCCGGATCTTTGAGCGCCCGCAGCGCGCTCAGCTCGCGCTGGAGGCTCTGCTCCTTCTCGCGCTCGGCCGCTTTGAGCTCGGCCAGCCGCTGCTGGTCGGCCAGCAAGAGCCGCTCGATCTCTTGGGCCTCGGGGCGCTTCTTCAAGTCCTCCTTCAGGGTGGCCAACAGCCTGACCCGCACCGCGACGTTGGTCTCGGCCTTGACCAAGCGGATCCGGTTGGCCCAGTTCGCCTCGGCGTCGATCGAGGCGATGATCTCTCCGAGCAGGCGCTTCGAGGCATCGGAGATCTTGACGGCGGGAAGCTCGAAGAGTGCGCCGGCGCCGTTGCAGGCTTGGCACTTCGCGCGCGTCGAGTCGGTGCCGCCGCAGGTCGGGCAGCGGCCTGTGCCGCCGCACTGGTTGCAATTGATCTTGGAGTCCTGCCGGCGTGAAACCCGCGAGTCGTAGGTGGTCAGGAGCTGCCACTTGCCGGTCCCTTTGCACTTGCGGCACATCCGGGTGTTGCCGCAGGACGCGCAGTCGTTGGCGCCCTCCGTGAACCCGGCGCCGCCGCACGTGGGGCAGCGGTCGGTGCAGGCGTCAAGCTGGATCGGGATGAACGCTTTGTCAGCGGGGAAATTCGCCGCGTGCGAGTCACGGGCCCGGTTGAAGAGATTCGTGTCGCCCTTCGCCAGCGCTGACAAGGCATAGATCGCCATGGTCCGGCTCTTGATCGCGGGAACCGCGTTCAGGCTGCGCGAATATTCCAGAATGGTCTGCAGGCTCTCGGGGTCCTGCCCGGCGGCCATCAGGGTTTTGGCGGCCGCTTTGAGCTGCTCCGGCGAAGGCGTTTCGTTTTCGGACGCACACGACGGCCGCACGGCGCCGAAGCCGATGCCGAGCACCAGCAGAACCAGCATCTTGAAAGACATGCCTGTATCCCCCGTTCTTGGACGCTGCCCGCAAGCTGTCGGCTTGTACGGCCGGACTGAGGGCAGAAATTAATTTTTATCTTTGGTTAAAAAAGCGGATCAATCATTCATCGATAAACAGGTGATTAATATACACATTTTATTGGAACGGAAAAGGACAAAATGAAAGGTCCTCGCGACACCGTTTTTCGGGGTTTCTATGAAAGCGGTGCCGCGCTGCGCTTGTCACCGCACCAGGAGATCCGCATCCTGCCGCCTGCCCCTCAACACTTTCAACCGCCATGCGCAAGCGGCGCGCGTGGGTGCGAGCTCAGCGCGGGTCGTCCGCCTCGCCCGGGAGCCGAATCTGGGCGGTCTTGTTTTTCACGCGCGCGCGGCTATCTTTGGCGGTCAGGGCGAGGGGATCGGTGAAGTCGTCCTTGTCGATCTTGTCCATGCCCGGCAGGGGGCCGACGCGCTCAGGCCGCTTCCGGAACAGGATCGGCTTCAGCAACGCGAGCAGCAGAAAAAGGCCGAACAGCGCGCCGGCGCCGCGAAGGACGCTGCGCAGCGTCTGCTTGCGCGCGCGCTTGGCGACCAGTTCATCCATCAGTCCCTGGAGTTCGAGGGCGGTCGAGGCGCCGGGGTGTTCCTTCAGGTAGACGGCCAAAGTGGCAATGGCCTTGTCGAGCTCCTTGCTGTCCCGCAGCAGCCTCAGCGTCTCGGCCTCGCGCGTTTCGCGCTCCCGGGTGTCCCGCGCGCGGCGCTGCGCGTCGAGGGCGTCGCGCTGTTTGACTGCTTGGTCCAGCAGGCTGCGCGCGTCGGCGAGGTCGGGGCGGGTGGGAAAGGACTGGAGCAGCGCCTCAAGCAGGGCGATGCGCTTGCCGAGCTCGTTTTCCTTCGAGGCCTCGCGGAAAAGCTTGCCGAAGCGGATGTTGTCTTGGCAGCTCGCGGCGAGGTCGGCCAAGAGCGCGGTGTAGGTCTCGCCGATCTTGGCGCTGGGCTTGAAGATGAAGGCCGAGCCTTTGCAGGCGGCGCAACTGGTCTCGATGCGCTTCTTGCCTTCGCACATCGCGCACGCGCGCCTGCCTTTGCAGGCGGGACAGGCGCCGGCCGCGGCGCGGCCTGTGCCGCCGCATGTTTTGCAGCTGCCCTTGCCCAGGCAGGCGGGGCAGAGCGTGGTTTGGCGGCCTGTGCCCTTGCAGTCGGCGCAGGTGACGAATGCGTCCTGCCGGGTGACCGGGAGCAGCGCGGCGCGGTCGGGATAGGCCGTGCGCAGCGCGGCGGCGGCCCGCTCGAAGGCGTTGGTCTCGCCCTGCATGAGGAAGGCCAGCGCACATGCCGCCATGGCGCGGCTGCGGAGGTCGGGGGTTCCGGCCGCATGGCGCGACACCTCCATCAGCACCTGGAGCTCGGCCGGCGCCAGCGGCGCGCGCTGCAGTCGCTCGCTGGCTTCCTGCACGCGCTCGTCCGAGGGCTGTTGGGCGGAGGCCGCCGGGGCGAAGCAGAGGAGCCCGGCGAGGGCCGCGCAAAAAAGGAACGTCGAACAGCTAGATTTCATCCGGGGGCTCCCATCCTTTGACGACCTCTTCGAACGACGGTTTCGGCGACACGGGCGGCAGCGCCGCCAGCAGACGGCCGTGGAGCGTGCGGGCGTGGTCCGCCTGACCCTCTTTGGCGAGCTGGGCGACCGCCATCGACAGAAAGCGCAGATACACCGCAGAGGTGTTCTTGGAGGAAAAGTCCCGGACGGTCTCGGCCAAGAAGTCGGCGGTCGCGAGGGCCAGCGCCGTGTTGGGGCCGGTCTGCCAGCGCTTCCCTGCGAGGTCGCCGGTGAAGCGTCCCCGGACGACGCTGAGGATCAGCGGCTGGTAGACGCCGCGGCGGCACATCAGCCGCTCGGTGCCCGTCGCGAACTCGAGGCCTTGGCTCGCCCAATAGATCGCATGGGATTCGGCGACGCGCCAGTCCAGCGGGCCGAAGCGCCGCTCCAGCGCGAGCATGCGGTCCGGGTCGAGGCGCAGCGCGTCGAAGCGGGGCCGGTTCGCGGGCGTTGCGTCGACGGTGCCGTCGGCGCGGACCAAGGGCGACATCGTCTGGGCCAGGTCGAGCTTGTAGGCCAGATGGGCGTTGTCGAGCACGTCGCCGATCTTGTTCTGGTAAAGCCACGCGAGCTCGCGGAAGAGCTGGGCCTCGCGGGGGTTGAAGCGCAGCCCCTCGTCGCGCAGCAGCGCGATGCCGTTGTGCACCCAGCGCAGGCGGTCCTCGTCGCGCGCCATCATCACGCTGATGTTGTAGGCGAGGTTCCAGGCGTTGTAGGTCCAGGCCTCGGCGGCGTGGGGGTCGAGCATGGTGAGCCAGTCGGCGAGCTGCACCAGCTCGAGGTAGCGGCCTTCTTCCTGCAGCCGGTTGACGCGGAACCAGAGCACTTCGGAGACAATGCCGCGGAAGCCGCCCAGCCCCACCATGACGAAGTTCAGCGCGGGCGGCACGTCGGAGGTGTAGCCGGTGTAGGCCTCCGGCATCCCCGCGCGGCGGTGGTCGGCGAGCCTGCGGCTCTGCCACGCGGCCAGCACGACCAGCAGGGCGAGGAGCAGAACCCAAGGAAGACGTTTTCGAACCATGCTCTATTCATAGCAGAATTCGCCTTCGGACGGAATGAAAATGGGGTTTGCCCCGCGTTACAGGCACGGCGTTTCTATTTGGCCTTTCGAAGCCTGTCAACGGCCCTGCGGTCTCGTCTCCGCGATTCCTAATTCCTGACTCCGGATTCCTCTATCTTATGGGGAATGCGGTAACGCTGCGTCTTGCCTTCGAAGTAGATCGAAGGCAGGACGTTGCCGGCCGCGTCTCTGGGCAGGCGGGCGTCCTGGCTCTCGAAGCCGTCTTGGCAGAAGGCCTTGTGAACCACGGGGGCCGTGGCCATGCGTGCGGGATAGGAGAGGCCTTTGTACATGCCGACGGTGTAGTAGACGTTCGTGTCCATGTCGGGGCGCTCCAGCAGCTCTTCCATGCCGAGGTACGGGCAGAGCGCGTCGACCCACGCCACCAGCCGCGCCTCCTCCAGAGGCGTGACTTTGACGTCGTGGTGCTTGCCGCTGGTGGCGATCTGGATGAGCTTGCTGCGGTAGGACATCGCGGTCATGGGCGGCGCGACGGTGTCCTGGGACACGACCTTCCAGGCGGGGTTGGGGTAGGCGTAGTAGGGGAAAAGCGGCCCCGCGATCGTTTTCCTCACCGCGTCGGCGAGGTCTTTGGGCTCTTTGCCGTACACCAGCTGGACATACGGCCAGCTGAGGGTCCGTCCGGGCTCGGCGCGGTGCGTGAAGTTCAGGCCGGCTTTCGGGTTCTCCGCGCCGTGGCAGCGGACGCAGTAGGCGTCGAGCACGGGCTGGACGAAGCGCGGGAAGCTCACGGTCTCGTCCTGCCACGGCGGGGAGGCGAGGGTGCTGACGCCGCGCCGCATCGCGAGCGTCGAGGCGGGCGGCGGGGGCGCGACGCGCGGGGTCTCGTGGCAGCCGACGCAGCCGCGGATCTCGCCGGGCATGCTGTAGGTGAAGGAGCGCATGGTCTGCAGGCAGCGGCCTTGCCCGTCGAGGAGCTGGAAGAAGAGCGAGCGGACCGCCGGGATCTTGAAGTAGACGCTGCCGTCCGCTTCGACGGGGACCGTGCCCAGGATCTTTTTGACGCCTTCGTCGTAGACGAACGAGATCGCCGGCGAGCCCGGCAGCTGGGCCGCGCTCAGCGGGACGGCGCCGCACTTCCGGTACGGCTCGGACTCGCGCATGGAGGAGCGCCAGCCCGCGCAGTCGCTGAAGGTCGTGGAGCTGATCTCTACGACGCGCAGGGCCTTGGCCAGGCCGCGCGGGATCGTCGTGCCTTCGTAGACGTCGGCGCTGTAGAGGGTCGCGTCCTCGGGCTTCTGGTCCGGGTGCACCATCTGGCCGGGCCACTGGACGGGAGAAGTGAGCGCCGGGGGACGCTTGCGGGGCCGCACGGGCTGGGCGTGCAAGACGTTGTGGCTGCCCGCATAGATCAGCTCCATGTTGCCGTCGTAGTCCATCAGGTAGAGCTTGAAGAGCCCCGGAGCGGGGTCGTGCGCGAGCACGCTGCTCTGGCCGGTGCGGGCCGAGACGAGGAAGAGATCCTTGCCGAGCGGGAAGGGGGTCTGGAACGCCTGATAACATTTCGGCGCCGCGAACTCCGCGTTGTAGGGCTTGTCCATGGGGCCGCGGCCCACTTCGGACCAGGGCAGGTGCGGCGTCAGGTTGTAGAGCCCGTCGGGGTAGTTCATGCCTTCGGTCTGGTCGACCACGGCCAGCGGCCCGTCGTAGATGTTGTGGTGGCCGGGCGCGTGCAGCAGCAGGCGGAGCGTGCCGGGGATCGGCCGCGCGTTGAGCTGCATGTCGGGCCAGAAGCTTTGGTTGCCCCAGTAGGCGGAGGCGCCGGTGCCGTCGGGGTTGACGGTCCAGAGGCTCTGGATGCGGTTCACCTCGCGGTCGACGTACTCCCAGCGGGTGAAGAGGATGCGGCCGTCGGGGAGGAGCGCGGGCGTGAAGTCGGCCTCGTTGTTGGCGCTGATGAAATAGATGTTTTTGCCGTCGCGGTCGCAGCGCGCGAGGATGAACATGCGGAACTTGGAGTCGCCGCAGCGCAGGAACTGGTTGCAGCGCGAGGTCGAGAAAACGTAGCCGCCGTCCGGCGTGTAGATCGGGTCGAGGTCGTTGTAGTCGCCCTTCGTGATCTGGCGCGTGCCGGCGCCGTCGATGCCGGTCTCGTAGAGGTGATAGGCGGGCTCGTTGGTCTGCTTCATGCAGAAGAGCACGCGGCCGGCGTCGAAGTCGAGGTCGGGCCGCCAGAACGCGGCCGGCGCGCCGCCCTGCGGGGCGAGCGTGCGGACTTCGGCGTCGGGGCCGAGCCCGTCGAGCACCAGCAGGCGGCCGCCGTAGACCGCGCAGTTCTCGGTGCGGTGGCGGACCTCGTGGTAGGCTTCCGAGCCGGCGGCGTAGGGGTTGTCGATGCAGAGGACCGAGCGGAAGTCGACCTGCGCGTCGCCCAGCAGGCTGTCGCGCTTCAGGGCGCGGATCTCCAGATAGAGGCCGGGGGCGCTCCGCTCCGTCACCTCGTCGAGGCGCTGCTTGAGCGCGGTGAGCCGGGCGCGCCGCTCCGCCGCGCCGGGCTGGCCTTCGGCCGTCTGGCGGCGCAGGAGACGCTCGGTCCGGGCCCACTCCTCCCAGGCTGCGGCGGCGGGCACGGCATTCGTGCCGCGCTGCAGCAGCCACTCGTCGCGGACCTGCGGGCTGAAGGTCATGGCGCGGAGGAACTCCGACGGCTCCAGCACGCGGGGGGTGATGCGCACTTCGTCGATCCAGCCGTTGAAGGGACCCTCGCCCGCGCCGTCGCCGAGGCAGAGCTCGCCGTCGGTGTAGACGAGCGGGAACGCGGTCTGGCAGGCGCCGCCGCACGGCGCGTAGTCGACGAACATGCGCACGGTCTGGTTCTCATACGAGAAGGCCACGTGGTGCCACTGGCCGTCCTCGACGTCCACGCCGCTGCTGAAGCTCTGGTTGAAGCCTTTGGGCGACGGCCAGGCCGCGTTTTCCGGGTAGGTGTCGAAGCGCGTGCGGAGCTTGCGGCCGCTGACCGAGAGCGACCAGGTGGCGGAGTTACGGGCGCGGTCGCGCACTTTGCCGACGATCAGCGGGTAGTCGTGGTGAGCGTTGACCTTGATGAAGGCCTCGACCGTGAAGGCCGCGGGCTGGAACGCGCCAGAGGCCGTCAGGCGCGACTGGCCGTCGAAGAACAGTGACGCGCGGTTGTCGGGGTTCACGACTGCGCCGCCGCTGCCTTCCGCGATCTGGCGGGTTGGCGCGGGGACGACCTCGGGGCTGAACGCGGGGGCGCCTGCGGCGCGGCGCGCCTCGAGGCCTGCGGGACCGGCCGCGTTCGCGAGCGCGCGAGCGGCGCAGGGCGTCGGCTCGGCGGTCTCGCAGGTCCAGTAGACCGAGGCCCGGGCGGCTGCGGCGCCGAGGCCTGCGAGCGTCAGCAGGACGGCCCGGGTCAGAGGGGGCGGTGAGCAGGTCATGGCGGGCGTCCTCATTTCACGTGGATCATCGTTCCGGCGAGCGGCACCGTATACAGGAATTCTGCGGGCTCCAAGAGGCGCGGGGTGATGCGCACCTCGTCGATCCAGCCGTCGAACGCGCGTTCGCCCGCGCCGTTGCCGACCACGATGTCGCCGTCGGTGTAGACGATCGGGTTGATGGAGGAACCGGTCTTGCGCAGCACGTAGTCTACGTAGATCTTCACGGTTTTCGTCGCGGTCTCATACGAGAAGGCCACGTGGTGCCACTGGTTGTCGTCGCCGTTGAAGCTGGTGTAGAAGCCCTGGTTGAAGCCGTTCGGGCCGTCGATCGGCCCCCCGTCCGGGAAGGTGTCCATGCGCACGCGAACCACGTCGCCGAGGCCGAGCGACCAGTTGGTGCAGGAGAGCGACAGGGACCACGTGGGATAGTCGCCGTAGCGGATTTTTCCGACGAGCAGCGGGTAGTTCACGTGGCGGTTCATTTTGAAGAAGGCCTCGACCGTGAAGTTCGACGGGTGCAGGTAGCCGGGGATGGCGACTTGCCCGCCGGTCATGGCGTTGGTGTTTGCGGGCAGGCCCGTGTTGACGAAGAGCAGCGACGAGCGGTTCGCCGCGTTCACGACGGCGCCGCGGTAGCCATGCGAGATTTTGGCCGTGTTGTTGGGCGGGCGCTCGGCGCTGAAGGTCGGTCTGAGCGCCGAAGCCGCGGTGGAGCCGTTCATGGCCGGCGAGTAGGCTTCGCTGACGAGCGTGGTGGCGGTGCCGGGCGCGGCGCCGTCGTCGAAGGTGTAGTAGAGCTGGGCGTCTTCGGGCACCGAGTAGGTGCGCAGAAACTGGTGCGGCTGGAGCACGGCGTCGCTGAGCCGGATCTCGTCGAGCCGGCCGTCGAACGCCTGGTTGCTGCCCGCACCCTTGCCGAAAAAGAGGGCGGTGTTCGTGTAGACAACCTCGTAGGTCGTGGTCATCGACCCCTTGGAGACATAGTCGACATACAGGGTCGCCACGCGCGTCGGGCTATAGTAGGTCACCGCGAAGTGATGCCACTTGCCGTCCTGGATGTTGGGGCCGACCAGGTTCTGGTTGAAGCCGGACACGTTTCCGGCATTGAGCGGCTGCGTGTCCATGCGCAGCTTGACCGGGTTGCTCCGGTCCAGGTCGATGCCCCAGCTGGCGCCGCCGGACTCGCGCGATTTGCCGACGAGCAGCGGCCAGTCGACGTCGCGCGCGATCTTGACGAAAAACTCGACCGTGAAGTTGGTGGGGCAGAGCAGGGAGGTGACGTTCGTGACCTCGACGTAGCCTCCGCTCTGCGAGTTGGTCTGGGCCGGGAAGGCGGCGGCGTTGGTAAAGTAGAGCGAGGCGCTATTGTTCGCGTTGAGCAGCGCGCCGTAGAGGCCGTTGAAGATGTTCGTGCCCGGCACGTCGGCATCGTGGGCGGGGTTCCGCGCGGCGCCGCCGGTGTTCTTTGCCTGGCCGACGAGGACATCGCCGTTGACCTCGCTGACGAGCGCCGTGGCGAGCACGCCGGGAGCCTGGTCGTCGAAGGTCCAGTACGCCGAGGTCGCGGCGAGGGCCGCGGTCAGCGGGCCTTGGGACAGCAGCAGCAAAGTCAGAAGGGGGAACGTTGTTCTCATCGTGGTTATCCTCTTTGTGCGGGTTGTATCGTCGGGTGTGCATGGGGCGTGCGAAAAGGGTCAGACCAGCCGCACGTCCACGCCTTTCTTGCGCAGTTTGGCGACCTCGGCGGCGGGCGCGCCGGAGTCGGTGATCAGGATGTCGATGCGCGCGGTCGGCATGATGTGTGCGAAGCCCGCGCGTCCCAGCTTGGAGGAGTCGGCGAGCACGATGGTCTGCCGGGCCTGCTCGGACATCAGCCGGCACACGTCCGCGATTTCGGCGCTGTCGGCGGTGGTGCCTTTTTCGGACGAGATGCCGTCCGAGCCTAGAAACGCTTTGGCCACGTGGAACTGTCCGAGCTCGCGGATGGTGGCGGGGCCGGTCAGCGCCTCGATGGCGGGACGGAACTCGCCGCCGGCGAGTGTGACCGTCACGCCGGGGTTGTTGCGGACGTGGGGCAAGAGCAGGGTGGAGTTGGTGACGATGTTGACGCCTTGCCGTCCGAGCAGGAAGCGCGGGATCAGCGAGGTGGTCGTGCCGGCCGTGATCATCACGTCGTCGCAGTCGGAGATCATCTCGGCCGCCGCGCGCGCGATGCGGAGTTTTTCGTCCGTGTGCGTCCGCTGGCGTTCCGCCACGTTGGCGTGCAGCGTCGGCAGCCCGCCGCCGTGCTGACGCAAGACGAGCCCCTCCGTTTCCAGACTTTTGAGGTCGCTGCGGATCGTCACCTCCGAGACTCCGAAGCGCCGGCTCAGCTCGCCGACCGAGAGCTCGGGGGCTTCCATCAGGGTCTCCAAAATCAGCTGTTTTCTGTTCCGTTTCTTGGTCATAGTTTTTCCCGTTATCGGCGGTTCATTCGTAGATTTCCAGCTCCGCAACGGCCATTTGTTGACCTGGCTGCTCCGGGCCGTTGGGCTTGAGCGCGCTCACGCGCACGTAGCGGGCGGCGACCGGCGCGAAGGTCGCTTCGAACGGTTGCCCGGCGAGGTCTTCTGCCGCGGCGACCGTCTGCCACTTCGTCCGGTCCGCCGAGACTTGGATGCGGAGCTGCGTGGCGTATTTTTCGGGCGCGAAGGTTGCCTTGATGCGCCGGACGTTGAACGGCTGCAACAGGTCCGTCTCATAGGTCCACGGCCACTCTTGACTGGCCAGTGCCGAGGTCGCGGGGTCGCCGTCGACCCCCAGCCGGGAGAGATGAACGCCGCCTCCGTTTACGGGCAGCTCGTGTGAGCCGTCGAGACTGAGCAGCAGCGTCGGCTTGCGGAAGGCCAGGTTTCCCGGCGGCACCGGCGGCTGGGCTTTCATCGCAGCCAGAGCGGGGCGCAGCGATCTCAGCACCTCGAGCTGCGAGCGGTCGAGGCCGCCGTCGCGGTAGAGCAGCACGTCGATGGAGACCACGCCGCCCGCCTGGTTGACGGCGAAAACATATTCCGCCAACTCCTGCTTGGGGTAGCGCACGCCCGGCTCGCCCCATCCGGCGGACAAGTAGTTGCCGGGCCGGTCCGCCCCGAGATACGAAAGGATGTGCCACTGTTCGCCATTGAGCCAGCGTCCGGAGGGCTGCTCGTGGAAACGGTTCTGCTCGCCGGCCGTGAAGTCTTCGTGCCGCGAATAGGCCGTCAGTTCTACGCCCGGGTTGAACGCGATGATCCGCTTGGGGTTCCCCGCCTTGAGCGCCCGCGCCAGGATGCCGAGTTTATCGTCGTCGTAGTGCAGGTTGCCGTGGCGGACGTAGCAGCCGTCGACCCACCAGCCCGCGACTTTTTCGCCGTAGCGCAGCCCGTACTCTTCGGTGACCTCGGTCCATTTGAGCAGCCACGCGTTTGAGACCGGTGTCTGCCATCCCATGGCGGCGTTGGCCTGGGCGTCAGACGAAGGCCCGTTGCCGGTCCAGTAGAGCATCAGCGGGATGTTCCGCGCGTGAAGCGCCTGGTAGAGCGCTTCGATCAGATCGCGCGTGGCACAGGCTTCGCCGGGTTTGTAGCCGGTGATCCGGTCGAAGGCCGCGTTCGGCGCGATCAGGAAGCGTGAGCGCTGGTGCGTGGTGAAAATCACATAACCCGCGCCGGTTTCGGCCATCGCGGAGGCGAAACGCTCCGTGTCGAATTCGTTGACGCACGCGTTCCAGCTGGTCGAGCGGCCGAGGCTCTGGATCGCGTTGGCATTGTTCTGAAGCTCGTTCAGATAATGCACGAAGACGCCGAAGCCCGCGCGGCTGAACCAATCGGTCGCAGGATTGTTGGCGGAGGCGTAGCCGTCGCCGCACAGCAGCAGAACCGTTACTATCGAAACAATTCTCATCGTCGTTTTCTGGTCGTAAATAACCACGCACTCACACCCACATGCCCGCCCATACCGTCGCTAATAAATCTGGAGGAGCGTGCCGGACGGCGCATAACCCGTGTCGAGCCCATATTTCGTTTCAAGATAGAAGCCGATCCTGTTCTTTTGCTTGCGCGTGAGCGTGACGCCTTCGTAGACGAGCAACTCGGCCAGATGGCCGCGCAGGAACAGGCCCTCGCTGCCGTTGAGGTGGTAACACCCGACGCGCTGCGTGTCGGCGATGAAGGTCTGCGAGCCGAAGTCGTAGGTGTCGGCCGCCTCGGTGCCGCCGTTGACGGCGACCGCGTGTCGGTCATTGACGGCGTCGAACTGGTACATGACCACATTGAAGGCGCCGTTGGTCAGCAGGCCGGGCACGGTGATGGTGCGGATGACGTTGCCGCTGCCTCGTATCTGGAGGACCGCGTTGGTGGCGTGCTGAAAAGACGCTTGGATGAGCTGGGTATCTGTCTTGCGGTGCGTGAAGACCATGTTCTGTTCCATGTCGCCCGTCCATTGGCGAAAGACGGCGAAGACGACAAGCTGACGAGGGTCGGTCGTGATGGGCGCGTCCAGATAGTAGCGGTCTGCGGCGCCGTAGGAGAAGCCCACGGCGGGCAGGCCGTTGACCATGTTTGTGACCAGCGTCGGGGTCTCGACCGCGACCGCGTCGTGGCTGTTGGTTGTCGCGTCGCTCCATAGGCGGACCGTGTCTAGAGGCTCGACGTCATCGTTCGCGAACAGGTCCTCATATGTGCAGGCATCGGCCCGCAGCCACAGCTTGAGCCCGGGATTGTCTTCGGGCAGGTCGGCCGTCTGCGCGTCGCGCCCGACTTTGTAACGGCTCGCCAGATACCCCTCGATCCCGACCATTTCCGCCTCGCTCAGCGCGCGTTCGTAAATCATGATCTCGGCGATGTCCCCCTGCCAGTAGGCGGGGATGCCCAAGCCGCCGATGTACTGCGTGCCCGAGGTCAGGTCGGTGCTGGTGCCGAAATTGGCCGAGGCGGTCGCCTCTGCAGTCCGGGCGTTGCTGAAGTAGACCCGGTTGGTCCAGACGGTGTCGTTGCCTTTGAAGAGCCGACCGGCGTACATGCCGTAGGTGCCGGTGTGAACCTGAACGCTGAGCGCGTTGGCCGTCGTGCCTGCCGCGTTGCGGACGATGAAGCGCAGCTTGCCGGCGGAGTCCTGGTCCAGTTGCACAAAGGGGTTGTTGCCGCCCGTGCGGATGCCGACGATCGAGACATCGTCATTTCTGCCAGCTTTAGCCATGGCGATGATGGTGCAGCCCTCGATGCCGTTGGTGAGCATGCGGTTGACGACGATCATCCGCTGGCTCGACCCATTGAAGCGCAGGGTCGGCCGGTTGTTCAGCCCCGGCTCGCTGGCCACGTACAGCGGCCCGGAAGCGGCGACGTTCGTCGCCAGATTGCCCTGCGCGGACTGATCCGCCCACTCGGTCACATGGCCGCTTGCGTTCGTTGTTACGCCGGCGTCGGCCTTGACCCAAAACACGAGGTTGCTGATGGCGTCGGGCTGCGAGACGGCCGACACGCGGAGCACGGCGAATAACACGACAAACACACCATCGGCCAAGCGTTTCATTTCACACTCCTACCGGTTAGCATTTCATGCCTGTCACGATTCTCCTGGCGACAGGCGCCAGCGTCCTGATCGATTTTTTCCGCCATGACGCGCCGGATCTCGGCCGCGTCCACGCCGCGGAGCGGGATCCGCTGGACGCAGGCGAGGTGGGCGGCGACGCCGGCGGCTTCGCCGAGCTGCATCATCGTGCGCGAAAGGCGGCAGCTCGACGCCGCGATGGCGCTGAAGCTGGCCGCGCGCCCGGCGATCAGGACGTTTTCGGTTTTGAGCGGCAGCAGACAGCGGTAGGGAATGCCGTATGGGCCGCGTAGCTCGCCGCCCGGCCCGCCGCCGCCATGGTTGTCCATGGGGTGGTCGGCGAGGGCGATGATGTCCGTGTGCGCCTGCCGCGAGAGGCCCGCGATCAGGTCGTTCTGGTTCAGCACATACTCGCCCCGCACGCGGCGGGACTCGCGGATGCCCATCACCGGGAAGATCATCTTGAGCCTGAAGCGCCTGAATTCGTCGAAGTTGGACTGATACCAGTGCCAGTGGGCGCGCACGCGGCGCGCGCATTCGGCGTAGGCCTTCTCGGGGCCGAGCTGCAGATACTCTTCGCCGCGCATCGTGGGCAGCATGTTGACGAAGCGGTCGCCGCCTGGATAGACGCCGACAAAGGCGTACGGGAAGCTTTTCTGCCACCAGCAGGATTCAGGGACATCCTGCGGCAGCGGCTCGATGAGGTCCGGCTCTTTCGGGCCGACGGGCGTGATGCGGTAGACGAGCGTGGCGCCGTTCATGCGGCTGACCGGCTCCGGCGGCGCGCCGGGTTCGTCGAAGGCCGATTTCGCGTCGCGGCCGGACATGAGGTCGCAGCCGAGCTGCGCGCACAGCGCGCCGTCGGTGGCGTCGATGAAGACCGTGGCGCGAACGGTCGATCCGTCGGCGAGCGCGATTTCGCTGACGCGCCCGCCCGCGTGCTTGGCGGACAGAAAGGCGTTATTCAGCAGCACGCGGCAGCGGCCGGTCGCGTTCAGCATCTCCAGCATCGTCGCCGCCATCGCGTCCGGCTCGAAGATGACGCCGTGGCAGTGCTCGCGGAACCACGCCTCGTTGCCCATTCCCGGGCCGTGACGCAGCAGCGTGTGCGCGTAGGTGAGGCAGGGATCAGCCTCCACGATGCCGCCGGGGAAAGTGTATTTCTCCCACGGCTTTTTCCACGAGCAGTGGCGGTCGAAACGGTAGACGCCGGCGGCTTGCGGGCACTGGCTCAGGCGCTGGAAGACGCGGTAGGGGACGCCCGTGCCGCCCAGGCCCGGCTCCCAGTTGTTCACGCCGCCGAGCGTCGCGGTGCCGCCCAGCATCGCCTGCTTCTCGACCAGCACGACGGACGAGCCCAGATGCGCGGCCGACCACGCCGCCGCAAAGCCGGCGCTGCCGCCGCCGATGACCGCAACGTCGCACGTCACCGGCTGCGGCTCTTCAGCGACAGCCGCCGCGGCGAGCAGAAAAGGTATAAGGTGTTTGAAGGGCATGGATGTGTCTCTACCTGCTTGGGGTGTCCCCTTGCGCTTCGCCTCTCTTTTCCATGTTTCTGTGCTGGACGCCCAAGGCCTTGACCCGCTCTTGGTATTGTCGCTCGACTTCGGGCGTGGCATTCTTTTTGCGCTCCTCGTCGTTCACAGGCAGGAAGCCCAGATCGTTGAAATGGTACATCTCGTGCATGCCGCCGGTGCTGTAGGCGTGGTAGGGCTGGATGTCCACGCCCTTTTGCATCATCGCCTTCAGCTTGTCGAAATGCGTGGTGTAGACGTCGCGCGGCCAGGCGTTTTCGTTTTTGCAGACGGTCGCGGCCATGCCGATGACCTCGCCGAGGCTGCCCAGCGTGCGCATCACGCGCACGGCCGAGAAGGCCGAATGGGAGACGCTGATGTGGCGGCCGCCCAGGAAGAGGTTCTTCGCGTCGCGCGCATACAGGCAGCGGTAGGGAACCGGGTAGGGCTTCATGAAGCCGCGGTGGTAGGCGCACGAACGGAAGGGCTCAGAGAAGTGCTGCAGATGCGAGGGGTCCGGGAAGTGGTGGTCCAGGTCCCAGGTGATGGAGACGGTGGCGTCGGGGTAAACGCGGTTTTGCTCGAGGTCGTTCTGGTTGACGATCAGGTCGCCCACGACGCGGTAGCTTTCGCGTTTGCCGCCGATCGGCGAAACCCACTCCAACGTGGCTGTGGCCCATTCGGCCTTCCGCTTGGCATGGTTTTTCAGGAAGGACCAGTTGCCGAGGATCGCCATCAAGCCGTAGTCCCGGATGTGTTCGGCCTCCTCGACCTGGTTCCGGTACTGCCCGGTCTCCCAGGACCAGTTGCCGCTCCGGATGTAGCAGGCGGTCTCTTCGGAAAACGAAAGGCCCCAATCGATGTCGGGGAAAGAAGTCGACTCCGGCTCTTGGCGCGAAATCCATTGAACGGACATGCCCATGACTTGGCGGTCGGCCTTTTCGGGTGCGATCGATTCGTTGAACTGTTCGCGGGCTTCGCGGCCGTACATGACCGCGGCCCCCATCAGGCGGGCGATCACCGCATCCCCCGTGCAGTCGGCAAAGAGCCGCGCGCGGTAGCGGGTTTCGGCGCCGGTGCGGGCATTGCGCGCGATGAAGGCGCTGATCCGGGTGGGGTCGGCGGGATCTTTTTCGACCGCGAAAACGCGCTCGTTGAGCGCGAGTTTGTACTGGTTGGCTGGCGAGAGCCGGAACATGTTCGCCTTGCGCGTATCCTCGTACCAGTCGCCGGGATACACGCCGGCGCCGCCCATGACCGGGCCGATGGCCGTCACGATGCGGCCCACGTTGGGATAAGGCTCCCACTGCGCCCAGCCGCCGAGCCCCACGCGCACTTCGGAGCTGTTGCAGCCGCCCAGGACCGGACGGTCCTGGATCAGGACCACCTTGCATCCGGTGCGGAGGGCGGCGACCGCGGCGCAGGTGCCGGCCATGCCGCCCCCGGCGACGGCCAGATCGTAGACGACGGGGTCGTCCTGCACCTTCACGCCGGCGGCCTCCCGGCGGAACGCCGCCAGGCGCTCGGCTTCCGCGGGAGGCGTGAAAGCCTCGTCGGTCGTCAGACAGAGTGCGTCGCAGCGGCCGTTGAAGCCGGTCAAATCGTGCAGGGCGAGGCGCGCTTCGCCTTCCGGCAGGACGAGCCGGCCGGCCCGTTGCCAGCCCCATGACCCGCCGTTCGTGCCCAGTGTCCCGGGCAGCGGCTGTCCGTTGACGAGGACGGTGAACCGCCCGGCTGGTGCGCCGCGCTTCCAGGGCGCGGTCCAGTCGCGCGTGCGCACCCAGACGCTCCATTCGCCCTGGCGCGGTACCCGCAAGGCCGTTTCGGCGTCGGCAACGGGCACGCCCAGGCCGTGTGCCATAAGGTAGGCCGAGCCCATCTGCGGCAGGGACTGCTGGTCGATGACCCAGCCGCCGAGATGCTTGAAGCCCTCCGCCTCGAGCCAGAGGACTTGCGGCTCCGCGGCGGCCAGGCAGGTCGCGCCCATCAGCAGGACCGCACATGCACGTGGCCATGTCGGGAATCGCATTTGAACCTTCTTTCTCCGTTTCGTGCGGACGGCGCTGGCCGCCCGGCGTTAGTCACCGCAAAGAAAATAACAGATAATATTTTCAAAAGCAATATGAAGGAAAAATAAAGAAAAATGAAAGTGCGTTGTCAGCGCTCGCCGGTTTGTGATAAGCTCTCACCACTCTTTAAGCGTCCGGTGCGGGATCTCCGGGCGAGTCGATAGGCCGGGCGCGGCATGCGGAATGGCGCGCCCGCAGATGTAACACGAAAGGGACAGGCGATGAACAAGGCGACAAGGTGGATCTTGACAGGGGCGGCGGCGACGTTCGCGTGGGGCGTGATGGCGGCGGACGCGGCGGCGCCGATGGATGAGAAGTATCGGCCGAAGCTGTTCAAGCAGTTCGGCGACCATGTCAATGTGCCCGACGGTCTGGCTCAGGACAAGGCCGGCAACATTTACTGCGCGGCGCCGAACTTCGTGGACAAGTCGTACGCCGGCACCATCATGCGGATGTGCAAGAAGACCGGCAAGTGGTCGGTGTTCGTGGCGGGGCTGCTGCACCCCGAGACCGGGCGCGGCGCGCCGATGGGCATGGAGTTCGGCGAGGACGGCAACCTCTACTACTGCGACAACCAGTATTTCTTCGACAAGAACTACAAGTCCCGCGTGCTGCGCGTGGTGATCGGCAAGGACGGCGAGCCGCTGCGGATCGAGCCCGTGGTCGAGAACGTCAAGCTGGCGAACGCCCTCCGCGTCCGCGGCAACGCCATCTACTTCACGGACACCTTCTTTGACGTGGCCGGCAAGAACCAGGGCGGCGTGTACCGCGTGCCGATGAGCGCCTTCAAGGAGCGCCCGGCCCGCCTGCTCGCGAAGGAGCAGGCCGCGAGCGACCCGTACTGCCTCGGCATCACCGAGACCGTGCCGCTGGCGCACCGCAAGGACACGGCCGGCGCGGACGGCATGTGCTTCGACAAGGACGGCAACATCTACACCGGCAACTTCGGCGACGGCCACCTGTACGTGATCAAAATGAAGGCCGACGGCACCTACGACAAGATGGCGACGCTCTTTGCCGACACCCAGGCGCTGCCCTGCTGCGACGGCATCTGCTACTACGCGAAGAAGGACTGGGTCATCATCACGGACTCGGAGCGCAACGGCGTGTTCTACTGGGACGTCAAGGCCGGCAAGCTCGGCTGCCTCTGGATGAACGACGACACCTGCGGCAAGGACGGCCTGCTGGACCAGCCCTGCGAGCCGATGGTGTGGGGCGACAAGCTGATCGTCGTGAACTTCGACATGACCTTCCCCGGCCTGAAGAACAGCAAGAACGATCCGATGCACACGCTGAGCGTGATCGATTTGGAAGAGGGCGGGTGCCCCTTCTTGAATTTGTTCCGGTAAGTGGACGGTCGGTCGCGGAAGTGCCATGCGCGTCCTCGCGCATGGGGGGAGCGCGCCCGGGGACGGGCGCGCCACTTTGTTGGACGTAAGGGATTTTGAGACATGCAGAACTTTCTGGATTTCAAAGGGAAAACGGCGCTGGTGACCGGCGCCACGGGCGCGATCGGCAAGAGCATCGCCCAAGGCCTGGCGCAGTGCGGCGCGCGGGTGTACATCACGGACCTCAAGCAGGAGGCGGTCGATCAGACGGTCGCCGAGTTCGCCGCCGCCGGCTACGATGCGGCGGGCCTGGCGGCCGACGTGACGAACGAGACGCAGGTGAAGGCCGTGGTCGACGCCGCGGCCGCGCGCTTCTCCGACGTCATCGACATCCTCGTCAACGTCGCGGGCGTGGCGGGCCAGAACCCCATCGAGCAGATCACGGAGAAGGAGTGGGACTTCGTCTTCGCGGTCAACTGCAAGGGGACCTTCCTCTTCATCAAGCACGTGGTGCCCTTCATGAAGGCGCAGAAGCGCGGCAAAATCGTGAACTTTTCGTCGCAGTCGGGCAAGATGGGGTCGGCCCTGCTGAGCCACTACAGCGCGGCGAAGGGCGCCATCATCACCTTCACGCAGGCGCTGGCGCATGAGTTCGCCAAGGACAACATCACGGTGAACTGCGTCTGCCCCGGCATCACCGACAACACGGGCGTGTGGACGTTCATGTCGTCGAACTACATCGACAACCTCAAGCAGGAGCGCTCGGACGTCGTGAAGCGCTTCACGGCCAAGATCCCGCTGGGGCGGCTGGCCAGCATCGAAGACGTGGTGGACACGACGGTCTTCCTCAGCTCGTCAGCGGCCGACTATCTGACGGGGCAGTCGATCAATGTTTCGGGCGGACGGCTGATGTAATCTAGGCGGAGGGAGAGCTTATGAGCGACGTGACGATCACGAAAGAATGTGTTGCGAAGATGATGGACCACGCGGTGCTGAAGCCCGCGATGACGGACGACGACATCCGCAAAAACGCGGCGATGTGCCTCGCCAAGGGCGTGGGCGACCTGTGCGTGCGGCCGACCGACGCGGCGTTGGCCGCCCAGCTGCTGAAGGGCTCCGGCACGACGGTCGCCGTCGTGGTCGGCTTCCCGCACGGCGCGAGCCGCCCCGAGGTCAAGGCGCTCGAAGCCCGGCTCGCGATCGAGGACGGCGCGGACGAGCTCGACATGGTGATGAACATCGGCAAGTTCCTCTCGGGCGACTACGACTACGTGAAGCGCGACATCGAAGCCGTCGTCGCCGTGGCCAAGCCCAAGGGCGTGCTGGTGAAGGTGATCCAGGAGTCCTGCCTGCTGACGCTGGAGCAGGTCGCCAAGGCCTGCGAGATCTCCATCGCGGCGGGCGCCGACTTCGTCAAGACCTCTACCGGCTTCAACGGGGACGGCGCCACGGTCGAGCAGGTCGAGGTGATGCTGAAGACCTGCGCGGGCCGCGCGAAGGTGAAGCCTTCCGGCGGCATCCGCGACTGGGACCGCGCCGTGATGTTCCTCAAGATGGGCGTCGGGCGGCTGGGCGTGGGCTCGGCCGACAAGATTCTCGACGGGGCTCCGGCCGAGGGCGGGTATTGAGAAGACGCTCAACGGTGAACGTCCCGCGCCCCACGCTCAAGTGAGCGTGGGGCGCTGAGAGTTTTTCTTTTTTTTCGGCGAACGGTCAAACAAATCTGGTGTGGAGAGTGACGTTTATGGGCGATCAAACCATGCGTGCGGTGGTTTATCACGGCCAGGCGGACGTGAAGGTTGAGCAGGTGCCGGTTCCCGTTTGCGGGGACGGTGAGCTGCTGGTGAGGGTCGAGGCCTGCGCGGTGTGCGGGTCGGACATGAAGGCCTATAAGTCGGGGAACCCCCGCATGCGTCCGCCGATCGTCATGGGGCACGAGTTCGCCGGCGTGATCGTCGAGAGCCGCGCGGGGGCTGGGTTTGCCGTGGGCGAGCGCGTGGTGATGGCCACCTCGGTCGCGTGCGGCGAGTGCGCCTATTGCCGGCGCGGCTGGCGCAACCTCTGCGCGAACGTGCGGCCCATGGGCTTCGGCTACGACGGCGGCATGGCCGAGTTTGTGGCGATTCCCGCGCTGGCCGTGAGCGGCGGGCACGTGATCAAGGTGCCGGCCTCCGTCCAGCCGCTTCACGCCTCGCTGGCCGAGCCCGTCAGCTGTGCGGTGAATTCGTGCGAGAACAGCCAGGTTCAGAAGGGCGACACCGTGCTCGTGATGGGCGCGGGCCCGATGGGCATCCTGAACGCGGTCGTGGCGCGCGAGTACGGCGCGGCCAAAGTCATCCTCTCCGAGATCAACCCCGCGCGCCTGGCGCAGGGCGAGGCGTTCGGCTTCGACCGGCTGGTGAACCCCGCCACCGAGGATCTGGCGCAGATCGTCAAGGACGAGACCGGCGGCCTCGGCGCGGACGTCGTGATCGTCGCGGCGCCCGCGGCCGCGCCGCAGGAACAGGCCGTGACCCTGGTCCGCAAGCGCGGCACGGTCTGTCTCTTCGCGTCGCTGCCGGCCGGCAAGAGCCTGCTGAATGTCGACAGCCGCCCGATCCATTATGGCGAGCTGCGCGTGGTGGGCACGAGCGATTCGACGCCCGAGCACGTGGCCAAGGCCGTGGCGCTGCTCGATGCCGGGACGTTTCCGGCGGGACGCCTCGTCACGCACACGCTGCCCTTGGAGGGCTTTCTGGAGGCCATCGCGCTGATGGAAAAAGGCGACGCGCTGCGCGTGGTGCTGACCCCCTGAGAAATGAGGAGCAAGGGCGACCGATGAACATGAATCTTACAGGCAAGGTGGCGCTGGTGACCGGAGGGTCGCGCGGCATTGGCGCGGCGATCTGCCGCGGGCTGGCGGCCGAAGGCGTGCGCGTGGGCGTCAACTATGCGCACAGCCCGGACAAAGCAGAGGGCGTGGTGACGGGCATCGCGCGCGATTTCGTCGTCGAGGCGGTTGCGCTCAGAGGCAACCTCGAGAAGAGCGAGGAGGTCGTCGCGCTCTTCGACGCCCTTGAGGAACGTTTCGGCCCCGTGGATATCCTCGTCAACAACGCCGCTTACTGCCCCGGCGGGCCGCTCGCGTCCTACAGCGTCGAGGAGTGGGAAAAAACCTTCCGCATCAATGTGACCGGCACCTTCGTGGCCTGCCAGGAGCATGTGCGCCGCCTTCAGGCCTCCGGGCGCAAGGGCAAGATTGTCAACATCGTCTCGCAGGCCGCGTTTTTGGGCTCTACCTCGGGTCACCTGCCTTACGACTCGAGCAAAGGCGCGGTCGTCTCGATGACCCGCGCGATCGCCCGCGAGGTGGCCAAGTCCGGCATCACGGTCAACGCCGTGGCGCCGGGCTTGGTGAAGACCGAAATGGTCGCCGCCAACCTGGCGACGAAGCTCGACTTCTACCTGAGCCGCATCCCGCTCAACCGCATCGCCGAGCCGGAGGACATCGCGAACGCGGTCACGTTCCTCGCCTCTTCGGCCGCGGACTATATGACCGGGACCACGCTCGATCTGACCGGCGGCATGCTGATGCGCTGAGGGGTCACGGCATGCTGAAGCGCCGCTTCGCGTCTCGCACGACCAGCACCGAACAGGGCGCTTTGCGCACGACACGCTCGGCCACGCTGCCGATCAGCAGGTGCTCGATGCCCGTCAGGCCGTGTGAGCCCATGACGATGAGGTCCGCCTCGATCTCGCGGGCGTAGCGGACGATCTCGACGAACGGGACGCCGAGGACCACCTGCAGCGTGATCCGGTCGAGGATGGCCTTGCCGTATTCGTCCCGCATCTTGGTCAGCCGCTCCTGCGCCATGTCGGTGGACATGTCCGGTATGTTCTGGAGCTCGGAGAACTGCAGGCCGTCGCCGAACATCGCGGTGGGCATCGGCCGGACGACCGTCATCAGGTGCAGCTCCGCGCCGGCCTGCTCCGCCATTTCGGCTGCCCGCGCGAGCGCGAGCGCCGAGGGCTCGGAGAAGTCGACGGGGCAGAGGATTTTCTTGAGTTGCATGCTCATGATCCGCCTCCTTTCAAACAGGTTCGTGTCCTGTCCAACCACAACCATGTTAGCCCTGTCTGTCCGGTCTGGCAAGGTCTTGTTTGCGGCCTGAACCGGCGCCGCCGGCCGACGTCGGGCGAAACCCGCCTCACTGCGGTTGGCCAAGGGTGAAAGACGGCGCGCGCGCGCGGATGGAGCGAATGATGGAATACGGATGTTTGGCTTGACTCTCCGGGCCTCTCCTGCAAAATGGGCGGCTATGAAAAGAAACTCGGGGATGGGGGCGTTCGCGCTCAAGGCCATGTTCTGTTTATCTTTGGCGCTGGCTGCCGGCCGCGCGGAGGCGTGTCAGACCTGTCTGGACAAAGGCACCATTGAGACGCGCGAGACGTGCAAGGCCTGCAGCGGCAAGGGCAAGACGGTCGTGTTCAGCGCCCGTCCGTGCACCGCGTGCGCGGGGACCGGCAACAAGACGCGGGCAAGCCGGCATGACGGTTACGGGCCTTCTTACAGCAACGGTCAGGGAACGTTCTGCAGGGCCTGCCGCGGGACGGGTGAGTTTAAGGACAAAGTGCCGGTGCCCTGTGGCTCCTGTTCGGGGAAGGGCGTGCTGTTGGGGGAGATCGCCTGTCCGTCCTGCAAAGGCGTGACTCCGGGCGGCGGCCGGCCGGCCGCCGCCGCGGTACAGGCCGCGCCGCAGCCGTCGGCTGTTCAGACGACACAGGTCGAGGCCTGCACGCATTGCGGCTCAGACGGCAAAACGACGGTCGCGACCCCGTGTGAGGTGTGCGATCACGGGAACAACCACAGGAAAGACAAAGAGAGCGGCGCCGACGTCTACAAATGTCGGAATTGCGGTAAAACATGCGAGGGGCGGTTTAAGCCCTGTGCCTGTGCGAAGCCGGATTGCCCGTCCTGCGAGGGCCACGGCCAGAACACGAAAACGAGCGTCTGCGAGTGGTGCGGCGGCGACAAGATCATCACGCCGCTCGAGAAGGCGAAAATGACGCCAGCGGCCAAGCCTTGAGGTCGTCGGACGCGGGCAGCGGGTCCGCTCAGAGGCGCGGCAGGACGCAGACCGTGGTCTGTCCGGGCAGGGGGACCACGCTCACGGGGCAGCCGTAGGCGTGTTCCAGCAGATCGGCGCGGAACACCTCGGCAGGCGTGCCGTCGGCCACCGTGCGGCCGCCGCTGAGCAGGACCACGCGCGGGAAAAACTGGCTGGCGAGCGTCAGGTCGTGGACCACCATCAGAACCGTGGTCTGGCGCTCGCGGTTCAGTCGCGTCAGGAGCCGCATCAGTTCGGCGCGGTGGCGCAGGTCGAGGTGCGAGGTCGGCTCGTCGAGCAGCAGGACTTCCGGCGCCGAGGCCAAGGCCATGGCGAGGGCCAGCCGCTGCCGCTCGCCGCCGCTCATCTCGGGCAGAGGGCGTCCGCGCAACGTCCACGTCTCGGTGAGGGTCATGGCCTCCTGGACCGCCGCGAGATCTTCGGCTGCGGGGCCGCCGAAGCGCGGCAGCGAGGCTGTGCGGCCCAGCAGCACGAAATCGTGCGCCGTAAAGGGCAGGTCGCTGGCGATCTCTTGCGGCACGACGGCGATTCTCCGGGCGCGGGCGCGTGGGCAGAGACGCTCGATCTCGGTGTCCAGCACCCACACCTTGCCGCGCGCCGGGAGCTGTCCGGTGATGACGCGCAGCAGCGAAGATTTGCCTGCGCCGTTCGGACCGACCAGTGCCACCCGCTCGCCTCGCGCGATGTGGCAGGTGACGTCGTTCAGCACGCGGTTTCCGCCGTATCCGGCCGTGACGTGTTCCAGGCGGATCATCGCTGCCCCGCTCCTTTCCGCGTCAGCAGGTAGAGGAAGAAGGGCCCGCCGGAGAGCGCGGTGATGACGCCGACGGGGATTTCGTGCGGCGCGAAGAGGGTGCGCGCGAGCGTGTCGCAGACCACGAGAAACGCGCCGCCGAAAAGGGCCGCGCAGGGCAGCAACGTGCGGTGGTTGGCGCCTGTGACGCGGCGCAGGGCGTGGGGCACGATCAGGCCGACGAAGCCGATGATGCCCGAGACCGCGACGGCCGCCGCGGCCGCCAGCGTAGCGGCCGCGAGGATGACCGGCACGGCCAGCCGCGTGCGGACGCCGAGGTTGTGCGCGGTCTCCTGGCCCAGCAGCAGCGCGTTCAGCGTGCGCGCCTCGAAGCAGAGCGCGCCGACCGCCAAGGCCACCAGGGCCGTCGCACAGGAAATGAGCGGCCACGATGTGGCCTGGAGATTGCCGAGCAGCCACCACGTGATGCTGTGCACGGCGCGCGTCTGCACGAACGAGAGCAGCAGCATGAGCAGGCTGGAGAGCACGGAGCCGGCCACGACGCCGGTGAGGATGAGCGTGTTGGGCATATAGCCGCCGGCGCGCCCCGCGAGCAGGCAGACCAGCAGCAGGGTGGCGGCCGCCGCGACGAAGGCGCCCGCCGGAAGGGCGAGCGGCGACAGCGTGGAGAGCCCGCTGGCGATGACCAGCGCGGCGCCGAGCGAGCCGCCGCAGCTCACGCCGAGCACGTAGGGCTCCGCGAGCGCGTTGCGCAGCACGGCCTGCAGGGCGCACCCGGAACAGGAGAGCGCCGCGCCGACCACAAAGCCGGTGAGCATCCGGCTCAGCCGCAGCTCCAGCAGGGCGCGGCCCGTGGCGGTCGCCGTGTCCGGCCAGCCGAAGCCCGACGACCCGGCCAGCAGGCAGAGCGCCAGCAGGACGGGCAGCGGCAGCAGGCCGAGGAGGATGTGGCGCTTAGTCAGCATGGGCCTCCGTCGGGTTCGCCCGCGCCGCGGCGGGGAAGCGGCGCGCGTCTTGCGCCAGCAGCGCGCGAAGCTGGTGGAGGCCGTGCAGCACCCGCGGGCCGGGGCGGCTGACGGTGCTGAGGTCGGGGACGGTGTAGACGCGTCCGTCGCGGATCGCCGAGAGGGCTTTCCAGCCGGTCTGTCCGGCGAACAGCTCGAGCGGCTGGCGCGGGCCCGTGTCGAAGAGGCAGAGGAGCAGGTCCGGATCCTGCTCCAGCACCCATTCGAGCGAGACGTGATAGTAGTCGGTGGTGGAGCCGCGGCCGAGGTTGACGCCCCCCGCGAGCTCCAGCAGCTCGGCGACGAACGCGTTCCGGCCCGCGGTGATGGGCGTGTCGGGCGCGAAGAGCAGCAGGACGCGCGGCCGGCGCGCGGGGTCGGAGGGCGCGGCGCGCGCGGCGTCGAGCCCGGCCTGGATCTCGGCCGCAAGGGGGTCGGCCTGTCCGGCGTGGCCCGTGAGCTGGCCGAGCTGGCGCAGGGCGCCGGGAATTTCCGCGAGGCGGGTGCACGCCACGTGCACGACCGGTATCTTCAGCGCCTCGAGGCGGCGCACGATTTCAGGGTCGGCCAGCACCGTCTCCAAGACGTGGGTGGGCCGCACGGCCAGCAGCGGCTCCAGATACGGCGTGCCGAACCCTCCGGTGACCGGGATGTCGCGGACGTGCTCGGGAGGGAAGTCGCACGACTCGGTGCGCCCGACGAGCAGCGCCTCCGCGCCGATCGCGCAGACGCACTCGGTCAGGTTCGGCGCCGTCGAGACGAGCCGCGTTTCGGCCGGCGCCGGCGGCTCCGCGTGGCGGAGACAGCCGGCGGCCGAGAGCCATGCGGCGCAGACGAGGACGCCTGTGACAAGCGCCCCGGGGCGGCTCAGAGAACCGCCCTTTCCGGCCCGCGTATGGATGACCCTCGGTCGCATGGTGAATGACGCGCTTTATGCGGTCGGCCCTCAGAACGAATAAGAAGCGCAGAGTTTCCAGGTGCGTTCGCTGGCCGGATAGTAGCTGGTTCCGTAAAAGCTGCAGTAAGCGTACTCTTTGTCCAGCACGTTGTCCACGCCGCCGATCAGCCTCAGGCCCTTGAGGAACGTCGGCTCGTAGCGCAGCGCGAGGTCCAGCGTGGCGTAGTCGTCGAGCTCCTCGCGCGTGTTGGAGAAATCGGAGCCCGAGGTCTGCGACGAGACGTAGCGGACGCAGCCGAGCGCCGCGAGCTGCGAGGTGAGGTAGGCCTCGCCGTTGACGGTGACCAGGTGCTGCGGCACCAGCGGTACGTCGTTGCCGTCATACGCGCCCTCGGTGAAGGCGGCGTCGACGAAGTCGTAGATCAGGCCGAAACTGCCGACGCGGTCGCGCGACCAGCGCAGGGCGCTCTCGAGGCCTTGGCGCCGCGTGTCCTCGGGCGCGTTGACGTTGCTGTAGGTGGTGGGGTTGTAGTAGATCTCGTCGCTCGACTCCATCAGGAACGCGGTGAGCCCGACGGTCCATTCGCGGGCGAGCATGACCTCGGTGCCCGCCTCGTAGCTGTAGCCGGTTTCGGGGACGAGGTCGGTGTTGGGCGCGCCGGACCAGCCGACGACCTCGTCGATGAACGGCGCGTGGTAGTAGCGCGCGACGCGGGTGAAGAGCTTGACGGTCTCCTGGGGGCGGTAGAGCAGCGCCGCGTCGTACGCGTTTTCGGTGTCGCTGTAGGAGGTGGTGTCGGCGGCGCCGGTGACGCGGTTGCCGAAGCGCTCGGCGCGGGCGCCGGCCTCGACCGAGAGCTGCTCGGTGAGGAAGAACTCGTCTTTCGCGTAGCCGGCGAGCGAGGTGCGGTCGAAGTCCCAGGCCGAGGCGTAGGGATAGCCGTACGAGCGGCCGTGGCTGTCGATCGAGGAGGTGTCGTAGCGCAGGTCGCTGCCGACGGTCAGCCGGTTCTGGTGGCCGGCGAGGTCGGTGTCGAGGGTGTAGCGGGGGGTGAAGCCGTAGGAGTCGGTCTCGCTGCTGCGGTAAGAGCGGAAGTGCGGGCCGATCCAGCGGGCGTCGGTCTCGCGCCGGCTGTAGGTGACGTTGGCGTCGAGCTTGCCGTCCTCGCCGACCGGGGCGCCGCCGCCGAGGTTGAGGCCCCAGGTGTCGAACCAGGCGCGGTCTTCGGGCGACGTGGTCTGGCGCGGGTCGTCCTTGAACTGCTGCCAGGTGAGCGCGCCGGGCAAGCCGTATTCGCTGTCCTGGTAGAACGTGGAGAGCGAGACGTTCTGCCCGCCCTTCCACGCCTTGGCCACGGCCGCGTCGAGGCTCCACGACTCGTAGTCGCCGTTGTCGCGGTAGCCGCCGGTCTTGTTCCAGTCCGTGCCGGCGAAGTAGGTGACGCCGTCCTCGAACGTGCCGGATTTGCTGAGGTGCGCGGCGTAGGCGTCGTCGGAGCCGGCCGAGACCGACACCGTGGTCGCGGGCTGGGCCTCGATGGAGGTGTCGGTGATGATGTTGATGACGCCGGCCTCGGCGTAGTCGCCGTACAGGACGGTCTGGGAGCCGCGGAGCACCTCGATGCGCTTGACCGACTGGACGGGTATGCGCATCAGGTTGGGGGCGGCCATGTCGGGGTTGTTGAGGCGCTCGCCGTTGACGAGGATCAGGACGCGGCCGTGTCCGGCTTCGCCGAAGCCGCGCAGCGAGACGGTCGCGGTCGTCGGGTTGTCGGAGAAATTCTTGATGGGGATGCCGGCCTGCTTCTGCAGGACGTCCATCACGCTCTGGTGCCCGAAGCGGGCGATCTCGTCGGACGTGATCACCTGCACGTTGGCCGGGATGTCGGCGGCCGTGCGGCCGGTGCGGCTGGCCTGCACGACAATCGGCGGCAGGCGGGTCGCGGGAGCGGCGTTGGTCTCTTGCGCGCGGAGCGCGGCGGCGGAGAGCAGGCACGCGGCCAGGACGGCGGGCGTGCGCAGCGCGAACGGGGATGCGGTCATGTGTTCGGTTTCCTCTTGCGGGAGTGGGGGCACTCCGCCGCGAAAGAGGCTGAACGCGAGAGCGAAAGCGAGGACCGGAAAACGGCCGGTCAACGGGCTTAGGCTCCTCTGGCGCGAAGGAGTGCCGCAGGTTGCACAGGCCCGTCTTCTGGCTTACGGCTTGACCTCGTCCCCGCCTTCTCTTCCTTGCGGAAAATGGCGTGTGGGGAGTTGTAGCCGATTACAGCGGCGCGACCGCGCCCGAATCTCACGGGCTTCCGATAGCCGGTGCAAAAGTGTCAGTAGCGTAGTGGAATCGGCTGCGGGTGTCAATCCGGCCGTGGCAGAACCCGCGATGAAACGGGGGCCTCAAATGTGTTTGTGCGGACTCCGTTTTGTGAGATACTTCAGCCTGACGGTTGAATGAGGGGCGGCAGGCCGTACGGCGTGCGGCGGCGGTTTACGGTACGGAACGGAGGTCCAGATGGTCGGAGCGCGTAGGACGGGGGCAAGGGCGGGGCTGTGTCTTTCGGCTGTGGCGGGCTGTTGGGCGCTAGGCGCATCGGCGGCGTGGAACGGCGCGGGCGTGGCGGGCGGCAGCGCCGCCGCCACGAACATCAACGATGCGGCCAACTGGTCGGACGGCGCCGTCAGCGGCGATTTCCGGCCGATTCTGTCGAACGCCACGCTCCGGCTTACGGCCGATTATACCTTCACGAACGGCGTGGACCTCTCTGCCGGAAGCGCGGTGGTCCGTCATGTCGTCGTCGAGGGCACGAACACCCTGGCGCTCGGCGGGACTGCGCTGCCGGGCTACAACCCGACGTTCAACCGCAATCTCTTCCTGCCCTCCAACGCCAACTGCACCGTCACCTTCGACAAGCGGCTGACGCTCAACTTGCCGGGGGGCCGGACCTTCGGCGGAAACAGCACGATGTTTCTCGACTCGCAGGTGACGGGGGCCGGCGGGCTGACTTTCAGCTACACCGGCGGTTCGAACCCTTTCGTCGTGCTGCGCAACGACACCAACACCTTCGCCGGCAGCATCTACGGCGACGGCGGCAACCTGCATTTCACGTCGGTCGCGGACAAGAACAAGCCGTCGGCGCTCGGCGCGGGAACAGGCGTCGGCATCAACAACTATACCGTCGTCTACATCGGCTCGCGCGACAGCCGTTCGAACCGCGACTTGACGCTGCAGAACAGCGGCGCGCACGTCCGCAACGACAGCGCCTGCGGCGGCCTCTGCTGGACCGGCACGGTGTCCATCGGCAGCTATGTCCATACGGATATTTATCTCGAGGGCATCTCGTCCGGCGAATCCCTGTTGTCGGGGAACATTCCGAACTACGGGTATGATGCGGGACAGGGAAAAGAGTTCTACACGAAGCTGGACAAATTGCATTCGGGGACGTGGCGGCTGACCGGCAAAGGCACCTACACGGGATGGACGAACAATGCCGCCCATGTGAATCTGCAAGGGGGCACCTTGATCGCGGACTACGTGAACGACGCCGCGGGCGCGGGCAGCAACCGCCTGTTTGCGGCGGGGCGCACGCTGCGGATGGGGGACGGACGGCTGGTGGTTCAGGGCAAGGCCGGCGCAGGCAACACGACGTGGCAGGCGTTTTCCACGAACATCATCGTGGATGTCTCCTACAACGTGTTGACGGTGGACGGCCATGGCGGCGACGGCACGACGGTGTCGATGGGGCCGGTCGAGATGTCCGGGAACCTCGGCGTCCTGCTGCTGGAGAAAAAGGGGGTCTCCAAGGTGTTCACGGCCGCGCCGGTGCCGGCCGACTCAGGAACGCTCCGCAACGTGAACGGCGTGCTGTTCGGCAACAACGGAGCCCGGGCGCTCTGGGTCGTGAAAGATCCCGACGGACGGGTGGGTTTCGCCGGACAGGCCGCCGACAATGAGATCGTGCGCTACCCCGATACGGTCGCCCTCACGGCGAGCAATTCCGACAAGACCAACCACTTCTCCGTGTCTTCGGACGTGACGCGCGCGGCGGCCTTCGCCAGCTCCACGCTCACCTTCGACGCGTGGTCAAATCCCGTGACCCTCGACATGGGCGGCTTTGCGTTCCAGAACGACAACTCGACGGCCGGGCGCGGCGTGGTCGTCAGCGGATCTCATCCGGTCACGCTGCAGGGCGGGGCTCACGGCGCACAGGGCTCGACCTTCATCTACAACTATGGCGCCGGGAAGCTCGCTTGGGCGCTGACGAACGGCACCTGCGTGTACGTGGTGTCGGGCTCAGGACTCACCGAGTTCTCACAGCCGGTCTCCGCATCATTCCACGTTCTGGAGGGGACGGCGCGGCTGACCGCCGCGCGCACCTATACGGAGGGGACGGTGTACCTCATCGGCAACGGCGTGCTCGAACTGGGCGCGGACCTGAACGGCGCGACGGCCGGCGATTTCACGCGCGGACTCGGGACCGGCAACAATCAGCTCCATATGGCTGCGGGCGGGGGCTTCAGCGCGTACGGCGCAAACCGCATCGTCAACCTCGGCGGCGCGACGAATCTGCTGACCTGGGCCTCCACCGGCAGTTTCGTGCCCGACGGGAAGCCGCTCATCTTCAGCTCGCCCCATGCCAACGCCACGCTGATTTTCGAGAATCCCCTCGCTTTGCAGAACCGCATCCGCGAGATCCGCGTGCAAGACGGCGCGGCGGCGGTCGACGCGCGCCTGACGGGCAAGATCAGTGGCTATTCGGTGGCGGGGCTGGTCAAGAGCGGCGCCGGCACGCTGGAACTGGCGGCGGCCCAAGATTACCGCGGCACGGTCTCGGTCATCGGCGGCGGCCTGCGCCTCGGCGCGGATGACGTGTTCGCGGGCGGCACCAATGCGCTGGTGCTGAGCGGCGCGACCCTCGACGCCGGCACAGGCCGGAACGCGTTCGGCACGCTCGACCTCCTCGCCGACAGCCTGCTGGCCGTCGGCGACGGGTCGGCCTCGCTTTCGTTCGCGGACTGCCGGGAGATGAAGTGGACCGGCGCGCTCGCCATCACCGGCAAGCTGGGCCCGACCACGCTGCGCTTCGGCACCGACGGCAACGGCCTGACGGCGGCGCAGCTCGCAACCATCACCTGCCGCGGCTTCTCGGTCCGCCTGAGCGGGCAGGGGTATTTGCTCCAGAATCCGCCCGGCACCCTGATCCGGGTGCTGTGATCCAGAGCTCCGCAAGCCCAGCCGAAAATCGCGCAGATTACAGGACGATCCTTTAAACTCAGGAGGCCAGCCATGATGATGTGGAAAGCGTTTTGCCGCAACCCGGTCGGCGTTTTACTCTTGTCCGCAGGCCTGATGGCCTTGCCGGCACAGGCGGCGTGGATCGGCGCGGGTACGGCCGGCGGCGATCCGGCCGCCACGAACTTCAACGACACGGCGAACTGGCAAGGCGGCGCCATCAACGGCGACTTCAGAACCGTGATATCGAACGTGACGATCCGGCTGACGGCCGATTACAACGCCACAAACGGCCTGGACTTCGCCGAACAAGACAAGTCCTTCACCCGGCATATGACCCTAACGGGAACCAACATGCTGACACTCAGCGCGAACATCGCCGGCTATTCGAACGCCTTTCCCCGGAGCATCATGCTTCCTTCCAACGGGAACAACACCGTCACTCTGGACAGAGGACTGACGGTGAATCTTCCGTCCGGGTTTAACCAGTCTATCCGAGCAGGAAGCCAAAGCATGCTGTTTGTGGATGCGCGCGTCACGGGAGTCGGAAGAATGACCGCCCATTATTGGGGCGGCGGAAACCCCTATGTGGTTTTACGGAATGACGCCAACACGTTTGCGGGCGGCCTCGACCAAGACGCGGGCCAGATCTATGTCTCTTCCATCAATGCGAGCAGAACCGCGCCCTCCGCCAGCGGCACCAACTTCACGACGATTTCCGTCGCCAATAGCCCTATGCATTATATCGGAAGTCGAACCGTCGACACGGCGAGGCCTTTCAATTTCGGCAATGAGGGCATGGGCCTCAACAACTGGAGCGGATGCGGCGGCCTGAATCTGACGGGAACCGTTTCGATCGGAACCAATCCCCGCACGTGCGTCGCGCTTGGCGGAATTTCCGCCGCCGAAAGCCTGATCGCCGCGCCACTTTACAACAATGACACCATCTCCAAATTTACGCGTCTCGAGAAAAAACATTCGGGAACCTGGCGGCTGACCGGTGCCAACACGTTTACCGGCTGGACGAACAGCACGACCCACAACATCACCCTTTCGGGAGGCACGCTGATCGCGGACTACACCAACGACGTCGCGGGCGCGGGCAGCAACCGGCTGTTTTTGGCGGGGCGCACGGTTTCTTTCTCTGACGGCAGACTGTTGATCCGCGGCAAGACGGGCGCGGGCAACACCACCTGGCAGTCGTTCGGCACCAACACGGTTGCGGACACCCAGTCCAGCGTCCTGTCGATCGACGCCAACGGCGGCGACGGCACGGCGGTGATCTGGGACACGCTCGTGATGAGCGGCGGCACCGGACTGCTCACCATCGAAAAGGCCGGCAACGCCTCGCTGACGGTCACCAACGCGTTCTCCACCTCTTCCGGATCCGTCCGCGCTGTCAACGGCGTGCTGATGGCGCTGAACGGCACGCGCAGCGACATTCTCGTCAAAGACCCGGACGGCCGCGTGGGGTTCGCCGCACAGAGCGGGACACTCGAAATCGTCCGCAACCCCGACACGGTCGCCCTGACCGCCGACAACGGCGCGGTCTCCGACCATGCATCTCTGTCCGCCAGCCTGACACGGACGGCAAACCTCGCCGTTTCCACGCTGACCATCGATGCCACCACGGCGGACGTCACACTCGACATGGCCGGATACGCCTTTCAGCCCAACAATTCCGCCGTCGGCCGCGGCATCGCGGTTTACGGCGACCACGCCGTCGCCGTGCAGGGCGGCGCCCACGGCACCCAGAGCTCGACCTTTATCTTCAATTATGGCACCGGCAAACTCACGTGGGCGCTAACCAATGGCACCTGCGCCTACGTCAGCGCCGGCCCCGGACTCACCGAGTTCACCCAAGGGCTCGCGCAGAACCTCTACATCGCCGGCGGCATCGCGCGCCTCACCGCCGCAAAGAACTACACCGAGGGGGCGATCATCCTGTACGGCAACGGCGTGCTGGAGATCGGCGCGGACCTGAACGGAGCAACCGCGGGCGACTTCACGCGCACCGTCACGTTCAACGCAGGCGGCGGCTTTAGCGCCTGTGGCGCCGACCGAACTGTCAATCTCGGTGGCGCAGTTGGCGTATACACATGGGCTTCCGGTTTTGTGCCGGACGGCAAACCCTTCATCCTGAGCTCCCCCTACGCCGACGCCACGCTGATCTTCGCGAACCCGGTCGATCTGAACCAATATCCCCGTGAAATCCGGGTGCAGAACGGTTCGGCGGCCATCGACGCCTGTTTGACGAACCGAATCTACGGCAGCAAATGCTCCGCCGTCGTCAAAAGCGGATCGGGAACGCTCGAGCTGCGAGGCGCTCAAAGCTATCGGGGCAACTTTTCGGTCATCGGCGGCGGCCTGCGCCTCGGCGCGGATGACGTTTTCGCGGGCGGCACCAACGCGCTGGTGCTGAGCGGCGCCACGCTCGACGCGGGTACCTTCCGGAACGCGTTCGACACGCTCGAACTGCTGAGCGACAGCGTCATTGCAGCGGGCAACGGCTCCGCCTCGCTTTCCTTCTCCGACAGCAGCGCCAAGACCTGGACCGGAAGGTTATCCATCACCGGCAAGCTGGGCCCGACCACGCTGCGTTTCGGCACCGACGGCAACGGCCTGACGGCGGCGCAGCTCGCAACCATCACCTGCCGCGGCTTCTCGGTCCGCCTGAGCGGGCAGGGGTATTTGCTTCAGAATCCGCCCGGCACGATGATCTCCGTCCGGTGAATCGGGTTGTCGCGCTTTGTCCCGAGCTGATAAGATCAAGACTCATGACGGCGAAGCTACACTACAAACGGGGCGCGGAACAGCGGGACATCCCGTGTCCGGCGATGCTGACGATCGGCCGGATGCCGCCCAACGAGGTCGTGATTCAGCACCCGAAGATCTCGCGCAACCACGCCCTCATCCGCCGGCTGGGGGCGGGAGAATATTATCTGATCGACGTCGGCAGCACCAACGGCACGTTTCTGAACGGCAAGCGCATCGTGACGCCGACCCTGCTCAAGGACGGCGACGCCATCACGCTGGAGGACTGCACGCTGACCTTCAGCGACGAGCGCCGGCCGGCGCCTGCCGAAGCGCCGGACGAGGAGGATCAGATGACCGTCACCATGACCTCCGCCGGCGTCCAGATGGAGGAGATCACGCTGCTGGTCTGCGACATCCGCAACTATACGCCGATCAGCGAGAGCCTGCCGCCGAACGAGCTGGCTGCGCTGATGGCCCGCTGGTTCAAGATGGCCACCAAGGCCATCGAGGAGTGCGGCGGCACGATCGACAAGTTCATCGGCGACGCGATCATGGTGCGCTGGTCTTCGGACGGCGGACGGAATGTGCGGCACTCCGTGGTCCAGGCGCTGGAGGCGGCACTGAAACTCAGCGAGATCTGCGCGCAGGTCAACGCGACGGTCCCGCGCCTGCCGCGGCCCTTCCGGGTCGGGGTCGGCATCAACACGGGGCGGGCCGTTCTCGGCAGCATCGGCGGCGCGGGCTACCGCGAATACACGGCCATCGGCGATGCCGTGAACATGGCGTTCCGCTTCGAGACGGAATCGAAGGCCCTGGGCAAGGACGTCGTTCTCGGACCCGACTCATACGGCCACCTGCCGCGGGCGCTGTGGGACGGCGCCTGCCAGACGGTCACCGTCAAAGGCAAGAGCGAGCCGATCGCCGTCTGGGCGGTCACCTTTGCCGACCTCGGCGCCGTGCTGGCCGCCACGGCGTAGGAGCGCGCGTAATATCGGTGAACGTGCCGTTCACCGACATGAGATGCTGGAGCAGCCAACTTGTTCTTGGGGTCATGAGCGTACGTCACATCGCACGCGCGCCCTGAGATAGGCTGCCATCAATAGCCCTTTGTAGGGCTTTTATATGAATAAACGGCATTATATAGCCCTCATAAGGGCTATTATGACGAGCTGATGCCGTTCGCCCACATGAGGTCGTGACGTCATGGAAAGGCAGGACTTGCCATCCGTCTTGTCCGCCGGAGCACCGGAAGCGGAAGTCTCGCAGCGCAGGACCGAAACAACCCTCCTTCGCGGCCTCAAACTCTCGGCCGGACTCAGAAATGCCGGCGGCGGAACTCGTGTCCCGAACCGCTCTTCAGATAGGCCTCGA
>Ga0075012_10000561_pt1 | contig 39004 bp, 30 predicted proteins | sample All_14_2_FD_71474 | JGI IMG/M metagenome (GOLD analysis project Ga0075012, IMG submission 71474) | Freshwater microbial communities in response to fracking from Pennsylvania, USA - Allegheny Zone_MetaG_DW_15 | ecosystem: Environmental > Aquatic > Deep subsurface > Groundwater > Drilled...
GCCGTGACGATGATCGAGCTCGCCTGCGAGACCGACTTCGTGGCCAAGGGTGACAAGTTCGTCGCGCTCGGCGACAAGGTGCTCGGGGCCATCTCGGCCGCTGGCGCTTCGACTGTCGAGGAGGCCCTGGCGGCTCCGATCGACGGTTCGACTGTCGGCGCTGCGATCAACGACGAGGCCGCAATCATCGGCGAGAAGTTCGAGCTTCGCCGCGTGGTTCGGCTCGAGGGCAGCGCTTTCGCTGTCTACCTGCACCGCACCAACAAAGACCTGCCTCCGCAGGTCGGCGTGGTTGTGGCCTACGAGGGTTCCGACGCCGAGACCGCTCGCTCGATCGCGCAGCACATCTCCTTCGCCGACCCGCAGTACCTCACGCGCGACGAGGTTCCGGCCGAGACGGTCGAGAACGAGCGTCGCATCGTCGAAGAGATCTCGCGCAACGAGGGCAAGCCCGAAGCTGCCCTGCCCAAGATCGTCGAGGGTCGCCTCGGTGCCTTCTTCAAGCAGGTCGCGCTGCTCGAGCAGGAGTACGCGCGCGACAACAAGCTGTCGATCAAGCAGGTTCTCGAGCAGGCCGGTCTGACCGTGACCGGCTTCGCCCGCTTCAAGGTCGGCGCCTAGTCACAAGCAGTGCACAAGGGGTTCGGGATGCTCACATCTCGAACCCCTTCTGCATGCCGCGCGACCACTACGCTGAACACGCACCCCACGAGGAAGATCGAGGCCCATGACTGCTGACCGCCGCCGCGTCCTGTTGAAACTGTCGGGAGAAGCCTTCGGTGGTGGCTCCCTCGGGGTGAACCCCGACATTGTGAGCGGCATCGCTCGGGAGATCGCCGAGGCGGCACGCGAGGTCGAGGTCGCCATTGTCGTCGGTGGTGGCAACTTCTTCCGCGGCGCCGAATTGAGCCAGCGAGGCATGGACCGCGGCCGCGCCGACTACATGGGCATGCTCGGCACCGTCATGAACGCACTCGCCCTGCAAGACTTCCTCGAGCAGGCCGGTGCCCAGGTGCGAGTGCAGTCGGCCATCCAGATGACGCAGGTGGCTGAGCCGTACATTCCTCTGCGAGCCGAGCGGCACCTCGAGAAAGGTCGCGTCGTCATCTTCGGTGCCGGTGCTGGCTTGCCCTACTTCTCGACCGACACGGTTGCCGCCCAGCGTGCACTCGAGATCGGCGCGAGCGAAGTGCTCGTGGCGAAGAACGGTGTCGACGGTGTCTACGACGACGACCCGCGTCGCAACCCCGACGCTCGCAAGCTCTCTGCGGTCACGTATCAAGAGGCGCTCGTCAGGGGCCTCAAGGTCGTGGACTCGACAGCGTTCTCGCTGTGCATGGACAACGCAATGCCCATGGTCGTCTTCGGCATGGAGCCCGAGGGCAACATTGCCCGCGCGATTCGCGGCGAGCAGATCGGTACACGCGTCTCCAATTGATCGCAGCGCTGCTCGTCGTCGGCGCCGCGGTCGCGCACGCGGCGTGGAACCTTGCGATGAAGCGCGCCGGCACCTCGGGTGCCGTCTTTCTGACCGCGGCTCTCGCTCTCGGGGTCGTCGTGTTCGCACCGGTCGGCCTGCCCGCGTTGCTCTCGAGCCCTCCCGCGGTGGCCTGGCAGTGGTGGCTGATCGTGGGCAGCGGTCTCTTGCAGGTCGGATACTTCGTGCTCCTTCAGCGTGCGTACCGTCTGGCTGACGTCGGCGTCGTCTACCCGCTTGCGCGCGGCACTGGTCCGCTCTTGAGCGTCATCGCCGCGGTGCTCGTGCTCGGCGAGCGCCCAGGGCCTCTCGCCCTGCTCGGCGCGGCTCTCGTCGTCGCGGGTGTCATCGTCATCGGGTTCGCGGGCGTGCGCGGAGCCGAGCTCGATCGGGCTCGACTCGCCAGGGGAGTGCTCTACGGTTCGGCGGTGGGCGTGATCATCGCGGGGTACACCCTGTGGGATGCGATTGCCGTCTCGCGCGTCGACCTCGACCCGGTCGGCTACTACTGGGCGAGCATGGTGGTGCAGTTGCTCCTGCTCGCGCCCATCGCCCTGCGCGAGGGCGGTATTCGAGGCATCGCAGGCACGGTGCGCGAGCATCCATCGGCCGTCGGCGCGGTGGGCCTGCTGTCGCCGCTCGCCTACGTCGCTGTGCTCGTGGCGTACACGCTCGCTCCGGTCTCGATCATCGCTCCGGCGCGTGAGCTCAGTGTCGTCATCGTCGCGATCGCGGCGTGGATGCTCTTCCACGAGCCGCACCCCGCCAGGCGGCTGCTCGGCTCGGCGACAGTGTTGCTGGGCATCGCGTTGCTGGCGCTCTGATGCGTTGCTGCGGCGCGACTCGCGGGCTCGGCGTGAGCGCGTACAGCACCGCTAGACTCGCAGTCGACCCACCGAAGGAGCAGTGATGATCGCCGACGTGCTGGCAGAAGCCACCGAGAAGATGACGAAGGCCGTCGACGTGGCCAAGGAAGACTTCGCCACCGTGCGCACGGGCCGCGCGAACCCGCAGCTGTTCCAGAAGATTCTCGTCGAGTACTACGGCACGCCGACCCCGCTCGCGCAACTTGCAAGCTTGCAGAACCCCGAGGCGCGCACGATTGTCATCACTCCCTATGACAAGTCGGCGCTCAAAGACATCGAGAAGGCCATCGTCGCGTTCCCGAATCTCGGTGCGAGCCCGAACAACGACGGTGAGATCATCCGCGTGACGATGCCCGAGCTGACGGAAGATCGTCGCAAGGAGTACGTCAAGATCGTCAAGCAGAAGGCTGAAGACTGCAAGGTCGCCATTCGCAACATTCGCCGCAAGGCGAAGGACGACCTCGACGCGCTCAAGAGCGAAGTGGGCGACGACGAGGTGGCCCGCGCCGAGAAAGAACTCGAGGCGATCACGAAGCGCGCCACCGACGCCGCTGACGAGGCCTTCAAGAAGAAGGAAGCCGAGCTGCTCGAGGTCTAGATGGCCGAGCCGATCGAGTCTGAGCCGGGCGCGGCAGCACGCGAACCCGAGAGCCCCGCGCGACGTCGCGGATGGGGCCGCAAGGGTTCGTCGGCGCGCCACGAGGTCGAGGCCGCGCTGCGCGACGTCGAGAACGCTGTGCACGACCTCGAGGCCAAGGCACGGGCGATGGATGCTCGCATCGAGGCGCGCGCTGGTCGCAGCTTGACCAAGGCAATCTTCTTCGGGCTCGTCCTCGGTTTGGCCCTGTTGTTCAGCCTCATCGTCGTGAAAGAGCTCTTCATGCTCTTCGCGGCAGCCCTCGTCGCCGTGACGGTGTACGAGCTCGCGAGCGCGCTGCGCTTCGCAGGCCGCGACATCCCGCGTGTGCCGCTCGTTGTCGCGGCGATCGGCTTCGTGCCGCCCGCGTTCTACTTTGGGGCTGCCGGCCTCTGGTGGGCTTTTCTGGCGGGCGCTGCCCTCGTCAGTCTGTGGCGCGTTGTCGAGACCGTGCGCCCGGTGATGCGCCAGCCAGGGGTCGCTCTCGGCACTGACCTCGCCGCCGGCGTGTTCGTGCTCGCCTATGTGCCCCTGCTGGCCGGATTCGCCGTCGTCATGACTGCGCAACCAGGCGGCGAGTGGTGGGTGCTCGCCTATCTCATTGTCGTCATTGCGATCGACACGGGCGCGTACGCCAGCGGTGTCATGTTCGGCAAGCACCCCATGGCTCCTCGAATCAGCCCGAAGAAGACGTGGGAAGGCTTCGCGGGCTCGGTAATCGCGGCGACGATCGCTGGCGTGCTGCTCGCGCTGTTCATGATCGGTGCTCCATGGTGGGTCGGTCTCGTGCTCGCGCTCACGCTGGTCGGCGTCGCGACGCTCGGTGACCTCACCGAGTCGCTCATCAAGCGCGACCTTGGCATCAAAGACATTTCGACGTGGCTGCCCGGTCACGGGGGGCTGCTCGATCGCCTCGACTCGATCTTGCCGTCGACCGTCGCCGCCTTCGTGATCTTCCAGCTGCTCGGCTGAGGCAGAATGGTGCAGTGACCGCCACTTTCCCCCTCGCCAAGCCCGGCAAGCCCGGCTACGCCATTGCCGAGGTCGACGAGTTTCTCGAGGTCGCGCGCACGGCCTATTCTTCGGCCCCCGATGACGACGACTACCTGTCGAGCGAGCAGATCCGGCGCACCGCTTTCCGTGTCGTGCGTCGCGGAGGCTATTCAGCCCGTCACGTGGATGCTGCTCTCGAGCGCCTCGAAGAAGCCTTCGTCACGCGTGAGCGCGAGCGGGCGATCGCCGAACTCGGCGAGGAGGCGTACTTCGCCGATGTGCGTGCAACGGCCCAAGAGATCATCGACCGTCTCGCTCGCCCGGCTGGCAAGAAGTTCAAGCGTGTGAGTTTTCTGGCCCGTGGCTACCACCCTGCCGACGTCGACGTGTTCTCCGAACGCATTGCGGCGTATTTCCAAGACGGCCGCACCCTGCCGGTCGAGAACGTGCGCACTATCGGCTTCCGCCCAAAGTTCGGCGGGTATCACGAAGGACAAGTCGACTACCTGCTCGACACCGTCGTGCGGCTCATGCTCGCAGTGCGCTGAGAGTCGAGGAGAGTCGAGGAGAGTCGAGTCTGGCAGTCGGCCGCAACGCTACCGTCGCCCAGGCGTGAGCGAGAGAGCGTCCGGTAGACTCACGGCACTGTGGGCAGGCATGCAGCGACAACGACGCGCCCCCCAGCGAAACGCCGCACCGTGGGGGGTGCCGTTCGGCGACCCGTCGACTCTCACCTCGAGCGACACGTGAGGTCGAGCTGGTCGCTCCCTGTGTTCGCCACGATCGCGACGGCCGCGTTCGTGCTTGCGGCGATCATCGATCCGGGTCCGAGTGCCGCCGTCATGTCGACAAGTGCTCCCGCCGCGGTGAAGAGCGATGGCCAAGAGGTGCTTGCGAGTGCCGTGGAGGCCGCCGACGTCGATCGCCACGACTGGACCACCTCGCGCGTCGTCGTCTACGGCACCGCACCTGCGGTCGGCACGCCCGACCCCGGTAGTGCTCAGGCCATCGCGGCAGAACTGGTCGCCGCACGCGGCTGGGCATCGTCTGAGTTCGACTGCTTGTACGCCCTGTGGGCGAAAGAGTCGGGCTGGAACGTCTACGCCCACAACGCGTCGTCAGGGGCCTACGGCATTCCCCAGGCGCTTCCTGGCAGCAAGATGGCGAGCGCGGGTTCTGACTGGGCGACGAACCCCCGTACGCAGATTCTCTGGGGTCTGTCGTACATCGAAGGCCGCTACGGAACGCCCTGCGGTGCCTGGTCGCACAGCCAGCGCGTCGGCTGGTACTAGGCACGAGCATCCATGCCCCGAAGCAATCGGCCGCGTGGTCGCCGCGCCGGCGACGACGATGACGCCCTCGATCTTGAACGACTTAAGGCGGGATGGCGCCGCACCGAGGTGAAGCGTTCGGGCTCGTGGAATGTGCAACCCGTTTCGGCGTCCGCTGCCGCGAAGGAATACGTGTGCCCCGGGTGCACTCTGGCGATCACGAGCGGCGTGGCTCACGTCGTCACGTGGCGCGCTGACGGCCTCATGGGTGATGCCGCCGATCTCGCGGCTCGCCGTCACTGGCACAGCCACTGCTGGAGGATGGAACCATGAGCGAAGAGATCCGAGGGTCGACGATGTTGCCCGCCGTCCGCACCGACATCACGTTGCACACCGACGACGGGCTGACGCTCGTCGGAGAGCTGTCAGTACCTGAGTCGCATGATCCAGTCGCCACCCTGGTGTGCCTGCACCCGCTGCCGACTGCGGGCGGGTTCATGGACTCGCACATCATTCGCAAGGCGGCAGCACGATTGCCCGCTCTTGCCGACATCGCCGTGCTGCGCTTCAACTTTCGCGGGGTGACCTCGCCACGTGGCACGAGCGAGGGGGAGTTCGGTCACGGCGACGACGAAGCGCACGATCTCGCCGCTGCCATGCGCTTCGTGGCTGAGCGAGGTTTGCCCGACCCGTGGCTGCTCGGCTGGTCGTTCGGCACCGAAGTCGCCCTCAAGCACGGTCTCGAACACCCGATCGTCGGGGCCATTCTGCTGTCGCCGCCCTTGCATCGCACGAGCGAGGTCGAACTCGCCGAGTGGGTCGGTAGCGGTAAGCGACTCGTGGTCGTCGTGCCTGAGCTCGATGACTACTTGCGTCCTGCCGAGGCTGCCGAGCGGTTTGCCGTCGTGCCCGAAGCAGAGCTCGTCGCGGTCGAGGGCGGCAAGCACTTGTGGGTGGGAGAGAACCAGACCTATCGGGTGCTCACCGAGGTCGTCGCTCGACTCAATCCAGCGCTGCTGCCCTTGCCGACCGAGTGGCCGTAGCGAGATTCGCCTCGGCTCTGGGCGGGGCTACTTCTCCTCGAGCTTCGGAACGACGACCTGATCGATGATGATCATGATCGAGGCCGCGACCGGAATCGCAATGAGGGCACCGAGAATACCCAAGAGCGTGCCGCCGATGAGTGCGGCAATGACGACGACCACTCCAGGAACCTTGACCGCCCGATTCATGATGTTGGGGCTCAGCAGGTAGGCCTCGACCTGCATGTAGACGAGGTAGTAGATGGCCGCCACGATCACGGTCGACATCGACTCGGGGTTCACGAGCAATTGGGTGAGCACGATGAGCACGGAGCCGCTCAGCGTGCCGACGAGGGGAACGAGCGAGAAGAGGAAGGCGATGAAGGCGAACAGCGCCGGATACGCGGCTCCGATCGCGCTGAGGAAGATGAAGCTCAATGCTCCGTTGATGAGCGCGAGCGTCACCTGGCCCACAACGTACCGGCCGACAGCCTGGGCGACCTGCTCGGAGATGTTGATGAACTGCTCTCGCCGTGAGCGGGGCACGAGGCGGTATGCGGCGCGCTTGATGTTCGAGATTGAGGCCGTGAAGTACAGAGTGAGGATGAGGATGATGATCGCCGCGAAGATGCCGGTCGCTATCGAGACACCGACCTGGAAGACTCCGCCGCCGATCTGCGCCAAGTTGTCGGGGTTGGTGATGTAGGCGAGCGCCTCTTCGGCCGCGGCCCGCACGTCGACGATCTCGACGGGGATAACCGACTGAATCTGCTCGAAGAAGGCGTCGAGCGAACTGATCGTGCTGACGTAGTCGGTGATCTGGTTGACGAGTTTTGTTGACTGCTCGATGACGACGGGGATGATCGCGAAGACCAACCCGACGAACATTCCCAGCACGCCGACGAGCACCGTGAGAATGGCTGCCCAGCGCGGCCACTTCTTCGACTCGAGCCACGAGACGAGGGGGTCGAGGCCGAGGGCGATGAAGAATGCCGCTCCGATGTAGGTGAGAATCGTCGCGAGCGATGTGAAGGCACCGCCGATGAGCACGGCGACGAGCACGCCGAGACCACCGAAAATACCCAGCCTGAACGCGTTGTGGATCTTCACCGATGGCCCCTTCGACGCTGACCTCTACGGCTCAGTCGCGGTTCGACAGCGCCTCTGCCTGTGACAGTACTCCGCGCAAGCCTTCGAAGTAGCCCGCCACGGCGTCTCGCTCGACGCGGATGCGCTCGAGTCGCTCTTCTGCCTCGGCGACCAGTTCGGCGCTGCGCTTCTCGGCATCGCGCACGATATCTGCCGCACGGCGTTCCGCGTTCTCGAGCACCTGACGCGCTGTGGTGTCTGCCGTGCTGCGTCGCTCTTCGGCTTCGGCAGACGACTCGCGCTCGAGCTTCTCCGCCTCGGCTCGCACGGTGGCGGCACGCTCTTGCGCCGCAGTGAGTTGCGCAGTCGCTTCATCGAGGTAGCGCTGCGTCTGGGCGACGGCCTCTTGCTGGCGGGCGAGGTACTCGCGTTCGGCCTCGTCTCGACGCGCGGTGAGCTCGACCTCGAGGTCGACGCGGGCCTGTTCTGCTTCGCGCGCGAGTCGTGCTCGGTGCTCGTCTTCGTCGTGCCGAAGGCGGGCGCGCACTGCAGCCGTCTCGTCGGCGAGTTCGCGTCGCTGTCGCTCGGCTTCGCGCTCAAAGGCCTGTTGCTGCTCGGCCGCTGCCTGAGCGAGTTCGGCGCGACGTTCTTCAGCCTCGCGCTCGACAGAGTCGCGCAGCTCGGCGACCTCGCGATCGGCGGCGGCGCGCTCACGCTCGACGTCGGCGGCGAGGTTCGCGCGTGTGCTCGAGACTTCTTGCTCGAGCGCCGTGCGCGCTGCCGCAAGCTCGAGACGGAGCGACTCGCGTGCTGCCGCGATCTCTTGTTCGAGCGCGGCGCGCGAGCGGGATTCGAGTTGCTCGACCTCGCTACGGCGGCGCGACTCTTCGGCATCCCATTCAGCTTGACGTCGCGCGAGTTCACTCTCGACTTTGTCGCGGGCGGCGGCGAGTTCGGCACTGAGGTCAGCGCGCGCATTCTCGATGTCAGCCTCGAGTTGGGCGCGACGCGTGGCATCGTCACTCTCGAACGTCACTCGGGCGAGCTCGGTCTCGCGGGCAAGTGCGCCCGCGGCTTCGCGAGCGTCCGCGGCTTCGCGATCTGCGACGACCTTGAGCTCGGCGATCTCGCGTTCGGCCTCGGCGCGCTGGGCGGCGATCGCGCGCTGGGCCGTAGCTCGTGCCTCGGCGGCTTCGGTCGCGACCGCGCCGCGAATCGCCGCGGCCTCTCGCGTCGCCTCTTGCACGAGCGCGTCAGCCTCAGCGCGCGCGCGCTCGATGAGTTGTTCTGCGTCACGCGTCGCGGTCTCGGAGAGTTGCTGCGCGCGCGCAGCGGCGTCGTCCACGAGCTTTTGCGTGCGCTCGGCGGTCTCTGCCTGAAGCCGCGCAGCTTCAGCTTGCGCGCTCGAACGCAAGCGTTCGGCGTCGATGTCCGCTTGGCTGATGAGTCGGGTCGACTGCTCTTCTGCAACGCGGAGGGTCTGCTCGAGCTTGGTGCCGAGACCCGCGTAGGTGGGCCGACCGACTTCGTCGAGCTCCGCCTGGAGGTCGTCAATGACGGCCTGCAAACGACCGACTTCCTTACTGCTCTCAGCGCGGTCGGTGTTCGACTTGATCAGCTCGCGGCGCAACTCTTGCAGCGCGCGATCGACCTCCTCGCGCTTGTAGCCGCGCATTTCGGTGCCGAAGTCGTACTCGGTGTCTGCCACGTGCCGTCTCCCAAGGGGTGAGGTGGGGGGAACCGTTCGAGTGTAGCCGTCGAAGGTGTCGCAATTGAGCCGGGTTCGGCCCGGGCGGGGCCGGGCCAGTGCCGAGCGTCCAGGGGCCTCCGGGGCGGCGTTCAGGGTGCATCCGCTATTCTGGGTCGTCTTTGTTCTGCTGGTCGACCGTCATCCCAGGCGGTTGCCCGATGACGAGTGCAGGCACTGCGACGCGTCGTGCGTCACCGTCGCAGCAGCCTGACGTCGGGTCATGGGCCGCGATCACTCGATCGCGTCGTACCAGCACGAGAGGAGTAAGTCTGTGCGATTCATCGTCGCGATCCTGTTCTTCGTGGTCGCCGTGGTCGGGGTCGGCCTTGGCGTTGCCCAGCGCACGGTATTGGCTCCGCCTGACCATGTGACGTCGACGCTGCAACTTGAGGGCAGCGCGACGGTGACCGTCATCGACGGCACGGCACTCAACGCCTACGACGGCAGGCAGACCGTCTCGATCACGGGGGGCGTCGAAGCGGCTCCTCTGCCCGAGCCCACGGTCGACGCCGACGGCAACCCCATCGAGCAGCCCGAGCAGGGAGACGAAGTCGCGACGGCGACCGACGCGATCGCAGCGGCGTACGGCCGCACGAGCGACGTGCTGGCGTGGGTCGGCGACACGTCGTACAACCGGGTCACGTTCGATGCCGAGACCGGCGAGCTCGTGAGCGAGCTCGTTCGCGGCTCTGAGTCGACAGTGCCGAGCCCCTACGGCAGTGACTTGTGGTACGGCGACTACCAGGCCGAAGGCGAGCTCGGCATCACCGTCAACGTGCCTGACGACATCTCGTTGCTCATCGTGTCTGATGGAACACTCCCTGCGCCGCGCGAGGTGTCGGTGACGTGGCCGCTCGACGCGAGCACCCCCTTCTCGACGTTGCTCATTCTGGGTGGTGTCGGCTCTCTCATCATCGGTCTTCTCGTGTTGCTGTGGGCACTGCTGCACATGCGGCGTCAGCGTGGGCCGCGCCGCAAGACTCCGAAGATGCCCAAGGTTCCTAAGCCGTCGCGGTATCGCCCGGTCACGGGACGCTCGCTCGTGGGCAAGCCCAAGGGCCGACGCGCGGTGAGCCGCATGGCCGCCGCCGGAGGTCTCGTGCTCGGTGGGGCCCTCATGCTCGGTGCGTGCACGACCGGGGGTGCGGTGACGGCCAGCCCGACTCCTACACCGACTGAGGGTGTAGAGACCCCCGCCGTCGCTGTCACCGAAGCGCAACTGGGTCGCATCATCTCGAGGGTTGGGCAGACGATCGCTCAGGCTGACGAAGAGAACGACCCCGGCCTTGCCGCAACTCGCTTGAGTGGAGCAGCGCTCGAGTTGCGCGAAGCGGTCTACGAGATGCGCGAAGAAGACGACGACCTGGGCTCGCTGGTCGAGTTTCCGCAGGGCGACGTGCAACTCACGCTTCCGCAGCGGTTGCCGGCCGAGGGTGACACCTGGCCGCGCGCCGTGTTCGCGATCGTGCAAGAGCCTCCCGTCGAGATCGAGAGCGACGAGGAGGGTGAAGAGCCCACAATCGAGCAAGACCCGCCGCTCGCACTCGTGCTCGTGCAATCAGATCCGCGCAGCCAATACACGGTCGCCTATGCCGTCACGGTGACGCTCGCAGAAGGCCAAGAGCGTCCTGAAGTCGCGCCGGCCGCGCTGGGTGCTCCGGTTCTTCCTCCCGAAACCCCGCTGCTCGCCGTCACTCCCGCCGCGGTCGCCGAAGGCTACGCCGACGTCTTGCTCACGGGCGAAGAGAGTGACTCCTACGCGATCTTCCAGACCGAAGGCGACACACTCATCGAGCAGATCGGTGCTGCGGCCAAGCGCGAGCGCCGCGACAGCCTGCCGGAGACGGCCACCATTCGCTTCTCGACGTCCGTTGCCGACCAAGACATCATCTCGTTCGTCACCAACGACGGCGGTGCTCTCGTTACATTCGCTCTCCGGGAGACCGAGCGCGTTGTGCCCACGCAGGCCGGTGCCGCCATCAACGCTCCCGACGCCGTCGCAGCGCTCGCGGGCGTCGAGCAAAGCACGCGCGGTATCATCGCTGCCTACGGCATCCAGGTGCTCTTCTACGTGCCGCCGGTCGGTAGCACTGATCCGGTCGTGCTTCTCGGTTACACGCAAGGTCTGGTCAACGCTGTGGAGGTGGACGAATGACCGATCCCTCGCTGAGCCCTGCCGCCTTGCGCGGCGCCGTCGACCTGTCGTCGCTGGTGCGCGCCGCGCAGTCGCCGGCGGCCGGGCCGGGCTCTCACGCGGCAGGCCGTACCGGTGCAGGACCCGGTGCCGGTCACGGTGCCAGTGCCCATTCCGCACCCGCTGCCACGCTGCCGCCAGGACTCGTGCATGACGTCGACGACGCCAGCTTCGGCTCGATCGTCGAACTCTCGCGCACCGTGCCGGTCATCGTCGAGTTCTACGCAGCGGGCATCGAGCCCGCGCTCGGCCCCATCATCGCCTCCTACGGCGGCCGACTCGCGCTGGCGACCGTCGACGGCAACCGTAGCCCGCAAGCAGCGCGCGCCTTCAAGGTGCAGCAGGTTCCGGCCGTCGCCGGTCTCGTTGGCGCTCAGCCACTGCAACTCTTCGTCGGTATGCCCGCAGAGAACGAGGTTCGTGCGGTGCTTGACCAGGTGCTCGAGCTCGCTGCACAGCACGGTGTCACCGGGGTGGTTGATGCCGCTGCCGAGACCGAACCAGAACAGGGCGAGCCGACTGAGCCGCCGCTCCCTCCCCTGCATCAGGCGGCGTTTGACGCGATCAGCGCCGGTGACTACGCCACGGCGGCCGAGTCGTATCGCACGGCGATCGCACAGAACCCTCGCGACACCGACGCGGTCGCGGGCCTCGCTCAGGTCTCGCTGCTTCTACGCCTCGACGGTGCAGACGCGTCGGCGATTCGTTCTGCCGCGGCCTCCGCACCCGACGACGTGGATGCTCAGCTCGCCGTAGCCGACCTCGACGTCAGTGGTGGCCACGTCGACGACGCCTTCGCGCGCTTGCTACGTGTCTTTCCCGCTGCCTCACCCGACGATCGAGCGTCGATTCGTGCACGGTTGCTCGACTACTTCGAGATCGTTGGCGCTGACGACCCGCGCACGGTCGCCGCGCGCCGCGCGCTCACCAACCTGCTCTACTGAGCGCCGCCCGACCGGCTCGCGCGGCACGCCCAGGTCATTGAGCCTGGTCGGGCCGCAACCAGAGTGCCGCGAGCGGCGGCAGGGTGAGCTCGACCGAGGCCGGCCGGCCGCCCCACGTCACTGCTTCTGCTTCGACGACACCGTAATTTCCGACGCCCGAGCCACCGAACTCTTCGGCATCGGTGTTGAGCACTTCGTGCCACGTTCCGGCGTGCGGCATCGGCAGGCGGTAGGGCCCTACGGGGTTTCCGCCGAAGTTCACGACAGCGACGAGCGGCGTGCCGTGAGCATCCCGTCGTTCGAACGCGATGACGGTGTTCGCGGCGTCGCCGCCTTCGATCCAGGCGAAACCTTCGGGGGAGTTGTCGCGCTCCCAGAGCGCCGGTGTCTCGCGGTACAAGCGATTGAGTTGGCTCACGAGTCGGTGGAGTCCGCGGTGCACGGGTTGGTCGAGAATCCACCAATCCAGCCCGCGTTCTTCACTCCACTCGCTCGGCTGCCCGAACTCTTGGCCCATGAAGAGCAACTGCTTGCCGGGGTGCGCCCACATGAACGCGAGGTAGGCGCGTACGTTGGCGAGCTTCTGCCACTGATCACCCGGCATCTTGTGCAGCAACGAGCCCTTGCCGTGCACGACTTCGTCGTGACTGATGGGCAGCATGAAGTTCTCGCTGAAGGCGTAGAGAAAGCTGAAGGTGATCTCGCTGTGGTGGTGCGAGCGCCACATCGGATCCCGTTGCAGGTACGACAGCGAGTCGTGCATCCACCCCATGTTCCACTTCATGCCGAAGCCCAAGCCGCCTTCGCTCGTGGGCTTCGTCACGCCGGGCCACGACGTTGACTCTTCGGCGATCATGACGATGCCGGGCACCCGCTTGTAGGCGGTGGCGGTGGCCTCTTGCAAGAAGGCGATCGCTTCGAGGTTCTCGCGGCCGCCTCGTTCGTTAGGCAACCACTGACCGTCAGCGCGCGAGTAGTCGAGGTAGAGCATGCTCGCCACGGCGTCGACGCGTAGCCCGTCGATGTGGAACTCTTCAAGCCAGTACAGCGCGTTCGCGACGAGGAAGTTCCGCACTTGCGAACGACCGAGATCGAAGATGTAGGTGCCCCAGTCGGGATGCTCGCCTCGACGCGGGTCAGAGTGCTCGTAGAGCGCCACTCCGTCGAAGCGCCCGAGCGCCCACTCGTCTTTCGGAAAGTGCGCTGGCACCCAGTCCATGATCACGCCGATGCCTGCCTGGTGCAGTCGGTCGATGAGGTAGCGCAAGTCATCGGGATGCCCGAATCGCGCGGTCGGAGCGAAGTAGCCGGTGACCTGGTAGCCCCACGAAGGTCCGTAGGGGTGCTCGGCGAGCGGCATGAACTCGACGTGGGTGAAGCCGAGCTCGGTGACGTAGTCGATGAGCGGATCGGCGATCTCGCGGTAGCCGAGTCCTGGTCGCCATGAACCCAAGTGCACCTCGTAGACGCTCATGGCGCCATCGTGGGGGTTCGTGGTGGCGCGGCGGTGCATCCACTCGTCGTCGCCCCAGGTGTGCGCGCTGTCGCCGACCTTCGAGGCCGTCGCCGGCGGCGTCTCGGTGAAGCGCGCCATGGGGTCGGCACGCGTCACCCAGCGCCCCTCGGGGGTCATGATCTCGAACTTGTAGCCGGATCCAGGGCCGAGCCCCGGCACGAAGATCTCCCAGACACCGTTGTCGTCGAGTCGGCGCATCGCGTGGCCGAGACCGTTCCAGCCGTTGAGGTCGCCCACGAGCCGCACGGCCAAGGCGTGAGGAGCCCACACACTGAAGCTCGTTCCCTCGACACCCTCGTGAGGGCGGCAGTGCGCGCCCAGCACGTGCCAGAGCTGCTCGTGTCGGCCTTCACCAAACAAGTAGAGGTCGATCTCGCCGACCGAGGGCACGAAGCGATAGGGGTCGTCGGCGTTCCAGTCAGGGCCGCCGTCGTAGGTCGTGCGCACAGAGTAGGCCTGACCCTCCTCGGCGCTCCCCGGCAGAAGCCCGTGCCACAGACCGTCGGCATCGTGGCTGAGCGCGTGTTCGGTGCCGTCGGCACGAACGATCGTCACCGTCGCTGCGAGCGGGCGCAGTACGCGTACCACCCAGCCGACTCCGTCGACGTAGTGCTGGCCGAGAGCGTCGTGCGGTCGAGGGTGTCGTGCTTCGACGAGCGCAACACGGTGTTCGGGATGCAGCGTGGGCACCGCAGGGCGCGTGGCGCCGGGTGTTGCCGTCGAAGGGATGCTCTCTGCCCGCTCGGCGTCGCCGGTCGGTCCCGCTGTGCGCTTGGGCTGTTTCGTGGCCATCAGGCCCCCTTCGGATACTCGATGCGCAGAATGTGCACGGGTTGCGTGAAGGCATCGAGGCGTACGTAGTTGTCAGTGCCCCACGTGAAGCGATCTCCGGTGATGAGGTCTTTCACCTCGAAACTCGAGCCGACGGGCAATCCGAGTGCCGGAAGGTCGAGGTGCACCGTCGTTTCGCGCACCGAGTGCGGGTCGACGTTGGCGACGACGATGATGCCGTCGCTGCGGCCGCTGCGCACGAATCGTCCCGGCAACACCTTCGAGTAGACGAGAATCGCGTCGTCGTCGCTCCAGTGCACCTGCAGGTTGCGCAACTGGCGCAGCGCGGGATGCTGCGCGCGGATCGTGTTGAGCTGTGTGAGATAGGGCGCGATCGACTTGCCCGCTTTCTCTGCGGCAGCCCAATTACGGGGAACGTACTGATACTTCTCGTTGTCGATGTTCTCTTCGCTGCCGGGGCGGGCGACGTTCTCGATGAGTTCGTAGCCGCTGTAGACCCCCCACGTGGGACTCGCTGTCGCAGCGATTGCCGCCCGCACCTTGTAGGCGGGCACTCCGCCGAACTGCAGGTACTCGGTGAGAATGTCGGGGGTGTTGACGAAGAGATTGGGGCGCAACCACGCACTCGATTCGTGGCTGAGCTCGGTGAGGTACTCCTCGAGCTCGACTTTCGTGTTGCGCCAGGTGAAGTAGGTGTATGACTGCTGAAAGCCTGCGCCCGCGAGCGACTGCATCATCGGCGGGCGAGTGAACGCCTCGGCGAGGAATACGACATCGGGGTGCTGCTCGCGCACTGCGTGCAGCAGTTCTTCCCAGAAGTGCAAGGGCTTGGTGTGGGGGTTGTCGACACGGAAGATGTGCACGCCCCGCTCGATCCACAGCAGAACGATGCGGAGCACTTCGGCGTAGAGCCCCGCGTAATCGTCGTCGAAGTTGAGCGGGTAGATGTCTTGGTACTTCTTCGGCGGGTTCTCGGCGTAGCGAATCGAGCCATCGGCCTGGTGCACGAACCATTCGGGGTGCTGCTCGACCCAGGGGTGGTCGGGCGCACACTGCAGGGCGAGGTCGAGGGCGACTTCGAGACCGTTCTTGGCCGCGGCGTCAACGAAGGCGATGAAGTCATCGACCGTGCCGAGGTCTGGATGCACGGCATCGTGCCCTCCCTCACTCGAGCCTATCGCCCAGGGGCTACCGGGATCGTGCGGGCCAGGAGTGAGGGTGTTATTGGGCCCCTTGCGGTTGACGCGCCCGATCGGGTGAATCGGCGGCAGGTAGACCACGTCGAAGCCCATGCTGGCGATCGCCGGCAAGCGCTTGGTCGCGGTGGCGAAAGTGCCGCTCTGCCACGAGCCGTCTTTGCGCTGCTTGGCTCCTTCGCTGCGCGGGAAGAACTCGTACCAGCTTCCGACCGCCGCACGTGTGCGTTCGACTCTCAGTTCGAGCGTTTCGCTGCGAGTCGTGTGACTGCGCAGCGGAGATTCGGCGAGTGCCGAGGCGACGCGAGCGTCGGTCGCGACCGCTAGTCGGGCGGCGGGGGTAAGTGCGGGGTTGAGCATGGCGCGCCGGGCATCCGTCAGCGCCGTCGTTGATGCGGTGGATGCTCCTGCCTGGGTCGCGGCGCGCTCGAGCAACTGTGCTCCACCGAGCAGCATGACCTCGACATCGACTCCGGCGTCGATCTTGAGTCGTGCGGCGTGCAGCCAGGTCGCCCAGTCGTCGGTTGCCGCCTCGACCTGCCAGCGCCACGTGCCGGGGGTCTGCAGTTGCACCTCGACGTGCCATCGATCGGTGCCGGGCACCCGCTGCTCGAGTGGATGACGACTGATGGTGCCGTCGGGGTCTGCGAGCAACACGTCGGTAGCGAGCAGGTCGTGGCCCTCGCGGAAGACTGTCGCGGCGAAGGGGACGACCTCGCCGACGAAGGCTTTGCTCGGCCAACGGTGCTCAGGTTGAGCCGGGCTCAGGTGCCGAATCGGCACGCGCCCGATGCGAGGAGTGAACGGCGTTTTCTTCGACGGTGCCACCCTTCGACACTACGCCGCTCGCCTGAGTGCCGCGGTGTCCTCACAAGGGAGGACAGAATGTACCCCGGCCGGGGTACGCGAATATCCGTCAGGACCTTTGCCTCTAGTGCATGCACGCGTATCGTCATGCTCGGAAAACGAACTGCCGGAAGACCCGAATTCGGCAGCGCGTCACCAGACGAACACAGGCTGACCCGAACGGCGCTGTGAGACAGGACCGGATCGCAATCCCCCCAAGGCGATCCCGGTCCTGTTCGTCGTTAAGCGGGTTCACCACGTAGTGCTGCTCGGCTCATGAGGCGTTAGCGCTCGCGGCATCACGGCATGCCCGTCACGGCGAGAGCCGTCGGAAGACTCGCTCGCTGTTCGCGTGCCGTACTGGAACCGGTTCCTGTTTCCGCGGGGTCCTCGCCTAGAGTGAGCCTCTGGCCCAGCCGGGCCCCGCCGGTCGACGCCGGCGCGCCTACAGTGCCGAGGAGAGAACCGTGAAGGCGATTCGCCGATTCACCGTCCGCACCGTGTTGCCGCCCGAGCTCGAGGCGGTCGAAGCGCTCGCCGCGAACCTGCGGTGGTCGTGGCACGAGCCCACTCGTCAGCTGTTCGCCAGCATCGACCCCGACCTTTGGGATCAACTCGACCACGACCCTGTGGCACTGCTCGGCGCGGTCGAGCCTGGACGTCTCGACGAGCTCGCGCGCAACCGCGCTTTCGTCGACCACGCTGAAGAGCTGCGCGCGGACCTCACCGCCTATCTCGAGCAGCCTCGGTGGTACCAGGGTCTTGAGGGCGCTCCCGAGCGCATCGCCTACTTCTCTCCTGAGTTCGGCATCGCCTCGGCGATTCCGCAGTACTCGGGCGGTCTCGGCATTCTCGCCGGTGACCACCTGAAGAGCGCAAGCGACCTGGGTGTTCCGCTCATCGGCGTCGGGCTCTTCTACCGTGCGGGCTACTTCCGTCAAGCGATCGATCGTGACGGTTGGCAACGCGAGAGCTATCCGCTCATCGATCCCGACGGCCTCCCCATGACCGTGTTGCGCGAGCACGACGGCAGTGCAGTGCGCATCACTCTCGCCTTGCCTGGGGGCAACGCCTTGCACGCTCGCGTGTGGCAGATGCAGGTGGGCCGCGTACCCCTGCTACTTCTCGACACCGATATTCCCGAGAACACGGATGCCCTTCGCGGTGTCACCGACCGCCTCTACGGCGGCGGGGGAGAGCACCGCTTGCTTCAAGAACTGCTGCTCGGCATCGGAGGCGTGCGAGCGATCAAGCGATACACCGAGCTCAGCGGAACGGCCGCCCCCGAGGTCTTCCACACGAACGAGGGTCACGCCGGCTTCTTGGGTCTCGAACGCATCAGCGATCTCGTCGCCGAAGGGCTGAGCTTCGCCGACGCACTGCAGGTCGTTCGTGCCGCAACACTGTTCACCACGCACACCCCCGTGCCCGCAGGTATCGACCGCTTCGAGGTCGGCCTCGTCGAGCGCTATCTCGAGACCGACCTGCTGCCCGGCGTCTCGGCGGTCGACGTGCTCGCGCTCGGCGCCGAAGACTACGAGGGCGGCGATGCCGGCATGTTCAACATGGCTGTCATGGGGCTTCGACTCGCCCAGCGCGCCAACGGCGTATCGCAGTTGCACGGCGAGGTCTCGCGCGGCATGTTCGGCGCACTGTGGCCGGGCTTCGATGTCGCCGACGTTCCCATCACCTCGGTCACGAACGGCGTGCACGCACCGACCTGGACAGACCCCCGCATGTCAGCGCTCGCGCATGAGAAGCTCGGCACCTGGCAGACCTCGGCGTGCGACTGGCGCAGTGAGGCCGTGACCGATGCCGACTTGTGGAACGTGCGCACAGCGATGCGTGAGCAACTCGTACACGACGCTCGACGACGCATGGCAGCCGCGTGGGGGGAGGAGAACCCCGGGGTGGCGGCGCCGCCGTGGGTCGATCAGTTGCTCGACCCCGACGTGCTCACGATCGGGTTCGCTCGGCGCGTTCCGACCTACAAGCGCCTCACGCTCATGCTCAGCGACCCCGATCGGTTGCGCGCATTGCTCACCGACCCCGAGCGCCCCGTGCAACTGGTCATCGCGGGCAAGTCACACCCCGCAGACGACAGCGGCAAGGCGCTCATCCAGCAGCTCGTGCGTTTCGCCTCTGACACCGACGTGCGGCGACGCATCGTCTTTCTGCCCGACTATGACATCGGCATGGCGCGCCTGTTGTACCCGGGATGCGACATCTGGCTCAACAACCCGCTTCGACCCTTCGAAGCCTGCGGCACTTCGGGCATGAAGGCAGCCCTCAACGGCTCGCTCAATCTCTCCATTCTCGACGGATGGTGGAACGAGTACTACGACGGCGAGAACGGCTGGGCGATTCCGACGGCCGACGCAGCGGGTGATGCCGCTGAGCGTGACCAGCTCGAAGCCGAGGCGCTCTACGACCTCGTCGAGCACCAGATTGCGCCGAGGTTCTACGACCGCGACGCCGAGGGGCTGCCGCGGCGCTGGCTGCAGAGCATTCGGCACACGCTTGCGACGCTCTCGCCCGAGCTCTCGGCCGACCGCATGGTGCGCGAGTACGTCGAGCGACTGTACGTTCCCGCGGCGGAAGCGGGGCGAGCCATCGCGGCCGACGACCGTCGCCCCGCGCGTGATCTCGCCGCGTGGAAGGCGCGCGTCGCTTCCGAGTGGCCGCACGTCGCCGTGACCCATGTCGAATCGGGCGGCGTACAGAGCCCCCACGTCGGTGACGAGCTCAAGGTGCGCGCACACGTGCAGCTTGCTGGCCTCTCGCCCGACGACGTGCTCGTGGAAGTCGCGTTTGGCCGCGCGATCGACGGCGATAAACTCACCGACGTGCGCCGCCAGCCGCTGGAATTGTCGTCTCATGAGCTTGGCCAGCCAGCGGCATTCACGGGCACGGTGCCGCTGGGCCGTTCCGGATCGTTCGGGTACAACGTACGGGTCACCCCTCGGCACGCGCTCTTGAGTTCTCCCGCCGAGCTCGGACTGGTCGCCGTAGCGCAGTGATCCGCGCTCGGGTCGCGCGGCGCACGCGAGTGCTTCCCGCCGTAACCTCGAGCATCACTAGAGTGGCTCACCATGAGTGAGACCCCGCGCACTGGTTTCGATCGCGAGGTGCGAGCTATTGGCGGTCGCATCCGCCAATTGCGCAAGCGCCTCGGTCTCACCGTCGAACAACTTGCCGCTCGCGCTGGCGTGAGTGCTGGCATGATCAGTCAGCTTGAGCGCGGCATTGGAAACCCGGCGCTGGAGTCTCTTGCGCGTCTCTCGCAAGCGCTCTCCGTTCCGATCGCCAGCCTCATGCTTGCCGCTGATGAAGACGAGCGACGAGTCGTGCGCGTCGACGAGCGCAGAGTTCTCGAACCGCTTGATCCTGAGAGCGAGCAAGCGGGTCTCGTGAGGGAGCTACTCACGCCCGGGTCGATCGTTCCCTTGCAGATGATCCGCACCGTGATGCCCGCGGGCTTCACGAACGAGGCTCGGCCGTTTCGCCATCTCGGGGTCGAGTGCGTCGTCGTGCTCGAGGGCAGCCTCGACGTGCACCACGGTCGTGAGACCGTGAGGCTCGAGAAGGGTGACGCCATGACCTATCGCTGCGAGGAGGCTCACTGGTGGGCGAACCCCGGCGATGTCGAGGCCGTCGTGCTCGGCGCCGTGACGCCTCAGGCGCCCTGAGCTGCCGAGTCGAGCAGGGCTTCGAGCACCTCGAGCGGTGTGGCATCGTCGTCGGCTCGCAGATCGAGCACGCGTGCGGCGTTGTGGTCGCCCTGGAGCGGAACCACGAGGATGCTCGCGCTCTGTTGCCCGCGCCGATCTCCCCCTGCGCGCTGGCCAGCGTGCAGCGCGTCGAGCGCGCGACGCGCCATTCCCACTCCGTCGACATCGGCCGGCAGGCTCTCGGGGTCGGCGACGGCCGCCATCGAGACGAGCACTTCGGGGCCCGCGAGCAGGTTGCCGAGGGCGAGCATGCCTGCTCGGGCGATCGCTCCGCTCCACGGAGTGACATCGCTACCCGTGTGGTGCGCGACATTGCCACGGTCATCCAGAACACCCAGTTGCCGCAGTTCGGGCTGATCGTCGTGTGCGAGGGCCTCGTGTACCGCGTCGGTCACGGTCGAGCCGGCGGCGAGGAGGTCGAGCACGCCAGCTCGCAGAGCCGGATTCGTGTGTGCTTGTGAGACCACGCCGCCGATTCCCGCGCGGGCTCCTGGAACCATCGACCCGACGGCAGGCGTGCACGTGGCGCTTGCCACTGCGAGCCACCGATGGTGGTGATCGGAGAGGAGCAGGGAGTACGTCATCGGGGGCGGTGGGTCCTGTCCGGTCGGGCGGCGAGTGTTGCAGTCGTGTAAACACTCGCGGCGGGGCTAGCGCTCGGCACGAATCTACAGCACAATGATGAAATCTTCACTAAAGTGACGATATCCGTACGGACCCGCAGAGGAGAGTTCACTGATGCGTTCCACCACAGCAGCACCCCATCGTTCGAGGCTCGTGCTCGCCGCGGCCGCCGTCTCGGCGCTTGCGCTGGCCGGCTGTGCGCCGCAGGAAGGCGTCGACCTCGGCGGCGATGGAGGAGACTCCGAATTCGTCGCCGCAATCGGCGGCGAGCCCGATCAGTTCGACCCGCAATCCACCTCGTCGTACTTCTCGTTCCAGGTGCTCGAAAACGTCTACGACACCCTCGTCGAGCCCGGCGACGACCTCACGATGCAGCCCGCTCTCGCGGAGTCGTGGGAGGTCAGCGACGACCAGCTCACCTGGACCTTCACACTGCGCGACGGCGTGACGTTCCACGACGGCTCTGAGTTCACCTCGGAGGACGTGCTCTACTCGTACAACCGCATCATCGACGAAGAACTGGCGAACGCCTGGCGGTTCAGTGCGATCACGAACATGAGCGCCCCCGACGACTCGACGGTCGTCATCGAGGTCGCCGCCCCGACCCCCAATCTTCTGGCGAATCTGGGCGCATTCAAGGGCATGGCCATCGTCAACGAAGAGAACGTGACCTCGGGAGAGATTCAGACCAACCCCGTCGGCACCGGACCCTTCGTGTTCGAGTCGTACTCGGCCGGTGACTCCGTCGTGCTCAGCGCCAACCCCGACTACTGGGGAGGCGCTCCCGAGATCGACGGCGTGACCTTCCGCTTCCTCTCCGAAGGCACCACGGCCCTCACGGCCTTGCGCAACAACGAGATCCAGTGGACTGACTCCATTCCCCCCCAGAACATCGCAGAACTCGCCGACGAAGACGGCATTGAACTCGGCCAGACCGGCTCGAACGACTACTGGTACCTCGCACTCAACCAGGCAAGGGAACCCTTCGACGACGAGCGCGTGCGGCAGGCGATCGCCTACGCGATCGATCGCGACGCCATCGCTCAAGCCGCGTGGCAAGGTGCCGCGACCGTCAACCAACTCGCGATTCCGACCTCGAGCAGCTGGTACGTCGAGTACGACCGCTACTCGAACGACCCTGAGATGGCGCAGCAGCTGCTCGCCGATGCGGGCGTCGACGATCTCAGTCTCGAAATCATGGTGGCAAGCGATTACCCCGAGACCGTGACGGCCGCGCAGGTCATGGAGTCACAGCTCGCCGAAGCGGGCATCACGCTCACGATCCGCACGATCGACTTCGGCACCTGGCTCGACGACCAGAACTCGGGCAACTTCGACATGCTCATGATGGGCTGGCTCGGAAACCTCGACCCTGACGACTTCTACTACGCCCAGCACCACAGCGGTGGAGGCTTCAACGCTCAGGGCTACTCGAACGCTGACGTCGATGCCCTGCTCGACGACGCTCGGGTCGAGACCGACGAAGCGACGCGGTACGACCTCTACGCGCAGGCGGCGACGATCATCGCCGATGAGGCGAGCTACATCTACCTGTACAACCCCGATGTCGTGCAGGCCTGGTCGAGCGCTGTCGAAGGTTACGAGGTGCGCGGTGACGCTGCCATCCGCTTCCGAGATGTCACGCTGAACCAGTAACACTGCAGCGCAGACGACGATCGAGACGAAGGGCAGCAGCGGATGGTGTACGTACTCCGCCGCCTCGGCCACACGGCCGTGGTGCTGCTCGGCGTCTCGATCGTCGTCTTCGCGCTCATTCAACTGGTGCCGGGTGACCCCGTGCGCCTCGCGCTGGGCACGCGCTTCAGTCAAGAGTCGTACGACGCTCTGCGTGCGGCGTCCGGGCTCGATCAGCCCCTGCCGGTGCAGTTCTTCAGCTTCATAGGCGGGGCACTCACTGGTGACCTGGGGGTGAGTTTTCGGTCGGGTCAACCTGTGACGAGCATCCTGCTCGATCGACTGCCGGCCACGCTCTCGCTCGCGTTCGCGGGCATCGTCGTCGCCGTCATCATCGCCTTTCCCCTCGGCATTCTCGCCGCGCTCCGCAATGGCAAGCCGACCGACGCGGTCGTGCGCGTCGTCAGCCAGGCCGGTGTCTCGTTGCCCGACTTCTGGATGGCCCTGCTGCTGATACTCGGGCTTTCCGCTGGCGCGCAACTTCTGCCATCGTCTGGCTACGTTCCGATTACTGACGACCCGGTCGAGTGGGCGAGGCACGTCGCGATACCCGCGATCACGGTCGGCCTCATCGCCGGCTCGATCATGACGAGGTATGTGCGCTCGTCAGTGCTCGAGGTACTCGGAGCCGACCACGTGCGCACTGCCCGCTCGAAGGGACTTCGCGAGCGCATCGTGCTCGGTCGTCACGTCGTGCGCAACGCGCTCGTGCCCGTCATCACGGTGGGTGGAGTGCAGCTCGCGACCATGCTGGGGGGCGTGGTCGTGGTCGAGGTCGTCGTCGGATGGCCCGGGCTGGGGCGCCTGGTCTTCGATGCGGTGAATCAGCGCGACTACCCGGTGATTCAAGGGGCGGTACTGCTCATCGCGGTGATGTTCTTGCTCATCAACCTCATCGTCGACCTGCTCTACGCCCGAATCGACCCGAGAATCAGGCTGTCATGACCTCTCACGCTGCCGCGATCGTCGACGCCGCGCCGCCAGCGCCCGTATCGGGCTGGCGCCAGGTGCTCGACGCCATTGTGCGCCGACCCGTCGCGCTCGTGAGTGCTGCAGTGCTGCTCGTGGTCGTGCTCGCCGCCGTGGCTGGGCCGCTCATCGCGCCGTACCCCGCAAACGCGGTCGACCTGAGTCGTGCGCTGCAACCGCCGAGCGGGGCGCACTGGTTCGGCACCGACGAACTCGGTCGCGACGTCTTGAGTCGGGTCGTGCTTGCTGCCCGGGTCTCGATGCTCGTGAGCGTCGTCTCGGTGACGATCGCCTTTGTCGTCGGCGTCACCCTCGGGCTCGTCGCCGGATACGCGGGCGGCTGGGCCGACACCCTCGCCATGCGCGCTGTTGACGTCATGTTCGCCTTCCCCGTGCTGCTGCTCGCGCTCTCGATCGTCGCGATTCTCGGGCCGGGGCTCACCACAGCGATGATCGCCATCGGTGTCGTCTACACGCCGATCTTCGCCAGGGTCGCTCGGGCCTCGACCCTCTCGGTGCGCGAAGAGTCGTATGTTCGCGCGGCGCGCGGCATGGGTGCTCGGCCGCTCGGCATCATCGCGCGCCACGTGTTGCCCAACGTCGCGGCCCCGCTCATCGTGCAGACCTCGCTCTCGCTCGCCTTCGCGATTCTCTCGGAAGCCGCTCTGTCGTTCTTGGGCCTCGGAGTACAGCCGCCTGAGCCCTCGTGGGGCCGCATGCTGTTCGACGCGAGGGGTTACCTCGACCAGGCATGGTGGATGGCCGTCTTCCCCGGCCTCGCGGTCTTCGTCACCGTGCTCGCGTTCAACCTCATCGGCGACACCTTGCGCGATGTGCTCGACCCCTCGGGCAGGGAGGCCAGGCGATGACCGGCGTTTTCGGCGTGGAAGGCCTCGGCGTGCGCATCGGAGAGGCTCGCATTCTCGACGACGTCACCTGGTCGGTCGATCGCGGCGAGACTCTCGGAATCGTCGGAGAGTCAGGTTCGGGCAAGTCGATGAGCGTGCTCGCGGCGACGGGGCTGCTGCCTGCCGCTCGCGGCCTGCGGCTCGAGGGTCGATCGTGGCTCGGCGGCGATGCGCCGGTCGACAACCTGCTCGCCCTCGACGCCGAGCGGTTGCGCCGGCTGCGTGGGCCACGTATCGGGTTTGTCTTTCAAGACCCCGCGACCTCGCTCAACCCGCTGCTCAGCGTGGAACGCCAGCTCACCGAAGGCCTCGAAGAGCACCGAGGAATGACGCGACGCGACGCGGCGCGACGCGCGATCGAGCTGCTCGAGCTTGTCGGCATTCCCGACCCCGAGCGGCGACTGCAGTCGTACCCGCACCAACTCTCGGGCGGTATGCGCCAAAGGGTCATGATCGCGATCGCGCTCTCGTGCGACCCCGAAGTGCTCGTGGCCGACGAGCCGACGACAGCGCTCGACGTCACCATTCAGGCGCAGATACTCGACGTCGTCGCAGAACTTCAGCACCGACTCGGAACCGCGGTGGTCTGGATCAGCCATGATCTCGGGGTGGTGGGCGGCATCGCCGACCGCATCGCGGTGCTCTACGGCGGTCAAGTCGTCGAAACGGGTGACGTGCGCGATATCTTCGCGGGTCATCGACACCCCTACACGGCCGGTCTGCTCGCGTCGCGCCCCAAGCTCGGACACCGCACCGACGACCTCGCGATGATTCCCGGTTCACCGCCAGACCCTCGGCACCTTCCGAGCGGCTGTGTGTTCTACGACCGCTGTACGGTGCGAGCTGACGAGCGCTGCGCGAGCGAGCGGCCGCCGCTCGCCCAACCGAGTGGTGCGGCAGCCGGCCATCTCGTGCGCTCGTTCTGTGCCGAGCATCCAGCGTCAACGTCGGCGGGAGCATCCTCATGACGGCGCCCTTGCTCGAGGTGCGTGACCTCGAGGTGGTGTTCCGGGTACCGGGGGAGTCGGCGACGCTGCGCCGGCCCATCCCGAAGCCGCTCGAGGTTCGAGCGGTCGCTGGCGTGAGCCTGCAGCTAGAGCGGGGGCAGACGCTCGGCCTCGTGGGCGAGTCTGGTTCGGGCAAGTCGACGATCGCCCAGGCGATCATGCGCCTCGTCGATATCGAGAGCGGCAGCATCCACCTCGATGGCATCGACCTCACCGCAGCTCGCGGTGCATCACTGCGCGAGCTGCGTCGGCGCATCGCCATGGTGCACCAAGACCCCTTCGCGTCGCTCAACCCGCGGCGAACGATCGCCGAGAGCATTCGCGAACCCATGGAGGTGCACGGGCTCCGTCGCGGGAGCCGTCGCGAGAGGGTGCTCGAACTCTTGGAGATGGTGGGGCTCGACGCGCGATTCGCCGACCGCTATCCACGACAACTTTCGGGCGGTCAGCGCCAGCGGGTGTGCATAGCGCGAGCCCTCGCGAGTGACCCCGAGATCGTCATCCTCGACGAAGCGACAGCCTCACTCGATGTCTCGGTGCAGGCTCAAATACTCAATCTGCTGCAGAGGCTGCAGCGCGAGCACGGACTCGCCTACCTGTTCATCGCCCACGATCTCGCGGTGGTCGAGCACATGAGCGACCGGGTCATGGTGCTCTACCTCGGCCGAGCCATGGAGGTCGCCGATCGTGACGCGCTCTTCGTCGAGGCTGCGGCAGAGCACTCGACTGATGTAGCGCTCGCCCCCGGGGCCGCGCACCCCTACACGGCGGCGTTGCTGTCGGCCATTCCGCCGAGCGATCCCCTCGCCACAGACTCCCGACAGCGCATGGTGCTGAGCGGCGATGTTCCTTCGCCACTCTCACCGCCGAGCGGCTGCGTCTTCCGCACGAGGTGCCCGATCGCCATCGAGGCGTGCGCCGAGACCGTGCCACCGCCCGTAACCGTCGCCCCCGGACACGAGTCGTGGTGCATCCGCGTCGACGAGGCTCGGCGGCTCTGACGAATCGTGCGCGTCGGAGCGCGGTGTGTGCGCACCGCGCCAGCACACCGTGTGAGCACCGTGTGAGCACACCGTGTGAGCGCCGTGTGAGCACACCGTGTCTGCTCCGGCTCAGCGCGCGATGTCGGCGAGGGTTCCGCTCGTGACGCGCAGCAGGTCGGCGGGAGCGAGTTCGATGTCGAAGCCGCGGCGTCCGCCCGAGACGAAGATCGTCGGCCATAGCTCGGCAGTCTCATCAAGAACGGTCGGCAGGGCGGTCTTCTGCCCGATCGGCGAGATGCCGCCCACGACGTAGCCGGTCTTGCGCTCGGCGAGCGCAGCATCCGCCATGGCCGCGCGCTTTCCGCCCACTGCAGCGGCGAGCGCTTTGAGGTCGAGCTTGCCGGTGACCGGCACAATGCCGACCACGAGTCGACCGTCGACATCGGCGAGCAGAGTTTTGAAGACGCGGTCCGGGTCGAGGTTGAGCGCGGCCGCGGCTTCGAGCCCGTAGTTGGTGGTCGCGGGGTCGTGGTCATAGATGTGGGCCGTGAAGGGGATGCCCTGCGTCGAGAGCATGACCGTGGCAGGGGTGCCAGGGCCCGCGCCGTTCTGTTTCGCCATCCGGTGCTGCCTGACGCCTCTAGCCGTGCGCCCGGAACAGCAGCATCGACGTCGCGCCGACGTGCAGCCTTTCGCCCGAGGCGTGCTCGGGCTCGGCGGCGGAGATGTCGTCGTGCGAGCTATCCCACAGCAGGGTGTAGCCGCTGACCCCCTCGTGAGCGGGCAGAGTGACGACAGCTTCTTCTTCGAGACCGTGCACGATGAGCAAGATGCGGTTGAAGTCTTCGAACTCGGGGGTCGAGGCGGCGAGGTATTGCAGGGTGCGCTCAGCGGGCGAGTCCCAATCTTCCATCGTCATCGCGAGACCGTCTTTGTTGTACCAGTCCATCTGGGTTGCGCTCGCGATGGTTTCTCCCCAGCGCCCATAGCGTGAGGGCCGCAGAGCGGGGTTCTCGCGACGCAGTTGCAGTAGTCGTCGCACTACCCGATGCAGGTCTTCTTGCCAGCCCTCGTGGTGCCAGTCGAGCCAGGTCAGCTCGCTGTCGTGGCAGTAGGCGTTGTTGTTGCCGCGCTGGCTGCGGCCGAGCTCGTCGCCAGCCGTGATCATGGGCATGCCAGCACTGAGCAACAGTGTGCCCATGAGGTTGCGCATGGCTTTGCGGCGCGCGGTCGTGATGCCGGGGTCGTCGGTGAGCCCTTCGACGCCGTGGTTGTACGAGCGATTGTTGTCGGTGCCGTCGCGATTGTCTTCGCCGTTGCCGATGTTGTGCTTCTCGTCGTACGACACGAGGTCGGCCATCGTGAAGCCGTCGTGTGCGGTGATGAAGTTGACGCTCGCGAGCGGGCCGCGCTCTTCGGCGAAGACGTGCGCGCTGCCGGTGATGCGCCTCGCGAGTGATCCGATGCCTTCACTGGCAGTGCCGTGCTCTCGCGCCGCGCGAATGTCGGAAAGCCAGAAGTTGCGCGCTCGATCGCGGTAGCCGTCATTCCACTCGTGGTACCCGGCAGGAAACTGCCCTACCTGCCACCCTCCCGTGCCGACATCCCACGGTTCCGCGATCATCGTCACGTCGTGCAGGTCAGGATCGGTGAGAATCGCCGCGAGCAGTGGATGCTCGGTGTCGAACACGGCGTTCTCGTCGCGGCCGAGCGTGGCCATGAGATCGAACCGGAAGCCATCGACCTGCACCTCGTTCGCCCAGTAGCGCAGCGAGTCGAGCACGAGTTGCTGCACGACCGGCTGCGAGAAGTCGAGCGAGTTGCCGCAGCCCGTGGTGTCGAGATAGTCGCCGTTCGGCAAATGCCGGTAGTAGGTCGCGTCGTCGAGACCGCGGAAGCTGCTCGTCGGACCTTCGCGACCTTCCTCGGCCGTGTGGTTGTACACGACGTCGAGAACAACTTCGAGCCCGGCCTCATGCAGCAGTTTGACCATGCCTTTGAACTCGCGCAGCACTGCGCCCGTGCCGCCGAACTGCGCGTGTTTGGTGGCGTACGCCGCATGCGGAGTGAAGAAGTTGAGGGTGTTGTAGCCCCAATAGTTGACGAGCCCTTGCGTGAGCAGTCGTTGCTCGCTCACGAACTGGTGCACCGGCAGTAGTTCGATCGTGGTCACGCCCAGGTCGCGCAAATAGCCGATCGTCGCCGGGTGGGCGAGCCCGGCGTAGGTGCCGCGCAGCTCTTCCGGCAATTCGGGCGCGAGCTTCGTGAGTCCCTTCACGTGTGCTTCGTAGAGCACCTTGTGGTCGCGTGCGATGCGCGGCTTCTCGACACCGCCCCAGTCGAACGACTCGTCTTGCACGTACCCCCGCCACTCGCCGTTGGGCGTGCGCGCGAGGCCGCGGGCGTAGGGGTCAAGCAGCAGCACCTCAGGGTCGAAAGCGTGGTGCGGGCCCGAAGGGCCTTCGGCACGCAGCGCGTAGCGGGCACCGGGCACGAGAGCACGTGATGTGCCGTGCCAGGCGCCGTGAGCATCCCGTTGCAGCGGCAGGCGCTCGACCACCCAGTCGGGGTCGGCCGCGTCGAAAACCTGCAGTTCGATCGCCGTCGCGTGGGCGCTGAAGACGCGCAGCTCGCCACCATCGGCGAGGTGGCGAACGCCCCAGCGGGTGGGCTGTGCGGCGGTCGGCTCGGGCTCCCGATGCTGCGTGGGTACGGGTCGAGTCATGCGTCTTAGGCTAGGCGCACGTCGGTGTCGTTCGCGTCACAGGCGTGTTTCGACCGTGAGGCGCAACCGAGAGGCAGAGAGGAGCCACAGTGATCTACCTTGACCACGCTGCTGGTGCTCCGCTCGAGCCGGTAGCGCGCGAGGCGTGGCTCGCGGCGCACGAGTCGGTGGGCAACCCTTCGTCGATTCACGGGGCGGGGCAGCAGGCGCGCGCCGTGCTCGACGACGCTCGCGCTCGCATCGCTGCGGCCTTCGGCGTCGACAGCATCGAGGTGACGCTCACGGGCGGCGGTACCGAGGCGGTCAACCTCGCCATCAAAGGGATGCTCTGGCACCGCCGCGCGACCGACCCGGCTCGGCGGCGCATCGTCGTGCCCCGCGCTGAGCATCACGCGACCCTCGATACGGTGCACTGGCTCGCCGACCACGAGAACGCCGAGATCTCGTGGGTCGACGTCGACGAGATCGGTCGCCTTCGCCTCGACGGTCGTGGCGGTCTGCGCGAGGCGCTCGGCGACGGCCACGATGTCGCGCTGGTGTCGATGCTCGCCGCCAACAACGAAGTCGGCACGCTGCAGCCAGTCGCTGACGTGGCGGCGCTCGCCGCGGCAGTGGGTGTGCCCGTGCATGTCGACGCGATCGCAGCTTTCGGCCACGTGCCGCTCAGTGCCTGGGCTGGCGCGTCCACACTGCCTGACGGCATTGCCGCGGTGTCGATCTCGGCCCACAAGATCGGTGGACCGGTGGGGGTCGGAGCGCTCGTATTGCGGCGCGGCTTCGATGCGGTTCCGCTCGTGCACGGCGGCACCCAGCAACGTGCGCGCTCGGGAACGATGGATGTCGCGGGGGCTGCGGCCTTCGCCGCGGCGGTCGAGCTTGCCGATCAGCGGCTCAGAGACCCCGATGTCGTGGCGGCACAACACGCTCTGCGCGATCGGCTCGCGGCGGGCATCCGGCAGAGGGTGCCGCAGGCGGTGCTGCGCGGAGCCGCGGGGCAACGGTGGATGATCGCCCCCTCGCCTGGGCACGCCGAGCAGCGGTCGGCGCTCGATGCGATGGCGCTGCCCGGCACAGTGCACCTCACGGTGCCGGGTGCCGAAGGTGACTCGCTACTCTTGCTGCTCGACCACGCGGGTTTCGCTGTGTCGACCGGTTCGGCGTGCCAGGCCGGGGTTCCCGAGCCGAGCCACGTGCTGCTCGCCATGGGGATGAGCGACGAGGAGGCGCGCGGAGCGTTGCGCATCAGCCTCGGCGCGTCGACCACGATCGACGAGGTGGATGCTCTGCTCGCCGTACTGCCCGACGCGGTTGAGCGTGCCCAAAGCGCGGGGCTCTCTGCCCGCGCGCCGCGCCTAGGTCGCTGAGGTTCGCCGCGGGTTCGGCTCTCAGCGCGAGCCCGCGTACGCTGGGAGCATGCGAGTTCTGGCAGCGATGAGCGGCGGCGTCGACAGCGCCGTTGCTGCTGCGCGCGCGGTCGACGCCGGGCACGAAGTGGTCGGAGTACACCTCGCCCTCAGTCGCATGCCCGGCACCTTGCGCACCGGAAGCCGCGGGTGTTGCACGATCGAAGACAGCCTCGACGCTCGCCGCGCTGCCTCGATGCTCGGCATTCCGTTCTACGTCTGGGACTTCAGCGAACGGTTCAAGGCTGATGTCGTCGACGACTTCATCACCGAGTACGCCGCCGGCCGCACACCCAACCCCTGCATGCGCTGCAACGAGCGCATCAAGTTCGCCGCCGTGCTCGAGAAGGCGCTCGCACTCGGCTTCGACGCTGTCGCCACCGGCCACTACGCCCACATCGTCGAAGGCGCGCGGGGCCGTGAGCTGCATCGCGCGAGTGATGAGGCGAAAGACCAGTCCTACGTGCTCGGCGTGCTCACCGCGGAGCAGCTCGCCCACGCGATGTTTCCGCTCGGCACGACGCCGTCGAAGGCTGTCGTGCGTGCCGAGGCTGCCGAGCGCGGCCTCACGGTCGCGCAGAAGCCTGATAGTCACGACATCTGCTTCATCCCCGATGGCGACACGCGCGGATGGCTTTCTGAGCGCATCGCGCCCACACCGGGCGCGATCGTCGACCGCGAGGGCGCCGTCGTCGGGCAGCACGAGGGCTCAGAGTCGTACACGGTAGGGCAGCGGCGGGGGCTCGGTCTGAGCATCCCGGCCCCTGACGGTCGTGCGCGCTTCGTGCTCGAAGTGCGCACTCGCAGCAACGAGGTCGTCGTCGGCCCCAAAGAGGCGCTCGCCGTGAGCGAGCTCGCCGGCTCTCGGTTCACGTGGGCGGGCGCCGACCCGGTGGCGAGCGAACTCGCCGACGCGGGAGCAGACGGCGAGATGTCGTGGTTCGACTGCCAGGTGCAGGTGCGTGCACACGCTGACCCGGTGGATGCTCGTGCCCGCGTCGCGCATGGCGACGAGTCGCAGCTGGAACTCGTCATCGAGCCTCTCGAACCACTGCTCGGGGTCGCGCCAGGGCAGACGGCCGTCGTCTATGCCGGCACGCGAGTTCTCGGTCAGTGCACCATCGACCGCACACGTAGTGCGGTGCCCGTTTCCGCCTGAACCACGTGCCGCTCGCGCTACAGACTCGCAGGTGGAGCGTCGGGGTAGCTCTCTAGACTGTGCGCGTGAGCGCGCAGCAGCCTGAAGCCGAGACCCCCGTCGAGCAGCTGAGCCGAGACGAGGCGCGCTCCGAAGTCGAGACGCTCACGAGCCGCATTCTCGAGTTGCGCGATGCGTACTATTCGCGCGACACCGTGCTCGACGACGACGCCACCTACGATGCGCTCGTTCGCCGACTCGAGCTCATCGAGCACGAGTTTCCTGAACTGCAGAGTCAAGACTCACCGACGTTGACGGTCGGCGGCCGCGCTGATTCGACGCTGTTCGCTCCCGTCACTCACGCCGAACGCATGCTCAGCCTCGACAACGTCTTCAGTGTCGACGAGTTCACCGAGTGGGCCGCAAAGGTCGAGCGAGACGCGGGCCGCACAGTGCACTGGTTGTGCGAGCTCAAGATCGACGGTCTCGCTCTCAACCTGCGCTACGAACGCGGGCGGCTCGTGAGCGCGGCCACGCGCGGCGACGGGGTCGTGGGCGAAGACGTGACCGAGAACGCACTGCGTGTGTCGGGCATCCCGACCAGGCTCAAGGGCGCCGCAGACGAGGTGCCCGAACTGGTCGAGGTGCGCGGTGAGGTCTTCATTCCCAAGGCGGCGTTTGACGAGCTCAACGTGCTGCAGCGTGAGGCGGGTGAACGCGAGTTCGCGAACCCGCGCAACGCAGCAAGTGGCAGCTTGCGCCAGAAGGCTGACGGCAAGACTGCCGCACAACGTGAACGTATGGATGCTCGGCTCAGCCGCTTGCGCATGCTCGTGCACGGCATCGGTGCGTGGGGCAACCCGCCCGTAGCCGCGCAAAGCGAGGTCTACGAGCTGCTGCGGTCGTGGGGGCTGCCGACCAGTGAGCACTACCGGGTGTACGACTCCGCGGCAGCGGCTGCGGAGTTCATCGCCTACCACGGTGAGCATCGGCACGACGTCGAACACGAGATCGACGGAGTCGTCGTCAAGGTCGACGAGCTCGCGCTACACGACGAACTCGGGGCGACGAGTCGAGCACCGCGCTGGGCGATCGCCTACAAGTACCCGCCGGAGCAAGTGAACACGACACTGCTCGACATTGTCGTGAGTGTCGGTCGCACCGGGCGAGCAACTCCCTTCGCGGTGATGGAGAAAGTGCGCGTCGCGGGTAGCGAAGTGCGGCAGGCGACGCTGCACAACCAAGACGTCGTCAAGGCCAAGGGTGTGCTCATCGGCGACACCGTCGTGCTGCGCAAGGCAGGCGACGTGATTCCCGAAGTGCTCGGACCGGTCGTCGAGTTGCGCGACGGCACCGAGCGGGAGTTCGTCATGCCGCGCGACTGCCCCGAGTGCGGCACCGAGCTGCGCCCGGCGAAAGAAGGCGATGTCGACTTGCGTTGCCCTAATGCGCGCAGCTGCCCCGCCCAAGTGCGGGGTCGCGTCGAGCACATCGGCAGTCGCGGCGCACTCGACATCGAAGGTCTCGGAGAGATCGGTGCGGCGGCGCTCACTCAGCCGCTTGTACCCGAGGTGCCTCCCCTTGTCACCGAGGCAGGTCTGTTCTCGCTCACGGTCGACGACTTGCTGCCGATCGAAGTCATCGTGCGCGACGCTGAGACGGGGCTGCCGAAGCTCGACGACGACGGCGAAGCGAAGACCCGCACTCCCTTTCGGCGGGTCGAGCAGCGGTATCCGGCCGAAGCGGAGGGGCTCGACGCCGCCGAATTGCGCGCGCGGGGCATCCGCAAGCAGCCCGTCATTGTGCCGAGCGCTCTCGCGCTACAACTACTCGACGAGCTCGAAAAGGCGAAGACCAAGCCGCTGTGGCGCTTGCTCGTCGCGCTCAACATTCGCCACGTCGGGCCGGTCGCCGCTCGAGCCCTCGCAGACTGGTTCGGTTCGCTCGACGCCATTCGAGCAGCCAGTCTCGACGAGCTCGCCGCAGTCGACGGGGTCGGCACGATCATCGCCGAAGCAGTGCACGAGTGGTTCGCCGTCGACTGGCATGTCGACATCGTCGACCGCTGGGCTGCGGCCGGAGTGCAGTGGTCGACACCGGGCCACGCCGGGCCGGGTGCGGCAGCGGCTGCCGGGGGAGTGCTTGCCGGGCTCACAGTCGTGGCGACGGGATCACTCGAAGGTTTCACCCGTGAAGGGGCCCAAGAGGCGATCATCGCGGCGGGGGGCAAGGCGGCATCGAGTGTCTCCAAGAAGACCGATTTCGTGGCGGCGGGGCCGGGCGCAGGGTCAAAACTGCAGAAAGCGGAAGAGCTCGGAGTGCGCATCATCGACGCCGCACAGTTCGCCGTGCTCGTCACCGAAGGGCCGGCTGCGCTACCTGACATCAACGAAAGTTCGTAGGTCGCTGCGGCGCAGCTGAGAGTAGGGTGAACTCACGCTGTTCGTGGCTGGTCGATGTTTCGGCGATATGTCGACAAAGTGAAAGCCAGGAAGAACTTTCGGTTTACCCCCCAATGGGGGGCGAGAATCGCATAGCATAGAGCATCGCTTGCGGGCCCGACTCGGGGAAGCCCGGACCGTTCGCGAATAAAGGGGATGCTCGACTTGCTGCTCGACGCGACGGCAGTAATTCTTGCCTCGCTTACCATTGCCACGGTGGCGGGGCCCTCTGTGGCGCCCGGAGGGCGCGACGGAGACCTTGCGTCGACGAGCATCATCATGAGCACTGACGCGCCGGCTGCGGTCGACGCGACGCTCGAGCGCAGCATCCCGACCACGATCCTCCCCACTCCCGCAGAGGTGCGGGACATCGACCTGCCCACCAGCACTCGGCAGTCCGCCATCACGAACGCTCCGGCCACCCCCCTGTCGGTTCGAAGCCTCGCGAACCTTTCTGGCGCCACTCTGCTGAACGCTCTCACCGCGATGCCCCCCACCGCGGTGACCGATTATGTGTCGGCGCACCCCCAGCGCGTACACGAACTGCTCGAGGCTCCCCCGGCCGCGATGCAGGTGAGCGGCTGGTGGGCAGGTCTCGATGACACCGCACGTCGAGCGATCAGCGCGGCCGCGCCCGAGCTCGTCGGCAACCTCGACGGCGTTCCCTACTCGGTGCGCAACGCTGTCAATCGCGAACTCCTGCGCGACACGATTCGTGAACTCGAGTTGCACGGCCTCGAGGCAGGACGTTCGGTGGCCGCGCAGAACCAGCAGCGCCTGCAGATGCTCTACGCGATTGCTGACGCGCTCGGTCCGGCTACGGCGAACCCGCCTCGTACCTTGCTCAATCTCGACACGCACGATGAAGGCAAAGTTGCCATCGTTCTGGGCGACCTCGACTCGGCCGACTACGTGAGCTACCTGATTCCGGGCATGTTTATCACCGTTGCCGGCAACGTCGTCGAGTGGACCGACACCGCTGCCCGGCTCTACGACGAACAACTGTCGTGGCTGTCGCTGCTCGCCGAAGCGGGAGTGTCTGCCGAGACGGAGACGGTCGCGACGGTCGCCTGGATCGGCTACCAGACGCCCCACTTGCTCAATGTGGGCAGTCTTGACCTCGCCTACGAGGGCCGTGATGCGATCGCTGCGACCATCGACGGTCTGCAGACGGTGCGCGGTGCCGATCAGCCCCACATCTCACTGCTCGCGCACTCGTATGGTTCGACGGCGGCGATGCTCGCGCTCGAACAGACGACCACCGTCGATGCGTTCGCGATGATCGGGTCACCCGGTGCGCCTGCGGCGAGTGTCACCGAACTCAACGTTCGCGGTGACGTCTTCGTCGGTGAGGCCGTGTGGGATCCGATTCCGAACAGCGCGTTCTTCGGTTCAGACCCTGGCGAGTCGACGTTTGGTGCTCGCGTCATGAGCGTCGCTGGCTCGGTCGATGTCATCACCAATAAAGTGCTCGCGAGTTCGAGCGGTCACAACGAGTACTTCAGCCCCGGCACCGAGTCGATGCGCAACCTCGCTCTCATCGGCATCGACAAGGGAGAGCTCGTCACTGACGGTTCGCAGCTCGACGAGGGGCGCACGCTCGCCCTCGTGCTCTGAGCAGCGGCATCAGGTTGCGCACCTGGGGTACGCGCCCCGAGGTTCGCCACACACCCCTGACGGATGCGCGGGGTAGCCTGAGCGCCATGCAACGCCGCATCGCGTCACCGTCACGCTCCCGGGCTGGGCGGTGGGGGAGTGCTGTAGTCGCGGCCTCGCTCTTGCTCGCGCTCAGTGGCTGCGTCGTGCAGCCGGTCTCGTCGGTCACCGACGAGCAGGCCCACCAGCGTTTTCTGACTCTGCTCGACGATACTCAAGACCTCATCGGCGGCCAGTGGGAGGTCAGGGACGACCCGACGCCGCGCGAGTGCGTGATTCCGTTGTGGGTGCCCGGAACTCGAATGCCCGCTTTGCGGGTGGGCGAAGCGCCGAGCTCGGCGACTGCGGCTGCCGAGCGTGTCGCGGAGGAGTGGGAAGCGTTGGGCATCCAGGTGACGCGTAGCGATGTGGGTGATGTGCTGGAGGTCAAGGGCGAGACAGGCGATCACGAACTGCTGGTGCTGCGGTTGAGCGACAGCGCGAGCACGCTGCTCGGCGAGAGCGAGTGCCGCCCGGCCTAGACTTGGGGGGTCCCCCCGCTGTCGGTCTTCTTGGGAGCCCCATGTCTGAAATCACGCCCGAGCGTGTGCAGCATCTCGCGATGCTCGCGCGCATTGCTCTGACCGACGACGAGGTGCAGCGTCTGACCGGTGAGCTGGGTGCGATCGTCGATGCGGTCGCGACCGTGCAGCAAGTGGCGACGCCTGACGTGCCGGCGACGAGCCACCCGATTCCGCTGACCGGCGGCATGCGGCCCGATGTCCCGGGGCAGCCGCTGACAACTGAGCAGGCTCTTGCGGGTGCGCCTGATCACGACGGCAGCCGCTTCCGCGTCACGGCGATTCTGGGGGAGGAGCAGTGAGCGCCGACCTCGTTCGCCTGTCTGCCGCCGAGCTGTCAACGAAACTTGCCGCCGGCGAGGTGTCGAGCGTCGAGGTGACGCAAGCGCACCTCGACCGAATCGCCGCCGTCGATGGCGACGTGCACGCGTTCTTGCACGTCTCGCAGGATGCCCTTGCCACCGCCGCGCAGGTCGACGCCGACCGTGCCGCGGGTGCTGAGCTCGGCGAACTGGCCGGTGTGCCGATCGCCATCAAAGACGTGCTGTGCACGCTCGACATGCCGTCGACGTCGGGTTCGCGCATCCTCGAAGGTTGGGTGCCGCCCTACGACGCGACGGTCGTTGCCCGGTTGCGTGCTGCGCGACTCATTCCGCTCGGCAAGACCAACATGGACGAGTTCGCCATGGGCAGCTCGACCGAGCACTCGGCCTACGGCCCCACGCGCAACCCCTGGGATCTCTCGCGCATCCCCGGCGGTTCCGGTGGCGGTTCGGCAGCCGCCGTTGCGGCGTTTGAGGCTCCGATCGCCCTCGGTAGTGACACGGGCGGCAGTATTCGCCAGCCCGCGGCCGTGACCGGTTCGGTGGGTGTCAAGCCAACCTACGGTGGCGTGAGCCGCTACGGCGCGATCGCGCTCGCGTCGTCGCTCGACCAGGTGGGTCCGGTGTCGCGCACGGTGCTGGATGCTGCGCTCGTACACGACGTGATCGGTGGGCATGATCCGCGCGATGCGACGAGCATTCCCGAGTCGTGGGCGTCGATGGCTGAAGCTGCACGGCGTGGTGCGTCGGGTGACTCTCTCAAAGGCCTGCGTGTCGGTGTGGTGACGCAGCTGCGGGGTGATGGCGGCGGTTTCCAGGCGGGTGTCTCGCAGCGCTTCCAGGAAACCCTCGACCTGCTCGCGGGTGCCGGTGCCGACATCGTCGAGGTGAGTGCGCCGAACTTCGAGTACGCCGTTGCGGCCTACTACCTGATTCTGCCGGCGGAGGCATCGAGTAACCTCGCCAAGTTTGACTCGGTGCGCTTCGGCCTGCGGGTCGATGTGGCCGGGGGCACGGTCGAAGACGTCATGGCGGCAACGCGTGAGGCGGGCTTCGGTGACGAGGTCAAGCGTCGCGTGATTCTCGGCACCTACGCGCTGTCGGCGGGCTACTACGACGCCTACTACGGCAGTGCGCAGAAGGTGCGCACGCTCATCCAGCGCGATTTCGACTCGTGCTTTGCGCAGGCTGACATTCTCGTGTCGCCTTCGGCGCCGACGACGGCGTTCAAGCTCGGCGAGAAGCTCGATGATCCGCTCGCGATGTACCTCAACGACGTCACGACGATTCCGGCGAACCTCGCGGGTGTGCCCGGTATGGGTCTGCCGATGGGTCTCGCGCCCGAAGACGGTCTGCCGGTGGGCTTGCAGCTCATGGCGCCGGCGCGTGGCGATGCCCAGCTCTACGAGGTGGGTGCAGCGATCGAGGCACTGCTGCAGGATGCTCAGGGCGGGCCGGTCTGGGCGCAGGCTCCAGCGCTCGCAACGACGGGAGGGATGCTCTGATGGCGCGCGCAGAACTCATGGACTTCGACAAGGCACTCGAACTCTTCGAGCCGGTGCTCGGCTTCGAGGTGCACGTCGAGCTCAGCACGAAGACGAAGATGTTCAGCGACGCCCCGAACCCGGCGCTCGCCGAGAACGAGGTCACCGAGCCCAACACGGCCATCACGCCCGTGTGCCTCGGTCTGCCGGGTAGCCTGCCGGTCGTCAACGAGCAGGCCGTGCGTTTCGCGATTTCGCTCGGTCTGGCTCTCGGCTGCGAGATCGCGCCGAGTAGCACGTTCAGCCGCAAGAACTACTTCTACCCCGACCTCGCGAAGAACTACCAGATCAGCCAGTACGACGAGCCGATCGCGTTCGAGGGCAGCCTCGAGGTCGAGCTTGAGGACGGCACGCTCGTGCAGGTTCCGATCGAGCGCGCCCACATGGAAGAGGATGCCGGCAAGCTCACGCACGTCGGCGGCTCGACGGGCCGCATCCAGGGCGCTGAGTACTCACTCGTCGACTACAACCGCGCCGGGGTTCCGCTCGTCGAGATCGTGACGAAGCCGATCTTCGGCGCCGAGCACCGCGCGCCCGAGCTCGCCAAGGCCTACGTGTCGACTATTCGCGACATCGTGCGCGCCCTCGGCATCAGCGAGGCCCGCATGGAGCGCGGCAACCTGCGCTGCGACGCCAACGTCTCGCTGCGCCCGCGGGGCCAGGAGAAGCTGGGCACCCGCACCGAGACGAAGAACGTCAACTCG
>Ga0075012_10000565_pt1 | contig 38971 bp, 34 predicted proteins | sample All_14_2_FD_71474 | JGI IMG/M metagenome (GOLD analysis project Ga0075012, IMG submission 71474) | Freshwater microbial communities in response to fracking from Pennsylvania, USA - Allegheny Zone_MetaG_DW_15 | ecosystem: Environmental > Aquatic > Deep subsurface > Groundwater > Drilled...
GGCATTGCCAGGTCCGGACCAAAAGGCGGTAGGCTCAAGAAAGCCGCGCAGCTGTGAGACAGAAGGCAATCTGTATCTGATCGAATGCTGGAAGCAGGACCGGCGAAAAGGGGAGCGCGGGCATGAGTAAGCGCAGCAGCTCCAATAATCCCTTCACGACAGAAGGAAAATGATGATGTTCCACGGACATTGCCCCGTTTGTCATCACCACAGCCTCGGTCTTACTTATCCGACGCCGCCGGACTGGCTATCCGCCGATGAGATGGAAGGCTGGAAGGCTGACCCGAAGCACCAGCAGCCCATAGCGGTCGAATGCGGCCACTGCGGATGGAGGGACGACCAATGACCGGAGCCCGCCGGTTCCTTACGACAGAAGGAAAACAGCCATGACCATCACCCTTTCAGAGGCCGAACAAACCCGCCTCATGCGCAAGACCTTCCACGCCGGTCTGATCGCCGAATGCAAGCTATTGCTTTCCAGTTTGTATGGTGCCGCAAAATTTCCTGAATACCCTCATGGGAATCAAGCGGCTATCCAGGAACACGTCCGTGACGCGGCCGCCCTGCTGGTGATCGTCCGCCAATCAGGGCTGATACATCCGAAACACCCATTGTGGAAACCTCGGGAATGGCTGCACAGCGTCCGCGATAACGATTGAGACCCTATGGACCCCACTCGCCGCGAGTATGAGAGCCAGGCCGCCGAGTTGATCGAAAGGCAACTTCAGGAAATGGAGGGTTGAGCCATGTCCGAGGAGATCCTCCCCATCGTCGAAGCTCTGGATAGGCTTGCAGGTCGAGGCGCAGGATATCCGGCCGAAGTTGCAAGGCGGGTGCAGGTTGCCGTCGCTCCCACGCCTCTTGCCTGCACATCACGCCTGACTCGGCTTGGCTGTGCAGGATCAAGCTCAAAGCGAGGCTACTTTTCGACAGCGGACGTCCGGTTCCGGTGAAACAAGCCTATTGGACAATATGGCGCAATTCAATCCATAAATGCGCCAATGTGTCGTATCTCGCAACGCAATTTCGTATGGCCGCCGGCTGCTGCCCGCCTCCGCATTGTGCGGAATCGGGCGGCCTATCCCGATGAAGCGGGCGGCATGCCGAGCCCTTTTCTTCCCTTTGCGTTCGCCAGCAGGATCGTGTGGCCAGACAGCCAGACTTCTTGCAAGAGACCCCGCAGCGGATGCTGCGACAGCGCTCCGCGAAACTCGCTATATCCGCTGGTCGTGCCGGGATCGGCGTGGAGCAGAATTTGCTGGCGATCGCCAGATGGATATCCTGGGTCGCCGTTGTCGAATCATTCCGAAACTGGTGTATATCCTTTTCTCTGAAACTTCAGGGTTCAGGAAAGGAATTGTGCATGGATAACAACAGCGCGGGTGAAACCCGCGCCCGGCTGGTGCGGGCGTTGCACAACTGGGCTCACGAAGTCGGCCGCCTGGTGCAGGTCGTGGAGGAGCTCGAGCGGCAGTCGCGAGACGCCTTGGTGCAGGTCGCGGCCAGACGCGAGGGCGAGCCCTATCCCGATGCCATGCCTGTTGATGTTGAAGCCTTGACGGCGGGCCTGGTCACGGCCCGCTCGGCCCTCACAGCGTCCGAATTGGCGGGCCGGCGCATCCTGGCCACGCTTCAGGTGGAAACCACAGGCGCACCGGCCAGGCCGGTGACCCGGCGATCGGCCAGCGACGTCAAACGGAAGAAAGCTTTGGAGCTGTTGGAGAAGCAACGCCGGAGCCGGCCAATCCAGGAGGGGGAACCGGACTGATGGTGCTTGCATATGTGTATTGTAGGGTGCCGCAATTGCTCCGCAGTCGCTCTTGTCAACCTTGACCTACCTCGACGGTACTTTTCCCACCCCCTTGTTTGTGCACAGCAATACGGGTTGGGATGCGCTCCTTCATTGCATCGACATGGCTTATGACTCCAACCTGACGGCCCTGTGATTGCAGACTTTCCAGCGCATCAATAGCAAGGTCCAGACAGCCGGAATCGAGCGACCCGAAGCCTTCGTCGATGAACAGTGTTGCCGCGAGGCCACCTTTGCGGCCCATTCGCGAAAGGGCGAGCGCAAGGGCGAGCGACACGAGAAATCGTTCTCCGCCGGAAAGACTGCGCGTCGCGCGGGCTTCACCGCCCATGTCGCAATCTTCGACCTGCAGCGCGAGATCCGCTGCGCGGCGTAGCTGGTAGCGCGGGTTGAGGGCGGAGAGATGGTGGTTGGCGTGATCTACCAATACATCCAGCGTGATGGATTGAGCGACCCTGGCGAATTTGTCCCCACTGCGAGAACCCGCTGCGTGGTTTACAGCCTCCCAGATATCCAGTTCGGAGCGAGCTTGCGCAATTTCCATCTCCAGCCCGGCAAGTGCGGTCCGTGCTGCAAGATCGCGCTGGAGTTCCCCGTCGATTGCACCGATCCTTTCGGCGCGTGCCTGCTTGGCTGCATCCAGCACCGAAAGTGCGTCTATCAGGGCCTCTGGTGGATATTCCGGTAGGCCAGCAGCTTCAGCTTCGGCGTGATCTTTGCGCCGGGCGTCCAAAGCGGCGCGAGCTGAAGTGACTGAATCGTCGAGTGCGCGAAGCCGTTGACGCAGGGCGACGACCTCTATTTCCGGGAGGGCAAAAAGGTTGTCCAGCTCTTCCTGAACCAAACCCGTACCGGCCAATGCATAGGTAAGCGTCGACTGTGCGGTTTCCTCCGCCTGATTTGCACCCGTCATTTCAGTGGCAGCGGCCTCGGCCTTGGCGTGAGCAGCGGCCCAGGCAGTCGTAGCCTCCGCCAGAGCATTGCGGGCCGCATCCAGTGCGGCGGCGGCATCTTTGCGTGCTTCATTGTGGCGGGAACGATGCTTAGCGGTGGCCTCGCCTCCTAAAAGAGGTGCACGTTCGGCCTTGAGAGTTTGCAGCGTACTCAAGCGAGCCGTGACAGCTCCATTCGAGCCACCGAGCTGTTTTGCGGCGTTCTCAGACCAGCTTTCCGCCTTTGCAATCTGGGGTGCCAACGCAACAAGTGTGGACGATTTGCTATCACGAACCTTGCGTAGCCGGGTGATTTCCGAAACCCGGCTTTCCAGCCGGTCCGACAGACCGGGAATGAACAGGTTTTCTCCCAGCTTCTCTAGAATCGGAGAAAGCTCCGTTGCATGACGAAGACCCTCCGCTGCAGCGGTTTCGGCTGCACGCAGGTCCAACATTTGAAGGCTGGTGGCATTGGCAAGCTCGCGGTTCCAAGTTTCCCGCGCGGAGATATGACCGGCAATGACCTTACGCAGACTTTCGCGCTGGCTGTTCGTACTGGCCAGTGCGCTCCGCAGTCCAGAAAGTTCCACTTGAGCTGTGGCTTCAGTTTGCCGGGCGGTTTCTGTCGTATCCAGCAACGTGGCGAGACATGCGCGATCTTCGCCCGGCTCCTTGGGCAGGCCGGGGCAAATAGCTACGGCCAAGGCTCGGTTGTATGCATCCTGCCAATGAGCCAAAGCGGAGGAGATCTTCGCTTTGGCTGTCTGGGCATCCTTTCCGGCGCGTTCCAGCTCTCCCTGTGCACGATCCTGAGCACGCAGGGCAGTAGCCTGTTCACTGCGCGCATTCTCAACGGCAGCTCGTGCCGCGGCCAGATCGGCGCGTAGCCCTGCAGCCAGATCGGACAGCGCGTTATCGGCATGCGTTGGATGTTCGGGGGATCCGCAAACTGGGCATGGTTCTCCCGGCTCCAACCGCAAGCGCAGTTCTCGCGCGGCATCTGACGCCGCCACGTCAGCGCGTTCGGTAGGAGCGATAAGGGCGGTGACCTGCGCGCTCGCGGTTGTCATGACCTCGGCGGCAGCGCCTGCTTTGGTTTTGGCATTGACCAGGGCCTCTTTTGCAGTATTGGCGGCTTTTTCTGCCACCGCAAAATCCGATCGGGCAGAACCGTGCTCCTGCTCGGCGCGGCGCATATCTGCAAGGGCAGTGGCAAGCGTCTGAAGTTCACCTCCTCTTTCCGGTGGATGAGTAGTCTCGAGTGTGTTGAGGCGGTCTGCCAGCTTGGCGGCTTCGTTGGTCAGTGTGACTTCATCTGCCGTGTCGTTCTGGGTCTGGGTGGCGAGTTCGGCCAGTGAGACGGTCAGTCGCTCGATCTCAGCCCGATGGGTGTCGATGTCGTTCCTTGCCCGTGTCAGGGCGGACTGCGCTTCGTCATGTGCCACAATATGCTGGCGGATTTGCAACCAGTTATCGGCCAATGCACAGTCAGAGGAACGTTCGGCGAGTTCCGCTTCGGTCGCCTGCAGTGTTTCGCGGGCTTTGAAATCTTCTTGTTGCAAGGTCTGAAAGGCGATTTGGGCCTGCTCGGCCTCTTGTTCCAATGCCTCAGCTTGCGAGCGAGAGTTTTCCAGCTCAGTCGTGGCGGAAGTGATACGGCTGTCGAGCGCAGCGGCCTGATCCCAGAGCGGGCCAAACATCTTGAACTCATTCTCGCGGGCCGTGTGTTCGGCCTCCGCCTGCCGGGTTACTTCCTGAAGTGCATTGGCTTTCGCGGCAGTGTCGTTGGAGAAGTCGTTGAGTGCCGCTACGGAACTGGCAGTATTTTTTACCCGATCCCTGGCATCTCGCAGGGTTTGCCATTGAGCGCGCAGCGGGGTTGCCTGGTCAATGCGGGCAAGTTGTGCGCGATCAACACTGGCATCGGCCTGACCCTTCATAGCGTGTTCGAGCGCGGCCTCAGCGAACCCGACTTGACGGGACGTTTCGGCGTATCGGGTATGGCGTGCCAAGGCATTCTCGAGAGTCTTGGCCTCTGCACCGGCTGCCTGATTGGCTTCGGTTATGACAAGCCGTTCGGCCTCCAGTGCCGCACGCTCTGCTTCCGTCAATATCTGATGGCCCTCGCGTCGCTGTACCAGCGCCCCGTGCGCCTGACGGACGGCCTCGGTGCGTTCATAGATGCGCGAAGATACCGCTCGGTAGAGCCCTGTGCCCGTCACTTTCTCCAACAGGCCCGCGCGATCATTGGTATCGGCGCGAAGAAAGGCATCGAAGTCGCCTTGAGCGAGCAAGACGGTGCGGCGGAACTCGTCGTAGGAAAAACCGGTCAGCGCGGTGATTTGGTCGCTGACGATTGTGATCTGGCTGGCCAATACCTGCCTGTCAGAGACCCGGGCCAGCGAGCGTGAGACGTTCTGCAACTGTCCGTCGACCTTATCGCGGGCGCGGCGCGCCTGCCAGCGCGCGACATAATCCTGTCCGTCGCGAGCGGTGAAACGAACCTCGGCCCAACCTTGGGCGGCGCCCCGACGCAAGATGGCTCGGGAATCGCGCGCCTTGATCGCCTTGCCGGACGGATCGGGGACTTCGTCGCCTGCGGATCCCGCCAGGCGCGGGGCATCGCCATAGAGCGCCAGGCACATGGCGTCCAGGATCGAGGATTTGCCGGCCCCTGTCTCACCAGTGATGACGAAGAGACCAGCGCCCACCAGTGGGGCTGCAGTGAAGTCGATAGCGAACGGCTGCGCAAGGCTTGCGATGTTCTGGCCCGAAATGGAAAGGATGCGCATGGGATCAGAACTCCGCTTCAGATTTCGGACAGGGCATCACGGAAGGCGGCAAGATGCGCTGAGTCCGGGTTGACACCGTGGGATTGGTTGAACGCCATGAGGAATAAATCCTCCGGTGAGGTGTCTGCCAGGTTCGGCGGCGGTGTTTCGGGCGTACGTTCGACCTCAGACCGCGCAATCGTCAGGCCAGCAAGCCGAACCGGAAGTGCCTCGATCAGCGCTTCGGCCTCCGCTGCGATCTGAGTTACCGGCCTGTCTGCAATGAGGGACAGATAGATAAATGGTTGCGCGCCGCGCGGCGTCTCGGATTGTAGGTCTAAAGCATTCAGGGCTGAGGCAACTTCCTCCAGCGGCGCAACGCCCGTGGCTGGAAGGCGGTGCATTTGGACGGGCCGAGGCATAGGGATGTGTCGAGGCGCGAAGCCCTCGTCGAGATCGAGCAGCGTGACACCATGATCATAGCCGATTTCTGCGGCGGACATTGGGAAGGGTGAACCGGAATAACGTACCCTTCCGCCGTCAAGCGATTGCGGCCGGTGCAAGTGGCCAAGGGCAACATACGACAGGGCTGGCGGGAAGATGTCAGGCGGCACCGCATGCTCGCCGCCGATGAGAATACGTCGTTCCGCCCCTTCGGTTTCGAGGCCACCCGAACAGGTAAGATGCCCCATGGCAATGATTGGTAGTCCGCCGGCTTGCGTCTCGGCAGCATTTGACATCGCCAGATGTAATGCGCGAACCGCGGCGGTAACCGCGGACTCGGCTCCACCGGTCGCCCCGAGTTGCAGCCCCGGCAGGTCAGCCTGTCGCAGGAAGGGAACAGCCAGCACGTGCGCGCGGACCGTTCCGAGGCTGTCACACAAGGGAATAAGATGGCGCTGCAAATCTACATCCGCAGCATCGCGTCGCAACGTGCCGAGCACATGCACGCCAAGTTCGTTCAGTACGGCCTCAGGCGCCTCAAGCCGCTGCGCCGGATCATGGTTGCCTGCCGTTATCACGATTTGCAGCCCGGGATTTGCACGCAAAAACCCGGCGATCGCGGCATAAAGCATACGCTGCGCTTCACCTGATGGATTGATGCCATCGAACAAGTCGCCGGCAATCAGGAGCGCGTCGACGCCCTCTGTGACAATCACATCGCGCAGAGCGTCACAGAAGACCTGATGTTCATACTCGCGCGACCAGCCATTCAGGGTTTGACCGATGTGCCAGTCAGCAGTGTGCAGAATTCGCATCAGGTCTCCCCCAGACTTGACAGTGGATGCATGGCAGAATATAAAATATATGGGCAGTGTAAAGCTGTCCATATATTTTATATCCTCGCAAGATCGACGGGACGAACAATGTTGAAATGGGGTGTCGAGAGGCGGCTGGAGTTCATCGAATTCCGCCTGTTCTGGGAGGGGGGCGTCAATCGTTCTGACCTGATCGATACGTTTGGCGTTTCGGTTCCGCAGGCATCAAAGGATTTGACCCATTATCAGGAACGGGCGCCCCTGAACGCGGTCTATGACAAAAGCGCTCGCCGCTACGTAGCCGGGCCGGAATTTCGGCCGGTGTTCTGTGATCCGGATCCGGATGCCTATCTCATGCGGCTGCGCTCGATAGCGGAAGGTTTCGCCGAGCCAGGCTCGAACTGGCTTTCCACGCCGCCTGACATGGATATCGCACTTACTTTGCGTCGTAAGATCGATACTGAAGTTCTGCGTGCAGTTCTGGCGGCAGTGCGAGATAAAAGGTCGCTCGAACTTCACTACCAATCCATGAATCGTGATCGCCCCGATCCGGCATGGCGGCGGATCACCCCCCATGCCTTTGGCTTTGATGGTCTGCGCTGGCATGTCCGAGCCTGGTGCCGTGAAACGGCTCGGTTCAAGGATTTCCTACTTTCGCGCGTCCTTGAATACGGCGAGTTCGGTGAGCCGGGTGCCTGTGCGACTCAGGACAGGCTGTGGCAAGAATCATTCGACATCATCATTGTGCCGCATCCCGAACTGTCGACCGGTCAGCAGGCGGTGGTCGCGAAGGACTACAACATGGTGGATGGGCGCGCTGTGCTGACAGTTCGCTACGCCATGCTGTTTTATGTGCTCAAGCGGCTGGGACTTCTTGAGGGAGCGCGGACGCGTGATCCCCGGACCCAGCATATCGTTGCGGCTAACGAACGCGAAGTTGCCGCCGCCCTTGATCGTGCGCAGCATGAGTTCGATGAGGCCGACGTAGCAAGCGGGGCCATGCCCCGATGATGTCTGCCGTACCGAAATACCGGATGTCCTTCAGTGTGGGCGGGCTGATGCTCAATGAGAGCCTCGCGATTGCTCAAGGCTATCAACCCGGTGAGAGCTGGGCGTCTGCTCGTGAGCTCTTGCTGACCCAGGGCGCGTCTTCCTTGCCCAAGCTTGCCTCGCAAACCCGCTCGCTTCGTGAAGTGTATGACCGGATAGGTCATCTCTCCGATGCCGAACGCGATTACCTGTCGGCAGAGGCTGATCGCGCTGAGCAGCAGGCAATGGTGTGGCTGGCGGTCTGCCGAACCTATCGCTTTATATACGAATTCGCAGTCGAGGTGATCAACGAGCGCTACCAATCATGGCGGCTTGACCTGGGTCATGAGGTTTTTGACCGCTTTCTCGCGGAGAAAGCCGAGAGTGATCCTGGCCTTGCTGAGCTTTCAGCTTCAACCTGTGCGAAATTGCGTCAGGTCCTGTTTCGGATTTTGCGTGAAGCTGGCTTGAGAAGTGTCGAGGGCAGAATTCAGCCAATCTGGTTGTCGGGGCGCATGAGGCGGCTGATTGAGGAGAGTAATCCGGCGGACTTGCGGGTCTTTCCCGGAAATGGGGGGTAATTGTGGGCACGAAAACTGATCGGCGCACCCGCGCCGAGCACCTGTTCAGGGTAATTTCCAGCGATCGGTTCTTGCAAAAGCAAGGGCTGGGAAACGAGGTTCCCTTTTTTATCTGCGCTTTTGATGCCGAAGACGGACTGAGCCTGGGCGAGGATCGCGAAGATCTGATCGCCCGGTTGAGCCACGCCGGTGTGCGCGTACTTGATATCGATCTCTATGACCTTTCGATCAGGATCCTCGAAGACCGGGGTATCTTCGAGCAGATACTTGAGGTTGAAGCCGAAACGGAAAAGACGGAGCTCAAGGAGCTGTTGCAGGGGGTTCTGGACCCGCAGGCGCACCTCATTCCAGAGATTGCGCGGCGCATCGAAGAAGTCCCGCACGACGTGATCTTCCTGTCAGGCGTAGGCGAGGTTTACCCCTACCTGCGGTCACACAACATACTCAACAACCTGCAAAGCACCGCGAAAGATCGCCCGACGGTGATGTTCTTTCCGGGAAAATACACGCACGCGCTGGCGACAGGAGCATCGCTGGAATTGTTCGGCTTGCTCCATGACGACAAATACTACCGCGCGTTCAATATCATGAATTACGAGGTCTGACCGATGGCTACTTTTCTGCGTGATATCTTTGCCAAGCCGGTCGACCGTTCGATCGATGGGGTGATCAAGGCTGACGACAAGGCCAGCCTCCTGACCGAGCTCGATGAATATGTCATCACCAATGAGATCGGCGCCCGGCTGGAGCAATTCCTCGACGCCTACAACAATTATGGTACCGCGAACGGCGTGTGGATTTCTGGCTTCTTCGGGTCAGGTAAATCTCACCTGCTGAAGATGCTCGCCCTTCTGCTGGAGAACGACGAGGTCGAGGGGCAGCGCGCCGTCGAAATCTTTGAGCGGAAGCTTGCGGGCAACCCGATGCTGGCGGGAGCTTTGCGCAAGGCAGTGTCGATTCCATCCCGGTCGGTCTTGTTCAATATAGACCAGAAGGCGGATGTGATCTCGAAGGCGGATGTCGATGCGCTTCTCGCCGTCTTCCAGAAGGTCTTTGACGAGATGTGCGGCTACTATGGCAAGCTCCCACATATCGCGCAGTTCGAGCGTGATCTGGACAGTCGAGGCAAGCTCGATGCCTTCAAGGCGGCCTTTGCGCAGTCTTCCGGAAAGCCTTGGGAGCGCGGGCGCGAACAGGCTCTGATGGAAGGCAGGCACATTGCCGCCGCCTTTGCCGCGGTCACGGGCGATGAGGTCAAGGATATTCTTGGCCAGTATCGCAAGGATACGAAGGTTTCGATCGAGGATTTCGCCAATATGGTGAAGTCGTGGATCGATGCGCAGGGGCCGAAGTTCCGGCTGAATTTCTTCGTCGATGAGGTGGGGCAGTATATCGCCGACAACGTCAAACTGATGACGAACCTGCAGACCATTGCCGAAAGCCTGAACACGAAATGCAAGGGGCAGGCCTGGATTGTTGTCACCGCCCAGCAGGACATGGGTTCGGTCATCGGGGATCTGACGGCGCAGCAGGAGAATGACTTCTCGAAAATCCAGGCGCGCTTTGCCAACCGGATGCCGCTGAACTCTCAGGATGTGGCCGAAGTCATCCAGCGTCGTTTGCTGGCCAAGACCGAGGCCGGTCAGATCACCCTTGGCAATCTTTATGATGCTGAGGAAAACAACCTACGCACTCTGTTCGATTTTGGAGATAATTCCTTCAAGTTCAGGAACTTCTCCGGAAGAGACCAGTTCGTCGCGAGCTGCCCGTTCCCGAACTACCAGTATGACCTGTTCCAGCGCGCGATCATGGGCCTCTCGCAGCATAACGCGTTTGAGGGCAAGCACAGCTCGGTCGGCGAACGCTCTATGCTGGGGGTATTTCAGGAGGTAGCCAAAAAGCTGGCGGATACGCCGGTCGGGGGGCTGGCGACCTTCGACCTGATGTTCGAGGGGATCCGTACCGCCCTGAAATCATCGGTTCAGCAGTCAATCCAACTGGCTGAGAAGAATCTTGGCGATGAATTTGCCGTTCGGGTCCTGAAAGTCCTGTTCCTTGTCAAATACGTCAAGGAATTCAAGCCGACCGCTCGCAACATATCGATCCTCCTGCTGTCCCGCTTCGAGGCGGACCAGACCGAACAGCGCCGCAATATCGAAGAGGCTTTGTCGTTGTTGGAACGCCAGACGCTGATCCAGCGTAATGGCGAGGTCTATGAATTCCTCACCAATGAGGAAAAGGACGTCGAGGCCGAGATCAAGGCGATTGCCGTCGATCCCGCCGAGATCGAACGGCAGCTTGATGAACTGGCGTTTGGCGCGATCCTTCGTCATGGCAAGATCAAGCATGCCGGCACGGGTGTGGACTATGCTTTTACCCGCAAGCTCGACGGGCACAACCTGAACCGGGAGCATGAGCTTTCGGTGAATATCGTCTCGCCGTTCAGCGACGATTCCGACACGCCGGATGTGGTTCGTTCGAACAGCATGGCAAGCGATGAGATGGTGGTCCTGCTTGGACGTGATGTGCGCTTCACGCGCGATCTCGTCCTCTGGCTCCAGACCGTCAAATTTGCCCGTCAGGTCACCAGCGGTGACGCCCAGCCCGGTCGTGATCGCATCATTGCGGAAAAGCGTGACCAGAATACGCGGCGCGAAAAGGAACTGGTGCAGCGGCTCCGTGGCCTGATCGCAAATGCGCGGCTGTTCGTGCGCGGAGCCGAACTGGAAATCGGAGGAGAAGACCCGCAGGAACGACTGGTCAAAGGTTTCCAGGTCCTGGTCGACAAGGTCTATACCAGTCTGCCTGTCTTGCGCGGCGCTACTTACACCGAAGCCGATCTTGGGCGCGCAGGCCGCATTGATGGTGGGCTTTTCGGCGGCGAAGGCAGCGGTCTGACCGAAGCCGAGCAGGACGTGCTGAATCACGCTCAGGCCCAGATGCGCCTCGGGACGCGGGTCTCGGTCAAGGCTTTGGTCGAGAAGTTCGGCGCCAAGCCTTATGGCTGGCCGTCCATTGCGGTGCTGTGCCTGACCGCGAGCCTTGTCGCGCGCGGCAAGCTCGAAGCTCGGGCCGACAGTGCTCTGCTGGAAGGGGATGCTCTGGTGCAGGGGCTGCGCAACAGCCATGCCCTTGGCAATATCCTGCTCTCTCCGCAGATCGAGTTCACCGGCCCCCAGATCCGCAAATCGCGCGAGCTGTTTCAGGCACTGTTCGACCTGCCCGCGTCGGGCAATGACGCCCGCAGTCTCGGGGCGGAGTGGCAGGCGCAGTTGCGCAAGCTGACCAGCGAACTGGAGGGTCTTGGCCGGCAGTCGGCTGGCTACCCCTTTATTGCAGCTCTCGATCCTCTGCGGACTCTGCTCGACAGCATGCGCGATCAGTCGGCGACATGGTTCATTACCGGCCCGGTGGGTCAGGAAGATCAACTGCTGGACGCCAAGGAGGATATCCTCGACAAGGTCCGCAGCTTCATGTCCGGGCCGCAGAAGGGCATCTATGACGAAGTGCGCGCTTTCTTGGCAGCACAGGATCAGAACGTTATCTTTTCCGACGCTCCTGCCGCCGATGCGCTGCGTCACGCGCTGGCCGATCCGCAGTGCTTCAAAGGCACCGCGATTCAGGAACTGAAGGCGGATTTCTACGCGCTGAAGGAACGCATCGAACAAACGGTTTTGGCCGAGCGCAACGCCGTCATCGCCGCGATTGAAGAAGTGGCCGAGAAAACCACCCAGACCTCGGAATTCCGAGCGCTCCCGCCAGAGCAGCAGACACGTATCCGCGATGAGCTGGCCGCGCAGAAAGCCAGCGTGGCCTCGCAAACTCTGATCCCGGCCTTGCGCCATCGAGCGACAGAAGTGCGTTCCAATCTTCTGGCCGACACGTTGACGCGGATTGCCGAACTGATGCCTGCACCGGCGCCGACTCCCACGCCTCAACCCGAACCTACCGGTGGCGTGGCCGAAGCTCCGGCTAAGCCATATGTGCCGCCGGCACCGGCAAAGCCCCAGTATATTAAGGCCCAGTCGATCACCGTCCCCTTCGCGAAAACCTACCTCGAAGATGAGGACGATGTGACCCGTTACCTTGATGCAATGAAACAGACCCTGCTGGCCGAGATCGGCGCGGGCAAGAAAGTGATTGTCTGATGGATACCAACGCCCTGAAGAAATTTGCGCAAAGCGCGCGCAACCTGCTGATCGATCAGGTCACCGCCAGACTGGATATGGTGCTGGCCGAGGGCGCAGCGGCTCGCCGGGAACACCCCAAGGCGATTGCCAAGCTGGAAGCCACAGCCAACAGCAGCCGTGGGCAGGTAATCGAACAGGCGGCTTACACATGGTTCAACCGCTTCACCGCGCTGCGCTTCATGGATGTGACGGGCCTGACCAACCCGCGCGTTGTATCGCCTGCCGACGGCGCCACCCGGCCCGAGATTCTGGCCGAGGCCATGGCGGGCAACCTGCCGGATCGTGCCCGGCCCGAGATTGCTGAATATCTGAACGGCACCCGCCCAGCCCATGACGGGCAGGCCGAGGCCTATCGGCTGCTGCTCATCCATGCCTGCAATGAATGGCATGGCGCGATGCCCTATATGTTTGAGCGCGCCGACATGCTCGACCGGGCCGAGGACTACACCGAACTGCTGATACCCGACGATCTCCTGTCGCCGGATAGCATTCTTGCTCGCCTGCGCGAGGTGATGACGGAAGAGGCCTGCCAGGATGTCGAGATCATCGGCTGGCTTTACCAGTTCTATATCAGCGAAAAGAAGGATCAGGTCTTCGCGGGCCTGAAGAAGAACGTGAAGATCACGGCGGAAAACATCCCCGCCGCGACGCAGCTGTTCACCCCGCACTGGATCGTCCGCTATCTGGTTGAAAACTCGCTGGGCCGGCTGTGGCTGCTGAACCGCCCGCAATCGAAGCTTGCGGCGAAGATGGATTATTTCATCACGCCGGAAGAGCCAGAGACGGACTTCCTGAAGATCACCCGGCCCGAGGATATCCGCATCTGCGATCCGGCCTGTGGCTCGGGCCATATGCTAACTTATGCCTTTGACCTGCTGTATGAAATCTATGCCGAGGAAGGCCATGACGCGGCCGAAATTCCAGGCCTGATCCTGAAGCACAACCTGACCGGTATCGAGATTGACGACCGCGCAGGTGCCTTGGCGGCCTTTGCGCTGTCAATGAAGGCGGCGGCGAAGCTGGGGCGGCGTCGGTTTCTGCGGATGGAGGCAAAGCCTGACATCGTCGTGCTGCAGGATGTGCGTTTCACGCCTGCCGAGATGCAGGACGTGGCCGCCGTGGTGGGCAAGGATCTTTTCACCGATGAACTGCGCGAGACACTGGGGCAGTTCGAGCAGGCGAAGAACTTCGGCTCGCTGATCGTGCCGAAACTGCGCGACCCGGCCGAGACGCTGCGGGTGGTGGCGGCACGGGATTTCGGAGGCGACCTGCTGTTGAAAGAGGTGCAGGAGCGCGCCGTTTCTGCGTTGCGCATGGCCGAGGCGTTGTCGCCGAAATATCATGTGGTGGTGGCTAATCCGCCTTACCTCGGCGGACGGAACATGAATGAACACGTTCGCGATTTCGTTGCTGCATACTACCCTGACAGCAAATCAGATCTCTTTTCAGCCTTCATCGAGCGCGGCTTGGCGTTAGTAATTTCAAAGGGCTACCCAGCATTGGTAACAATGGAGAGCTGGATGATGCTGTCTGCGTTTGAAAATCTACGAAAGCGTATTCTCGAAGACAGCAATATCGTCCACTGCCTTCACATGCCATACGCTGGTAAGGGCGGAACTGCGATGGGCATCAGCTTTGGGACATCTGCCTTTGTTCTTAGAAGCAGCAAGTCCGGTGTTCTGCCGGGCGTTTTTACTTGCGCGCGATACTATGAACTTGATGATGAGTATGTGCCGTTTGAATGGCCGATTAGGAACGAACGGTTTTCAATCATTGCAGATGACAGCTTTCTCAAAATCCCCGGAAATCCGATCGCCTACTGGGTCGGAGAGAAACTCGACAAAGCTTACTCAGAGTATCCGCAGCTATATGAGGGAAGTATTTCCGAAGGCCAAAACATCACCGCTGATAACGAACGATTTACTCGGCAGCATTGGGAGATAGACGATTGCGGAGAGGGTCGAAAGTGGCGCCTTTATGCAAAAGGCGGAGAGTTTCGCAAGTGGGCTGGCAACATAGATGTCGTTGTGAATTGGTCAGATGAAGCAACGGCTCATTACAGGGCGCATTCGTCTGCCAGAATTATTCCAGATTACCTCAGATTTCGTAGCGGAGTAACTTGGTCGCGGATAACCTCGTCGTCCCGGGGTTTTCGATACCTGCCCGCAATAGCAACGTTTGACAAAACTGGCTCAAGCATCTTCTTCAACAGTGAAGAGGAAATCCAGAAGTCGCTTCTCTTTCTGAATTCCAAGGTGTCGATGTTCATTCTTGACGCGTTGAATCCTACGATCAGCTTGCAAGTCGACGATGTGCGTAGGCTTCCGTTCGATCCGACCGCCAATCTACCTCACTTGCCCACAGCGACTAAGATGATTGAACTTTCCCAGAGCGACTGGGACGGCTATGAAACCTCTTGGGATTTCACCACGCTCCCGTTGCTCGCCCCTGAGCATCGGGCCGACACGCTGGCGGCCAGCTATGCCACCCTGCGCTCCCATTGGCAGAGCATGACGGACGAGATGCAGCGGCTGGAGGAAGAGAATAACCGTATTTTCATCGACGCCTATGGCTTGGCTGACGAACTCACCCCCGAGGTGCCGATCCAGGAAATCACCCTCACCTGCAACCCGGCCTATCGCTATGGCGTGAAGGGCACGGAAGCCGACCGCGAGGCGCGGCTGCGCGAGGAGACGGTGGCCGAATTCCTCCACTATGCCGTGGGCTGCATGTTCGGGCGCTACAGCCTTGACGCGCCCGGTCTGATCCTCGCCAATCAGGGCGAAGGGGTTGAGGAGTATCTGGCCGCCCTGCAAAAACAAGGTGTGCCGGAACCCAGCTTCGCGCCAGACCGCGACAATGTCATCCCGGTGCTGGATGCCGACTGGTTCGCCGATGACATCGTCACCCGCGCCCGCGACTTACTGCGCGTCACCTTTGGCGAGGCGAAGTTCCGCGAAAACCTCGCCTTCATCGAAAAGGCACTCGGTAAGGATCTGCGCCGCTGGTTCACGAAGGATTTCTTCGACTACCACGTCCGCCGCTATAAGAAGCGCCCCATCTACTGGATGTTCTCCAGCCCCAAGGGCAGCTTCAACGCGCTGATCTATATGCACCGCTACCGGCCCGACACCGTCTCGGTCGTGCTGAACCAATATGTGCGCGAATTCATCCATAAGCTGGAGGTGGAGCGCGCCCGGCTGGAAAAGCTGGCCGACGATCCTGCCGCTACGCCCGCCCAGCAAACAAAGGCGCAAAAGGAAACGGCTACGGTCATCAAACAGATTGCCGAGCTGACCGAATGGGAGCGCGATGTCGTCTATCCGATGGCGCAGCAGAAGATCGCCATCGATCTGGATGACGGGGTGACGCGCAACTATCCGCTGTTCGCAGGTGCGCTGAAGCCGATCAAGGGGCTGGAGGCTGCGGATGACTGACCGCATCACCACCGGCCTGATGCGGCTCTATGAGGATCAGGGCCACCGCATCGTCTTCTGGTATGACGCCGCCCGCGACCTGCGCGCGGCGTTCGATACCGTTGACCTGCCCGGCGTGACCAAGGTGGAGATCGCCAACAACGAATTCGGCCTGAAATACCGCATGCTGCGGCAGGAGCCGAAGGCACGGTTCCTGCTCTACAAGGACGGCCCTGAGCCGCCGATGCCTGAGAACTGGTTGCTGGATGTGCAGCTCGCGAGCGCCGTCTTCCGCGCCGATCAGGCGGCGATCTGGGTGGCGGTTTTGGGTATTCCGGCGAAATATGAAGCCGCCGTGCGCGATCACGCCGAATTCTACCGCTCCGGAAAGCGGCTGGAAGCTCTGCGCGCCATCGAGCGCGAGCGCCCATCGCAGAGCGCCAACGATGTTCGCCGCAAGATGCTGGCGGTCTGCGCCGGTGCGGATGGCGATCTCGATACGGTGATCGAGGCGTTGCTGGCCGAACTCGCCGAAGACCGTGATGACGCGCTGAAGCTGTTGGATCGGGTCGGGCTGGCGGAGTTCTTCTGGAAGGAAGTTTCGGCGCGCTATGGCTATACGCCGGATTCCCCGGATTTTCAGGATTTCGCCATTACGCTGTTTTCCAGCGCTTGGGCGCGGGCCATGGGAGAGACTGCGTCCCTGAATACCGATGCCGCGCTGATGTTCCGTCGCTGGAGCGCCTCACGCCGGTGGGGTGAGGCGTTCGAGAAGCTGTCGGGCGACTATCAGGATGTGCTGAAGATCAGGGACGATCTGGCCTCGCGCGATTTCCGAGTCCTGATCTCGCATGACCATTTCGAGGAAGTGGATCGGCGGATCGTTGTCGCCATCGTCGAAGGACTGGCTAAGCAGAGCCTGCCGGCGACAGATGTGCTGAAATGGGTGCGCGATCGCCGCCAGAGCCACTGGTATGGCCGTTACGCCGATGTCTATCAGGCCATCGGCTATGCGACCGAGTTCCAGCAGGCTCTGGCCGAAGCAGACCTGACGATGACCAGCCTGTCCGATGGCTTAAAGCGCTATTCCGCAGGCTGGTTCCGGCTGGACCAGCTCTATCGCAAGTTCATCTATCACATGCAGAAAAGTGGGCAGTCGGGGCTGCTATCCGCGCTCTATGAAGCGGTCGAGAACCGCTACACCACGAATTTCGTGCTGAAGCTGAACGATGCCTGGCAGGACCAGGTTGCCCGCCTCACGGATTGGGCGATTCCGGGCTTTCCGCGTCAGATGGATTTCTACCGCGAACAGGCGGCAGAATTCAGGCGTAAAGACCAGAAGGTGGTAGTCATCATCTCGGATGCGTTGCGCTATGAGGTGGCCGAAGAGGCGCTGCGCGAGATCCGCAAGCTCAACCGGTTCGATGCCGATCTGAAGCCGATGATTGGCGCCTTGCCCAGCTATACCCAGCTCGGCATGGCGGCGCTCTTGCCGCACCGGCAACTGGCGATCCGCCATGACAATGATCTGGTACTGCTGGACGGCGAGAGCACCATGGGAGCCGCCGCCCGAGAGAAGGCGCTGGCTGCTGGCCGGGCTGGAGATCGGGTAAAGGTTCTGGCGGCGAAGGATTTCATGAATCTTGGATCGTCAGAGGGCAAAGACCTCTTCCGGGATCATGATATCCTCTATCTCTACCATAATCAGATTGATGCGATCGGCGATAAGCTTGCCACCGAGGAGAATGTTCCCGCAGCGGCAGATACCGCCATCGAGGAGCTGGTGAAGCTGGTGCGTAAGCTGACCTCGGCCAATTTCTCGAACATCCTGATCACTGCCGACCACGGCTTTCTGTGGCAGCACAAGGCTTTGGAAGAGAGCGGCTTCGCACTGAGCGAGCCGGAAGGCGACATCGTTACACGCAACCGGCGCTATGTGATCGGGCGGGGCCTCAGCAGCAGCGGTGGCATGAAGAAGTTCACGGCCGCGCAGCTTGGGCTGGGCGGTGATCAGGACATCCTGATTCCGAACTCGATCAACCGCCTGCGCGTGAAAGGATCAGGCAGCCGCTTTGTCCATGGCGGGGCGAGCCTGCAGGAGATCGTCCTGCCGGTCCTGCGTGTCGGCAAGCAGCGCAAGGAGGATGTCGGACAGGTTTCGGTGCAGATCATTCCGCCACCCCGTGCTCAGATAACCACGGGCCAGATCCAGGTCACCTTCTATCAGGTGGAGCCAGTGACCGACAAGCAGCAGCCCCGGCAGGTGCATGCAGCAATCTTTACCGATGATGGGACTCTCATCTCAGACGAAGCTGAGCTGGAATTCGATTTCGCGTCCGAGAACCCGCGCGAGCGTGAGCTATCGCGGAGCTTCCTGCTGTCTAAGGCGGCAGACGCCTATAACAATCAGACAGTCTTCCTGAGGCTGCGTACGCGCATCGGCAAGACCAGCCATTTCGAAGATCACGCCTCGCAGCCGCTGCTGCTGAAACGCGGGATCAGCACAGATTTCGATTTCTGAGGTGCCAATGTCGACCCTTGATGACAAGATCAACGAGCATTTTGGCGGTTTCGTGGTCCGCAAGGACCTGGTGAAGGCGGTGAAGGGGAACGCCATTGTCCCCACCTATGTGCTCGAATACCTGCTTGGCCAATATTGCGCGACCGACGACGAAGCCTCGATTGCTACAGGCATCGAGACGGTCAAGGACATCCTGCGCAAGCACTACGTCCATCGTTCCGAAGCGGGGCTGGTCCAGTCGATGATCAAGGAGCGCGGCCGCTACAAGGTCATCGATCAGGTCAGTGTGGCGCTGAACGAAAAGACCGACGCCTATGAGGCGGTGTTTGAAAACCTTGGGATCAAGCGGGTCGCGATCGACAGCGCCACGGTCAAGGCGCATCCGAAACTTCTGGTAACGGGTATCTGGTGCATCGCCGATGTGCAGTACGAGTTTTCGGAAGACAGCCGGATTTCCCCCTGGATCATCGACACGCTGAAGCCGATCCAGATCGCCCGCGTCGACTATGACGGCTATCGCGAAACACGGGACAAGTTCACCACCGAGGAATGGATCGATCTGTTGATGCAGAGCATCGGCTTTGATCCCTCCCTATTCGGGCGCAGGTCAAAACTTTTGCAGTTGTTGCGCCTGATCCCCTTCGTCGAGCGGAACTATAACCTCATCGAGCTTGGCCCAAAGGGCACGGGTAAATCTCATATTTATTCCGAGTTCTCGCCCCATGGTCAGCTGATCTCTGGCGGCGAAGTTACGGTTCCCAAGCTCTTCGTGAACAACTCCAATGGGCGGATTGGGCTGGTCGGTTATTGGGACGTAGTGGCCTTTGATGAGTTTGCCGGTCGTGAGAAGACCGCCAACAAGGCGCTGGTCGACATCATGAAGAACTACATGGCGAACAAGCAGTTTTCGCGCGGTGTAAATCCGATGGGCGCCGAGGCCAGCTTCGCCTTTGTCGGCAACACCGACCATAATGTTCCTTGGATGCTGAAAAATACCGACCTGTTCGAGGCTCTGCCGCCACAGTTCCACGACAGCGCCTTTATTGATCGGTTGCATGCGTATTTGCCCGGATGGGAGGTCGATATCATCCGAGGCGAGATGTTCACATCGGGCTATGGGTTCATCGTCGACTTTCTGGCCGAAATCCTACGCCATCTGCGGGCCGAGGACTTCTCGCATCGGCCGGATCGGTTCTTCGCCGTTCCCGTTCAGACCCATATCCGTGATCGCGCGGCGATCAACAAAACCATGTCAGGCCTACTAAAGCTGATCTTCCCGAACGGAAGCGAAACAGAAGCCGAAGTTGAAGAGCTGCTGCGGTTTGCGATTGAATGCCGCAAGCGGGTAAAGGACCAGCTCCTTCGGATCGACAGCACCTTCGAGGATGCGGACTTCCACTACATCGACTCGGATGGTGCAAAGCGCGCTGTCACCACGCTGGAGGAAGAGGAGTTTCCCCAGTTCTACCATCGCCGATCGACAGGCGATGGGACTGACAGCGGGGGGCAATCTGCGATCACGCCGGTTCCCGCGCAGCAGTCCTCAGCGCCGGCCACTTCTGAAGCGCCTGCTGTTGCCGTTGTCTCTGCGTCTGTTCCGAAGCCTGGACATCTCGTTTTCACGGAAAACCGCAAGGGCATCAGTTTCGACAAGATCTTTGGTCCGTGGACGGATGGTGCGACCAGAATCATCATCACCGACCCCTATATCCGGAAGTATCATCAGGCGCGCAACGTGATGGAACTGATCGAGATGCTGATCCGGCGCAAACAGCCCGAGGATCAGGTCGCAGTGCATCTCGTCACCGCCCCTGACGATGGGAACATTCAGGAGCAGCGGGAATGCCTGGACGGGATCGCAGAGGCCTGCACAGGCACAGGCGTTGATTTCACCTGGGCGTTTGATGGGAGCGGAACGCTCCATGCCCGCGACATCACGACAGACACCGGATGGAAGATGGTTCTGGATCGTGGACTGGATATTTTTCAGCCGACCCCCCGGAAGATGAACGGTTTTTCACTGGGGGAGCGAATGCAGGAGCACCGGATGGTCCGTGGCTTCTACGTGACTTATGTCGATAGCTCGCAAAACTAACCCAGCTTGCGAGTTGTTGCTTGCGCCTCTGGGGAGAAGTGCGGCCGGAATTGCACAGCTGGGCTCAAGAAGTCGGCCGCCCGATGCAGGTCGCAGCGAGACGCGAGGGCGAGCCGCATCTTGACGCCACGCCTGTTGATGTCGAAGTCTTGTTGGCGGCCTACGCCACATCGCGGGCAGCCAATGGTCGACGCGGAAATACATGAACATGACCCCGCTCTATGCGGAGCAAACCTCAACCCAAGGAGCCGTCGCCTGAAAAAAATGTGCGAAAGATTCTGGGCGCTTCCGACTGATGCCACTTGCCTGGCCAGGCGCTGGGTCAGAGCAGACCTCGGAGCGGGTGACGGCTCAGCGCGTCGCGGAATTCACCGTAGCCGGATGTCGTACGTGGATCGGCGTGGCGTAGGAACTGCTGGCTGCGCCAGAGCGCTACGTCGGGACGTTCCAGAGCCTCTGTCGCCGCCCCGCGACGCAGGCTATGGCCGGACACCCCAGGTCCGAGACCGACCGCAGCGGCGCGGGCCTGGATGATCCGGGCAATATGCCGGTCCGACATCGGCTTCCTTCCGTTGCGGGAGGCAGGGTCGACGAACACCGCATAAGCCGGTTCAAGGATGCCGGCGGCATCGAGCCAGATACGCATGGCTCGGGCGGCGTCGTAGCCCGTATGCTCCGCTGGCGGGGCTGCGGCCCATTCATGTCCGGCCTGGCGGCTTTTGGTCCCGACAAGGCGTACCGCCAGACCACCATCCTTCGGAAAGACAAGATCCTCGACCCGGAGCCCTGCAAGTTCTGAACGCCGCAGTCCGGCTCCCCACCCGAGCAACAGTAGGGCGCGATCACGCAAGGCGCGTAGCCGCGCCATCGGATCAGACGCGGCAATCGCCGGCGAGGCGAGGATTGTCTCGATCGGCCCGAGGATCTGTTTCAGCTCGTCAGCGCCCAGAGCGCGGGCCTGGCGGGGAGATTGACGCGCTCTACCGCGCGCGATGCCAGCGAGTGTCCGATCCACGATCGCCGCCCGGGCGGGGTTGGCACGGTCATTCGCCGCACAGACATGCCCGATGGCGGCGACGCGCTGGCGTAGCGTCGATAGCGAGAGCCCCTGCCCTGCCTCCGCCGCCAGGAATGCGGCGACGTCGGCCGGCCTGGCTTCAAGCGGGGACAGACCTTGGTTCAGGCACCAGCTCTCCCAGGCCCGCCAGGAAGCCTTATAGGCCCGTCTGGTCGCGTCGGAGCGCGACAGCTCGCGATAGCGCTCGGCGGCCTCGTAGGGGTCACTTTCTTCGGTATTGCGGATCGGGCGCGCGACACCGTCCGGCGAGACGTCGACAATCGTCCCGATCTCGAAGGAAGATGCATCCAAAAGAAACCAGCGTCGATCATCACTATCGCACACGACCAGCCGCGTGATGCCGCCGGCGACGAACTCCCTTGCCTCGACGCGCGCGCGCTTCAGGCTGCGGCCTTCCGGGAGCGGCACCGCCTGGGCGTTACTGTCGCGCACGCGGCTGCTCATTGCAGGTTTTCCGCATAAAGTGCGGGATCGCGCTCAATTTCCTCACTGCCGTCGTCCCGTACCATAAGACCACATCTCCAGGCAAACCAGAGCCCCCGCCCCTCGCCCAGTTTAAGCCTATACATGGCATCTGGTTCACCGAAATGTTGGACAGCCCGCTCCAGGCTCTGGCGACCAGGTCCCGGTGCCATCTGCGCGAGGTGAAGCCGAAGACGAGTGGCCGGGGTCATTGGAGAGCTCCCGGCCGCAGGATCCGGTTGGCTGCCTTCAGGCGCCGCGCACTCCGCGCGTCCAAGGCGATCCGTTCACTTTCCATTCGTCCCATGGCGATGGCCAGGAGCGCCAGCTCCGGCGCGGACAATATGGATCTCAGCGACTGCAGCGGTGTGTCGGCAATCATGGTCCAGCGAGCGGCCGCTAGAAGCTGGTCGCCATTGCGTATGGGTCTTGGCATGAGGATTCGGTTTTCGAAAAAGCCGTGAACATTGGCGCGGTACAACCGATCTTCTATCGGTTTCGAGCCCGCGCCCGGGCAGGTCTACAGTCGGAACGGTATTCTCAGGCTGTAATAGATCCCGGTAATGCCCGACACGGTGAGGCCTGCCAGGATGAGGATCTTGCCCTTTGCCTCGGCAAGTACCGGATAGCCGGTGTTCGCCAGTTCGATGACGATGAGCCAGAGAGCGCCGAGTTTCCATGTTGCCAGCGCCATGCAGGCGGCAAGTGTCCAGAAGACATACAGGTGGAAGCCGTCGACCTCTGAAAGGTTTTGCTTCAGTTTCCGAAACATGGGGCGGTTCTCCTGTGCAGCATTGGTTGTTCCAGTATCTGCGCTTAGGAATGGACGAGATCGATCCTACGACAGGCGCCGCCCGTGAAGGGAGAGAAATTCCTACGAATTTTAGATATAGGGTGGTTGCCCCTAGGGGGCATCGCACAATCTTGCCAAGGTCGTACGCTAAGGTATGGATAGTGAACGCCTCACCCTCGCTAGCGCGCGTTGCGGGCGGAATAGACCCTCCCAGCCCAAGGAACACCAGTCTGCAATCGCCTCTTAGCAGCCTCCTAGAACTTGTAGCGCCCGTTGCGCGGGAGGCCGAGCGGTAGACAGTGCTCGACCTGCCGCATCGAACCGCTTAGTGCGGCGACGGATCATTTCTCCTGCATAACGTCCGATGCGGCTCCCCCCGGGACAAGGCGCATGCCATCCTCTTGAGCCTCACGACTGATCTCCAGCGCTTCGGAGAACGGAATCGCATCGTGTTTCGGGAGGAGAACCGTAGTGATGCCGTTGCTCCGTGAACTAGCGAAGCCAGCGCTGTTGAGGGCATCCAACACGGGTTGAATGAAGCCTTCGCGCAGTTTGTCGCGTTCGCTGAGTGCTTTCAGATCCGCATCAGTCAGGATCACATTGCTCGACGAGTTATGAACGGCCGCACCAATTATCTGCGCTACCTCCGAGGCTGTCGGCAGCACTTTCGGAGGAGCGGTCGCCGCTGCTTCGGCCTTCGCAAATTCAGGAGCCGGCGGGGTTTCGATAGGCATGGTCGGTGTTGCCTCGCATGATGGAGTGTGACTCAATGGGACTCAATAGGACTCAATGGTACTCAATCGTGATTTTGAAGCGTTGTCAAGGGACGCCGTGCTCGCTCGAGACGAGAGGCGTCTATCCATTGCGGCAGACTCCTCTGATCTTGTGCTGTGTCATGACCGAACTTGAGTAACCGCGGAAGTGGGCATCGTCGGAGGCTCCGACGATGCAGGGGCTGGCCGAGGCCGGTCCTCGTGCAGGCGACCATCCGGCAGCCGCCCAGCCTTCTTCTTTCCAAGATATGCCATCAGCTGATCGCCTTCTTCCCGCGCGCAAAGGTGCTCAACGGCATCGGCCGAACCGGTAACAGCATCAATGCGGACGAGCGGCGTCCTTGGCGACAGATGCTCTGTCGTGACGGCGTCCACCGGTGCCCAGTCGCCATGCTGCTTGAATGTGTAGGGAACGCCGGCGGACTCTCTGCCCAGCCCCGGCTTGCAAGGTGCCAGGCCGGGTGATGCGGCCGGGCCCGGCGATGCATATGATCCGTTTCCCCTCCGGATATCAGCCAGGACAGGAATTCCCAACCCGACCAATCGACCGGTCCAAGCGCGGGTTCGTACGATACCATGGTGCGCCAGCCCCCCCTGGCCAGGCATGCCATGCCTGCGTGGCGCAGATCTGCGTTGACCTGGTTCTCGACCGATGTGCCGATGAGCACGTTCGGGAGCGGCCAGGGGAAACCCGAACCCGGTTCTCCGGGAAGGCGCAGGGCGTTTGCCTTGATTGTGTCGGCACGTGCTTCCCCGCGGAGATAGCGGGCGATCCGATCGACGCGCTTCGACAGCACGTAGAACTCGTGCTGAGCGCCGCGCGACATGACCGCGAACAGCTGATCCAACTCGTCGTCGGTTATGGTGGCGTGGCCGATATCGCCCATGGAGGACAGGAACCAGCGCGCGGGCTTTTTCTGGCGTAGCGGATCCAGGAGCGATGGCTGCCAGAAGCGGACGGTTCCCGTCAGAATCGCCCTGCCCTCGCGAAGCTCTGAAAGCCCGCTGTATTTCTCCACGCCCATGCGCTCCAGCCTGGCGGCCATGCTGGCCATATAGCATTTGGCGCAGCCGGCGCTGACGGGCTCGCAACCGACTACTACGGTCCAGGACTGTTCGGTCCATTCGATACGCGATTGTCCCATGGCAGGCCTCTATCCTTTCCTGTCGGCTGCAAGGCCGTAGCCTTCAACCACGTCTCTGAAGCGGGCTTTTTTGAATGTCCGATAAGTCCTGTTATCGGACATTACATTTTATCCAATAGACTGTACAGGCAAATTCCAAAAAGTGTTTAGAACGTGGGATAACAGATGCAGGATGGGTGGAAAGTCAATATGATGGCGTTATGCAGAGCGGAACGATCCCAACCATCTCGGAGCTGCTGCGCGACCTCGACCAGACCACGGAGAAGGTCGCGTCGATCCTGTTGGATCTCGGCCGGATCGCGCCGAAACGCGGGCGGTTGCGCCGTCTCTCGAAGTCGGAGGGTCCAGGTTCTGCCGTCTCCGAGGAGTTGGGCCTGGTAGACGCCCTGAGCGGCGCAACGGATTCCTCGCTCGAAGAGCTGATGATCGAGCCTTTGATCGACGACAGCCGACTTGACCCGCCAAAGCCTACGTCAATCTGGCCTGCCTTGATTCAGGCCGCGCAGCTCGGTCAGGTCTTGGCTGCCCTGCCCGCGCCGGTTCGGTCCGGGTTTCTGCGGTCGGCTCTGCTCGGGGATGTTGCGATGTCGGCACGGCTGGATCATCAGGTTATATCGTCCTGGGAGCTCGTGGCGGCGGATCTGGATGCTTATGCCAGCGCACCCCCAGTCGAGATCCTGGCCTCCTTGCGGCTCTTGAACGGCTCACGGGCCGCCTATCGTCTGGCGGGCAGTCTGTTTCGTCCCGGACGCATCGAGCTCATTCTCAGGCGGCCGCATCTCGCGGGCCTGCAGGACATGGGAGATGATCTGCTCTCGAAGTGGATGGACGAACGGGGTTTCGATCCGGATGACGTGCGGGATCTGCAGCGCAGACTCTTTTCGCCGGCTTTGATCGAAGCCTTGCGACGGCTTGATCCGCTGACAGGAGCGCTTGCCTGGCTCTGGCTTTGGCACCGCACCGGGGCGGCGAGTATCTGGACAGGCGCGGCCGGGCGGATCCTCGCCAATCGCTGGCTCTTTGAACGCGGCTTGTTCCCGGAGCCCCTGCCCTTCCTGGCGTCCGCCTTTCAGGGGGCCGCCTCGAGCTACCGCCCCTGGTCAACGGGCTGGCTTCAGGGCGCGGTGCCCGCGCTCACCCAACGTCTCGCGGGATTGCGGGACGGGTTGGGGCATTGGGAAGCGGCATGGCGGGAGCAGCGGGCCTCCGCCGGTCGGCGCGCCTCTCGTTTGAGGGCGATCGACGCGATGACGTCTCTGGGCGTTGTCTCTGTAGCGGAACTGGCACGGGAGGCTGGTCTAAGCTGGCAGGGCGCTCAGTACGCGCTCGATTGGATGGTGGCCGGACGTTATGTCGAGCCGGTATTTGCGGAGCGCCGGCGCTGGCGGCTTTACCGGCTGCGGATCTACGCGACCGCCTGGCCGGCGGGGTAACGGGAAGTCTCTCTTTGGCGCTGCCGGATGGCGGCTATGCCCTCCTCGGTCAAGGCCAGTGTCCCCCACTCGGTCAGGTAGCCCCATCCGGCTTCAACATAGGCCGCTTTGGTGCGTGGGCCGACCGGGACCCCTCTCATCACCAAACCGCTCATCCGTTCGTCGGCGGGCTCATCCGCCATGGCGACGCTGAGCTCGGTGAGGTTCAGGCCCATCGCGCCGGCCAGGTCGATCAGTGTGAGGGCGCTTAGTTTGCGGGCTCCCTTTTCATAGGCGTAGAGACCGGAGCGGGATATGCGCGCGCGCCGAAGGATTTCGGTCAGCGGCTGCCTGCTGCGCTGGCGGTACCAGCGCAGGATCTCGCCCAGATGGAGTGCGCGAGGGTCACTTGTGCGATCTATCTCGTTCGTCGCATGCGCGCGCGCGACCTCCTGGCCATGCTGCGTGAGCGTCGGCACTTTGTTGACCAGGACGGCATAGCCGCGATCAACAAGGATACGGCTTTCGGCTGCGGATATACTCAGTCCGCGACTTGTTCGACGCAAAATCTGTTCGAGACGTGAGTGCGCTTCCTCGCGTTTCATGGCACGAAATCCACAATCCCCCTGAGCGCGCCCCGCCCTGCGGTTACCCTGGCATGGTGGCTGGGCCTGGTCAATCCCGCCCTTGAATGTCGATTGCGCTCGTGCCGAGGGTCAGGCGAGAACGGGCCAGGATGCGCAGCAAGAATGCATGCTGATTCGCAGTGTAACGCGGTAGCCAACGTCTGCCATAACGCGCGTTACAATGTGCGTTACAAAGTGCGGCATATAGCAAAGCCGAAGGCGATATGGATTGCCAAACATGGAGCGATAGCGAATGCGAAACATGAAGCGATAGCGAAGGCTAAACATGGAGCGGTAGCGATAGCGATATCGAATGCGAAACATAACCCGAAGTTGACAGCGCTACCGATATCGATATATACGGGTGTGTATGTATTGAAACATACTTTAGAAAGGACAGCCGCCATGCCAGTCGTTGTCGCCGCCAACCCGAAGGGAGGCTCCGGCAAGACCACGTTGATGCTGACGCTCGCCCTTTCCTATGCAGCGCTGGGTCATCGCGTGGCGGTCGTCGATGCCGATCCTAACCAGATCATCGCGAACTGGGTCGCTCATCGGGTCGCGCAGGGGCGTTCCGTCCCGTTCACCCTTGCCGAAACTCCGGCAGAGTCGAGCCTGGTCCGCGTCATCGAGGATCAGGCCGCGCGGCAGGACCTCGTGCTGATCGACCTTGAAGGTACGGCGTCGCGCATGACCTCGCGCGCCTTTGCCCGCGCCCATCTCGTGCTTGTGCCCTTGATGCCGAGCGCGATGGACGCCGGCCTGGCCGGGCAGGCGGTGGAACTCATCCGGGAGGAAGGAGAGGCGCTGCAGAGGGAAATCCCATTCCGCCTGGTGATCTCACGAGCTCCTGCCGCGGTTGCCACACGCAGCCTCACGCGAATCCTGGCGGGGATCGGCGAGGCGGGTTTGCCCTTGCTCGGCCAGGAGCTGCGCGAGCGCGCCGCTTTCCGCGAGATATTTGAGTTCGGGGCGACTTTCGAGGAATTGCGCGGCCAGACCTCCAATCTGGACGCGGCCATCAGCAATGCCCACGCCGTTGCCGAGGCTGTTGCACAGACGCTTGTGGAGCTCTATCCGGGCGATGATCGGTCCAGCGGGGAAGGGGAGGCAGCCTGATGTGGCTCGGACGGTTGAATAGGGTCTCAAGAGGAGAGGGAAGGTGAACAATAAAACCGATCAGCCTCCGCTGAAGCCTCTGAACCCATTTGGCAGTCCCCGGACGCCCCTTCCAAAGACGCCGCTGCCGGAGCTGGATCGCAGTGCCATCGCGAGGACCGATGCTGTCGCGGAAGCCGTTGGCTTTCCCTCCAGGGAACGGGAGCCCGGCGCTCCGGAAGCTGGCGCTCCAAGTCGGCGGATAAGGCCCCGCGCCGAGCCGGCGCGCTTTCTGAATATGCGCATGCCGGAATCGGAATATGACCGCTTTGTGGACTTCGCCAATGCCGGGGTGAATGGCAGACCATTCGCAAGCTATCGCGAGGCGTTGACCTATCTCCTGGATTTGGCCGCACGGGGCAGGGGAGGGACGAAATGAGCGAGCTTGAAGCGGGTGGGGCGAGGACATCCAGACCGCGCTTGTCGCTTAAACCGAAGATACCGGAACGGCGCTGCGGCGAAACGCCCGCCGTCGCCGTAAACACCGATGCCGCGAGTGCACGGCCAGATCCGGCCGCCTCACAGTCGCCGGTGGCCAAGAAGCGGGCGGTCCGGCTATGGCGGGACGTCTGGCCCGCGCTTGCACGGGCTTTTCCGGCTCTGTTCGGCGACAAGCGATCACGCCAGCCTCTCAAAGTCGGTATCGCGAAGGATCTGGATGCAGCGCGCGTCGCGGGATTGCTGGGAGAAGTGACCCTGGGGGACATCAAGGCGTTTCTGCGGCTGTGGACGCAGGCGCCGGCCTATTGGCGCGGGCTTACGGGCGGGGCGCCCCGCTTTGACCTTCGTGGCCACGAACACGGCTTCGTGGCCTATGCGGAGGCGGCCCAGGCGCGCGAGGCTGAGGCTCGCTACGCCGAGAACCGGAAACAGCGAATGTCTATCTTGTCCAATAGAAGAAAATCGCATAAAGAGTCCGGGCGGAATCAGGATCGTCATCCCCGTCCGGCTCCGTCTGGTCCTCCGCCTTCACCGCACCCTCTCCGATAGGCGGAGGACCAGCCCCAGAATCGACTATCCCCGGCTTGGAAGTGACCGAGCCGGGTTTTCTTTTTGCCACGTCGATGCGAGATTGCCTGCATGAGCAAGCACTTCAGAGAATTGCAGCGGCAGATCGGTCAGCGCATTCGGACGGCACGTCTGGCCGCCGGGCTGACCCAGGATCAGCTCGGAGAACGCATCGGCGTTGTCGGGCAACAGATTCAGAAATATGAAAGCGGCGAGAACGGGATTACCGCCGGCCGGTTGCATCTGCTATGCCATGCGCTCGGTACCCGACCCGACTGGCTCCTGGCCACCGATCTTGACCCCAAGTCCCTCGAAAAAGCGTCTCAGTAGCAAAATGGGGCGCGCTCAGCGCGGATCAGCGCAGCCATAGGCCGGGCGGCCGGCTGCGCGTGCCAGTTCGGATGCGACCCGGCATCGATACCACCGCGCCCGTCGAGGATCTCGGGTGTGATAAAGACCGACCGCCCGGTCGATATCTCCCCCGGTTTCGCGCAGCAAAGCGACCAGATAGGCACTCGCATAGGCCGCGTTGTGCATGGGTTCAACCAGTGCCGAGGGGTCGAGCCTCCCCAGCCCGTGCCAACGCAGATTGATCTGCAGGCAGCCGATATCGACATTCGTGATTTCGGCGGCCTGCAGTTCCGTCAGCCTGGCGATCATGTCCTCGCGCGCTTCATATCGTTCCGCTCGGCCTTCAATCCCGAGCGTCCAAGGGTGAATGCGGCCTTTCCAGCCCGCTTCGACCCGTCCCATGGCAAGAATAAGCCCCTCCGGCAGGCCGGCTCGTCCAGCGGCCGCGGCGATTGCATGCTCGCAGCTGTCCGAGGCGCCGGGCTGGCGAGGGGCCGCAATACGATCTAGCCCCTCGGCACTAGTCAGCGTGACCCTTCCGCCCGCTTCGGCTGACAATCCAGGCGCAGCCGCCCAGATCCCGATGACCAGTGCCACCATCGTCAGCGCGAGCGTCACGCTGATCCAGCGGGATGCCAGGACCCGCATCATGGCTGCTGCGAGCCGGGCGGCAAGGGGGCGCCGGCCTGGATTGTCGCCGACCGCGTCGCCCAACCCGTCCAGGATCCACAGGCCTAGCCGGCGAAACCCGGAAAACACTATAAACGAGTATTTCATGGAAATTCGCTCGCCTTGCTAGTGTAACCCGAAATGACTACCCAAACGAGTTTGTCGTATAGGCTCGATATATCCCCGGCTGATCACACCCCTTTGTCCCCTGTGCCACAGCCCAGCAGTGGGCCTGTCACTGCCATCTACTCATCCTGTCACGCCGACTGCCCGGGTGTATCACACCCCTTGGCAATGCCGCTCCCGTGCGACGGGGCCAATTTTCCTCCCGGCTTTGTCGAACCACTCCCCGGCAGGTTCTGCCATGGAGTGCAGGAATGCTTTGGTATATAACAGAAAATGCTCTATCGGACAAAATGTTTGACGCCAGATAATGATAGTCGATAGACTGAATCAACATCAATTGCGGGATACGCAGTTCTGTGAGCAATCGAGTGCCACAGTGCTGCACAAGGAAATGACCCAGCAACATTCCACCCCCACGAGTGCCCTGCGCGTAACGATCGGCCTCTCCCCGGAAGAGGCCGCAGCCGTAAGGGCGGTCATGTCGCTGGTACAGGGCACCACGGCGGCTGCGGTCGTCCGCGCAGCCTGGGCTGGCGAAGACTGGGTGCGCATGGGGCAGGGGCGGCCGGTGCTGGATAGCGGCCGACCCGTGCCCTCCGCGTCCGGCCGATGGAATGTGACGGTCTGGCTGGCCGGCATGCCTGCTCCGTCAATGCGGGATCGCCGGCGTTTGTTGCGGTCCGGACTAGGACTTCCCCCGCTCGTGGCGTCTGAACCACTCCGGATCTATGCCCGGGTACCCTCGCAGCTTCGCGGGTACGCTCTCGTGGGTCAGCGCCGCGTGAGGCAGGCGGCGCTGGTCGGCATGGTAAAGGCCATGGTGGCCGGTCAGGATGTTCTGACGCAATGCGACCGCTTGTTCGCAAAGCATGTGGCTGACCGTCCCTTGCGAGACAGCCGCCGCGTTGTGCGCATGACTGTCCGGATTGACCCGCAGACCCGTGCCGCTTTGGGTGCGCTTGCCGCGGCGGAAAATTGGGCGGGAAGTGTTGATGATCTTGTGAGTTCCCGCATCAGGCTGGCAATGGAGACCCTTGCCAGGCAGCAGGAACCAGCGGAAGGAGTGTCCGGGCGGGCTGTCGGCGCTCCACACACCGAGCGCTTTTCTGATGCCGTGGTCCAAGATCTTCATATCTTTCGTCGCGAAGCCCGCGCGCTCGGAAACAATGCCAATCAGATGGCCCGCGGGATCAACGCGCTCGCGAAAGCGGTAGCGACGGGCAGGATCGGCGGGCTCGAGATTTCCTCGCTATTGCCCGAGCCGGCTCGCGTTGAAGAGCTCGAAACGCGCGTCGGCGAATTGGCAAGAGGTGTCGATAAGCTGGTAACGTTGTTGCGGGACACCACCACCCGGCATTCCGAGGGCCGGTCATGAGCGCTTCGTTGAAAGCGCTGCGCGGGGATGTCGTGGCGCATCGCGCCCGGACGGTCGCCGGTCGCGAGATTGACAGCGAGGCTATACCCGTCGTAGTGCGCGTCGTGTCGGCCCGCAAGGGCCGCGCGGCGGTGCATGGGCTTCTGTCCTATATCGCAAGGCGCGGAGAGCTCTATGCTGATCGTCCGGATGCCGGGCTCGAGCTGCGCAATGAGTTCGGCGAGCCGGTCGCCTTTGAGGCGATTCTGCGCGACTGGCCGATGCGAGCCGATCCCGAGAACCTGCGTCCGGCAGCGCGCGAATTGGTGCAAAGGGGTCGGGCTCGGGACATACGACGCTTACCCGAACACGAGCGCTATTACCGACGCTCCGCCTATCATCTGGTGATTTCGCTGCAATGCGCGCCCGATGAGGACGCGCTCGCGGCCGGGCTGCTGGAGGAGGTTGCGCAGGACGTTGTCTGGCGGGCCTTCGGCCAGGATGGATATCACGCCGGTTGGTGCATTCATCGCGACATCCAGGGGCGGCCGCATGCCCATGTTGTGGTTTCCGCGCAAACCGATACGCCCGGTCGCCCGGAACGGCTTCGGCTTGATCCGGTCGATCTGGATGCGTTGCGGCACATGACCTGGAAAAGCCTCACACGGCTCGGGATCCGGGCCGAATGGTCGCGCCGGGAGGATCGGCAGGATCTGCGCGAGGCCATCCTGGAGGGGGTCGAGCCGATGCGGGAGCCCAAGCTTGGCGACAGGCGACCGATGCTCGAGGCTGGAGGTATCGCCGATCGCGCACCGCGATGGATCGCCCGCCATGGCCGGGAGGCCGAGCTCCGATGGCTTTTGACGGAGGAACTGGCCCGGGGTGGCTTGGCGGATGACGCGTCGAATACGGCCAGGCAGGAGACTCCCATTCGGGAAGTACCCCTTGATCTGGCCAGCCGCATGGGATTGCGGCGCGCCGTTCCCCAGTTAACCCATCTCCTAAGCCTGGCGGGGTGCCGTATGCCCGAAGAAGCCGGCCTGTGCTGGGCGGAACTCGCACGGGAAGACCGTCGTCTTGCCGACTGGATGGTGTTGCACCGTCCCGAGACGTTCGGCCTGCTGCATGCCGACAGGCAGCCGGCGGAAGGAGAGCGGCTCGCCGCCGCCCTACGAACGATCTCCAGCGATGTCATCGCCCAGGCTCCTCCTGGAGGTCTGCGTCCGGAAGCCGGTGCGGGTATTGTCGAGACGCTGCGAGCCGCGCGCGACCTTCGTCTGCGTGCTGGGCGCGCCGCCCGAATGTTGCGGTCGCTGTCCGGGCTAGAAGACGAGGCCCGCTCCATCCTGGGCGAGGGTCGTACCGTGGAGATGGTGGCGGAAACGGTGGCGGGTCTGCGACGCGCATCCGCGATTACCGTTCCGGCTTCCAACTTCCCGACATCGCAGGCTGATCATGGGCGGGGCCGCGGGTCCTGGCGTCGCCGGTTCGTCCGGGACCGTGAGGGCGACGCGCGATGACCAGCGTCGCGCAGGTGCTCCTGCAACAGGGGTCGGTCTACGGACGGGCCGCCGCGTTCCATTCAGAGAGCCCGCGCGGCGCTCTCGCTGAACGGAGGAGTTCGAGATGGCCATCGCGTATGTGACGGGCAAGGTGCTCAGCATCGAAGCGAAGCGCGCCAACGGTCAGGACCTGGCGGAGCTGACCCTTGAGGTTCAGAAATACGGCGACAACACCTTCAGGCTCGGCGTCGTCGCCTGGGGTGAGCATCGAAATCTGGTGCTGGATGCGGTGCGGAAGGACGACATCGTCCAGGTCACCGCCGAACCCTACACCGACGAGTGGCCGGTGAACGCGGATATCCCGGATGGGCCGAAGAACTCCAAGCTCGCGCTGCGGCTGCGTGACCAGGCAGAAGCGGAAGCCTCCAATCCCGACACCTGCTTCTCCCTGGTCAAGGTCGATGCCGACCCCGGGATCAACGAGGTCCATCTGTCTGGTGAGGTCCGTTTTCTGGGGGAGGTGGAAACCTTGGGGGCAAAGCCCGTTCGCCGTGCCTTTGTTGCGGTCCCTTTGCCGAGGCGGGATGGCACATTGTCGAACTGGTCGTTCCCGATACGCCTGCGCGCCGGCTTTGCCGAGAAGGCGACGCCGGAGACTGTTGGCAGGGGCGTATCGGTAAGCCTTGTCGGGACGATCGAGAACGACTTCTGGAAGGACAAGGACGGCGGGGCAAACCGCTACGAAGGGCGGGTCGTCGTTGCGGCCAAAGGCCACAAGTTCGCCAAAGCATAGCGCTAGCGGGGCCAGCCGCCGGGGGAGAGTGATCATGCAGCGTTATACGGTTATCGGTCTGATGCTCGACGCCGACGAGTGCGTCGTCGACCAGGTCGATAGCCCGACCCCCGGCGCGGTTTGGGCGCATCTCGCCCAGCTTGCCGGCGTTGATACGGTGAGACGACGGGAAGTGTATCTTCCGCTCGCCGCGTTTGACGGTACGGTGCATGTACAGCACCGCATCCAGGACATGAACCTCGAGCAGGTTCGCGGAACGGCGGGCGGACCGGACCAGCAATGGACCGTAATTGCACTGGAACTGAGCGCCCTGCAGATCGGTGTGCTGACCATCGAGGCGCCAAGCGGTCCGCATGCGGCGCTGGTTGCGCTTGATGCTTACAACAATGACATGGGGGAAACCGCCGCTCCGCCGAATGCAGATCTGGCGGCGCATGCCATGGAGGTCGTGGCTGTTCTCTGGGGATATCGCATGCCGGCGGCGGTCTTCGATCCGCTCGAAACGGTGGTGACGGACGATGGGGGCTCGCTCTGATGCTCGGCATAGGACCCTGGGAGCGGATGTCCCGCCTGGTACCGGAAGCCTATCGCGATCTTCTGGAACAGCAACTCGACATGGCGGTGCTGGCCATGGTGTCAGCCGGCATGTCATCGGACATGACGGGGCAGATCGCTCTGGTCGAAGTCGGCGGTGCCGAGGCACCGCCCGCCCGGTTTCGGAGGTATCTGGGCGAACGCGGCCTGGTCTGGGACGCCTATGGCAAGTTCTGGACCGGCGTGGTCACGCTGGAAGAGGAGCACGCGATCCGCGTGCAGGCCGACGTCCTGTCAACGCAGACCGGATGGCAGGGAGCAGCTCGGATCGTGGCGCCGGCTCACTACTCCGTTCGGTTCGGCAGAGCGGAGGCCGGCCATGATCCGGCGTGAGCTGCGCGGCGTGATCGGCGTACCCATGCGGTCGGCAGCGCGCCAGCTCGAAAGGCTGGGCCTGATCGACCTGCGCGTGACGGGAGGCTATCGGCCCGACACCGCAGGCCTGTTGCTGGCAGGGGGCGTGGAAGACCGCATCGCTCCATTGGTCAGGGCCCTGCATCGGCCGGATCACGGTTTGCGCACGATCGAATCCTGCGCAGGTCATCCGAGAATGTTCGGCCTCGCCTGGGAGCGCGCCTTTGTAGCTATCCGGATTGATGCCGGCAAGGCCGCCGAACTCCTGGCAAGGATCCAATGCGCGGTCATCTCCTGTCGGAGCGAGCGGCCTACCGCGCAATGGTCTCTCGAGATCGAAAACCAATCCTGGATGTATTGGCGGGTCCGGCCCCTCCGGCATGTCCGGTCCGGACCGCGGGTTGAAACCCTGGTGCAGGAGGCCGTGCGCAGCGGCATCCAGCTGCGACTGTCCAGGCCTATGCGGGCCTGGACGGACCAGGATCAGCTTGCCGAGGAGATCTCGTGGCTTGCCGACGCGATCCATCACCAGCTGCGCGCCATGGAGAGCGATCAATGCGAAGCCCGAGGCGAAGGGAAGGAGCATGCAAGTGCATAGCGTGGTGATTTGCGAAAAACCTTCCCAGGCTCGCAATCTGCAGGCCGCCTTGGGAGATGCGCATGGCGAGATATATGCGGCACAGGGGCATCTTGTCCGCCTGCAGACGCCGGAGGAGGCGAATCCCGACTGGACCTGGGCCGGTTGGTCCTGGCAGGTCCTGCAGCCAGCATCAGGACTTTACGGATTGGCATCCGATTCCGGCTCCGGCAAACCGGTTCGTCTCAAGGCGATTGCAGGAGCGTTGAAGAGGGCTAGCCGGGTCATTGTGGCTACGGATTGTGATCGGGAAGGGCAGGCGATCGCCGACAACATCCTCGCCCATCTGGGCTTTCAGGGAGAGGTCCTGCGCGCGATGTTCGCTGCGGAGGATCCCAAGACCCTCCGGGAGGCCTTTGCGGCGCTGAGGCCGAATGCGCAATACGCCGCGCTTTATGCGGCCGCACGGGCCCGAGCGCAGGCCGATCAGATATATGGCCTCACCTTGACCCGGGCGGCAACAAAAGGGCTGCAGCCGGCTGGACAGAAGGGCGCGCTCGGCATCGGGCGCGTGAAGACGGCCGTGCTGGCTCTGCTATGTCAGCGCGAGCGCGCGATCCAGAATCATGTTGCGATATGGTACTGCAACTTCGAGCTGACGATCAGCGGGGAACTGGCCGGGGCATCCTATTCCGCGCTGCTGCGCTGGGAGCCCAAAGGGGAAGATCGGCTTACGGACGGTGCGACGATCCAGGCGGTGAAAGCCTATCTGGAGCGCGTGGTAAGCGTCGGCAGTCCATATGCCATAGGTGTCGATCGCGGGCTCAAGCGTCAAGGCCCCCCCAAACCGCCAGCCCTCCCAAGCCTTCAGCGCGCGGCTTCAAAGTGGGGATGGAGCGCCCAGAAAACGCTTGATGTGCTGCAGGCGCTGTATGAGGCTCAGCTGGTAACCTATCCGCGGGCAGAGGTTCGGCATCTGCCGGAGACCATGATCGCCGCGGCTCCGGACATGTTGCGTGCACTGGCTGACAGCGGCCGATACGTCTGTCCGGCGACCGCAACGATCCGGAAAGGGGGCGCCCAGACCTTTTCCGACGCGGCACTGAAGGAAAAGGGGGCTTCGCATCATGCCGTGGTGCCCAACCCGAACACCACCGGGCGCTATGGCGTCCTTTATGACAGCTGTAATCCTGACCAACAGCGGCTCTTCGACCTGATCGCCCGGATGTTCCTGGCCGCGATTTCCCCCGACATGGTTTATGACGAGACCAGGTTCGCAGTGGATGTCCCCTTGCAGGGCCTTGTCCTGCCGAGTCGCCAGTCCGGAGAGCCGATGAGCTTCACGCGGGTGGGTCGGGTCATTCGCGATCCGGGTTGGACAGCGGTTTGGACCGATGAGGAGGATGAGGAGGGAGAAACGATCCTGCTCCCGCCCTTTGCAGATGGCCAGGACGTCCGACCCACGGCCGTGGCCGCCCGGCCTGGCAAGACGGAGCCACCCCCCCGTTACGACGAAGGCAGTCTCATCCAGGCCATGGAAGCTGCATGGCGGCTGGTACCGGAAGGCCCGCTTCGGGTTCGGCTGAAGGAGGCGAGCGGGATCGGGACGCCGGCAACCCGCGCAGCGATCCTGGAAGGTCTGAAGACCCAACGTCAGATCGCATTGAAGGGAAGAACGGTTATCCCGACGGAGCTCGGGCTGCAGCTTTACGACGTGCTTCACGCCGCCGCGCCGGACTTGGTCGATCCGGTGCAGACCGCTCTCCTCGAAGAGCGGCTGGATGCGGTGCTGCGGGGCAGGGCGCGGGTCGATGAGGTGGTGAACGAGGTCGCAGCTCAGGCGGATAGGCTCATGCAGGCCATTCGTGAAGCGGCCGAGAACGGCGGTCGGCTCTCCGGAGAGCCCCGAAAGGCGAGCCCGAAGCAGCGAGAACTCCTGCGCAAGATCTACTCCGAGCGCGGCCTTGGGCGTCCGTCGGTCGAGATACTGAACGATGCCGTGAAGGCTTCGCGGCGGCTGGAGGAGCTTCTCGGACGCCGTGCCTCTCCGCCGGATAGTCCTGGAGCGGAAGGCGCCGCGTCCGAGAAGCAGATTACCGCCATTAAAGCAATCATGGCCAAGACGAAGGCTGGCGCGCCAGCCGGGTGGCCAGGGATCACGCGGGAACAGGCCTCGAGCTGGCTCGACGCGCATGCCAAGAGGGGGAAACGATGATGGTCCACGGCCTGTCCGGCGCTTCCAGCGAGACCGCGGAGCTGGCGCAGTCCTTCCGCATAGAACGGTTGCTGCTGTTGATCGAAGAAGTCTGGGATCTGCCGCACGGTACGTTGGCACCAGGTAACACACTCGTGACGATACTTGATGCCGCGGAAAAGCCGCTGCAAGCGGCGGCGCTCGAGGCCGCGATCGAGCAGGAGTTCGATGTCATCGTCAACCTGCCCGGCCGTACGACAGTCGGTGAACTCGTGGCGGCGGTATGTCGAGTGGAAGCCTCGTGAATTGCCCACTATTAAAACGGGAATTACAAGAATACAATAAAAGTATAGATGGATATTGCAACGCAAATCATGTATCATCGACCAGCGATCCAGCGGGGATCGAAAAAGGCCGAGAGGGCGAGCAATGCGAACCTTGGATCTGCGAAACGCGCTACAGCACAAAGGCGATATCCTGAAGGATATCGCGCAGTTCCTGCAGGCCTTGGCCGCCGATTCGATCCTGTATGATCTTGGTGATGCGCGGGATCTGGGCGATGGCGTAGCCGCGATCACATTGGAGAAGTCCGGAGCCTGTGCCCGGGCAGTCCTTTACCTGCCTCACTGCTATCTCGACCCGGAAACCCCGTATGGCCGGATGGTGCTGGGTCTCATTGGTCGGTTCGCGGAAAACGGTATGCTCAGGCGCCTGCAGATCGACGGTGTAGGCGATATGGAAGCGGCGCGCTGGGCGCGCGGCCGCGCCTTTCCGGGTGACGTGACCCCACGGGTGACGCCCCCAGCCGATGCCGGTGCGCGTTCCACCTATTACCGTGCGCGCCGCCGCGGCTCCGACCCGGCAACAGGAAGCGGGGGCTTGGCCCTGTGGGTATTCGATCCGCCCGCGGGCCATGCGTGAAGGAGGCGAGGAATGGGCGTGGTCATCAAGTCACCTGGGGCGCGGGTCAACATGCGCGGGCGGCCTGTTCGCCTTCTGCGCCAAATCGGCGTCTCCGCTGTAACGCCGGCGCAGGGCCTGGTCCTTGTCGAGGAAATTGATCCGCCAGCACCGGCGCTTCCCGGCCAGCTCGGTTTCTGGACGGCTGGGGAAATCGCCGCGGCGCTTGGCGCCCGTCGTGGCGGCCTGGCCGCAACGGCTATTGCCGTGACGTCCGTCTCGGCGGGCCGCCGTGGCCGCCGGTCCGTACCGGCCCTTGACGTTCTCGGACAGGAATAGGCGGGAGAGAGTGTCGTGAGCACAGCTGAAGCCCAAGAGGACAAGATTGACGGGGTTGCCCGCGCCCAGTTGCGCTCGATCGTGGAGCGTATCGAGCGGCTGGAAGAAGAAAAGAAGGCGCTGGCCGACGACATCAAGGAAATCTATGCCGAGGCGAAA
>Ga0075012_10000567_pt1 | contig 38925 bp, 34 predicted proteins | sample All_14_2_FD_71474 | JGI IMG/M metagenome (GOLD analysis project Ga0075012, IMG submission 71474) | Freshwater microbial communities in response to fracking from Pennsylvania, USA - Allegheny Zone_MetaG_DW_15 | ecosystem: Environmental > Aquatic > Deep subsurface > Groundwater > Drilled...
CCCACTCGTGGGCGCGCCCGAGTACTCGCGCGGGAGTCGCGGTGAGCGCCTCGACCGCGATCGCTTCGTCGACTCCGGCGACCGTGACGGCGCACCGCAGAGCTGCGTCTTGAGTGAGCGTCGAACCGGCGATCGTCGAGGTGCCCGCGAGGTGGGCGATACCACCGCGCACCTCGACGTTGAGCGAACCGAGCCGGTAGTAGCCGTCGTCACCGCCGGCTGCCGCCATGGCGTCGGTCACGAGCGCGACGCGGTGCGGGGCCGCCCTGAAGGTCATCTGGGCCACCGAAGGGTGTACGTGTACACCGTCGAGCACGAGTTCGAGCGTCACGCGCTCATCGTCGAACCCGGCAACGATCGGCCCCGGGTCGCGATGATGGATGCCCGGCATCGCGTTGAAGATGTGGGTCACGAGGCTCGCACCAGCGTCGAAAGCCGCGCGAGCCGCGTGCTCGTCAGCCTCAGTGTGCCCCACCGCCACCACGACACCCTCCTCAGCGAACTGCCGCACGGCGTCGAGGGCGCCGGGAAGCTCAGGTGCGATCGTTACCTCGCGAATCGTGCCAGCCCCGGCTTCGAGTAGCGCAATGATCGTGGCCTCGTCGGGCTCGCGCAAGAACTCTGGGGCGTGCGCTCCGCGGCGTCCGATCGCGAGAAACGGTCCTTCGAGGTGCGAGCCCACGATGGTGGGGTCGTCGGCAGCCAACTGCGCCACCAGCGCGAGCGAGGCCTGCACGTGCTCGAGCGGGTTGGCGACGAGAGAGATCACCGAGCGGGTTGTGCCGTGAGCGCGATGTACGGCGACGGCAGCGGCGATCTCCTCCGCACCGTTGTCGTAGGCCGCCCCTCCGCCTCCATGACCGTGCAGATCGATGAACCCTGGGGTCACGGTGCGGCCGCTGAGGTCGAGCACCGTGTCGGCGTGGGGGAGAGCATCCGCCAACGATGCAGCAGTCTCGCCCTCGCCCGCGGCGGTGCCGCCGATCGCGGCGATGCGATCGCCGTCGATGAGCAACCAGCCTTCGCGAGAACCCGCGGCGTCGAGCAGCCGAGCCCCCGTGATGAGTGTCGTCGACATAGCGCCTCCTGGCTCGAGTGGCTACTGGAAGATGATCGTGCGCTGTCCGTCGAGCAAAACGCGGTCTTCGGCGAACCACGTGACGGCGCGTGTGAGAGTGCGGCTCTCTTCGTCTTGACCGATCGCCACGAGCTCTGCCGGGCTGCGCGAGTGGTCGACTCGCACGACGTTCTGCTCGATGATCGGGCCCTCATCAAGATCGCTCGTGACGAAGTGCGCGGTGGCGCCGATGAGCTTCACGCCACGAGCGTGGGCCTGGCGATAGGGGTTCGCACCCTTGAAGCCGGGCAAGAACGAGTGGTGAATATTGATGATGCGTCCTGACAAGCGCTCGCACAGCTCGGGCGACAGAATCTGCATGTAGCGGGCGAGCACGACCAGTTCGATGTCGTGCTGCTCGACGGCTTCGACGATGCGCGCTTCGAACGCGGTCTTCTCGTCGGCATTCGTCACCGGGTGCGATTCGAAGGGCACGTCGTAGAACGCGGCGAGCTCGCCGAGGTCAGGGTGGTTGCCGAGCACGAGCGGAATCTCGACCGGCACGTGCCCGGAACGCTGGCGAAACAGCAAGTCGTTGAGGCAGTGCGCGGCCTTCGACACGAGAACGAGCGTGCGCAACGGGCGCCCCACACGGTCGATGCGGCACTCCATGCCGTACCGCTCGACGACGGGGGCGAGGGCGCGCTCCATTCCCGCGTGGTCGGTCGGAGTCTCGGTCTGCAAGCGCAAGAAGAAGCGCCCAGACTCAAGACTCGAGAACTGCTGTAACTCGGTGATGTTGCCGCGGGCTTCGACGATGGCGCCCGTGACCGCGTGAACGATGCCGGGGCGGTCGTCGCAGACGAGCGTGACGATCCAGTGGTGGTGGTCGGGACTCACGGCTCCAGGCTATCGGGGGCACGGGATGCCGCGCGCACGCCGCGCGCCCCGTGCTCGGCCGCTCGGCTCGGGCACGTACGCTGGGCGCGTGCGACTGCCCTGGTTTCCGCTGCTGACGTTGTCCGCGGCGATCTTCGTGGCAGTGACGAGTGAGTTCTTGCCGATCGGACTACTACCGCAGATGGCGGCCGAGCTCGAGGTTACCGAGGCGCAGGTCGGCATGCTCGTCACCGTGTTCGCGGGCACGGTCGTCGTGGCGACCGCGCCGCTCGTGCACGTGACGCGCGCCCTACCGCGTAAGACGCTGCTGTTGATTCTGCTCGCGGGCTTTGCCGCCGCCAACCTGATGGCCGCTCTCGCACCGGGCTATGCCGTGCTGCTTGCTGCCCGCGTGCTGGGCGGTGCGGCACACGGAGTGTTCTGGGCTGTTGTCTCTCCGTACTCGGCTCGACTCGTGCCGCCGGAGAGGCTCGCGAGCGCCGTGGCCATCGCGACCTCCGGTGCCACGCTCGCCTCGATCGGCGGGCTGCCGCTCGGCACGTTGCTCGGTGTCGCGCTCGGATGGCGCGCATCGTTCGCCATCATCGCCGGAGTAGTTGTCCTCATCGGTGTCATCGTCGTCGTCGTGCTCCCGCCGGTGTCGGTTCCGCTCCCTGTTGCCGAAGCGCGTCAACGGGCGTTCCGCGACCCGACCTTCTGGCCTGTCGTCGTGCTCTGCCTCACCGTGGCGCTCGTGACCCTCGGCCACGCGAGCTACTACACCTACATCGCGCCATGGGTCATCGACGTGGCGTCCTTCGCGCCCGAGACCGTTGCCGGTGTTCTGCTGCTCTTCGGCGCAGCGGGCGCCTTAGGGGTCGCTGCCGCTGGCGTGCTCGGCGACCGATTCCCACGGTCGTTGCTCCCCATCATGTTGCTCGGCGTCGTCGGTGCCGTGCTCGGGGTGGCAGCCATCGCAGCCGTCGCCGCCGCTCCCTCGCCCGTGCTCGTCGTCGCCCTGCTCGTGGCGTGGAGCGCATTCCTCGGGGGAGTGCCCATTATCTTCCAGGCTCGGCTACTGCAGACAGCGTCTGAGGCCTTGCGCGACATCGGGTCGGCGTGGCTCACGGTCGCCTTCAACGCGGGCATTGGCGGTGGCGCGCTCGTGGGTGGCCTCGTGCTCGATGGGCCGGGCCTTGAAGCACTGCCCCTGGTGACAGCGGCCTGCGTGCTGGTGGCTCTCGTCGTCGTGCTCGCTACGCTGCGTCGATCTGCTCCAGCTCGACAGACTCGTCCTCCTCATCGTGAGGCCACACGAACTCATCGATGACAACGACGAGGGCGAGCACTCCGTTCGTGATCCAGGTGATGCCGAGAGCTGTCAGACCAGGAATCGCGGGAGCCGCCACGTAGAGAGCGCTCAGCGCCGCCATACCGATGAGGTGCGAGCGCAACCAGGGCCGGCCGATCGAACGCTTGAACAGCAGATTGCCGAGCAAGTACAGCGCGGGAGCGGCGATGACGACGGCGAGCGTCGTCGCATCGACCGGGTCAGATGGGTGCGCGAGTACGAGTTCGTCTCCTACCGCGACGAGCACGACCCCCGCGACGAGAATCATGTGCAAGTAGGTGTAGGTGAGGCGCGCGATCATGCCGGTCCGTGTCGACCGCCGAATGAATCGCGAGCCATGTTCGGCGCCGTGGCTGAAGTAGAGCAGCCAGAACAGAATCGTGCTGACGAACGCGGCAAGGAAGGCGGCGACCGCCGGAAGGTCTTGTTCCGAGCGGCTGAAGACTGTGCCCGTGACGATGATCGATTCGCCGAGAGCGATGATCATGAACAGGCCCGCACGCTCGGCCATGTGCCCACCAGCAACCTGCCACGTCTCCGGCGGTGATGTCGCGAGGAACGGCGTCCAGTATCGGAAGACTGGCCCCAACAGCTCGATTCCCAGCGCCGCGGCCCAGAGCAACAATTGGGCGTCAGGGCCGAGCAGTGGTCCGACGATCCACAGCGGCGCCGCCACGATGAACCAGACGGCAATGCGCACGAGGTTGAGGCTGTTGAGCCTGTCTCCACACAGGTGGTAGCTCACCGCAGTGAAGATCGTGCGGCCCACTTGCATGCCAACGTAGGCGAGGGCGAACTGCAGGCCCTGGCCGGTGAACGCTTGCGGAATGGCGGTGCTCAACACGAGCCCCGCGAGCATCATCGTGATGAGCATCCACCGCACAGGGCCTTTTTCAGGGTTCATCCAGTTGGTGACCCATGTCGTGTAGATCCACAACCACCACACCGCGATGAGCATGACGACGCCCTCGAGAACACCACGCGGCGTGAGGTGCTCAATGACGTGGTGCGACAACTGTGTCACCGCGAAGACGAAGACAAGGTCGAAGAACAGCTCGATGAAGGCGACGCGGTCGCTGCCCTCGGTGCGTGCGCGAAAGAGGCGAAGAACGGGAATGGCGGCAGTCATGGGGTCTCCTGCGGTCGTCGCGGTGGCGCTAGCGTAGACGACGGATGCCCGCCTCGGGCTTCCCCGTGCGCGTCGGCCCGCTCTGCCGACCTCGAGAGCTGCTCCACTGTGTCTACCACCTCGTCCACCACTACCGACCGCCCCTTCCCCTGGGTCGGGCTCTCCACCCTCGCGGTGGCCATCTTCGTGCTCGTCACGAGCGAATTCCTGCCCACCGGTCTGCTGCCCGCGATGGCGCGCGACCTCGGCGTGAGCGAGTCGCAGATCGGCTTCCTCGTCACGATCTTCGCTGGCACCGTCGTCGTGAGCGCGGCTCCGCTCGCGGCGCTCACGCGTCAGTATTCGCGCAAGAGCCTGCTGCTCGTCGTGCTCGTCGTCTTCGCGTTGTCGAATCTGCTTGCCGCGATCTCTCCGAACTATGAGGTGCTCGTCGGTGCCCGCGTGCTTGGCGGCCTCGCCCACGGTCTCTTCTGGGCCGTCGCCGGCGCCTATGCGGGGCACCTCGTGCCACGGCACCAGCTCGCCCGCGCTGTCGCCGTGACGAACGCAGGAGGCACGACGGCGTTCGTGCTCGGGGTGCCCCTCGGTACCGCCCTGGGGTTTGCGCTCGGTTGGCGAGCGGCCTTCGGGGTCATCGCAGTCTCAGTTCTCGTGCTCGTCATCATGGTCTGGCGATTCCTGCCGCCCGTCTCGCACCACGTCTCGCTCGCGACGGGCGAGATCAGGCTGCCCGCGCGCCGTGACCCCACGTTGCCTGCCGTGCTGTTCGTGTGCCTGCTCGTCGTGCTCATCATCACCGGGCACAACGTCTTCTACACCTTCATCGCGCCCTTCCTGCTCGACACCTCGGGGTTCTCGGCCGAGAGCTTGAGCATCCTGCTGTTCCTCTACGGCGGTGCGGGAGCGATCGGCCTCGTGCTCGCGGGTGTCATCGGCAGCCGCTACCCCCGAGGCGGTCTCTACGGGATGCTCATCGCAGTCATCGTCGCCGTGCTCGCTATCGCGGCCTTCGCCGAGGTGTCCATCGTGGTCGTCATCGCTCTCGTCGTGTGGGGAGCCGCCTTCGGTGGCCTGCCTACGCTCTTGCAGACGCGCATGCTGCACGCAGCCTCGCCGAACGTGCGCGATGTCGGCGCTGCTCTGCTCACCACCGCGTTCAACATCGGCATCGGCGGTGGTGCTGCCATCGGTGCCGTGCTCTTCGAGCGCACCTCGCCCACCGTGCTTCCCGTGGTGGAGGCAGCAACGCTCGGTCTCGCGATCATTGCGTTGCTCATCTACGAAGCTCGGCGCCGTTCGCAAGGCCTGTCGCTCGCGACGCGGCCGGTGCCGATTGTGGGTGGCGGGCACTAGGTCCAGGGTCAGCGCGCGAAGGTCACGGCGGGCATCTGGGTGTGGACGCGTCGCCGCGCGTGCCGGGGACGTACGGCACAGTATGCGCCCGTGACTATCGAATCCATGAACGTACCGACAGCCTCGAACAACCAAGCGCTGCGTAGTGCGCAACGCGCTACACTGAGCTAGTGATCAAGTCCTTCCGTCACAAGGGCTTGCGCGCACTCTTCGAGTCAGGGAGCGCGGCGGGGGTGCAGCCTCACCACGCCTCCAAGCTTCGCTTGCAGTTGGCGGCGCTGGACTCGGCACGCACCATCAATGATGTGAACCTTCCTGGCTATCGACTGCACCTTCTCAAGGGCAACATGAGTGGGCGTTGGGCAATCACCGTGAGCGGTAACTGGAGGATGACGTTTGAGTTCCGCGACGGGAACGCCCATGTACTGGACTACGAGGACTACCACTAATGAGCGATCTCGCACCGATGCACAATCCTCCGCACCCCGGGGAGTTCATCACCGCCACCTACCTCGAGCCGCTCGGCATGAGTGGTCGAGAGTTGGCCACTCGACTCGACGTTTCGGCGTCGACGTTGAGCCGAGTACTCAATGGCTCGAGCCGAGTGACACCGGAGATGGCCCTGCGACTCTCCAAAGCAGTCGGCCGAAGCGCGGAAAGTTGGCTTGCGATGCAAGATGCTCATGATCTGTGGGTCGCGCGCCAGACACTCGACCTCGCACGTGTGCAAGCACTCGATACGGCGAAAGCCTCGTGAGCGGCGCACGGCGGTCCAGTCGGTCGAAGACGATCGTGACGTATGCGCTCGTCGTCGGCGCTGTGGGCGGAGGTGGCAGCGCTATCGCGCAGGCGACGAATGCCGAGGGATGGGTGTTCTCGTCATTCTCAGCGTGCTGGCGTTTCCGTTTGTTGGAGTCTCCATTGCAATCCAGTCGTTCGTCGCGGTCGTGACCGGTTACCTTTTGGGCAACGCACTGAGCGTCCTTTATTAGTGGATTGACGTTGTTCACTTTCTTCGCGGGGATCGCCGCCGTTCAGGCTTTGGCCTGGACTGCGTGGGGTGCGCGCCGTGAACTCGCCGCGAGGACCCGTGCCGAGCATCCAGCACCGCCACAATCGGCACCCACACACGAAGGCACCGCGATAGAATGACCTCGTCGCGACTGGCGTTGAGATGGGTCACCATCAGGGAGCGACCGACACGGTGAGGGGCCGTACGCCTGGGCCCCGCAGCAGACCCACGCCGGCTGCGCCCGGCAGACCTTGAAGGAGCCCCCGTGTCCGACCGCCTCCCCAGTTCGTTCAACGACGCCCTCATCGACGTAGACCCCGAGATCGCCGCGGTGCTCGATCAAGAGCTCAGCCGCCAGCGCCACACCCTCGAGATGATCGCGAGCGAGAACTTCGTGCCGCGTGCGATTCTCGAAGCGCAGGGCTCGGTGCTCACCAACAAGTACGCCGAGGGTTACCCCGGCAAGCGCTACTACGGCGGCTGCGAGTTCGTCGACATCGCCGAGAGCCTCGCCATCGAGCGCGCCAAGAGCCTCTTCGGCGCCGAATTCGCCAACGTGCAGCCGCACTCGGGCGCCACCGCCAACGCCGCAGTGCTGCACGCCATCGCCACTAAAGGTGACACGATTCTCGGCCTCGAGCTCGCCCACGGCGGCCACCTCACGCACGGCATGAAGCTCAACTTCTCCGGGCGGCTCTACAACGCAGTGAGTTACGGCGTCGACCCCGAGACGATGCTCATCGACATGGATGCCGTGCGCTCCGCCGCGCTCGAGCACAAGCCCAGCGTCATCATCGCCGGGTGGTCGGCCTACCCGCGTCAACTCGACTTCGCAGCCTTCCGCGCCATCGCCGACGAGGTCGGCGCCAAGCTGTGGGTCGACATGGCGCACTTCGCCGGACTCGTCGCCGCGGGCCTGCACCCCAACCCGCTGCCGTACGCCGACGTCGTGAGCTCGACCGTGCACAAGACCCTCGCCGGTCCGCGCTCGGGCGTCATCCTCAGCAACAACGAAGAGCTGTTCAAGAAGCTCAACTCGGCAGTCTTCCCGGGTCAGCAGGGCGGGCCGCTCATGCACGTCATCGCCGCGAAGGCAGTCGCCTTCAAGCTCGCTGCCGAGCCCGAGTTCGTCGAGCGTCAGCAGCGCACGTTGCGCGGTGCGAGCATCCTCGCCGACCGCCTCACCTCTGACGACGCGCGCGCTGCCGGCATCGACGTGCTGACCGGTGGCACCGACGTGCACTTGGCCCTCGTCGACCTGCGCTCGAGCGAGATCGACGGCCAGCAGGCCGAAGACGTGCTGCACGAGGTCGGCATCACGGTCAACCGCAACTCGGTGCCCTTCGACCCTCGCCCTCCGATGGTCACGAGCGGCGTGCGTATCGGTACTCCCGCGCTCGCGACGCGCGGCTTCGGCGACGACGAGTTCACCGAAGTGGCCGACATCATCGCGCACTCGCTCATGCCGAAGCCCGACATCGCTGGCCTGCGCGCTCGTGTGACGGCGCTCGCCGACGCTTTCCCCCTCTACCCGGGGCTGTGAGCGTGAGCGCCTCGAACGTGGCGCAGCGTCTCGACGGCACGGCAACCGCCGCTGCCATCAAGGCTGAACTGCGCGAACGAGTGGATGCTCTGCGCGAGCGCGGCATCGTGCCGGGTCTCGCCACGGTGCTCGTCGGCGACGACCCCGGCTCGCAGTGGTACGTGGCAGGCAAGCACAAAGACTGCGCCGAGGTCGGCATCGCCTCGATTCGCCGTGATCTGCCCGAGACGACCACGCAAGCCGAGCTCGAAGCCGTCATCGACGAACTCAATGCCGACCCGGCCGTCACGGGCTTCATCGTGCAATTGCCGTTGCCGAAGCACCTCGACACCGACGCGATTCTCGAGCGCGTGCATCCCGACAAAGATGCCGACGGTCTGCACCCCACCAACCTGGGGCGGCTCGTGCTGCGCGTCGACCGCCCGATCGAGACGCCGTTGCCGTGCACGCCGAGAGGCGTCATCGAGCTGGTCGAGCGTCACGGGCTGTCGTGGGCCGGCAAAGACGTCGTCGTCATTGGCCGTGGCGTGACCGTCGGTCGCGCGATCGGCAGTCTGCTCACCCGTCGCGAGTACAACGCGACCGCGACGCTCACCCACACCGGCACGACCGACCTTGCGGCACACCTGCGCCGAGCCGACGTCATTGTCGCCGCAGCGGGAGTGCCCGGCATCGTGTCAGCGGCCGACGTCAAGCCCGGCGCGATCGTGCTCGACGTCGGCGTCTCACGCATCGTCGACCCCGACACTGGCGTCTCGCGCGTCGCGGGTGATGTGGCCGACGACGTCGCGACGGTCGCTTCGTGGATCTCGCCGAACCCCGGCGGGGTCGGCCCCATGACGCGCGCGCTACTGCTCGCGAACGTCGTCGAGACTGCGGAGCGCCAAGCCCGCTGACAGTCACAGCCGGGCGGCCGAGATGCGAGATCTGGGCCGCACCGGTACCCTGGTCGTCATGGAGCTGTGACGCAGTTGATCGTCCCGTGCCCGAGGCTGAGCCCGGCGGGAATCCTGCGAACTACGGCGGTACTCCATGTCTTCAACCCTGTCTTCTGCGACGCTGCACTCCGACCCCCGTGCGCCCCTGCGTGCACGCGGCGTCACCCGCATCTTCGACGGCCGTGCCGTGCTCTCTGAGGTCGACCTGCTCGTGCCACCCGGCGCACGGGTCGGACTCATTGGCGAGAACGGCGCGGGCAAGTCGACTGTGCTGCGCCTACTTGCCGGAGTCGATGAGCCTGACGCCGGCAGCATCGAGCGCCCCGCGCGACTCGGCTGGCTTCCGCAGGAAGTGCCGTTCGCGAGTGGGATGCCCGTGCTGAGCATCCTCGAGACCGCCGACGCGCCCCTGCTCGCGATCGAACGTCGCCTCGATGCCGCCGCGGTGGCATTGGCTGAGGGCACCGCGCAGGCCGCGGCCGACTACGCCGACGCTCTCGATGATGCAGAACGCGTCGAGTTGTGGAGCCGAGAGGCGCGCCGAGATGCCCTTCTGGACGCGTTCGGCGTGGCGAGCATCCCCCTGCAGACGCCCCTGGGTGAGATCTCGGGTGGTCAGCGCAGCCGGCTCGCCCTCGCTGCCCTGCTGGTGAGCCGCCCTGACGCGCTCGTGCTCGACGAACCCACCAATCACCTCGACGATCGTGCGGTCGAGGCCCTGCGTGACCAGTTGCTCTCGTGGCAAGGGCCCGTGCTCTTCGCGAGCCACGACCGTGCCTTCCTCGACGAGGCCGCAACCGAACTCGTCGATCTCGACCCCAGTCGCCGTGCGGCGACGGGCGAAAACGGCGGTGGGCAAGCGGTGCGGTACGGAGGCGGATTCAGCGACTATCTCGTCGAACGTGACCGCGAGCGAGAACTGTGGCACCGACGGCACGTCGCCGAACAGCGCGAGTTACGGCGGTTGCGCGAGACGGTCGCCGTCACGGCACACTCGCTCGACACCGGCGGCCGACCGCCGCGCGACAATGACAAGTTCATCGGAAAGTTCAAGGGGGCGCGCGTTGAGGCCGAAGTGGCGAAGCGCGTGCGCGACGCCGAGCGCCGCCTTGCCGAGCTCGAGACGGAGCAGGTTGCCGCGCCGCCGGAGCCGTTGCGATTCGGCGGGCTACCGCCTGGGCACTCTGCGCTCGGCGGCGACGAGGCGTTGATAGCGCTCGACGAGGCGGCGGTACGTGGTCGGCTCGCTCCGATCTCGCTCACACTCCGTGCAGGCGACCGGATGCTCATCACGGGCCAGAACGGAGCAGGAAAGTCGACGCTGCTCGGTGTACTCGCGGCGAGCATCCCGCTCGATGCTGGTCGCCGCAGTGCCCGCCCTCGCGTGCGCGTTGGCGTGCTCGCGCAAGACTCGCAGCTTGCCGAGCCCCATCGCACCCCGCGTGAGCTCTATGCGGCGGCGCTCGGAGAAGGCAGAGCGGCGGCAGTGCCGCTCGCGAGCCTGGGGCTCATCGGTGAGCGCGACCTTGACCGGCCAGTCGGCACGCTCTCGGTCGGGCAGCAGCGACGACTCGAGCTCGCCCTCGTGCTGGGGCGGCCACCGCACGTGCTGCTGCTCGATGAGCCGACGAACCATCTGTCGCTACGACTTGCGACCGAGCTCGAAGACGCCCTCGGCACGCACCCCGGTGCAGTCGTCGTCGCGAGCCACGACCGTTGGTTGCGCCGTCGCTGGTCGGGTGCCGAGCTCGCCCTCGAGGCGGCGGGGTGACTCAGGCGCGGCCGGTCGCGCGGCGAAGTCGCACGGGCTGGCCGGGCCGCAGTTGGGCGAGACGGTCGAGTGAGGCATCGACGACAACAGCGATCACCGGGTAGCCGCCCGTGACGGGGTGGTCGGGGCCGAGCACGGTGGGCGCACCGTCGGGGGAAACCTGGATGCTCCCGCGCAGCATGCCTTCGCTTTCCAGCTCGGCGCCGACGCGCGCGGGCACTCGCTCGAGTGGTGTGCCCGAGACCGTGCTCGTGCTCGCGAGTTCGAGCCGAACCCCCGTGCGGTCGCTGCGCGCCGAGACGCGCCACTCGACGCCCAGCAGCACCTCGTGCGCCTCCGTGGTGAACCAGTCGGCGCGCGGACCGGGTCGAACCTCGAGTTCGACGAGCCCGAGCGGTGGTGGGTCAACGGGTACGAGGTCGGCGACGGGCACGGGTGTCGATGGTTCGGGGCCGAGCGGTAGGAGGTCGCCCGCTCGCAGTGGTGCAGGCCCGAGCCCTGACAGTGTGTCGCGCGAGCGTGAGCCGAGCACGCGGGCGGTGTCGAGGCCCCCGCGCAGTGCAACCGTGCACCGCGCGCCGTGAGTCGCGGTGCCGAGCACGAGTTTGGCATCGGCATCCACGAATACCGCAGTGTGCGGCGGCACGGTCAGCGTGCCGTTGCTCGAGTGCAGGCTCGCGTCGACCCAAGCGCCGGTCAGTGCTACCCACATGCCCGCCGACAGTCGCAGGTGCAGACCCCCGAAGAGCACTTCGAGCCCAGCAGCGGTTTCATCGTTGCCCACGAGGCGTTGCGCGAGGCGGTGGGCATCGCGGTCGAACGCACCCGAGGCGCTCACCCCGAGAGCCGCGAAACCCGGTCGTCCGAGATCGTGAACGAGAGTGAGCGGGCCGGGATCCATCACCTCGACGTGCCCGCTCACGACGAGACCGCCTCGAAACGCACTCGAGTGCCGGGTGTGATGACAGCGGGGCGCTCAGCGTCGTCACGCCAGAGCTCGATGCTCGTGCGCCCGATCAGCTGCCACCCGCCTGGCGACTCGCGCGGATACACCCCGCAGTAACCGGCGGCGAGTGCCACCGAGCCGGCGGGCACTCGCGGCCGTGAGGTCGCGCGGCGCGGCACCGGGGGCAGGGCAGGCTGGCCCGGAGCAGGAACGAGGTATCCGAACCCCGGCGCGAAACCGATGAAGGCGCACAGCCATTCGATCGTGCTGTGCAGCGCGATGACCTTCTCGGCAGAGCATTCCCAGGCCTCTGCGACCGATGCGAGGTCGTCGCCGTCATAGGCAACGGGCACCGTCACGATGTCGCCGTCGGCGAGCGCGAGTGGTTGCGGTGGATGCTCGCTCACCCAGTGCTCGACGGCCGCGAGTCCCGTCTCGCTCGGGTCGATGCGCACGAGAACGGTGCGTGCCGCCGGCACAAGTTCGACCACCCCGCGGGCTGGGGCAGCACTCCACCGGGCATGCGCGCCGAGTACGAGCTCAAGCGAGTCGAACTCGACGAGCAGCGCGCGGTCACCGCAGGGCAGAACTCTCACGGGGCCCGCACACTCGGTGTCACGAACGGGACGAGCTGAACGTCGGCATCATCGAGTGCCTCGCGGACAGCGCGCGCGATCGCGACGGCACCGGGAGTATCACTGTGCACGCACACCGAATCGATCTCGAGCGTGACGGTGCTGCCGTCGATGGCTTGCACCTCTCCTGTCGTCACCATCGCGACGACCCGTGCCGCGACCGCTCCGGGGTCGGTGAGCAGCGCGCCGTCGAGCGCCCGTGGCGCGAGCGTGCCATCGGCCAGGTAGCCGCGATCGGCGAAGGCTTCGCGCACGAAAGGCACTCCCGCGCGACGACTGGCGTGATCGAGCTCTGAATTCGGTAACCCCAGTAGCGGCAGCGCGAGCGCTCGCGCGGCCTCGGCGACGACGTCGGCGACATTCGGGTCTGCTGCCGCACGGTTGTAGAGCGCTCCGTGCAGTTTCACGTACGAGACGGTGCCCCCTGCTTGCCGCGCGATCGCCTGCAGCGCGCCCACCTGGTACAGCAGGTCGGCGTGCAAGTGCTCGGCGGCGATCTCCATGTCGCGGCGGCCAAAGCCGACGAGGTCGCGGTAGGAGGGGTGCGCGCCGATCGTCACGCCATGCTGCACTGCCACGGTGGCCGCGGCGAGCATCGTGGCCGGGTCGCCACCGTGAAAACCGCACGCAAGGTTGGCACTCGTGACGAGGGGCAGCATGGCTGCGTCATCGCCGATCGTCCACGCGCCGAACGATTCGCCCAGATCGCTGTTGAGGTCGACGTTCGGCATGATCCGAGCCTAGAGGTGGCCTCGCGAGCGCGCACCGACCATAATGCGACAGGGGCTCGGTTCGACATCGTGCTGCCGCGCGCCCACCCGAGGGCGCAGTGAGGGGGTGCCGCCGTGCCGATGGGCATTCCCGCACACCTTGCGCAGGGCGTCACGAGCCGAGCGCTCAGCGTCGCCGGCCACGCGATCGCCGCGGTGCTTCTCGCCGGCGATGCGGTCATCGCGATCACGGTTCAGCTCGCCACGCCCGACCTGCTGCTGTGGCCTCTCGCGCTCGTCTTCGCCTTCATGATCGCGTTGCTCGCCCTCGTGCACCGCACGCCTCAACCGGTGTTCATTACCGCCTACCTCGTGGTCGGCGCTGGCAGCGTGCTCTGGCTCACGCTGGTGAGCGCCCCCGAACTCAGCACGCCGGTAGCAAACGACTCGTACCCGGTCGTGCTCGCCATGCTCGCCATGGTGCTCGTCGTGCCTGGGCCATCGCTCACGTCCTCCTTCTGGTGGGCGATCGCGGGTTACGTGCTCGCAGAAGCCACGGTGCTCGCCACCTTCACTGTGCTCGGCGCGCGGTGGATGCCGAGCGTCTGGGGGCTCGCAGCGGTGCTCATCGTGTGTGGACTCATCGCGATTCTCATGGTGGATGCCCGTTCCACACGCCGCACGCAAGTCGTGCTCAATCGCGCCGTGCAAGATGAGCTCATCGCCGACGTGCGCCGCGGCTTCGAGCAGCGCGGGGTCGCACTGCTCCACGACTCGGTGCTCAGCACGCTCTCGGCGCTCGCCGTGGGCCCCCGCGCGCTCGATGACGCTGAGCGTCAGCGCGTGCTCGCCGAGATCGAGCGGCTCGCCGGGCAGGGCTGGTTTGATGCGCCCAGCGAACAAGGGGAGGGCTCGCACAGTGCGAGACTCGCGCGGCTGGCAGCGAGCATCCACGCTGCAGCAGAGCCCGAGCTCATCGTCTCGGTCAACGGTCGAGCGCCGCTCGGTGACCTCTCGAGTGAGAGCTTCGATGAACTCGTGCGCGCGACAACGCAGTGCGTCGAGAACGCCCGCCGGCATTCCGGAGCCCGCGGAGTCGAGGTCGTACTCGGGGCGGAAGGCGGAGGGGTGTCTGTGCTCGTTGTCGACGAGGGCCGCGGCTTCGACCCCGATCGGCTTGACGAGCAGCGACTCGGCATTCGGCACAGCCTCATGGCGCGACTCGAGTCAGTGGGTGGAAGCGCCATGGTCTGGTCGAGCCCAGGCAACGGAACGTCAGTGCTGTTGCGCGTGCCGGTCACTGTTGCCGCAGAGAGCACCGAGGGGGCTGGTCGACGTGCGACGACCTGACATGACCCTCGAACGGCTTGATCCGCTCTCAGTCGCTGCAGCGCGCCCCGTGACCATCGGAATCGGTGTGCTCGCGATCGCGATCGCCGCGATCGTGAGCGCCATCTCCCTGCACGAGGTCACGCGACCGCTCGCTCTCGCTGGAGCCCTTCTGGCGACTGCAGGGGCGGCCACCATGCTCATCGTGCGCGCCATCGGGGTGCGGCCTCCGTGGAGCGCGAGGGCCGCGCTCAGTTACCAGGCGATTCTGCTCACCATTCCTGCCGTGTCAGCCACTGCCACCTTCGGGTCGAACGACCGTTTGCGTGACGACTGGGCGCCGATCGTCGTGGGTCTGTTCCTCCTCGCGCTCGCGCCCTATCGTCCGGGGGCTGAGATTGCGCGGTGGACGGCCCTTCATGTCGCGATCGCGCTTGTGCTCGGGGTCATGCAGGGGGGCTGGAGCATTGCGGGCGTCCCTGCCCTGGTCTCCGGGGTCGTCGCCGCGGCGCCCATTGCCGCGCTCGGCATTGCCTCAGCCGCCTACGCGAAGTCCCTCACGTCGGCCGTGGCGTCGTGGCAAGAACGTGCGTGGATGCTCGCGGAAGGCCGCGCGCAAGTCGAACGCGGGGCGCTCGCCCTCTCGGTGCAGCAGCGCAGACTGGCGCAATTGAATCGCGAGGTCATTCCCCTGCTCGATCGTGTCGCGCGCTCGGGTGAAGTCGATGATCTCGACGCGCGACATGCGGCGGCGCTCGCCGGCTCGGTGCGCACGCTGCTCGTCGCCGAGGCCGATGCGACGTGGCTCGACACGATGCTGCAGCAGGTCGCCGAGAGGCATTCACAGCGCAGGGTCGAACTGCTCGGCAGCGACGACGACAATGCCGCTGCTCAGTGCTCGCGGTTGCAGCGTGCGCTGCTGCGCGCGATCGTTGCGGAGTCGGTCGAGAGCCTCGGCGCGACGAGAGTGCGCCTCAACCTCGACTTGCTCGACGGGGGCCGGGTGCGCGTGCGGTTCGACGTCGCCTCGCCGCTGAGCGCGTCGACCGCGCGTCGACGGCTTGCCGGGGTCGTCGAGCTCGTGCGGTCGATCGCCGATCGTGTCGCCGTGCGTGAGCAGCAGGGCACGGTCGCTCTAGAGTTTGTGTATGGATACTGACGTCCGGCCCCGCGGCAGCGTCAGGCTTGCGATTCTCGACGACCACGAACTACTGCTCGACAGCCTGTCGACGTGGATCGCGAGTCACGCTCCCGATTTCGACCTCGTGCTCACTGCTCCGACGTGGTTCGAGCTCGTGCAGAGCGACCAATTTCCCACCGACCTCGTACTGCTCGATTTCCAGTTGCAAGAACCCGTGTCGATCGAAGCGCGTGTGCGCACCTGCCGAGCCGCCGGGGCCAAGGTCATCGTCTTGACCAGCCTCGACACGATTGAGGCACGAGACCGCGCTTTCGACGCTGGTGCCTCGGCGTTTCTCTCGAAGGCGATGTCTCTCGGCGAAGTCATGGAGACCGCGCGCCGCGTCATGGGAATGGAGTCGTCGGGCGAGCCCGTGCGCGAGTGGCGTCCGCTGCCCAAGGGTGCGCAGCATCCGGCTCGGCCCAAGCTCTCGACGAGCGAGCGAGAGGCGCTCGCGCTCTATGCAAGTGGCTTCAGCATGAATGAGGTCGCTGCGCACATGAACGTGCAGTATGAGACGGCAAAGACCTACTTACGCCGAGTGCGTGAAAAGTATGCTCGCGCGGGTCGGCCCGCGAGCACGAAGGCCGACCTGATCCGTCGGGCGGCAGAAGATGGACACCTCCAATAATGGCGAAGCTCTATTTCCGCTACGGCGCGATGAACAGTGGCAAGTCGACGGCCCTGCTGCAGGCGGCGTTCAATTACGAAGAGCGCGGGCAGAACGTCGTGCTCGCGAAACCTCGAATCGACACGAAGGGCGATCAGACCATCGTGTCTCGGCTCGGAGTGACGCGGGGCGTCGACTTCACCATTGGCACTGACGACGACGTCTACTCGCGGTTTCAGGCCCATCGCGCCGGCATTCTGCGCGCGACCGGCCGCGATGTTGCGTGCTTGCTCGTCGACGAGTCGCAGTTCCTCTCGACTGAGCAGGTCGACGATCTGCTACGCATCGCGATCCGCGAAGACATTCCCGTTCTCGCCTACGGAATCCGCACTGACTTCCAAACCGCTGCTTTTCCCGGCAGTCGTCGGTTGCTGGAGGTCTCGCACGCTCTTGAAGAGCTCAAGACCATCTGTCGATGCGGCCGCAAGGCGATCTTCAACGCCCGTTCGATCGACGGGATCTTCGTCTTCGATGGCGATCAGGTGGCGATCGACGGCGTCGACGTCGCCTACGAGTCGCTGTGCGGCGCGTGCTACCTCGACGAGTCAGGTGACAGCCTCGCGACCGGCTGGAAGGCCCCCGTGGGCTTGGATGCTCGGGTGGAGCTCGGCCCCGACCCCGACTTCAGCTAGCGCGACCTCGCTGCGGCTCCGCCAGGGTTGTCGAGGGGGCTGGTGAGCGGCTGGCCGATCAGCGTCTCAGCGTCTCAACGTCGCAGAGTTTCAACGTCGCAGCGTCGCAGCGTCGCAGCGTCTCAACGCCGAAGGGCCGCCCGCAGGCGGCCCTTCACACAGTGGTCGGGGTAACAGGATTTGAACCTGCGGCCTCGTCGTCCCGAACGACGCGCGCTACCAAGCTGCGCCATACCCCGGTGCTGCACGCACGAATCGCGGGCAACCCGTCAAGAATAGCCGATGTCGTCACCCACGAGTGTCAGCAGCACGGCCTCGGGCGGGCAGGCGAAGCGCACGGGGGCGTAGATCGACGTGCCCAGGCCGGCCGACACGTTGAGGTGCGCCGCGCGTTGCGCATGGTGCCAGAGGTGCATGCCTCGGGCTTTGTCGCGCGGAAGGTCGCAATTTGTCACGAGCGCTCCGACACCGGGAACACACACCTGGCCACCGTGCGTGTGCCCGGCGAGGATGAGCTCAGCGCCCTGGGTCGTGAAGCTGTCGAGCACACGCCGGTAGGGGGCGTGCGTCACGCCGATGACCACCGCCGGGTCGTCGGTGTCGTCTTCGTCGAGCTCGCGCAGGGCATCCATCTGCGCCGGCAGCCCGTCGAGGCGATCCCAACCGCGATGTGCGTCGTGTGTTCCCATGAAGTCGAGTTGCGAGCCGTTGACCACGAGTTGGGCGACCCGGTTGTTGAGCGAGACCCACTCGAAGCGCTTCTCAAACAGAGACTCGAGCTCGTCCACATCGAGTGGCACCGCGTCGTGCGTCTCGCCTTTCGACGGCCCCCAGAGGTAGGTGAAGGGGTTCTTCGGAGTGGGCGCGAAGTAGTCGTTCGAGCCGTGCACGAAGACTCCTGGTGTGCCGGCGAAGGGCGCGAGGGCCTCCGCGAGCGCCGGGAGGGCATCCGCGTGGCCGAGGTTGTCGCCCGTGTTGACGATGACGTCAGGGCGCAGTGACGCGAGCCCGCGCACCCACTCGATCTTGTCGCGCTGCCAGGGTGCGAGGTGCAGGTCGCTGAGGTGCAGCACCCGTATCGGTTCGGCGCCCGGTGCGAGCACGGGCACCGTCTCGTGGCGCACGCGGAACGAACGGCGCTCGACGACGATGCCATAGACGGCCGCGGCCGCCGCAACCCCGAGGGTTACGACGGCCGCGGTGCGAGCCGCGTGCGTCACTCGCACAACAGTCTCGACACGGTCAAGGTGATCGCCTTCTCGTACTTGATCTTCGACCCGGCCGAGGGGTTCTGGCCGGTGACGGTGCCGTCGAGCAACGGATCGTCTTCAGGATCCAGCACTGCGCAGTTCTCGCTGATGTTCGTGAAGCCTGCATCGTTGAGAATGCCCTGAGCAGTCGAGAAGTCGTAGCCCTGGTTCGACACGTCGGGCAGGTTGGCCAGGTTGCCGCGGCTGATGGTCACCTTCACGATGGTGCCGCGAGCGAGCAGCGTTCCAGCCGAGAAGTTTGCTCCGGCGACGCGACCCGCTTCCAGGTCGCTGTCGACCTGCTTGTCGACCTCGAACCGGAGTCCAAGGCCCTCCAGCAGTGACTTCGCTTCCTCCTGCGTCATGCCCACGATGTCGCCCGGCATTTTCACACCCGAACCGCTGAGGAGGTTCGCCGGAGGGGCCGGGAAGCCCTCTCCGCCGTACATCTTGTTGACATCGGTCATGATCGTGCGCCAGATCGCGTGACGAATCGATGAACCGCTGGGGTACCGCAACATCGACACCTTGCCCGTGACGTTGCCGACCCATACGGCTGTCACGGCTTCGGTCGAGCCGCCGACCATCCAGGTCTGGTTATAGCTGTCGGTCGAGCCCGTCTTGCCGATCACCGGCACACCGTCGCCAATACGCGAAGCGGTCGCCGTGCCGCCGGTGATCACTGCCGCCATGGGAGCAGCCGCTGCGGCAGCGACTTCTGCAGTGATGGCGCGGCGGCAGTCTTGCTGCTGGCCTGGGAGCTCGTTGCCGTCGCGGTCGACGATGCGATCGACCGCAATGGGCTCGCAGAACACTCCGCCATTCGCGATACCCGCGAAGGCCGCCGCCATGGTCAGCGGTGCGATTTCGTTGGTACCGAGCACGGCCGAGGGGTTCGTCTGCAACACGTTTCCGTCGGCTCGGTGCACCCCGAGTGACTCGGCTGCGTCGCGGATGAGGCACTGGTCAAGCTGTTCACCGATTGACGCGTAGGCCGAGTTCACCGAGCTCACTGTCGCGTTGAACACACTCATCGCAGAGCCGCCGCCACCGCCGGAGTTCTTGAACTTCCAGGTTCCACCCCACGGGCCGCCGCCGTCTTCACAGGTGTCCAGGAAAGCGGCCTGGTTGAGCTCGAAGCGCGATGCGTCGACGACCTCGTTGAGACCGCGACCCTGCCTGAGCCATTCGATGAGCGCAAAGATCTTGTACGTCGACCCCACCTGGAAGCCACTCGAGCCGCCGTACTCGCGGTCGGTGGCGTAGTTGATGGCCGTCTGGCCTCGCGAAGGCTCTTGTGAGTCGTTGAACTCGCGGTTCTGCGCCATCGAGAGAATGCGGCCAGTGCCGACCTCAACCGTCGTGGCGACGCTACCGATGTCGAGAATGTCACTCGTGGCGGGCACGTTGGCGCGAACCCTCTGCTGAGAGACCTTCTGCAGATAGTGGTTCATCGTCGTGTAGACGTCGTAGCCACCGAGTCGCCAGTTCGCGAGGCGCTCTTCTTCGGTGGCGCCGAGCGACTCAAGGTTCTTGATGTTCTTGACGACGTAGTCGCAGAACTGCTTCGAATATTCGTCGGCGGCGATACAACCGCTCTTGCGCGGCGAGAGATTCACGAACTCTTCGTCGACCGGAATCGCGAGGGCTTCGTCGCGTTCGGCGGCCGTGATGTACCCCTCGCTGGCCATCGTGCGGATGATGTAGTCGCGACGCTCTTGATTGGCCGCGTAGTTGTCGGGCGTGGCGAGCGAACGAGAGTTCGGGTACTGCACGATCGCAATAAGGCTCGCCGCCTGGGCAATAGTGAGCTCGTCGGCATTGACGCCGAAGTACTCCTGGGCGGCCGCCTGAATGCCGTAGACGTTGCCACCGAAGTTCGCGAGGTTGAGGTATGCGAGCAGGATCTCGTCTTTCGAGTACTCCTTCTCGAGCCCGATCGCGAGCTTGGCCTCTTTGAGCTTGCGCTCGAGCGACTGTTCCTGCGCCTCGGCGTACAGGCGCTCTTGCTCTTCGGGGGTGTCGGCCTTGAGTGACTCGTTGACGGCGATGTTCTTGACGAGCTGCATCGTGAGCGTCGAAGCACCCGACTGCACGTCGCCGGCACTCACGTTGCCAATCGCCGCGCGAATGATGCCCTGAATGTCGACGCCGCCGTGCTCGTAGAAGCGACGGTCTTCGCCGGCGACGGTCGCGTCTTTCACGTACTGCGACACGTCATCCCACGCCACCTCTTCGCGGTTCTCTGCGTAGACGGTCGCGATCGCCCGGTAGCCGTCTTCCGGGTTCTCGTTCTTCTGGGCGTAGAGCACGTTACGTTGCGTCTGCTCCGAGATCTTGATGTACTCGGGCAGCGACTCGAAGATTCCGATGGTGTTGCTCGCGGCCATGCCAGTGACGGCGAGCGCGGGGGTGACCATGACGGTCACGAGCAGACCGGCGACGGCGCTGAGGCCGAGCATCCCGCCGATCGCGCCGAAGACTCCCGACGCTTTCTGATTCTGGGCAGACATGCTCCGAGCGTACGGCACTAGGCTGAGAAGTCGGCTGAAGGGACGCTGACATGACGCAATGGGAGTACCTGACGACTCCACTCATGATTCACACGACTCAAGCGATTCTCAACAACTGGGGGTCGGAGGGCTGGGAGCTCGTGCAGGTCGTGCAAGGGCCGGAGGGTGGGCTCGTCGCCTACTTCAAGCGCCCCATCGGGCAGGAGGCGTCATGAGCCGTATCGAGTCGAGACTTGCCGAACTCGGCATCAGCATCCCGGCCGTGGCAAAGCCCGTCGCCGCCTACGTACCCGCCGTTGTCAGCGGGCATCTCGTCTTCACGGCCGGCCAATTGCCCTTCGTCGAGGGCTCGTTGCCCGCGACCGGGAAGGTCGGCGACACTGTCTCGGCTGACGACGCCGCGGGTTATGCCCGCATTGCGGTGCTCAATGCGCTCGCTGCGGCACAGAGCGTCATCGGCTCGCTCGACCGCGTTACGCGCGTGGTCAAGGCCGTCGTCTTCGTGGCATCTGCGCCCGACTTCAGTGGTCAACCCGCCGTCGCGAACGGTGCCTCGACGGTGCTCGGCGAGATCTTCGGCGATGAGATTGGCCAGCATGCACGAAGCGCAGTCGGTGTTGCGGTGCTGCCGCTCGACGCGCCCGTCGAGGTCGAGCTCATCCTCGAGTTCGCCTAGCCCCTGCACTCTCCGTCTCCTCTGACGGAACCAGTCACCTGTTCCAGACTTGGTGAGTGTGTCCGTCAGAGGAGACGGAAGCAGAGCTAGCGCACGCCGCCTCGGATCGTCTGCACCACGTTCGTGTCCGTGAGCGTCGTCGTGTCGCCGACCTCACGACCCTCGGCGATGTCTTGCAGCAAGCGCCGCATGATCTTGCCCGAGCGTGTCTTCGGCAGCTCGGCCACGATGAACACCTCGCGCGGGCGAGCGATCGCGCCGATCTGCTGCGCGACGTGCTGGCGCAACTGCAGGCTCGCCTCGTCGTCGGTGAGCGTTCCGGCGGCGCGTGCCTTGAGAATGACAAAGGCCACGACCGCCTGACCCGTCGTCTCGTCGCTTGCCCCGACCACAGCGGCCTCGGCAACGATCGGGTTCGAGACGAGCGCTGACTCGATCTCCATCGTCGACAAACGGTGCCCCGACACGTTCATGACGTCGTCGACGCGGCCGAGTAGCTGTACGTCTCCGTCTTCGTCGAGGTGGGCACCATCACCAGCGAAGTAGTACGGACCGCCCTCGACATCGGCGAATTTCGACCAGTAGGTGTTCTTGAAGCGCTCGGGGTCGCCCCAGATGCCGCGCAGCATGCTCGGCCACGGCTCGGTGACGACGAGCAGGCCACCAGCCTCTTTGCCGACGTGCGTGCCCTCCTCATCGAGCACGTCGACACTGATGCCGGGTAGAGGCACCTGCGCCGAGCCGGGCTTCGTCGTCGTGATGCCCGGCAGCGCGCTGATCATGATCGCGCCGGTCTCGGTTTGCCACCAGGTGTCGACGATCGGAGTCGACCCGCCGCCGATGACCTCGCGGTACCAGACCCAGGCCTCCGGGTTGATGGGCTCGCCTACCGAGCCCAAGACGCGCAAGCTCGAGAGGTCGAAACCCTGCGGAATCTCGCGGCCGAGCTTCATGAACGATCTGATGGCGGTCGGCGCCGTGTAGAACTGGGTCACGCCGTACTTCTGAATGATCTCCCACCACCGGCCGGGGTGCGGCGTGTCGGGCGTGCCTTCGTAGAGCACTTGCGTTGCGCCATTGGCGAGCGGTCCGTAGACGACGTAGCTGTGGCCGGTGATCCAGCCCACGTCGGCGGTGCACCAGTACACGTCGGTCTCGGGGTGAAGATCGAAGACGTTCTTGTGAGTGAAGGCCACTTGCGTGAGGTAGCCGCCACTGGTGTGGAGGATGCCCTTGGGCTTACCGGTCGTGCCACTCGTGTACAAGATGAACAGCGGGTTCTCGGCCTCGAAGCCTTCGGCCTCGTGCTCGGCATTCGCCTTGGCCATCTCGTCGTGCCACCACACGTCGCGGCCATCGTGCCATTCGACCTCGTTCTCGCCGCGGCGCACGACGAGCACGCGCTGCACGTTCGTGTCACCGGCCTCAAGGGCTGCGTCGACAGCGCCCTTGAGCGGGAAGACCTTGCCCTTGCGCCAGCCGCCGTCGGCGGTGATGACGAGTTCGGCATCGGCATCCTGCACACGAGCACGGATGCTCTCGGAGCTGAACCCGCCGAAGATGACCGAGTGCACAGCACCAAGGCGCGCGATCGCGAGCATCGCGATGACGGCTTCGGGGATCATCGGCATGTAGAGCGCCACGCGGTCGCCCTTACTGACGCCGAGCGAGGCGAGCATGTTGGCTGCCTTCTTCACTTCGGCCGTGAGCTCGGCGTAGGTGATGCTGCGACTGTCGCCCGGCTCGCCCTCCCAGTGGATCGCCACGCGGTCGCCATTGCCCGCGAGCACGTGGCGGTCGAGGCAGTTGTACGCCACGTTGAGCTCGCCGTCGTGGAACCAGCGCGCAAAGGGCGGGTTCGACCAGTCGAGGGTCTGGGTGAAGGGAGTGTGCCAGTGCAATTCGCGAGCGCGGTCGGCCCAGAAGCCGAGCCTGTCGGCACGCGCTGCGTCATACAGTTCAGGCTTCGCGACCGCCTGCGCCGTGAAGGCGGGGTCGGGAGCGAAACGGCGGTTCTCGTGCAGGAGGCTGTCGATCGAGGTCGTGGACATCGTCATCCTTGGTCGATGTGAAGCGGACTGGCCTGGTCTGCCGACTTCGGGGCGGTGAACGTGGCCATCGTAGCGGCGCGGGATCAAGGATGCTCCCGCAGCGCGTCACGTCGCGTCATGCTCATTCGAGCCAGGCCTCTTGAGCGTGCCCGGTGATGACCCCTTTTCGGGGGGTGGAAGGGGCTGTCTGCGGAGGACAGGGCACAAATTCTGCCCCTCTTCGGGGGACGTTTTGCTGAGTCCTCCCTATGGAGGACAAAATGGGGGTCGAAACGGCTTGACGTGGCGTTCCGGCGCTCTACACTGGAATCCGTCAGCAGCAAGCCTGACCTACGCAACGCGACAAGATTCCCCCCAATCCCGTGTTGCTGTGGCGGCGTCCGATCCCCCCAAACTGGGCGCCGCCCCTGATGTACTGAAGGCCCCTCCCCAGGAGGGGCCTTCAGCTTTTTCTGCCCAGCGAGATGGCTCACGGGCGTTTGGCGGTCGCCGGTCACTCATGCTGGTCGCGTGTCAGCCTCGGTAGCATCCTTTGTTCCTCGAGCGCCCCTCGAGCGGATGCTCGGCCCCCAGCTGCGGCGCGTCTTCGGCCCGCTCGCCGCCGTTGCCGCTGACCCTCTCGCCACCGACATCTTCGTGACCGGCGATGGCCTCGTGCGCGCCGACCGCGGCCGCGGCGCCGAGACTGAGCCGGGTGTACGGCTCTCCGCGATCGCGGCACGTGAGCTCGGCGTCTCGCTCATCGCTGCGGGAGGCAGGCACGTTGACGAGGCGACACCGTGTGCTGACGTGCGCCTGGGGGAGGGCATTCGGGTCCATGTTGCTTTGCCGCCGATCGCGTGGTCGGGTACGGCGATCTCTGTGCGACTGCCGCGCGTAGAGCGCATCCGTCTCGAATCGAGCGGTCTCGACCCGGCAGCAGTAGCGATGCTCCGCGAGGCGCTGAGCGAGCGGCGCACAGTGCTGTTCACGGGCGCGACCGGAAGCGGAAAGACCACCCTGCTTGCGGCGTGGCTCTCAGAGGCAGAGTCATCGGAGCGCATCATCGTGATCGAAGACGTCGCCGAAGCCATCATCGATCATCCCCACGTCGTCGGCCTGGAATGCCGGCAACCCAACCTCGAGGGCGCCGGTGGTGTCGACCTCGCGCGGCTCGTGCGCGAGGCCCTCCGCATGCGGCCTGATCGTCTCGTCGTGGGCGAGTGTCGGGGGGCCGAAGTGCGAGAGTTTCTCGCTGCGCTCAACACCGGGCATCGGGGCGGTGCAGGCACGGTGCACGCCAATTCGCTCCGCGACGTGGCGGGTCGACTCGAAGCAATCGGCATGATCGCAGGGTTGCCTCCTGAGGCGCTCGCGCGCCAGGCGCTTAGCGGCATCGATCTGCTCGTGCACCTCGAGCGCGATCGCCGTGGCGGTCGCACGGCGCGCTGGGGACAATTCGCCCTCGACGACCGTGAACGCCTCGTGGTGCGTGAACTAGGTCCATGACAGCCGACGCATCGCGGAGTTCCACTGATGCGCAGTTCGCCATCTCCGTGCTGCGACTCGCCGTTCTCATCGAGGCAGGGCTCGCACCGGCGGCGGCCTGGCGCCACGTCGCCGAGGTCGAGCCGCGACTGCGCGGCGCGGTCGTCGTGGCTGCGGCGCTCGACGACGGAGAGTCGGTCAGCGCGGCGTTGCGCAGGGTTGCCGAGGGCGATGCCCAGGACGTGGCGTGGGCATCCCTCGCCGCGGCATGGAGCGTCGCGACGGTCTCGGGCGCGCCACTCGCGGCCGCCTTGCGCGGCTTCGCCGACTCGCTGCGCGATCGACAGGCCGCCGCGCGCGACATTGAGGTCGCTCTCGCTGGTCCGCGCGCGACGGCACGCATCGTGCAGTCGTTGCCTGCCATCGCCGTGGTGCTCGGTCTGTTGCTGGGAGTCGACCTCGTGGCCACGGTGATGCACCCGGTGGGGGCCGCCTCGATTGTCAGCGGAGTCGTGCTCTTGATCATCGCCCGTCGGTGGATGCACGGCCTCGTGCGCGGCGCAGCGGCGCCCCCTCCCACAGCGGGTCTCGCGCTCGACCTGCTCGCGGTCGGCGCCGCAGGGGGTGGCCCTCCCGAGGCGGCCCAGCGGCTCGTGGCGCTCGAACTCGATCGTGTTGGTCTCTCTGCCGCAGTGGACGACGACCGCACTACCGCTCTCGTGCGGTTGTCGCGGCGAAGCGGTGCGCCTCTCGGCGAGCTCGCGAGGGCTGAGGCGCGCGAAGACCGCGCTGTTGCTCGCGCAGACGCCCGAGCCGAGGCGGAGCGGCTTGCTGTGCGGCTCATGCTGCCACTCGGGGCGTGCATCCTTCCCTCATTCCTCGCTCTCGGTGTCGTGCCGATCGTGCTCGGCCTGATCTCCTCCACATCGAGCGGCCTGTGACGGTCGTCCCGCTATTCGACCGTGAGGCACATCGAGCCGCGAGTCTTCGCGACACTTTTCGTGTTCGTGCCGCGTCACCACTCGCCACTCGGGCGAGACCGATTCTGTGAAAGGCCACGATCATGCGACGACTCATGCCGCTCCCATTCCACGTCCACCGACTTCGCGTCCGGAGCCTCGATGACCGCGGGGCTGCTACCGCGGAATACGCCATCGCGATCATGGCGGCTGTGGGCTTCGCGAGCCTGCTCGTCGTCATCATGCAGAGCGATGAAGTGCGCGGCATTCTCACCGACCTCGTGCGCTCGGCCCTCACCGTCGGCGGGTGAGTGGTGCGTTGAGGTGCGGCGCGTCGAGCGTGCCGGCGGGAAGGTCGACACTCCGCGCCGACCGGGATGACGCTGCGGGAGCGGTCACTGCAGAACTCGCGGTGGCGCTCCCGGCCGTCGTTCTCGTGCTCGCCGCAAGCCTGGGCGGCCTCGGACTAGGGCTCGCGCACCTTCGGGCGCAGGATGCCGCCGCCGATGCCGCGCGAATGCTGGGGCGCGGCGAGAGTGTGTCAGACGCTGCGGCGATTGTCTCTCGCGGCGTGCCTGGCGCGCGCCTCGCCACGAGCACTGACGGCGATCTCGTGTGCGCCCGCGTTGAGCTAGAGCACCGGCTGCTCGGCGTGCCCATCGGTGTCTCTGCGAGATCGTGCGCGCTCGACGGTGGACGATGACGTGCGCGAGAGACCCGGGAGTCGGAGACCGTGGAGCCGGCACACCGCTTGTCGTCGGTCTCATCGCCGTCGTCTGCATTGCGGGGATGACCATGCTGGGGGCCGCGCACGCTCTCGTTCGCGGTCAGCAGCTCAGCGCGGCAGCGGATGCCGCCGCTCTGGCCGCGGCCGACGTGCAACTCGGATGGGCGGCGGGCGAGCCGTGTGCGGTGGCCGCCGCGGTCGCCGAGTCTCACTCCGCGCGACTCATGGAGTGCCGCGGTGAGGGACTTACAGTGCTCGTTCGGGTCGAGGCGGGCATCCTCGGAATGGTGGTTTCTCGGTCGTCGAGAGCGGGGCCTCCTGACGCCCGCTGAGGTGCCCGCTCGCGAATCGTGTGTATGGTGTGCCTGATCGAGGTGCCGTGCCGACCACCCGGCCGGGGTGCGGAGAATCTCCCCCCGCCACGCCGAACGTCGAGCGTGACACCGACGCGATCACGCAGACCCGCACTATAAGAAGGAGCATCATGCCGCAGGGCAAGAAGCTGGTGATCGTCGAGTCGCCCGCAAAGGCGAAGACCATCGGCCAGTACCTCGGCGACGACTACGAGGTGCAGGCCTCCGTCGGCCACATTCGCGACCTCGTCGAGCCCAAGAACCTTCCGCCCGAGCTCAAAAAGGGCCCGCTCGGCAAGTTCTCCATCGACGTCGACAACGACTTCGAGCCCTACTACGTGGTGTCTGACGCCAAGAAGAAGACCGTCGCCGAGCTCAAGCGAGCGTTGAAGGGTGCAGACGAGCTCTGGCTCGCCACCGATGAAGACCGCGAAGGTGAGGCGATCGCGTGGCACTTGCTCGAAGTGCTCAAGCCCACCGTGCCCGTCAAGCGCATGGTGTTCCACGAGATCACCAAAGAAGCCATTGAACGGGCCGTCGAAGCAACACGCGACCTCGACACTGCCCTCGTCGATGCGCAAGAGACGCGACGTATTCTCGACCGCCTCTACGGCTACGAAGTCAGCCCGGTGCTGTGGCGCAAGGTGGGCCCTGGCCTCAGCGCTGGTCGAGTGCAGTCTGCGGCGACCCGACTCGTCGTTGACCGCGAACGTGAGCGACTCGCCTTCATCTCGGCCGAGTACTGGGATCTCGATACCACGCTCGCCACGAAGGCTGGCGAGACGCCCTTCACCGCTCGACTCGCCCGCCTAGGTGGCCAGAAGGTGGCGAGCGGCCGCGACTTCACCGACCGTGGCGAACTCAAATCTGCCGACACCGTCGCGCTTGATGAGAGCACGACGCTGAGCCTCGCCGAAGCGCTTCGAGACCCGGCGATCGCCGTCACCGTGACCAAGATGGAGTCAAAGCCCTACACACGTCGCCCGGCAGCGCCCTTCACTACCTCGACGCTGCAGCAAGAGGCAGGCCGCAAGCTACGCTTCACCGCTCGCCAGACCATGTCCGTCGCGCAGTCGCTCTACGAGAACGGCTACATCACCTATATGCGCACCGACTCGTCGTCGCTCTCACAGCAGGCGATCGACGCCGCGCGTTCGCAAGCCGCGGCGCTGTACGGTGCCGACAGCGTTCCCGATCAACCGCGCACCTACGCGAGCAAGTCGAAGAATGCGCAAGAGGCACACGAGGCAGTACGCCCCGCAGGCGATGTCTTCCGCACGCCAGCAGAGCTCGAGGGTGTGTTGCGCGGTAACGACTGGAAGCTCTACGACCTCATCTGGAAGCGCACGGTAGCGAGCCAGATGGCCGACGCGCGTGGGCAGACCGCCTCGGTCGCCATCGAGGCCGGGCCGACTCCCGCGAATGCTACGCCGGCGGGCGTCACCGCAGAGTTCGCCGCGAGCGGAACGGTCATCACCTTCCTCGGCTTCCTTGCCGCCTACGAAGAGAGCCGCGACGAAGAGCGCACTGACGAGCGCACCGAGCCGACCGAAGCCAAACTGCCACCGCTCACGGTCGGTCAGAGCCTCAGCGTGATTGACGTCGAGGCCAAGGGCCACGAGACGAGTCCGCCCCCGCGCTACACCGAGGCAAGCCTCGTCAAGGCGCTCGAAGAGCGAGGAATCGGACGCCCGAGCACCTACGCCGCGATCATCTCGACGATTGTCGATCGCGGCTACGTCACCCCGCGCGGCACGGCCCTCGTGCCGAGTTGGGTCGCCTTCTCAGTCGTGCGCCTGCTCGAAGAGAACTTCAGCGACCTTGTCGAGTACGACTTCACCGCCGAGATGGAAGCCGACCTCGACCGCATTGCCAGCGGTGAGGCCGACCGCACGACCTGGTTGCGCGGGTTCTACTTCGGTGACGACTCGCAACCCGGCTTGCGCCCGGTGATCGACAACCTCGGCGAGATCGACGCCAAGGCGCTCAACTCGATGCCGCTCACCGAGACCATCACGCTGCGCATCGGCAAGTATGGCCCCTACCTCGAGGTTGCGGCTGACGGCGACGAGGCGCCTCGACGAGTCAACATTCCCCAAGATCTCGCGCCCGATGAGCTCACCGCCGCAAAGGCTCAAGAACTCGTTGACGCACCCGTCGTCGGCGACCGCGTGCTCGGCATCAACCCCGAGAACGGCAAGCGAGTCGTCGCGAAAGACGGCCGCTTCGGCCCGTACGTGACCGAGCTCGACCCCGAACCGGAGGGGCCCGCTGAGACTGTCTCCACCGAGGCCGTCGTCGACCCGGCGACGGGCGAAGTAGCCGACGCACCCGCCAAGAAGGCCGCGCCGAAGAAGAAAGCGCCTGCGGAGAAGCCGCGCACGGCATCCCTGTTCAAAGACATGTCTCCCGACACGATCGACTTCGAGACCGCGATGAAGCTGCTGAGTCTCCCGCGCGTCGTCGGCGACGATCCCGAATCAGGCGAGCCCATCACCGCGCAGAACGGCCGCTACGGGCCCTACCTCAAGAAGGGCACCGACACGCGGTCGCTCGACTCTGAGCAACTCATCTTCGACATCGACCTCGAGGGTGCCCTCGCGCGCTTCGCGGAGCCGAAGTACGGTGCTCGCAAGGTGTCGAGTGCGCTCAAAGAGTTCGACCCCGACCCCGTGAGCGGCAAGCCGATCAAACTCAAAGACGGACGCTTCGGTCCGTACATCACCGACGGCGAGACGAATGCGACAGTGCCGCGCGGTGAAGACCCGATGGAAGTCGACTTCGACCGCGCTGTGCAATTGCTCGCCGACAAGCGCGCGAAGGGTCCGGCCAAGAAACCGGTAAAGCGCGCCGCGGCCAAGAAGACGGCCACTGCGAAACCGGCAGCAAAGAAGTCCACGGCGACCAAGAAGCCCGCCACGAAGCCCGCACCGAAAGCGAACGATTGAGAACCACGTGAGCGGACTCTTTATTACCCTCGAAGGCGGCGACGGCTCAGGCAAGAGCACGCAGTCGCACGCCCTTGCAGAGTGGTTGCGCGAGGCCGGTCGCACAGTTGTCGAGACTCGCGAGCCCGGCGGCACAGACCTCGGGCAAGAACTTCGCGAAATCATCCTGCATCGCCGCGGCTACATTGCGCCGCGAGCCGAAGCGCTGCTGTATGCCGCAGATCGCGCCCACCACATCGCCACGCTCGTGCGTCCCGCCCTCGAACGAGGCGAAGTCGTCTTGCAGGACCGCTATCTCGACAGCTCGGTGGCATACCAAGGTGCGGGCCGCGTGCTCGATGCGGGCGAAGTGCGCGAGCTGTCCCTGTGGGCAACCGAAGGGCTGCTACCGCACCTCACGGTGCTGCTCGATCTCGACCCAGAGCTCGGGCGCGCGCGCCTTGACGCGAGCCGCACGCGATACGACCGGCTCGAGGCTGAACACGCCGAGTTTCATGACCGAGTGCGGCAGGGGTATCTCGCTCTCGCTGCCGCCGAGCCCGAGCGTTGGCTCGTGCTCGACGCGAGCTTGCCCGTCGACGAGTTGCAGTCGAGCATCCGCGACAGAGTGTCGCACCTGCTCGACTAGGGTGGCCGCATGAGCGGCTGGAGCGATCTCGTCGGCCAAGAGGCCGCCATCGAGTCGTTGCTCGACGCCGCCTCCGACCCCACCGCGATGACTCACTCGTGGCTCATCACGGGCCCACCCGGCTCCGGCAGGTCGAACCTGGCTTTCGCTTTCGCGACGACGCTCCTGCAGGGCGAGCTCGCGCCCGCTCCCGGTGAGCAGGCAAGCGCTGAGGCTGCGCGCATCGCCGCTCAAGTCGACGCGCGCAGTCATCCCGACCTTGCGGTGCTCGCGACCGACCGCGTCATCATCTCGATCGACGAAGTGCGCCACCTCGTATCGCAGAGCCAGTTCTCGCCGAGTGTTGCGCCCTACCGCGTGATCGTCATCGAAGACGCCGATCGCATGACCGAGCGAACCTCCAACGTGCTGCTCAAGGCGCTCGAGGAGCCACCACCGCGCACCGTCTGGATTCTCTGCGCACCAAGCGAAGCCGACCTCATCCCGACCATCAGGTCGCGCGTGCGCAGCGTGAGGCTGCGGGTTCCGACCGTCACCGAAGTCGCTGACTTGCTCGTGCGGCGAGATGGTGTTGACCCGGCTCTCGCCGCGACGGCCGCGCGCGAAGCGCAGAACCACATCGGTATGGCACACCGACTCGCGACCGACGCAGATGCTCGCGCCCGACGCGCGCGAAGCCTCGAACTCGTGCTCGGTGTGCAGAGTGTCAGCGGGGCGGTGCTCGCCGCCGAACAACTGGTCGCGGTCGCGACCGACGACGCGAAAGCGCTCACGGCAATCCGCGAAGAAGAAGAACGTGCCGTTGCGTTGCGCTCACTGGGAGTCGAGCCTGGCGGCACGGTTCCGCCAGCCCTCAGGGCGAGCCTCAAGGCCCTCGAAGAAGACCAGAAGCGACGTGCAACCCGGTCAGTGCGCGACGGAATCGATCGTGTACTCGTCGACCTCATGTCGCTGCATCGCGACGTGTTGCTCTTGCAGCTCGGTGCTGACACAGAACTGGTCAATGAAGCCGTGAGGCCGCAACTTGAACGACTCGCTCGCGACAGCGATCCGCGGCGCTCACTTGCCGCTCTCGATGCGATTGCACTTGCGCGTCGCCGCATCGACGGCAACGTGCCGCCAGCTCTCGCTCTCGAGGCGATGCTCATCGCGGGTAGCGGACGGGTGCCGGCGCTAGGCTCAGCGGCGTGACCCGCCGCACCGCTGACGCTTCCACCGACCGCGAGCCCGCACGCCGCTTCACCGCGCCGCGTCGCTCGCGCCGCGCCCTAGCCGCCTCCGTCGTGCTCGTTCCCGCTTTGTTGCTTTCGGGCTGTGTGCCTGCCTGGTTGCAGGGACTCGTCGGCGGAGGCATCACGTCGACTCCGACCGGCGAAGAGGTTGCGCCCGAGCTGAAGCCGTACTACAGCCAGATACTCACCTGGACGGGCTGCGGTGGCGGTGCGCAATGCACCACAGCGACCGCGCCGCTCGACTGGGACAACCCTGGCGCGGGGGAGGACATCCAGTTGGCGCTCGTGCGCCACCCCGCCACCGGTACCGCGCAAGGTTCTCTCTTCATCAACCCCGGCGGGCCCGGCGCTTCGGGCTTCGACTTCGTGCGCGACAGCGTCGACTTCGCCGTGAGCGTCGACCTGCAGCGCGAGTTTGACATCGTCGGTTGGGACCCTCGCGGCGTGGGCCGTTCGAGCGCGGTCACGTGTTACGAAGACCCGGCAGAGCTCGATGCCTTCATCTTCGGCATTCCCGAAGCGGAGTTCGGAACCGCGGAGTGGGAGGAAGAAGTGACGACGTCGTCGATTGCCTTCGGCGAACGCTGCGCCGAGCTGACCGGTCCGCTGCTCGGTCACGTCGACACGGCGAGCACCGTGCGCGACCTCGACATGCTGCGCGCGATCGTCGGTGACCCTCAACTGAACTACTTCGGCTACAGCTACGGCACTGACATCGGAGCGCGCTATGCAGACGCCTTCCCCGACAAGGTGGGGAGGCTTGTGCTCGACGGCGCGACCGATCCGACCACATCGACCTTCGAGGTCGTGCTCGCGCAGTCGGTCGGCTTCGAGAACGCGTTGCGGGCCTACCTCGCCGCATGCCCTGAGCTCGGTGAGTGTCCTTTCCCCAACGATGTCGATGAAAGTCTTCTGCTCATCCGAGAGCTCTTCGACCGGCTCAACGAGTCACCGATCGAAGGAGCGGACGGTCGGCTCTTCGACGGTGCAGTGCTTGACATTGCGATCGCGACGGCGCTCTACGACGAAGGTTCATGGAGCTACTTGAACCAGATGTTCGCCGAGCTGCGCACGGGTATCGTCGACACCGGCTTCTTGCTTGCCGACTTCTACTACGGACGCGAGGGTGGCGAGTACATCGACAATTCGCTCGAAGCCTTCATCGCCATCAATTGCCTTGACTATCCCGTCGAGACCGATCGCGCGGTCATCGCGGAACAAAACGCGCGACTGCTCGAGGCCGCGCCGACGCTCACATCACCGTCGCCGCTCGGCGACGTGCTCTGCGCGAACTGGCCGCACCAGTTCGACGGTGAACTCGGCCCGGTCGAGGGTGAGGGGGCCGCCCCCATCGTCGTCATCGGAACCACGGGAGACCCCGCCACGCCCATTCAGTGGGCCGAGGCGCTCGCCGAACAACTCGAGAGCGGAGTGTTGCTGACGTGGGTCGGCGAAGGTCACATCGCCTACGACGAAGGCGACCCGTGCATCAACGATGCGGTCGACGCGTACTTCATCGAGGGCACAGTGCCCGACGACGGACTCGTCTGCGACCCCACGGCAGGGTGAGTGGCGAAGGTGGTCGCCGACGACCGGTGGATGCCCTCCGCCACCCGCACGACACCCGTGTCTGAATCGGCTAAGCTTTCCACTCGTGTCGAGGCGCAAGCCCCGCACGCCGCCTTAGCTCAGTCGGCAGAGCGATTCACTCGTAATGAATAGGTCAAGGGTTCGATTCCCTTAGGCGGCTCCAATGATCGCAGTTACCCTGCAGCAGTTTGTCCTGGTGCGCTGACGCTGTCGCGTCACGGGGTTCGATTCCCTTAGGCGGCTCTAATGTCATCCCACTCCAGCCACGAACAGTGGCGCACCATCGCGGCGATTGCGGCCACCGTGCTCGCGGGCGTCGGCGTCGCGACGCAGCACCGTGTCAACGGCGAACTCGGGCAGCGTCTCGACGATGGTTTCACCGCAGCCCTCATCTCGTTCGGCAGCGGCTGGCTCATCCTCATGGCCATCCTTGCGTTCTCTCCGGTCGGCCAGCGCGGCTTTCGACTGCTTATCGAGCACGTGCGATCGGGACGGCTCGCCTGGTGGGTCATGCTCGGTGGGCTCGGCGGGGCATTGCTCGTGCTGTCGCAAGGCCTGGTGGCGGGCATCCTCGGCGTAGCGATCTTCACGATCGCCACCGTCACCGGGCAGACCCTCAGCGGCATGCTCGCCGACGCCATCGGCTTCGCGGGAGCGCGGCGCACACCGGTCACCGCCCCGCGCGTGATCGGCGCGTTGCTGACGCTCGCGGCGGTCGTCGTGGCCGTCGGCCCACAACTCGATGGACGACTGCCGTTTGTCGCAGTGCTGCTGCCGCTCATTGCGGGCATCGGCATCGGCCTGCAGCAGGCGCTCAATGGTCGAGTGCGGCAGGTCGCGCAGTCGGCGCTTGCCGCCACCACGCTCAACTTCACCGTCGGCACCATTGCGCTGGTCGTGGCCACCGTCGTACACCTCTCGATCTCGGGTCTGCCCGATACGCCGCCGCCTCACCCCGTGCTCTACATCGGCGGAGCCGTCGGCGCGGTCTTCATCGCTATTCAGGTCGTGACCGTGGGCCGCATCGGTGTGCTCGTGCTCGGCTTGTGCCTCGTGGCAGGGCAACTCGCCGGCGCACTTCTCTACGACGTGATCGCTCCCATCGGCACGCCGAGCACCGCGACGACCGCCATTGCAGTCGGTCTCACCTTCGCCGGTGTCGCTATCGCGAGCCTTCGCCGGCGACGCGCATGAGCTGAGGCTTGCGGAAAGCGAACCCTGCTGGCTCGACAGACTCGACGACACGTAGCCGACCGAGTCGGTTCCAGAGTGCTGCGATAGCACCACTCGTCTGAGCTCGAGCGAGGTTCAACCCCAGACAGGCGTGCGTTCCGAAGGAGAACGACAGAGAGCGAGAAGCATTGCTGCGCGTGATGTCGAAGCGCAAGGGATCGTCGAAGTGTGCCGGGTCTCGATTCGCCGCGAGCACGCTCACGCCGACGAACTCTCGTTCCGGCACCTCGACTCCGGCGATCGTGACCGCCGATGCCGTCCAGCGCTCGATGAATGACACGGGCGGAATGAGACGCCGAGCCTCCTCTTGCGCGCCACCGAGCAGGCCGCGATCAGCCATCGCCGCCGCCTCTTGTTCGGGATGCCGGGCCAGCAAGTAGAGGGTGTTCATGACCGAGGCCTGAATGGTCTCGATCGCGCCGAAGAGAATCACGCGCAACTGTGCGGCCAGTTCGTCATCGCTCAGCCCGTGGCTGGAGTCGTTCGCCACGTGAGAGGTGATCGAATGGCTGGGCTGACGCCGCGCTGCCTCAAGTTCGCTCAGCAACAGCGTCGTGAGCTCTGCCCGCGCTCGATCGGCGCGAATCATCGGCTCGGGGTCGCCCGAATACTCCATGGCGTTGGCGAAGTCGCGGTAAAACCCGTCGATGCGCTCGGTGTCGTGCAGCGAGAGACCGAGTAGTTCTCCTGCCATGAGCACCGCGAACGGAGAAGCGAAACGTGCTCCCAAGTCGAAGGGTTCGCCGGCAAGCGCCTCATCGTCCAGGCCGTCGATGAGGCGGTGGGCTAGGGCGGAGATGCGTTCGCCGTACCGCACCTCGATGTCGCGATTGCGAAACGGCGCCTCGAAGGGCTGCCGTTGTGCGTGGTGGGCATCGCCATCGTTCGTGAGCATCATCGAGCCGAGTGAGTTGCGCACCATGTTCTGCTCGACTTCGACGGTCATCGGCGCCGTCGGGCTCAACACTTCTCGTGCGGCGTCGCGGCTCGTGACGAGCCAGCCGCCGAGTTCGGGCATCCACGTGACGGGTTCGTGGCTGCGCAGCTCGTCGAGAACATGTTCGCGGCCCGCGAGCGTCAGGTCGTCGAGGGTGAGCCGGGCGCCTCGCGGAAATCTCTCACGACGGGCGGCGTCGACTTCTGCATCGACAGCGGCCTGGGTGATGACCATGCGAACTCCTGTGTACGCGAACGATCTCAGCGTACGAGGGAGCTCGCCGCGGCGCTACTCGCCCTCGGGGGTGAAGTCGAGCGACAGCGAGTTCATGCAGTAGCGGTCGCCCGTGGGTGTGCCGAATCCGTCTGGAAAGACGTGGCCCAAGTGCGAGCCGCACGTCGCGCAGCGCACTTCGGTACGCACCATGCCGAGCGAGGTGTCTTCGAGCAGTTCGACGGCCTCAGGTCGCACCGACTCATAGAAGCTCGGCCAGCCGCAACCAGAGTCGAACTTCGTGCCGGCCTGAAACAGTTCGGCACCGCACGCTGCGCACGTGTAGATGCCAGCGCGGCTCTCATCGAGCAGCTCGCCCGTCCAAGCGCGCTCGGTGCCTGCTTCGCGCAACACTTGGTAGCGCTCCTCGCCGAGTTCAGCGCGCCACTCTTCTTCCGTCTTCTCGACCGCGTAGCTCTTGCCCCTCGTGGGCGTCTCGTGGCTCATGGTTCCTCTTTCTCTTGCCCAAGGGCGTCGTCTCGCCCTCAGGGCACTCGGTCATGTCCCATTAAACTCCGTCGCGTGCCTGACTCTTCCCCGATGCGCAAGACGTGGTCAGAACTGAGCCGGGACGAGTTCTTTGAGATCGCCCGAGTGCGTACCGAAGTGTTCTTCCTCGAGCAGCGCATCGACGAGCCTGAACTCGACGATCGCGATCGCGACGACTCCACCGAGCATTGGTGGATCGCCGACGAAAGCGGCGTCGCGAGCTACCTGCGCGTCATCGTTGACGAGAGGCCCCAGGCGGGAAATCGGGATGCTCGCACCCTCATCGGCCGCGTCGTCACGCGCGCGGACCGCAGGGGAGAGGGTCTCTCACGCGCACTCCTCGCGAGCGCGATCGACGTTCACGGCCACGAGCCGATCGTGCTGCACGCGCAGAGCTATGTGCAGCCGCTGTACGCAGCACTGGGCTTTGCGGCCTACGGAGATGAGTATCTCGAGGCGGGCATCCCACACGTCTCGATGCGACGGGCCCCGCGGGACTAGCGCGCGTCACTTAGTGAGGTTAGCCTTACCAACATCCGATGGGCGCAGACCCGCCCACCTTCTCGACCGACCCAGGAGTCCCTCTTGCTCCAGGCCCGCTCGCGGTCCCGCGCGCTCGCGCTCCCGCTGCTCACTGCCTTGCTCGCGACGGCCGCTGTCGTCTCCTTCTCTGCGCCAGCAGCCGCGGCTCCCGCCGAGGTCGCGCTCGCCGACGCCTGCGAGGTGCAGGATGCTCAGCTCGCCTGGGGCTTCAAAGAGACGTTCCGCAGCTACATCAGCGGCTCGATCGCCAACGGCGAGTGGGAGGTGCTTGATGGCGCCACCTACGAGACGCCCGAGTTCAGCTTCAGCGGCGCGGGAGCGTTCGACCCGGGCACGGGAGCGGGCGAGTTGGCGTTCACGGGTGGCATCCGCTTCACGGGCCACGGTGGCATTCTCGACACCACCGTGTCGAACCCGCGCGTAGTGCTACGTGACGCGGAGTCGGGCCAGCTCGTGCTCGACGTCGTGGGGACAACGCAAGAGGGCGACGAGGTGGCAGCCGAGGGCGTGGTCTTCGCCGACCTTGATCTCGCCGCCGCGAGTCGTTCGGCAGAGGACGGTGTGCTCGTGATTGCGGAGATCGCTGCGCAGCTCACGGCTACGGGTGCCGAGGCCTTCGGCACCTACCCAGCGGGCGACCCGCTCGACGCGCTCACGATCACGGCAACTCTCGGCGACGACTGCGGTGAGCTTGTTGTTGCCGAGCCCGAGGCGCCGATCACTGAGCAGCCCGAGTCGAACGAGCTGACTTGGTTGTGGATCGCGCTCGGGGCGCTACTGCTCGCGGCGATCGCTGTGCTCGTCGCACTGCTCGTGCGGCGCCGGCCTCGGCGCTGAGTCCCTAAGCCTCGGGAGCGTAGATTGCGCGAGCGAGGGCGTCGAGCACAGCGGCAGTGCGCGGCCCGAAGCTCAAGATGTCGCCGTCTGCCATGTCGACGAAGCGCTCGTGCTGACCAGCGCGCGTGAGGGCGATCGCGGGCTTCGAGGCGAGCAGCCCCGACACTCCGCCGACGCTCTCGAGCCCCTCGCTCATGACGAGAATGAGGTCGGGGTCGGCCGCGACGAGCGCTTCGTCGGTCATCGGCCGCAGCCCCTCCCACCCGATCTCGCCAGCGACATCGATGCCACCGAGACCCTCGATGAGTTCGTCGGCTCCTGACTCTTCGCCGAAGAGGTAATAGATGCCCGAAGAACCACGCAGGTAGAGAAAGAGCATGCGCACACGATCGGCAGGGTTCTCGGGCCTGATCGACTCGATGTCGGCGAGTACGGCGGCGATCTCGGCGTCGAGCCGCTCGGCGAGGAGTTCTCCCGCTTCGGTGACGCCGAGTGCGGCCGACACTTGCCGAGCAAGCTCGGCGGGTGCGTCGAGCCCTGGCTCGGCATCCACGTAGACGACGGTGATTCCGGCCGCGCGCAACTGCAGCACCACGTCGGTAGGGCCGATCGTGCCATCGGTGATGACGATGCTTGGCCTCAACGCGAGCACCGACTCGCTGTTGATGGAGTGGCCCCCGCTCGTGACGACAGGAAGGTCGGCGGCCTCGGGGAACGTCGTCGAGATGTCACGTCCTACGACGTTGTCGCCGAGCCCGAGCGCGAAGACCGTCGCGGCGATCGAGCCCGAAATGTCCATGGCGACGATGCGGCTGACGTCGGAGACGGTCACGGTGCGGTCGCCGTCGAGATCGCGGGACGTCACGTCGAGCGGCACTGACGGGGTCGGGTCCTGAACGACCGGCACGATCGTGCCGCTCTCGAGCAGAGCCGTGGATGCTCCCATCCACTCGCGCGGATTCTCGAGCACCTCAAGCTCGCTCAGCGGAGTCCGCGGGCCGGTCGTCATCGTGTGCTCTGCCTCACCGGGAGACGTCGCGCTGCAGCCCGCGGTGAACAGTACGACGGCGGCGCTCGCGAGCGC
>Ga0075012_10000568_pt1 | contig 38887 bp, 33 predicted proteins | sample All_14_2_FD_71474 | JGI IMG/M metagenome (GOLD analysis project Ga0075012, IMG submission 71474) | Freshwater microbial communities in response to fracking from Pennsylvania, USA - Allegheny Zone_MetaG_DW_15 | ecosystem: Environmental > Aquatic > Deep subsurface > Groundwater > Drilled...
GGGGGCGGAGGTGCCCCCTTTTGTTTGGCCGCGGCCGCCGCGGCGCGTTGCTTCTGCACGGCTGCGAGATACTCCGATCCCCCGTTGGCAAGCCATTGGTCGTGTGCCGCCTTGGCCGCTTCGGCACCCGCCGCAAGCTTTGTGAAGCGGCTGGCATACACTTCATTCAAGGTCTTGTCCGACTGCAGCGATTCCAGGCTGGACCAGGCCTCCGCAGGGGTTCCTCCCACGTGGGTGCCGATCAGGCCGACGGGAATCTTCTGGGTATCGGCAATTTCCTTCCCGAAAAAATAGCCCACCGCCGAAAATTTTTCGGCCGTATTCGGGGCGCAGACCACCCAGGCGGATGCGCAATTACTTTGGGGCTGAATGGTCGAATTTTTCGGAACTGTGAACAAGCGGATGACCGGGGAGTTGGCCGTGGCAAGGGCCTCCTTGGCCGTGGCGGCCCGGCCCAGGCTGAAGGCCATGTTGGACTGCCCCGAGCAGACCCAGACATCGCCCACCAGCACATCCTTGATGGTGACGGTGTTGGAGGCGGCGGCCTTGAGCTCGGTGGGAGTGGCCGAAGCCGGCATTTTGGGAAGGCGTACGCTCCACTTGCCGGAGCTGTCCGCCTGGGCAGAGGTACTTCCGGCACCCAATGTTACGGTCACCTTCTCACCGGGCGAAGCCGATCCCCATACCGGAATTTCCATATCCCGCTGCAACACCATGTGGTCGGAGAAAACAGCGGGGAGTTTGACTTCGGCCCTGCCGGTGGCGAGGGCCAGGAACAGGATGCCTGCGAGCAGGAAGGCGGGTTTTTTCATGGTTTGGGACATTGGGTGGTGGTGGGTTACTTTTGAGCCGGGACTTGCTTCTTCGCCTGGGGTCTCCAGTCAATGACCGCCTTGGGGAAGGTGTCGAAGGGGAAATCCCCCGGATCGGCGTTGGGGGACGGATTGGCGGGAAGTTTGTCCCCGGTCAGGGTGAATTGCTCCGTCGCCACCGTGCTGGTTTTCATTCCGCCCTTGAAGGCCCGCGCCCGCACGGCGGCCGATTTCGAAAGGACAAAGGGCTTGTCGTAAAGCGTGGACCCGGGGCCCGGCTCCGACCCGTCGAGGGTGTAGCGGATTTCGGCTTGGGGGGTGTGGGAGGTGAGGGATACCTCCGCGCTCTTGTTGAAGACGGCCCCCCGCGGGTGGATGTCGGGACTCCAGACCAGGTCGGGCGAACAGATCGGGGCGGGTTGGGCTTTCCCACGGGTGGGAGTGCCCCGCAGCACGCCGTTGGCGTCGTAGGCCATGGGATCGATGCAGACGTCGCGTTTCCACCCGGTGGTGGTTTCGGGTTTCTGGTGGTAGACGTGCCACAATTGCCCGGCCCGGTCGCGGACGATGGATCCGTGTCCCGGGCCGTTGATGGCGGGCAGATCCTGGAAAACCGGATTTTTGTCGTATTTCGTGAAAGGTCCAATCGGTGTGGGGGCAAAGGCCGCACCAATGGCGTAGTAGATGGATTGTCCATTGCTGCCCGAGTAGAGCAGGGTGTATTTTCCGTCGCGCTTTTCCATCCAGGGGCCCTCATTGATGGCGAAGTCGTGTTTCTCCCAATCCTGGGAAATTTCAAAGCACTTGGTCACCGGACCGCCGGTTTCGGTGGGACTTTTCAGCGGAACACAATACATGGTGAACGACGGGGTGTGGGTGAAATAAAGGTAGAGCCGGCCGTCGTCATCGCGGAACACGTGGCCATCGATGCCCGGCACGGCCAGGATGCCGAGGTCGGTGAATGGGCCCTCGGGGCTGTCCGATACGGCCACACCGATTTTGTATTTCATCGTGTAATACAGATAGAACTTGTTGTCCTCGGGGTGGTGGTAGACCTCGGGGGCCCAGACCCCTTTGAATGCCTCGGGCAGGATCCGGGGGCCCTTGGTCCAGTGCACGAGATCCTTGGAGGTGAAAACCGCATTGTCCCGGTTCGTCGAGTAGAAGTAGTAGGTTTCGTTGTAAAGGATGACCGCCGGATCGGCCCCGCCGCCGCCGTCTTGGGCGATGACAGGGTTGGTGTAGGTGGGTTCCGTGGCAGAGTGGACAGGCGGGGCTGTGAAGTGGATGCTCAGCAACAAAGCCGGGAGGAATGGAAACAAGGGTCGGAATACCGAGTTCGGGGGCTGTTTTCTTTGAAAACGCACAGAAAGACCGTGTAACAAGGCCTGTTCCCTGTCGAGCAAAAGTTGCAAGGGTTGTAGCCACGAACGTGAGTTCGTGGATCGTTTGAAAACCACAAACGCACGTTCGTGGCTACAGGGAGAAAATCAGGGCACCGGCGGAAAACCCAGTGCCCTCAGGATCGGGACCCAACTCCCGTCCCAAACCTGCGTGTCCCAGGTGATCCCGCCAGTTCCGAGAACCACGAATAGTTCCTCCCGCGTGACGGGACCCAACATCTTACCGTCATGGCCGATATAGTAATAGGGCTCGGGCGGAGGGGCCTTTGCCGGAGTGTCGATATGGAGCGGTTCGCCCCACTCGAGAGTGGCTGTGCGCACAAGCTCGATGACTTCGGGGAACGTCGAAACATCGCCCTCGCATTTCACAATTCCCCTGAGGGTGTTCTGGTCGACGCAGGATTTCACCACATAGCCCTCATCGGTCTTGACCACCAGGATCAGGACGTGAAGTCCCGTGTCGAACGAGCGGCGGAGCACATGGAAATATCCCGGGGGAGGGGGAAGGACCCGCTTCCACCCGGGGAAAAGTTCGTCTCCTGGGTGTGCTTGGGGATTCATTTTGTTCTCCCCGGTTGGGCGGATTGAACAGCGGCCCTTTTTTGAAGCTCATCGGACAAAACCCACTCGCCTTGGGGCAAAAGGGCCGCCTCATTCACGGCCAATCCGAAAATATCGAATCGTTCCAATTCGCCCTTTCCGACCATTCCCGTGGCCACGGTGCCGATGTGGGCTTTGATACAAAGCCGGGACTCGGCGTGGGTTTGGGACAGGAACAAATCGGTTCCTGCTTTCAGTTTCCTGAGCGTGTCGAGGGCATGGCCCGGGTTGGAGGCCGGGAATATCAATAAAACCGCATCACCGATGAACTTGATGATCCTTCCGTCGGTGGGTTCGATGACGCTTTCCACCAGGGAATAATATCGGGACAGAAATTCAAAGAGATCCACCTGGGTGAGACTGCGGCAGATCTTGCGGTGAAAGTCCCGGAGGTCCGCAAAGGCGATGATCTGCTCGGACAGGGTTGGAAGGTTGGATAGGGTTTTCAAGGGTGAATTACGCCATTTTCCGGCCCAGGGCGAACATTTCAGCCGGGGTCAGCGCACGGGCATAGACGGCCAGGGCCGCGATCCGTCCACTGAAGAAATTGCCCATTTCCCCGGACCGGTCGACGGCGCCGACGGTGAAATCGGAGCCGTCCGGGCCGCCGTCATGAAGCCCCCCGGCCATTGGGTAGGGGTTGACGTTGGAATGGCCGTCGGGAAAGCCGTTGAGCCAGGCGGAACCGGCCTGGCCATCATAGGTCATGGCCACCACGTTCCATGCATCATGGGCGATCTCCGTCGCCCCCATCGGACCGTCCATGCAGTATTTGTACCCGGGCGTGGGCCCGCCCACATTGGACAAGTGTCCGAATATCCGGTTCTTTGCCCCCCAAACGGTGATGTTCAAAAAAAGCCCGTATTGGCGCCCCCGGTTCGACTCATTCCACTGGCCGGCAATGAACTCGCAGTGGTCATGGGAGGTCCTGCCCCGGTTGATCCAGGCAATGACGGTCAGGTGCCCGTCTTTGCCGTGGATATCCAGCTTGGGGCATTCGCGGCGGGGAATGGCGAGCCATTGCCCCTCCTTGATCTGCAGCGCCCGGCCTCCATAACCTGAGGAGTCTTCCATGACATCCAACGGACCGCTCTGGGAGCGCAAGCAATAGGGCTCCCCCTGCTGGGCGACAAAGTCGGTTCCTGATTGGTTGAAATCCCAAAACGAAACCAACCCCGGGATATCCCGGGGTTCGAAGGGAATGATCAACTGGGGGTTGGGGGTGTTCATTGCGGGGTCGCCAGGAGGCAAGGGTGTCGGTGATGCTCAATCTCCAGAAGGGGGATATTTTTCAAAACTGGGCAGCGCGGGATCCCTGTTTTCCCACGGATGCGCATCCGATGTCCAGACATCCATTTGCGGGACAAATCCACCCGGATTATCCAAGCTCGCCGTCCGGATGGCTACAATGTGGGGTACTCCGTCCGGCCTGCCTTGGATCGGAGAACCGCAATCCGCGCAAAAGCCCCGACGGGTCATGCCTCCCATCTCGCTGGGTGAGGCATGGATGCGCGGGGAGCCCTTTACGATTTTGAAAGCCTCCGACGCCACCACGATAAAAGACGAAAACGGGCTCCCGCTTGACCGTTGGCAATCGCGACAGTGACAATTCAGAATCAGAACCGGCTCTGCGTTGCATTCGTAGCGGATGGCACCGCAGGCGCAGCCGCCTGTGAGAATGGGGGTCATGTGGTGGTTTGTTTTGTGGTTGATGATTCCCGATCGGGATTACTTTCCGCAGGATGTGACGGCCCGGATATCCATGCCTTTTCCGGTCTCGATAAAGGATTTCAGGCTCGAAAGCACAACAGGCCAACCTTGGGAGACTTTGCCTTGCATGTCCGACCCGTCCTTGAAGTTGCCATGGATGACCTTGAGGCGTGCCAGGTCATCGAATGGTTCGATTTCGAGGGTGACAATGGAAGTGTCCGCGGTGTTGTCGGGATCGACCCAGCTCATCACCAGCCGCTTGGGCGGGTCGCTTTCCAGGATTTCACCGAAGACATAAACGGAACGGTTGTCCTCATCGTTGACGTGCTCCCACTTGGAGCCCCTGGCCCAGTCGGAGTAATTGGAGAGGCCGCCCCAGTATTGCCGGGTTTGTCCGGGGTCGGTCAGGGCCTGCCATAGCCTGGCCGGGGTGGTGCGGATGTAGGTGACATAAACAAACTTAGGCTTTTCCATGGTGGTGTTCTTTCCTGTGGGTTGTTTCAAGGCTTTTCTTCAGTTTACCCAGCGCCTCCAGGCGGGGGTGGTCATATTTGCCAATCCAGCGCCCGAATATTTCATGCAGGGGCACCGGATTGAGATAATGCAGTTTCTCCCGCCCGTGCCAGACCGTGGCAACGAGGTTGGCGGATTCCAACAACACGAGATGCTTGGATACAGCCTGGCGCGTCATGTCGAGGTGGCTGCACAACTGGGCCAGCGTCTGTCCGTTGTCCTTTAGCAACACATCGAGCAATTTGCGGCGGCTTCCGTCAGCCAGTGCTTTGAATACGGCATCCATCAGAGGGTTCATATAAGCAACCAAACGGTTGCATGTCAAGTGCCGGAAAAAAATCAGATCGCCGGTGCGATTCTTATCCGGGTTCCGGAGTCAGGGGAAAAGCATGATCCCCGTAACGCCGGTCAGCCTGTTGTCTTTTCCGTCGAGTGTTGCAACCAGCGAAACGCGTCCTGCGTGGCAGGCAGTGGCCAGTTCTGCCAGTATTTCGACTGCTGTTTTATCTCGTAAATAGATGTTCAACTCAAAACCCATGTGCCTCTCCCAGGTTTTTGATTTGATTTCCAACAAATACAAACCACTTCCTGCTGCATCCCCCAAAATCCCAATTGCCTGCTCGATATTGGCCTTGGACAACGTGTAAGCCGGAATTTTGGTTTGTAGAAAATCCGAGCGCATCCGGCTGTCTATGGGGCGGACAAAACATATTTTGTTTTTGAAAGTAATCTCATACACGTGGGATGATTTGGCCGGCACCTCCAAACGTTTGGATGACGCATAATCGATGATCACGATCCGTCCTGTATTTTGGACGCGGTAAAGGTAGTGATCCAGGCTTTCATCGCCTTCAATCTTCACGATGTTTGCATAGCCGGCATCAGAGGCTTCGGATCCGTTTGCAGCCGCCATGGGGGCTAAAAGAGGAAGAAGCGCTGCAAGCCGGACATTCCAGTATATTCGAGAAAGGAATGTCATCGTATTTGTTCCGGGCGGCAGATGCGTCTGTTTCCTTTTTCTGTCCTATTCTTGTAAGGATTTTCTGTCAATCGGTCCATGGGGCCTTGGAATTTCCCCGGGGCCGCGGTTGTCGTCTCCTGGAATTTTTTACCCGTTGGAATTACTGCACTGCGACCCGAGGGGCACATTCGTCAGGGTCACGATGGATCCGGGCTCGACCCGGATTTCACCCCTGGCTTCCGGGGATGCCGCGTCCAGCGGCGTTACTCTGTTCTCATGGTAGAAATGGGTGCATTCCATTTCGGTAAACCTTGCCCCGGTCCAGTCGAGTTGGATTTCAACAGGGCTTGTCGAGCGGTTCAGGAGGATGAGCGTGGTTTGATTGCCTTCGCCTTTGAACGCGGAGACGAGCAGATCCGGAGAGCCCGATGTGGCATCGACCCGGGTCATTCCCTGACGGACCCGCCGGCTAAATGCGCCGAAAACACGGAGTTGGTTGCTGGACGGGGTGGGGGCGAAATTGCGCGACCGGTCTGTTACGAAAAGCGAGCGCGTCCAACCATAAGAAGGCTGTTCGACATCGATCAACAGCCAGCAATAACAGATCGCCTCTGCATTCATCAGGACAAGATTTTTGTGGTAGAGCTGGCCCATCGAAAAAGCCATGCGGTAGCTTGCCGTTTGGCACCTGGCGTAGTTGATGCATATTTCCGTGGACAGGAAAGGCTTGTGCCCGGTCGCTTCATTCCATTCGGCGATCCTTGCGTCATATTTATCCTGCTCTTCCGGCGAGTGCAGCGGAAAATCGTAAAAGTGGGCCGCCGAATAATCAATGGCCTTCCAGGCCTCCGCCGAACCCCGGAATATCCTGGCCCACTCGATGGCTTGCCACAGGTAAACCGAATCGTTCATGTGCAGGCGTACCTGGGAAAAGCCCGCCTGGTCGAGTGCTTGGCGCAACGCGAGGACCCTTCCGGGCCAGATATCGTCGGCAGGCTTGATTTCATTCTGAATGCCGACGATCTCGGGCGCGCTGCTGGCCTTGGCTTGGGCTTCGCGGCAGTAGGCGATGACAGCCGCGGTGAATTTGGAATCATCCTCGCCCATCCAGTCGGGCAGACGCCAAAACTCAAACCACACTTGTCCGCCGAATCCGCGAATTTTCCGATTGTAGGAAAAATCGGAAATTTCTCCGACGGCAAAGTTGTCGCCGTAGTAATGGGGGACTGCGTCTTCAAGCCGGTCCCAGTTGTCCATGGCGGGATTCAATCGCTGCCCGATGGGGTATTCCCTCTGGATGAGCAGATTGTATTGGCACAGGAAGTCCCACCATTGTTCTTTGCCGGCGGCGTCCATCCTGTTGTAGGCCAGCATGGAGGTGATGCCGCCAAATCCCCGCATGGTCTGGTGGCTTTTGTCCGGAGCCACATGGATCCGCACCTTTTCCGGTGGTGGTGAAAGAAGGATTCCGCAAGCGTGGGTGTTTGCGGAACTTGCAGCCAGTTGGTGGCGGTTCACATCGAGCAAACACTCTCTCTGAAGGATCGGTAGGCCATTGGCGAGAATGGTGAGGCCCAGCTGGCCGTCCAGCCTCACGGTAAGTGCCTTGAGTTGCCCTGTGTAACCTGCCTTCAGCACGGAAGAAATGAACTCCGGATGCCGGGCCGGCTTTTCGGGCATGGTATTGAACCCCGGCGAGTCGTAATGGCGCTCGAGGAGTTCGATTTGGAAAGCATCCGCTGAAATGGTGAACCCGCCCTTCGGGCCGGTGAACATCCACTCCATACGGCCATCCGCAGGAGTGAAGGATTCCAGAACGAGGGTCCGCTCGAAAATGGAAGGCAGAATTGGGTCGAAGTAAAACCGCGGAGGAGCTTTTTTGTTACCCCAGATTTCAATGCCCACATCGTTGGCCGGGACTTCGAAGGGCTGCCCCTGCTGTCCGGCAGGGGCAATCCATGCAGGAAGGGCGATGGGCGGTATTTGGGGGGCTATTGCGGGCCGCAGTGGCGGGGTCCCTTCCACAGCCGTTCCACAAAGGGCGCCCAGCAGTTGTCGGGCTGAAGTTCGGATTGCGCGGAAACGGGAAGGAAGGTCGCTGGCAGTCATAGTTGTATTTTTAATACTCCGGCCTGGCTTCTGGAATAAATCGGGTTGAAGGAAAACACACGCGCCGGGGTCCACTTGGGAACACGCAGTGTACGAAAGGAAGTTCCAGAGTCAACATGTGCCGGTCCGCTTGGCTCTCTCTATTGCAGGCCGTCCGGGTTGTTGGCGGCGCCGGGGCTCATCTGCTTTGGATTGGGTCCCGCCAACGGCGGGATTGGGCTTTGGGATTTGCCGCGCAGCCCCGGTTGATCTGGCTTGTTTCTGCGATAATTTCCCCTGAACTTGGGCGGATGCGATTCCCGGTCCGGCTGGCCCTCTCGTCGATGATGTTCCTGCAATTTTTCATCTGGGGGGCGTGGTTCGTCACCCTGGGTACTTATCTGGGGCAGGGGCTTAAATTGGACGCCCTCCAGATCGGCGCGGCTTACAGCACGATGCCCTGGGGGGCCCTCGTCGCACCGCTTTTCGTGGGCATGGTGGCCGACCGCTACTTCCGCTCGGAACGGGTCCTGGCCTTTTGCCATCTCGTCGGCGGGGCATTGCTCTGGATGGCTTCCCGCGAAACGAATCCGACCCTCCTCTTCTGGACGCTCTTTGTCTATGCGCTGGCCTACAACCCCACACTGGCCCTGGTCAATGCGGTGGCCTTCCACCAAATGAACGACACCGGCCGCCAATTCCCGGCGATCCGCGTTTGGGGTACGCTGGGATGGATCGCGGCGGGTGTGGCTGTCGGCACCCTGGGAGTGGAAGCGACTTCTTGGCCCATGCGACTGGCGGCCGGGGCTTCGTGGCTGCTGGGAATCGGGGCCTTCTTCCTTCCGGAAACACCGCCCCGGGGCAAAGGGAGCGAAGGCGGCGTGGCCCGGCTCTTCGGCTTGGAGGCACTCGTGTTGCTGCGTGACCGGTCATTTGCCGTCTTTGCCGCAGGGTCGCTGCTGATCTGCATCCCGCTGGCTTTCTATTACAATTTTACGAACCTGTTCCTGAACGAGCAGGGCCTGGCCAATGCGGCTGGGGTGATGACCCTGGGCCAGGTTTCGGAAATCGTCTTCATGCTGGTGATGCCGTTTTGCTTTTCCCGCCTGGGAATCAAGAAAATGCTCCTGATCGGCATGGCGGCCTGGGCTTCCCGGTATCTGCTTTTCGCCTTCGGGGCGTCGGGAAATGTCGTCGCGATGTTCTACCTCGGCATCCTGCTGCATGGGGTGTGCTACGACTTCTTCTTTGTCACCGGACAAATCTACGTTGATGGCAAAGCCGACCCGCGCATCCGGGCGGGGGCACAGGGGTTCATCACCCTGCTGACCTACGGGTTGGGGATGCTGATTGGATCTTGGGTCTCCGGCTGGGTGGTCAAGGCCCACGAGGCCCGGCTCCCGGGCGGGGGGATCTCCCACGAGTGGATGCCGGTGTGGCTCGTGCCCGCAGCGATGGCGGGCGGGGTGTTCCTGTTGTTCCTGGCGCTGTTCAAGCCGAAGGAAAAACATTAACGCAGGGGGCCAAGGGTAGAAATGTTCCTGGTTCTTCGTTCCTGGTTTTGGAACTTGGGAGTTATCCGCCACAGGTGGATTGGGATTTCCGGGCGAGTCGTCGCCCGGTTTACTGTTTTGCCGGATCCCATCCGGCTTGGCGGGCCAGCATCACCCACAGGGCTTTGCCCAATCGCAGCGCGCCGCGCTGGCCGATATGGTCGCCGTCTTCTTTGTACGTTCCATCCAGGTCCAGCATGTTGTCAGCGTGGATCAACGGGTACTTCTTGTCGTCTCCGGCCGAGTCTTTCCAGGTTTGCAGGTTCTGTTCACCGCTGTTGCTCCATGCCAGGATGTCAGCGTAGTCGAAGAGGCATTCACCGGTGGTTTTTGCCACGTATTGCCGGATGTGTTCGTGCTTGAGCTGCCGCTGGTATCCGGCCTCGCCCTTGTACCCATCCACGGGACCGGTCGTGAAAAAGACCTTCGTCCCGTAGCCCTTGTCGCGGCAGTGGTCCGAATATTTTTGCGTGGCGGCCAGATAGGTATCCATGCACACGCTGTTTCCGGTGAGGGCCTTGTCGTCCGCATCCAGGCCCCACATGCGGTCGCCCTCGGGCCCCCCGGCAGAAGATCCGGCCCAGCGGACGTGGTGAACCGGGTCGGGTTCACCGGCGGGCGAATTGTGCCAGGTCGTGTCCCAGCACCACCCGAATCCGAGGGCGCCCACGGCGGGGCCTTTTTCATGGGCATAAGTCAGGAATGCCAGGGTCCGGGCGACGGCCGTTTCACTGGTGAACCAATCCTCCTCCCCGTAGCTGTATCGCCAGCCGTTCTCGTGGCCGACGTCGCCCCAACTGGCCTTGCTCGCACGGAGGTACTCGGAGGTGGGCCCTTCGGGCGTCCCATTGTCCTGCACCTTCACCTTGAATTTCGGATCCTGCTGCGCGAGGAGTTGGAGTCCCAGCCGGTAACCCAGCGAGTGCGATTCCCCGGGAACCGTGAGCCACTTTTTTTTGACTTCTTCGATGATGGAATCGGGAATTTTATCGTATAGATCCACCGAGGTGTGGTCGATGACCAGGGGTGCGGACACGGTCTTTTGACATCCGAGGCAAACGGCCGCAATGATGAGTCCCTTGGCGAGGCGGGTGGTTGCCAGGCCCCAACGGCGGTTTGTGGTGTCCATGCAGGTCATATATATAATTGATCGATTTCAGTCAATCACCATGCGGTTACTTGAAAGGATTTGATTTGGAAAATCCATTGCGCGTTCTGTGCCTTATGGCGGCCAACAATCCGTGCTTTATCTAATTTGGGATTTGGACCTTGGGATTTGGTCCGCCTGAGGCGGATTGGGATTTACCCGCCATGGCGGGCCGGGATATTACGGCTCGAGAATAATCTTCCCTCCCGCCCCCGCTTGGAGAATCACCGTGTGCGCCTCGGCGGCGGCGGCGAGGGGATAACGTCGTGCGATCACCGGGTCCAACGTTCCTGATTCCAGCCCGGCCGCGATGGCGGCGTGGGTGGCGGCCAGCTGATCCGGAGTCAGATGGCCCAGCATCACTCCCCGGATGTCGGCGTTGCGCATCATGAGATCGCGGGCGTTGATCTCCACCGGTCCGCGGCTGCCGACCACCACGACGCGTCCCCCCGGGGCGAGCAGGGCCAGGTCGCGGCCGAGGTTGGCGTTGGCCAGCATTTCCACGATCAGATCCACGCCGCGGCCGCCGCTGGCGGCAAGCACCTGGTCCCCCATGCCCGGATTGTGGTGGTCGAAGACTTCCGTTGCGCCCTGCTGTCGGAGGAGGATATTCCCCGGGCCGCTACCGGCAGTGGTGAACACCGTCAGTCCGGCTTGGCGGGCGAATTGGAGTGCGGCGATGCCGACGCCGCCCGTGCCGCCCTGGATGAGGAGCGTTTCCCCGGACCTGGCCTGTCCCCGGTGGAAGAGCGCCGCATGGGCGGTTGCATACGGGATACCGAGCGCGGCACCCTGGGCGAAAGTCGTCCGGTCGGGCAGGGGATGGATTTGTCCGGGTTCGCAGAGGCAGGCTTCGGCATAGGTTCCCGTCAGGGAACCCGCGACATAAACACGCCGGCCCTGCGACCAACCAAGGACGCCGTCGCCCACGGCTTCCACCGTACCGGCGCCATCGTTTCCGGGGGTGTAGGGAAGCAGGGGCAGGCGGGCGTACTTTCCCGAGCGGATGTAGGTTTCGACGGGATTGATCCCGACGGCATGGAGCCGGACCCGCACCTGGCCGGGGCCGGGCTGGAGGTCGGGAACGTTTTCCAGTTGGAGAACCGTGGGCTCCCCGAAGGCATGGACACGGATGGCCTGCATGGACCCATTATGCCACTTGGGTCGGGAATTGTCGATTTTATGGCTCATCGACATCGAGCTTATTTACGGATAAGCCCTTAGCTCCCTTGTGCTTTTCTCCACTGGCGGGGGGAGGCTTGGAAATTTTTGAGGAAAAGCCGGTTGAAACTGGAGAGGGTTTCAAAGCCCACTTCCTGGCTGATCTCAAGGACCGACATCGGGGTTCCCCGCAAAAGGGATGCCGCCATGCGCAGACGCAGGGCGTGCCAGTATTCGCGGGGGCTCTGTCCCACGGTGCGCAGGAAGATCCGCCGGAAATGGGGAACGCTCATGTGGCACAACCTCGCCAGACGACTGATGTCCACCGGATCGGCATACCGGTCGGTCATATGCTGGAGCGCGGGAACCACGCGGCCATACTCCGGCGGCCGGTTGGGGGATCCGGTCGCTGGAACCAGGCGCCGGGCCAGCACCATCAACTGCCAGGCCAATGCGCGCAGGGCCTCCTCCCTTCCTTTCCGGGAAGACCGGAGTTCGTCCACCATATCAAGAACAACCCGGTTGATGGCCGGATGCTTCCGGGCGGACAGCATGTTGTCAAAGGCGGGACCGGCCAGCGGGGTTGGGTCGAGGAAATGAAGATCCGTACCAGCGGCTCCCACCAAACGGACCGGATCCAGGTAGATCCAGGTCCACTCGCTGGAGGTCCCCGGCGCGCTCCGGGCCAGATGCACTTCGTTGCGGTTGATGAACGACACATCCCCGGCCTGGAAGGGCAGGATCTTTTCGCCGACCACAAAAACGCCGCTGCCCGAGTAGCAGTAACCCAGTTCCAAGCACTCGTGAAAATGCAGGAATGTGATCGGCTGGTCCTGTTGGCGGAAGGGCATTCCCCCGCAGACCGGCAGCTTGGAATCCAAACCGACCTCCGCATAGCGGATTTCTTTCAAGGATGAGCGTTTCTGCATGGTTTATGCCCATATCTTGGAAGAAGTTCTTTAAAAAACAACCAATATGGAGGAATGACAAACAGGCCTCCATTCACCGCCGAAGCCGGCTGGGAAAGTCTTCGTTCCCTGGTCGGACTCGAATTTGACCAATCTGCCGAAGAGGGAAAAAATCCCGGCGGTCTGAAAAAGCTCCGGGCCGAATTCGACTCGGCTCCGGACGATTCCCGCATTCTCGAGGAACTCCACGCCCGGATCCTGGCATTGCCCATGCGGGAGGATTTTCCGTTCGAGGAACCCTCCGATTTGGAAGGCATCCGGCGACTGCGACCCGCGCCCGTCGCCCTGCCGGCAATCGATTGGGATTCCGGTCGTTTGGCAGACCAACTTCATGGGGCCTGGCTGGGACGGTGCTGCGGTTGTGCCCTTGGGAAGCCGGTGGAACACTACATGCGGAAACGGGAGGGGTTTGTATCCTGGGAGATGCAGAAGGTCTACCTGACGGCCATTTCCCCGGATGAATGGCCCCTGCGTGATTACATCCCCGCCCACTCCCCGGCGGAGGACAAAACCGGAAAACTGATATGCCCCGATTCGACCCGCGAACAGATCCGGTTTATGGAGACGGACGATGACATCCGCTACACGGTTCTGGGTCAGATCCTCTTGCGCGAAAAGGGGAAATCCTTCACCACCGCGGATGTGGCCAACGGTTGGTTCGACCATCTACCCTATCGCCTGGTCTGTACGGCTGAGACCCAGGCCTATCGCAACTTGGTGGCCCTCGGGGTTCGGAATTATTCCAGGGACAGCCGGGATGCCATCGACTGGAACTGGGTGGTCACCCGGTTGAATCCCTACCGGGAGTGGATTGGTGCGCAGATTCGGATTGATTCCTACGGCTACGGCGCACCCGGGAATCCGGAACTGGCGGCGGAATGGGCCTGGCACGACGCCCGCCTGAGTCACGTCAAAAACGGCATCTACGGCGCCATGTTCTGCGCGGCCATGATCGCGGCCTCCTTCGCCACATCCGATCCCCGTCTCATCATCCAAGCCGGGCTGTCCCAAATCCCGAAGACATCGCGCCTGCACGCGGAGATGCTCCAGACCATCGCCATCTGCGACCGTCACGGTTGCGATTTCAAGGCCTTCGAGTCGGTCATCCGGGATATCTATGCGCTGTTGGGTCATTACCATCCGGTGCACACGAACAACAACGCCGCCCTTTGCGTGGCCGCCCTGTTGCTGTCCAAGGGAGATTTCCACCGGGGAATCACCCTGGCTGTCATGGGCGGATGGGACTCGGATTGCAATGGAGCCACCGTCGGTTCCATGGTCGGAGCCATCGCGGGGGCCGGGAATGCGCCCGCCCACTGGACGGCCCGGCTGAACAACACCCTCAAGTCCCACATCATCGGCTACGATCCCATCGCCATTTCCGAATGCGCCGCCCGCTCGTTGGAAATCGCCCATAAAATCCGCAAGGAGTGATGGGAGGCAGTGGGAGATTTCCCTTCAGTAAAATTTGGGATTTGGAACCCTTGGTATTTGGGGTTTCTCCTCCTTCCACCTGGGGCGGACGGAGGAGGATTTGCCGCTTGAGCTTTTCAGGAGGGGTGTCTTGACTGGCGGCATGAAGAAAATCATCCTGCCTCTGATCGCGGTTGTGGCCTTCTTAACCCCGTCCCGTACCCAGGCCGAGGCGATGCCGCTCAAGGCTCCCTCGGATTTTTCGGTGGAAATGGTGACCCATGCCTCCGGCCAGGAGATCTCGAGCAAGATGTTCAAGGACAAGGACAAAACCCGCATCGAAACCAGCATGCCCGGCATGGAATCCATTTCCATCGTTCGGCAGGACCTCAAAAAAATGTACACCCTGATGCCCGCACAGAAGATGTACATGGAGATGGAACTCAATCCCGCCATGGCGGCGCAGGATATGACCGCTCCCAAGGGCGAGATGAAATGGGAAAAGCTGGGCAGCGAGACGGTCAACGGGACGGCCTGTGACAAATACAAGGTCACCACGACGCTGGATGGAAAGACGACCGAGATGTTCTATTTCCTCGATTCAAAGGGTTACCCGGTCCGCACCGAAATCAAGATGGAAGGGCAGGCGATGTCGGTGGATTACAAGAATTGGAAGGCAGGCTCCCAGGAAGCTGCGCTCTTCGAAGTGCCCGCCGGCTACAATAAGATGCCGGGCATGGGTGGGAACTGATCCGGAGAGGCGCTCAGCCGCGGCCTGTGCAGTGGATTGCCCGCTAAACACACGAAACACACAAATTACGGGAGTAAATGTCGTACGTTCGCGTTCCGCCTGGGGCGGATCGTTCCTAGATTGCGTCTTTAGTTCCGATATGTGCGGTCGTTAGTTCGCCGGGTTCTCCCGAAAGCTTTCGGGGTCATCACCCGGGCCACGGGGGTTATCCGGATGGGCTCTAAACTGCATGGTACCGCTTTCTCGCTTGCAATCCGGGAGGTGTGCACCGATACATGTGAAAATTGCGGCTTTTGCAGAGATTGAGCCGTTTTAAAAAGTCCGCGTGAGAATCTTGTCCGTTAAACCATACGTCTGCCGATTGCCGAAACGGCGATTCCGATGCCCCGCTCTGCCCGGCTATGCCCCGTTGGGGATGGTTTTCTTTTTGGCGCTCCCCATTCTTGCCGGGGCGGATGTGTGGAGTGAGCGTGGCCCCGAGCTTTGGGAGCAGGCGGCCAAAGCAGGCGAGGTTTCTCTTCAAACACCTGATGGGCAAAAACGCGTTTGCCGGGCCGTTGGCCGTGTCGATTTTCTCGCAGCAGACGCCGTGCAAAAGGCGGAAATCGAGGCGCAGTCGGTTCCCGAGTATCGCACGGCCCGTGGAGAACTCATCCAAACGAACAGGCGGGAACTGGTGGACCCCATCGACGGTACAGGAGCCGAAATTTCCGGGGGCGCCCTGGTTTCCGTGCCTCCCCCTTTTGACCACGGAGGTGATGGATCGCCGCTTGGGCTCAAGGTCGGCGATGCACGCAACGAAAACGCCTCATTTTACAACCGGATCGGGATCCGCCTTCCGGATACACCGGCCGGGAGGCTCTTGTTTTTGTTTGAAATGAGCGGGCCGAACGGTGAGAGCCCTCAGTGGTTTTCCCGGGAAATCGAATCCCCCCTGCCGGGGTGTCCATGGCGTCCGGTCCGGCGGTCGGTCAAAGGGCCGGACCGCAAAACCCATCTGCGCAAACTCGCAGTCTTCCTGCTGGAGCCATGGAAAAATCCCTCCGATCGGATTCCGGCCAAGCTGAAGCGGGAAGACCTGGCCATCGACTTCGACGCGTCGCAAATGTCCTGGGCAGAACTGAAGGATTGGATCGTTAAGAATATCAACGACGGCACCGTATCGCCCGGGAAACCCTACGTGATCCAGCTTCCCAAAGGTGAAATCGCCGACGACGGACTTCCCTTCGTGGCGGCGACACGTTGGCAAAAGTGGGGAGCGGCCATCCAGAAGTTAACCGGGGGCCGCAAGGTCTGGTTCGTCGGCCACCCCACCACCTCCTTCTCCGGCATTCAATTGTCACAGATAGCAAATCTGGGCGTGCTTTTTTGCCGTATCACCCGGCTGGGTCCCGACCGCCTGGCCGAGGCAGGAGACAAGCCACCGCCGATGGCCATGGTGGTTTTGGATGGGGATAATCTCGACTTCCGGAACAACTGGATCGAGTGCCCGGATGGAGTCAACTTTGGCGGAATCGGAATCAGGTCAATCACCAACACCATCATCGTTGATAACATCATCGCGACGTCCGGTGCCAGCATCACGACACCGGGTGGAACCCGGGTTACTTCTTCGATCATCGCCCGGAACTGGATGGAGCGCGGTCACGACGCGATCCAAATGTACGGCTCGTGGGTGGATGCCATCATCGCCTACAATCACTTTGCGGGTTCGAGCGGATCCGCCAACCGGGAGGGTGGAAGCCCGAACCTCGGCGCCAACCTGCATTCCGATGAGTTCCAGTCCCAGGCAAACCAGACCGACCGCTTCCCGCAGAGTTTTTGCGTGTTCAGCAATTTCGCGCAGTTCGGACGCCACAACTGGCCGCCCAACGACGCCGAACTCGGTGGCGGCACCCAGAACGTCATCATTGACGGCGACTCCTACACGTACACGCATTTCTATTGGAATGTCTTTCAGAATCTTGCCCCCGGCTACCGCGGATTCATGTCGATCAATCCCGACAAGGATTGGGTCACGGAAGATCCCTCGCGGAGCCAGCGGGATTACATCGAAAACCTCACGGTAATGGGGAATGCATTTCTCGACCGGCTGGACTTCAACAACCGGCCCCCGCAGGGCTACATCCGGAGCCTTTCCACCATTGGGGGAAGGTATAATCAGCCGCTCTTCGAACTCATCAACTCCGAAAACCTGTACGCGGTGACCGGCGGGAACGAGTTCCCCGCCCCATTCAAGGGTTTTGTGGATGGCCGGCCCGACCCGGTGATTCGCACCGGATGGCAAAAGGGCTCGCCCTCCCTTTCAGATGTTTACGAAAAACCGATTTTATACACGGGCAGTCACGACACCCGCTATGATGCGGACTTCTCGCGCACCACCTACGCTGGAGACAAGTTCCTTGAGGGGTTCGCCTCCCCGCAGGATTACACGCCCAAGGCCGCATGGGCCCTGTCGCCGGGCAAGGCGGCGCGCCTGACTCCTGGGAGCGAGTTGGCCAAGGTGGCGCCGATGCCGACGGATCTCGCCGCTTTCCTCGGGGATTCGTCGAGAGTGGGCAGTTTTTTTAACGAGTTTTCCGGTCAGGCGGTTTCCGCCCGCAAGCAGACCCTTCCCGCCCCTTGGCGTCCGGAGGCAAAAAATGACGGCTTTCTCCTGCATGTGAAGTTTGGAAGCGTGGGCACCCACGGCACCCGTCGCGAAATCATCCGTGAATCCGACGGCAAAGGCCTCCAATACTCCGTCGCGCTGACAGAACGCGATACCGTGGCCTTCGAACTGAAATCGGGCAACGAAGTGCTCAGCCGTGTCGAAAGTTCCGACACGTTCAAAAACGGCGACCATTTGACGATGCAAATTTATACGCCGTACTTCCCAGTTCTATCGGAATCCCATTTCCCTTCTGCCCTTCTTGCCAAATTACACGGAGAGGGGGTGCGCAAGATCCGTTACGTATCTTCCCCGAAGCCTCCCACGATGCCGCCGGATACCCGGGAGGAAATCGGAATCTGGCTGGATCCCGGCCGCCAGCACCGCTTCTTTCAAAACCGCGACGGAAAGTGGGTGGCGGTCAAATCCGCCATGGATTCGATCCATGCCTCGGCGCTGCGCGCCATCCACACGGGGTTGAAGACGGCAGGCCAGGCCCCGGCTCCGCCCAACAAGGGAACAGCCGAAAATTTCCAGCGCGACGGCTACCCCATCCCCCCTGATCGGACTTTCACCCTGCACCTGGATGGCAAGAACGACGACAGCGCCGGATCGGCCCAGGAATTCGACCTCCGGTGGGTCAGACAGAAATCCGGCGTTCCGGCGATTCTGATGTGGACTGGGGGAAAATGGGGAGGGGGTGTCGATTTTGCCTCAATGCCCCTGAGCACAGGCCGCCCACGTTGTTTCATCCGACACAACATTGACCACCAACACAAGCAACTCGACTGGATCTGGACTCCGGATGTGGACCTGCCACGGGGCGACGTGGTGCTGTTCGACGGGTTCGATGGCAGCTATGAGACGTTCCGGGTCATCCGGGGTGGACAGGGCCAATACGGGCTGCCGTCGTTTGCGGCCACCTATCGCATCCTTGAAAGCATCGCCTCGGCCATGTCGTTTATCCGTCCACCGCTCGACGAGAGCGGGCGGGTGCCCGGTTGGGGTGCGCCGGAAATCTTGCTGAACGCCAAGGCCGCAAACACAACCCCGGGGTTGGCTCCGAAAAATCAAGTGAAGTGATGAGGGTTGCCGCTGGACTGGCTTCAGGACTTCACTCGACGACTGTCGGGCAGCTGGCTCTAGGCCGAAAGTAGGCAGTTGAGGGAATGTAGCACAGAGATTCTGCTCGCGACTCCTGTCGGAGTCTTGCCTGTGTTCCCATAGGTCACACGCGGGATGCCTGTGCTACTCTGCGGATAAACAATTGGTGAAGGCTGAATCCAACAGCAATGCAGTTGGATTGTTCTGTAATCCATTCACAACCAACTCATACCTCTGCGTTAATATAACCGCATTGATCGGGCTAAGAAAGTCTCACGCAAAGTTCGCGAAGGCCACCAGGGGGAAGTCGGGGAGATTCGGGCACTGCCCATGAAGAGGTGCCCTCGTTGATGGCAGGCGGGTGTGCTGTCACGCCTGCGTTGCAGCATGCTACTGGATTCAGGAAAGCCTTGAAAAAGGGGGGCTGGTACATTGGGATTGACGCATGCTGGGTCGTGGGCTCATTTAAGCAATGGCTCGATTTACCCAAGGCGCAAAGGTCGCACTCGGCTTGAGTGTGCTTGTATATGGATCACTGGGGCTGACTGAAATCCATGGCGAGACGACCGTCCATACCGCAAAGCCCGACTCCGGGAGTGCCGTGGGTGCGGATTACCGGGCCACCATGGAGCAGGGAATCAAGGCCCGCAACCAAGGCAAGCTGGACGAGGCCGAGTCCCTATTCCGCAAAGCGCAGGTACAATCCCCGTCATCGGTTGATCCCGTCTTTGAGACGGCAGTGACTTTGGAATGGCGGGGGGAGTTTGAGGAAGCGGGAGAACTTTATGGAAAGCTCCTGGAGCAGAACCCAGCCCTTACTTCCGCACGCCTGGGCCTGGCCCGGGTGAAACGCGCCCAATACCGCCTGGAGGAAGCCGAAGCGATTTATGCCGCACTGCTGAAACAAGATCCCAAAGATGCGGAGGCCCGGGCCGGGATGGCCTGGATAGCCCTGGCAAACAAGCAGGTGGGGACAGCCCGCTCCGGCTTTCAGTCGATCCTGGCGGACGAGCCGTCCAATCACGAAGCCAAGGCCGGATTGAGGCAAACCGAGGATGCGTGGCGTTACCAACTCGATGTCGTGGGCGTCTACATCCATAATTCCAACGGCTCTTCCGTTGGAGGCGGCATGAATTTGAAAGTGGGACTGGATGCGTTCAATACCCTCGAAATCGGGAACACCTACAATGGCAATGAGCTGCCTTCCCGACAGTTGTCACAGCAGGTCTTCCTCCCCACCACCGACACCCGCCTCGGCTATTACTACGAAGTTCCAAAGGATTTCAGCCTCTCCCTGGCCTACGATTACCGTTATCATGAAGACCTGCCCGATGAACACTGGATCGATGCGGGCGGCGGGGTTTACCTGACAAAGGGCTTGCAGTGGATTTCCGGCGCCCGGGTGGCCTTCGGCGATCCCCAGTGGAACGATCTCCTTTTGCGGACCGGACTCATTGCTGACCTGACAAGCTCCTTACGGGCGGGTGTTACCGCCTACTATGACTATGCGGACCAGGCCAGACTTCCCAATAACATACGGGTGGATGACAGCTATTCGTTTGCGGGGGATCTCTACTACGAAACTCCCGGTCATCTCTTCCTGAATCCGGGAGTCGGTTTCAATCCGGAGAATGACAATCTCAACCTGCACATCCGCGCCGAGATCCCCGTGGTTTCCGGCCAGTTCTTTCTGACATCGCTGGAATACGATTCCATCAGCGACCAGTTTATTACCAATGCGGGCTGGCGTTTCCGCTGGTGATCTGAGGGTCTTCATCACAAGACAACCCCTCCCGCAAGAATAAGCGGGGGGCAATGGAGAGAAAGTCGTTTGCCTAAACAAAGAACCATCCTGGCCATTGGAGCACATCCCGACGATGTCGAGATCGGCTGCGGAGGCGCATTGGCCAAACATGCCGCGCAAGGTGACCGGATTTTTATCCTGACGCTGACCCATGGCAGCCAGGGCGGGGATCCCGCGGCCCGGGTCAGGGAAAGTGCCCGTGCGGCACAGCTGATCGGGGCCACGCTCAGGCTGGAGGATTTTCCGGATGGTGCGATCGGGGATGGAGTTGAGACCATCAAGGTTGTCCAGGAAACCATTGCCGAATGCCGCCCGACCCATGTCTACACCCACTCCCTCCAGGAAACACACCAGGATCACCGCAACGTCCATCTGTCGACAATCGTGGCCTCGCGCGGAGTTTCCAACGTCTATTGCTACCAGTCCCCCTCCAGCACCGTGGAATTCCGCCCGAACTTATTCGTCGATATTTCAAGCCACCTTCAGATGAAGCTGGATCTGATAGCGGCCCATGAAAGCCAGGTGAGTCACCGCAAAATCCTGCATGCGGAAATGATCCAGGCCACGGCCCGTTATTGGGGCCGTTTTGCGGGCTGTATTCTCGCCGAACCCATGGTGGTCTTTCGCCGGTGTGTATAAGCCGTATTCTTCATAATTTCCTTCGTGCTGTAGGGGAAGCGCTTCCGCCTTAGGCGGACATTCCCTTGCTAAAATGAGAACCGAGGAGCAGTTCCCCTACAGTAGAGCGGCAACCCAAGCCGGAATGGCTCTAGAATACCACCCGCGCCAGATCCTTGCGGGAAAGCTCAAGAATATCCCCGTTCTTCATCGGCTGGGCGACTTCCGCCTGGCGGTAGTTGCGCATGGAGTCGGGACTGGATTGGATTTTTTGATCCAAAGCCATGGAATACGCACGAAGAAATTGTCCATGTCCCACCACGGCGACAAAGTCCGCATCCAATTCCAGCAGGCGCGAATGGAAGTCCTGCAATCGCTTGATAAAACCGGCAAAAGATTCGGCATCCTCTCCATCCACATACCCGGGATCACATTGGTCCCAGTAATTTTGGATCAGAGGCTGTCGTTCCCGGGCGGTGGTGCCCAGGCAACGGGTGGGACTCAGGTAGGTGAATTCCTGGATAGGCCAGATCTCCGTCACCATATCGGGCCAGCGATCCAGGATGTATTTGGCCGAGCTGCGGGATCGCAACAAAGGGGAGGTCACAAGCAGGTTGGGCTTTTCGGTGAATTTTGAGGCAGTGATCCGGCTTTGGGCAATGCCGCGCTCGGTTAAGGGAGAGTCGGCATGCTTCGGCGCGGGCAAGCCTGCATTCGCGGTGCTTTCCCCGTGGCGGATCAGCCAGGTTTTCAGAGGGGGCATATTTGTTTCATCTCGCCGGGTGCAAAATAGTGTTCGGTCCAATAACGGATCATGGCCACTTCCCGGAAGGGCAGGAGCTGGCTTGGGAGAGAATTCCCGGTGATCTCCTTCACAAGCAGGCGAGGAAGATCAATGCCGGCTTCGGCCGTAAGAGGCATGGTGCCGGGAAAGCGGGGGTTGATCTCCAAAAGTTTGAGGACACCATCCGACGACCTCTTCAACTGGATGTTGGCCACATAACGAATCCGTATTTTATTCAGTATGCGCGTAGCGATCCCGATGGCCTCGGGCAAATGGACCGTGCGCGCGGTGACCGCAATCCCGGAATCCGTTTTCAGGCGTTCCCGGGGCACCGCCGCGATCAGCGTCCCGTCAGCCCGGACATAGGTGTCGACCGAATATTCCTCGCCGGGCAGGTACTCCTGGATCATCAGGGTTCCGTTCTTGGGCAGGTTGTGGAGATCGGCCTTGTTCCTCGCGATCAGCGTGCCGCGGGAACCGGCCCCGATTCGCGGCTTCACGAAGACGGGGAACTTTTTGAGCCGCGCAAAGGATCCGGGGTTCAGGAGGACTGTATCCGGGGTGGGAACATGGGTGCGGAGCCTGGTGATCAGGGCGTATTTGTCCCGGCACAAGCGCAGGGTCCCGGCACCGGGCAAGGCCACCTTGACGCCTTGCTTTTCGAATCTGGACCGGGCCAGTGCCACGGGAAGAAGTTCGGAATCGACCGTGGGGATGAGAAGTTCGATCTTCCGTTTGAGGCAGAGTTCAAGAAGGGCCCGCACAAAACCGGGATTGTCGCCACGCGGCAGCAGAAAGCGGCGCTTTTCCGGCACGAGATACAGCCCGGAGGCGCAGGGGTCGATGTCGGCCATGAAAAGCGCGTGCGCGGACAGGCTTTTCCAAATGCTGACGGCGGAGGAACCCCCGGCCCCTGTGATCAAGATTCTCATATTACCAGAGGGGAGCGATATTCCTGAAATAGAGGATGCATGCCGAGGTGATCAGCAACAGCAGGACCATTTCAGCCCGGAAGATCCGTTTTTCAACCCGGCGGTCCGCCTGGATCATGGCTTCGAATGATTCGGGGGATTTCATGACAACATCTTGGCCTTTCCGGATTTGACGGTTTTGTCCCACCGGGTTTCCAAGCCGCGACAATGGGCAATGATCGCCGTGAATGCAATGGCCCCGAGGAAAGGCCCGTATCCGATAAGAACCAGGAGCAAGTCGCGGATCCAGCCGGGCAGCCCGCATGTTTCAAGCCGGTAGATCATCCACGCCGCCACCATGCTGATGCCGCCCCAGGTATAAATGACCAATGGCAAAAGGACCTGGAGGGACGAACCCGGGCCGGCACTTTCGGCCAAGGGATGCAGGAAGGACCGGAATTCGTACGGGAGGAAAAACAGCAACATGAGGATCAGCGAGAAGATCCCCGGGAACAAAAGCCCCTGCACCCAGGCGCGGCGAGCCGTGGACGGGTCGATCATGAAGGAAAACAGGGTTTCAAACAGGAATATACCAGCCTGGATGACCCAGAACACAGTCAGGCTGGACAAAGCCAGTGCGGGATAGAAGAAATAGAGCCCGATGAGTCCGCAGGTTCCGCAGAGGGTGAACAGGGGCATCAGGGTTGCGCTGAACCACACGAAGCCGAACGGGATGCCGCCCAATTTGGGATGCTTGCCGGGATTGAACCACAGTGAACGGAAAGAAAAGGTCAGTTGCAAATTGCCCCGCGCCCAGCGAAGCCGCTGCTTCCACAATGCGGCCAGGCTGCCGGGCTCTTCGGCCCAGACAATGGCGTTCCCATCGAAGACGACCTGCTTGCCGATCAACTGGGTTTTCAGCGTGGTGCAGGTATCTTCGGCCAGGGAACGGGTGTCGATCTCTCCCCCAAGCTGGATCAGATTGGCCCGGCTGTGCAATTGGGCTCCCCCGGCCATGCAGACCAGAAAACCCGCGACATTTTGAGCCCTCCGGGCGGCGGCCTGCGCCGTGATGTATTCAAAGGCGATGGATCTTGTGATGAAATTTCCAGGAACGCTTCCCTCTTTGATGTACGCCGTGACCGCACCGACTTTGGGATTGGCGAGATGGCGTGTCATCCGCCGCAGGGTCAACGGTTCGAAGAGGACGTCGGCATCCATGATCATGACCGCCTCGGCAAAATCATCTGCCAGGATCGTGCGCAGGCCATGGTTCAGGGTGTGGGATTTGCCCTGGCCCCCTTTTTCACGCCGGAGATGGAACACGTATCCGGGATACTGTTCCTGTTTCTTCCGGAGAAGGCCGGGGGTCTCGTCGGTGCTGGCATCATCGACCACATAGATGCGCCAGGCCCCGGCCGGGTAGGACACCTTCATCAGGGAATCGATCGAGGAGGAGAGAACATCGGCCTCGTTCCAGGCAGGCAGAATAAAGGCCACCCGCGGAGTGTAGTCGCCGCAGTGCCGGTAGTTGTTGCGGAAGGCGTGAAGACCCACCATCAGGAATTGGCAGAGCGATACCAGATTGGGAATCAACCCGATAAGGATCAAAAACAACAACAAACTGAATCCTAGAATGCTCAAGCTTTATGCCTTTGAAAGGTCGGCCAAAGTAAACCAGGAGAGGGGAGAATCCCACCTAAAACGAATGTGATCCGGACTTCAGTAGGAAGGTCTCACGCGAAGGGCGAGGAGTGGACGGGAATATCAGATGTTGGGGGTAGGGAGTTAATCCCACCGGTCTTTATAAAAATGTGGGAGGCGATCCGCCTGAGGCGGACCGCCGATGGTTCCCCAGTTCAGGAGTTGAACTCATGAATGAACTGCCCAGAACTGATCCCCTTGTTATTTGTGGGGAGAATACCCCACTGTAAATGCAAGGGCTCCCGCTTAAGGTCACTAGCAGATAAAAGCCAGCGATTTACCCGGCAAAAAATGGAGCGAGAGGGTCAACACAGGACTCCTGATATCAGGAGTCCTGTGTTGACCCAGTATTCCCAGCTGGAAATCCCTTATGAGCAGTGAAGCACCCAAGGTTCGCACCGGGCAGGGTTCGACTCGATTATCACGCACAGAATTCGAGTCCCGCTATCGGGCACAATTTGTGGACCCAGCATTTGACGCAGCGAAGCCAGAGGTCGAACGTCTGACAGCCATTGCGTGGCAGGCTTACGATGACAGCCGCAAAAGTCCATACACTCGCAAAGCCGGGCCGGAGTTTGCCGATCCCGGGCATGAACTGTCCATCGAATGGCTGGAGACGCGCGCGGCTATTCAGGAAGCCCAACGACGCTTCGAGGATACGGGTGGGAAGTCGCGCATTCTGTTGATTTCCGCATCTCCGCGCACCGATGAAACCTGCCCCAGCGAGATGGCCAAAACGTTTCGCGTCACCAGAGAGGCGCGTGCTTACATAGAAAAGCAAAGTGGTTTTGAAGTGGATTTCCTCGATCTCAGCCAGATCAATTCCGAATACGGTCGCCAGATTCATCCGTGCAAAGCGTGCGTCTCCACTGCCATGCCGCTATGCCACTGGCCGTGCTCGTGCTACCCCAATCACTCCATGGGCCAGATCCACGACTGGATGAACGAGCTGTATCCGCGATGGGTCGCCGCGCATGGCGTGATGATCGTGACCCCGGTCCATTGGTATCAGGCCCCGAGCGTCTTGAAACTCATGATGGACCGGTTGGTCTGCGCGGACGGAGGTAATCCCGATCCGACAAGTACACACGGCAAGGAACCCGCCGAGGCCAAGGCGATCGAGCTCAAAGGCTGGGACTTTCCGAAGCATCTCAAGGGACGGATTTTTTCGGTGATCACACATGGCGATTCCGCGGGTGCTGAAAGCCTCCGGCGCAACCTCCACGATTGGCTGAAAGACATGGAGCTCGTTCCCGCCGGGGCTGCTGCGGTGTTTGACCGCTACATCGGCTATTACGAGCCCTATGCCACCAGCCACGAGGCACTGGATCGTGATACGGCCTTCATGGAAGAAGCGAAGAACGCCGCGCTGACGCTCATAGCCGCCGTGACCGAAATGCGCCAAGGCCGCCAGCCGCCGGGCGATAATCTCGAATCGCCGCGCCAGAAGTAATCCGCGCCATCGCTCCATGAGCATACTCACCGAATTACAACTGCCCTGCGGGACTGCCCCCTTGGAGTAAATGAACCTATGATCCCTCAAGCCATCAGCCTCGATAAACTCAAAGCCCGGTTGTTGGAGATGGACAAAATCGACGTCGCCAAGATCGGGGCGGCGGTGCGGGGCGATGCCGCCCTATAAGGGAACTCACCGGAGGGTGAGCGGCAAACTTGGCGCTTAGAAGGTCCCGCGCAGTGGCGTAGACATTGCCAGGAGAAGGGATTTCAGGCGTTGGGAATCGCTTCTACTGGTCGTATTACTGGGTTTCATATAACAAATTAACTTTTTTGAAGTCGTTGCCTTTCCGTGGCACGGCCATCCTTGTCCGCCTGACGCGGAACATGGGCGGGATGGCCATGCTACGACTGCAGTGGCCCCGTTAACCACGGATGCGAAACTCGGTAATTCTCAGGAACTGGCCTCGTCGGCCGGCTTCGGATTCCCGGATTCTGAAATCATGCGGAATTCCAGGGGCTTGTTGCTGTCCAGGTGGACGTCCCGTTGCGGGAAGGCAATGGCGATTCCGGCTTTTTCCAGTTCTTCATAAATGCGGTGCCGGGCTTCGGTGGTAATGGGGTAGCGTCGGTCGGATGCGGTGGAAAAGAGCACCTTGAACACCAGGGCATTGTCTCCGAAGTCCAAAAAGAACACTTCCGTTTTGGGCTCCTTCAAAACTTCATCAATGGACTCAACGGCGTGGATCAGCAGCTCGACGACTTTCCGGGTTGGACTGCCATAGGCAACCCCCACCAGAATGGAGGAGCGGATGACCGAGTCGGAGAGCGTCCAGTTCACAATGATATTTTCCAGAAGTCGATTGTTGGGGATGATCCGTTGGGTGTTGTCGATGGCTTTGACGCGGGTGCTTCTCGGTCCGATATGCTCCACTTTCACGACATCACCCTCGATCTGGATGGTGTCGCCCTCGTTGACCGGACGCTCAAAAAGCAGAATCAGGCCGCTGATGAAATTTTTGATAATATCCTGGCTTCCAAAGCCGACCCCCAAAGCCAGGGCTCCGCTGACGATGGTCAGCGACGTCAGGGAAATGTGGAAGTACTCAAAAATACTGACACAAAAAACAACGAGAATGATGTAGTAAAGGAGCTTCTGGTAGGCCGAAGCGACCCCGCCGGGAACCCCGTAGCGTCGCAATATGGCTTTTCCCACGAGCGTGCTGAAGGCCCAGGCCACCAGGAATCCGACGCCCAGCCACAGCAAGACCCAGAAGAGGGTGGAAACCCGGAATCCCCGATCTTCGAGTTTGAAGATTTCCGTATACCATATCGCTTTGGCATAACCCCAGGTGGAGTCGCCGATCTCATCCAGGGAAAACGGAGTTTTACCGGCATTCAATTCAAACTGCAGGCGCTTGCACAACTGCAACGTTGTCTTGTGGCTCCAGATCTCCTCCTGATAACAGGCGATCAGATCATCCTGTTGGCGAATAGCCGTTTCCGTCCAGGCTTGGGCTTCCTTATCCGTCATTTCCCGGCTCTTGGATTTGAGGGTCTCCAGCTTTTTTTGGGCGCCTTCCATGCTGGTGGTCAAATAGTCCAACTGGGGTTCCAGGCGCTCCACGGTTTCATCTGCTTTCAACGCCCATGATTTTTTGTCAGAGACATGGGCCCGGTTTTCGTACAGATCAAATCGGAAGCGCATGATATCCCGCGTCAAGGTCAGTTGCTCCAACCACGTTTCATTCAGGATGGCACGGCGCTGTGCGGCCAAATTGGTGGTCTGCAAGGCTTCTATCCGGGCTTTCTTTGCGGGTGAGGCGGAAGGAGAGGGGGGCCCTAGTTCTGCAAGATTCTTTTGAGTCGTGGCAAAGGCGTTCCGGGCGGCGTCCAGCGACTCCTTGATGGCGATTTCCTTGCGGTCGTAGCCCTGTTTGATTTCCCTCCAGAGGGCATCGGTCAATTTCAGGTTTTTTTGTACGTAGAGAATCTGGGGCTGCAGAATCTTGAGATGGGCTTGCAGATTTTCTTTTTTAACCCGGCCATTGAGGATGTTGATCTTGCTGTAGCGCAGCGTGGCCAGATCAACCCGGCTTTGAAGGCCGACAACGCTCGTGGGGAGGGAGTTTGGATTTACGGATTCCTGGGCCAGGCGACGGGCCGCTTCACTTTTTTCAAACGCGCCCTGGTTTTGATTTAGGAGTGCATCGGATTGAATGGAAGCCTCCTGGGCAAGATCCATTTCCTCGGCAAGGCTTTCATTTTCTTTGTAAAGCGAGTCCAGTTTTCCCAGATCGTAGGGCTTGGTGAATTTCTCGTTGATTTGCGCCTCCATGGGGAGGCCGGAGATTTTGGTGAGGGAACCCTTTTCGGTTTCCAGATAATCACGAACGGTCAGGGCCTCTTCCTGTCGGGCCAGGGCGGCGTCGAGGTCGCCCAGTAAAGCAATCTGATCCTTATATAGAACGGGTTGTTTTTGAAGGGACTTGAGTGTTTCCTGGGTCAGGTTTCGCTGCTCTTTAACCGCCTTGATGTCCGGAAGCAGGTTCTCCTCGGCCGGAACGGCTGGTTGTTGCGCTTGATCTTTTGCTGGGGAGGGCAGGGGGCTTTGGGCGTGGAGACGGACCGGGACAGACGTGCAAAAATACAGGGAAAGGGCGGTGATGAGGTAAAAAGGAGACAGAGAAAATGGGCGTGAGAGTGGGATCATAAGGGGATGGAACAAGCTAGCGGCCTTATCTGGGAAAGCCAAGTCAACCACGTTATGAAGGAGAGGGATGTTGCAGGGAGCGGGAAGCGGAGCTTCGTCGCGGGGAAGGCCAGAGATATCCGTGTGGAATAAATCAACTGCATAGTTGCGGCTGAGTGTGAGATCGGGCCGGCTTTTCTGGAAGGGGGGGGCAGGCGCTCACACCGTTCTTGCGGTGTGGGATAAGCAGGCTAGAAATAGCGATTGTGATAAACCCACTCTTGCCGCTTCCCCCGCAAACCACCGACCATGACCGGGCGCTGCCCCATTCACAGAATGGCCTTATGAAAGCTCTCAATAAATGGCCTCTTCTCCTCGTGCTCACCCTGCTCGCCGCTGCCTCGCCGGGCTATGGCCAGGCCAAGGACCCCGCCCCGGTTTACGTGGGCGCCTGGTCGGTCGATAACGAATGGAAATACGTCACGCCGGAGGTCCTCAAGGAAATTGGCACCAAGCGGATTCTCCTCGGTTCCCGCTCCTGGGGTCTGGCCATCAGCGGCTGGGTCGCCCGGTATATCAAGGACCTCAAGGTGGTGTACGGCAAACGGGTTGAAGAAGGTAAATTCGACGCCGTCAGCCCCGACGCTTTCAAGGACCCCGGCATCTTCAACTTCGTCGTCGACGGGAGCAGCAAGCGCCTCCTGTTCTTTGATGATTTCATCCGCAAGGAACCCTGGAGTTTCGGTGGCAAGATCGACGGCGCCCTGCAGACGCTCTACTACATGGGCGATAAGCAGAACCTTGACGAGACTTACTTCCCCGTCCTCGACGCCCTGGCCAAGGATTTCCCCAACATCAAGTTCGCCGTCGCCACCCACGATATCAACGCCGTGGGCAAGGCCGCCAGCGGCAAGGACGAAGTCGAAGCGTCAGGCTGGAACATCCGCGGCGGCGACTACTCCGAAGCCGTGATCAAACACTACTACGGCAAGCTCCCCATCTTTGACATGCGCGACATCGTCTCCACCCGCCCGGACGGCACGGTCTCGTCGTTCGTCCACACCAACGGGAAGACCTACCGGACGATGGTCCGCGAATACTGCATTCCCAACGGCGACCTGATCCATGCCAACGCCCCGGAAGGCGCGCAACGTTTGGGCAGGGGATTCGTCATCCTCCTCGCCAAAATGTACTGCCCGGACAAATTTCCCCCGAACCCCGATGCCCCCAAACCGGAGATTTTGAAGTAGGTTTTGCCTCTTAATTTACGGCGGACTGTAGGGGAATCCGCCTCAGGCGGATCGCTTCCCTTACAATTTCATGCGACTAAAAAATCTCTCTATGAAACGTAATCTGATCTTGTTGCTTGTGTCATTCGTTGTATGTGGCTTTCCTGCCACCCCCCTCCACGCAGCCGCTCTGGATGTCAAGGATGTGAAAGTCGACGGCTGGAATCTGACCATCCAGGGGCAGACGGTCACCATCGACCCGACAAGCACCAAGACCGCGACGACCGACGGGGAACTCAAGGCGGGCACACCGAGTTACGGCGGCCCCCAACTGCTCGGCGGACCGGCCTGGGCCTACCGGGCGCTCCGCGTCCCAACGCTCGTGGCCACACCGGCTGACAAGCCCGAAGTGAAGCTCGTCCCCGGCAAGGATTTTGCCCTCGATGCGGACTGGGCTTCCGTGGCGGCGATCGCAGGTAGCGCTTACCCGGCCGGCACCAAAGTGAAATTCGAGTACCAATACGGTCTGTCCCGCATGGACCTCATCGAGAAAACGCCCGACGGCAAGCTCGCCGTCCGGAAGGGTGTGGAAGACAAAAGCCAGCCCCTGCTGCCCGAGGCGACGCCCGGCAACACCCCGGTGGCCGGCATCTACCTGGGCAACGGGACCACGTCGCTGACGATGGACTCCGTCTGCCTGATCGACCCTTCCTACGACGGCATTCCGCCGGTGCAACGGACTGAGGTGCTCAAGGCGGTGAAGGAGAAGATGGCCTCCGGAAAACCGGTGACCATTGTCTTCCTCGGCGACAGCATCACGGCGCAGCAACCCAAGGATATGCGGGACGGCAAGGGCTCCTTCATCGTCCGTTTCACGGAGTACCTGAAGGCGAAGTATCCGCAGAGCACGTTGGTCACCAGCGAGCTGGCCAAGACGGTGGAGGCCAAGGACAAGCAGATCGTGGTCGTGATGTCCGGCGTGGGTGGCAACGTCTCGACCCAGGCCCTGAAGCGCATGGATACGGACGTTTTGGCACACAAGCCGGACTTGGTCGTGGTCATGCTCGGGGTCAACGATGAGAACCGGAAGGGCGAGGGCAACGGTGTGCCCGTGGGCACTTACAAGTCGAACCTGGAGGCCATCACCGACAAGGTCCAGACGGGTGGGGGACAGGTGATCCTGATGACCACCAGCATGAAGAACCTGAAGTGGAGCGCCTGCGTCGGCAACCTCAACGAGTATGCCGCCGCGGCAAGGGAAGTGTCGGCTGCGAAGAAGACAGCCCTGGTGGACAACTTTGCCGCCTGGGAACAACTGCCCAAGCGCGGCTACAACTACATGGTCTTCCTGGGCAACTGCCTGAACCACCCCGTCGATCTGGGGCACGATTTGTTTTTCCGGGGGCTGAAGTCAGCGTTTGAAAATTAGGGCCAATACCAAATCTTCATGACTATGTCTGAAAAGGGTGGGTAGGGACGGGTATCCTTTCCGCCTCAGGCGGAGGCCTTGGCTTTCGAATTGTCCGGCCTACGCCTCAGCCGTAACTATGCAACTGGAGAAAGGTAGCACAGACATTCTTGTCTGTGTTCTCCAAGACCCACAGGCAGGAATGCCTGTGCTACACGACGGATCACCTTTCGGTGAAGATGAATCCAACTCTTTCCGTGTTCCCAAGGTGGAGCGGGACCTCCGGGCACGCTTGCCTTTGGTCTCTCCTGAAAAACCAGCGTGCTCGGAGAGCCCGCTCCACCCAATACAGCAGACTGCATCCCGATAAACCGGAAATGCTCCAGGTGGTTTTCAGTTCTCACGAACTGATCCCATGGGTGATTGTTCCTTGAAACTGAGTCCGAGGATCATTGACTAAATTTACTAATGAGGGGATAATGCGAAGTGATCATACGACGCCTGCCGGGAACGAAACGCGGACTTTTTTTGGCTCTTCTCCTCTTGATTTCGCCCCTGATGGAGCCTTCCGCTTCGGCCCAGGTTTTCACGGTCATCAACACCAATCCCAGTGGAGCAGGCTCGCTGAGTGATGCTGTCTCCCAGGCCAATCTGACCAGTGGAAGCACCATCGAATTCTCTTTCAGCGGCTCCACGATCACGCTGACCGCCCCCTTGACCCTTTCGAGCGCCGTGTCCATCGATGGCTCAGACAACTGGGCTACCGGCGACATTGGGGTTTCCCCCATCTTTTCGATCACGGTACCCCCCGGGGATACGGTCTCGCTGAATGGATTCAACACGACAGGAAGCGCGGGCCAGGCGGAAATGGAGGAGCGGGAAGCGCCGACACCATTTTCGGTGGATCGGGTGGTGGAGGAGGGGGCGGGGGTATTGGCCTGGACGGAGGAATGGGAATTTCGATGTCGAGTGGCATCCTCAACCTGAATTCCACGATCTACCTCTCCAGCGGCAGTGGCGGCGATGGGGGTAACGGCGGAACAGGCGGCGCAGGCGGAGCCGCTACCGGCACAGCTTCGGTGACGTCTGCGGGCAGCGGGGGCAATGGCGGGTCTGGTGGTACGGGTGGAAGCGGCGGCACCGCCTTGGGGATTTCAGGTGGCATCGTGATGGTCGGCAGCATGGCAACCATCAACGGAAGCAATGGCGCAAATGGGGGATTTGGCGAGAGTGGTGGCGCGGGTGGAGCTGCAGCGACGAGCGGTTCCAGCGCATTGGCTTTCGGTGGCAGCGGAGGTAATGGCGGCAGCGCAGGCAACGGGGGAACCGGCGGGACGGCGATATCGATTTCGAGCGGCACCCTAACGATTGCTTCAGGCGCAGTGATTTTCGGCGCTACGGGTGGGAATGGCGGACCCGCAGGCGGAAGCGGAGGCGCGGGAGGTGCTGCGGTATCCGTCACCGGTAGCGGATTCGGCGGTTCCGGCGGCAACGGCGGAAATGGGGGCAACGGGGGGAATGGAGCAAACGGAGTGGTCATCACAGGCTTCGCGACCATGACCAATGATGCCTCCATTACCGGCGGGAATGGAGCAGTGGGCGGCTCAGGTGGCAATGGTGGAAACGGCGGAGCGGGCGTAGGAGCGGCTGGAAACGGCATCGGCGGTAGCGGAGGCAATGGGGGTGATGGCGGAAACGGGGGCCATGGCGCAGCAGGCCTTTTGATTTCAGGCGCCTCGGCCATCGTGACCAACAATGGCAGTATTTCCGGCGGTAATGGGGCTGCAGGCGGTTCCGGCGGCTCAGGCGGCGTCGGCGGAGCCGGCGATGTATTTGGCAGTCAGGGAATCACGGGCAACAACGGGAGCGGGGGAAATGGCGGTGTGGGCATCGCGGTGACGAACAACAACATCACCCTGGTCAACAACGGCAGCGTCAAGGGCGGAACGGGCGTGGTCAACGGCAACGCCATCGAAATCAGCGGAACGGGGAACGTCCTGGAATTGCGCTCGGCTTCCAACATCACCGGCAACGTGGTCAGCAGCGGCAGTGGCAACACCCTGGCTTTAGGCGGAACAACCGACAGCAGTTTTGATGTTTCAGAGATCGGCGCCCTTGGCGTCAACAAGTATCAGGGTTTCGACAGTTTCGCGAAAAACGGCAGCAGCACCTGGTCGCTTACCGGGTCGACCACTTCGGCCCGCCCTTGGAGCATCAATGCCGGCACCCTGCTCGCCAATAACACGACCGGATCGGCGACCGGATCGGGAACGGTCAACGTGGAGATCGGCGGAACGCTGGGGGGAATCGGTAGTATTGCCGGTCTCGTCCTCGTCCAGAATGGCGCCGTCCTGGATCCGGGCAATGCACCGGGAACCACTTCAACGCTTTCCCTCGGATCCCTGCAATTGAGCCCCGGTTCGACGACACGCTTGAATATCAACGGCACCGTTGCAGGCACCGGCTACGACCAGGTGAATGTCAGCGGCACGGCTGCGCTGGACGGAAATCTCGACCTTGTCTTTGGCGGTTTCACCCCTCTGGTCGGAGACACTTTCACCCTGCTCACCTCGAGCGGATTGAGTGGCAGCACCTTTGCATCGATCAGCTCCGACCTCGGAGCCGCGCTGGTCCTGACCGTCAGCTACACCGCCAATGACGTGGGAATGGGCATTACCCTGGCGCAGGGAGAGTTTGCTCCTTTTGCCGGCACGCCCAATCAATCAGCCGTGGCGTCCAACCTGGACACTTTTTCCACCAGCGGTCTCTATCAGCCTTTGATCGATATCCTCAACAGCCTGGATGCCAGCGAGCTTCCGGGGGCCTTTGACGCCATCGCCCCGGAAGAACTCGGCGCCATGAGCACCTTCGGTTTTGCCAATACCCGCAACGTGTTCACCATGCTTGGCAACCGGGTGAACGAAATCCAAAACGGCCTGCAGTACTCCGCCAACGGCCTGACCCTCATGGATGACAGCAAGGCATTCCGGGAAAGCCTTTTTGCCGGAACGACCCTGATCCCCGGCAGTCAATTGTACGCCCCGAAGGTGGACGACAAGCGCCTGGGCTTCTTTGTGTCGGGGCAGGGGACTTTCGGCGATGTCGACGGCGACGGAAACGCGGATGACTATGATTTCTCGACCGGGGGCCTGTTGGTGGGATCCGACTACCGTCTGACCGAAAACGTGGCGGTGGGGGTCTATGCGGGCTATCAAGGCACCCAGTCGAATACCCAGACCGGCTCTGAGATCAAGTCCGACTCGGCCAAATTCGGGTTGTATGGAACTTACTTCAGCGGGCAGGGAAGCTGGCTTTCGGCCAACATCGGCGGGGGCCTCCAAGATTACGACAGCGAACGCACCTCGGTGGGCGGCAAGGCCGTGGGTTCGACCAGCGGAACCGAAATCAACGGGCAGTTGACCTACGGCTATGACTTCAAGGCCGGGGCCAACAAGGAATGGACCTTCGGTCCGGAAGCGTCCGTGGGGTACACCCATCTGTGGATCGATGGCTTCAACGAAAGCGGCTCGGCAGCACCTCTTCAGATCCAGGACCAGAGCAACGACTCCCTGCGCAGCACCCTGGCGTGGAAAGTCAGCTACGACTGGAAATTGAATTCCGGGGCCTGGACTTTGCGGCCTTATGGCCGGTTGGGTTGGCAGCATGAGTTCATGGACGACAGCCAGGCCATTACCGCCCGCTTTGCCGGGGCAGGAGGCCCCTTTACCGTCAACACCGCCGAGCAGGATGCCGACAGCATCATAGCCGGGGCAGGCGCGCAGATGATGTTCAGCGAAACCATCTCCGCGCAGCTGGGCTACTCCGCCGAAGCCAACAGCGATTACGAAATTCACTCGATCAACGGATCGCTGAATTTCCGGTTCTAATTGACCCTCTGTAGCGGCGGTCTATCGACCGCCGTGCCTTTTTCCCTCCGCCTCCGCCGGATCTATGCAGCTGAAGAATGTAGCACAGACATTCTTGTCTGTGTTCCAAAAGGCCACAGGCAGGACTCCGACATTCGTCGCGAGCGGGATGCCTGTGCTACTCTACAGTTCACCTTTCGGTGAGCACCCATTCAACAGAATCTATCCAGTTCTTACTCTGCGTCTCTGCGCGAGATCAACAGCATAGATCCGGCTCAGGCGAAGGAGGCTCCCGATCGCCGTGACTTTTAGGTGGAGCGGGCTCTTCCTCCAGAGGCGGAAAGGCCGAGCACGCTGGGTAGAGAGCACTTGTAGGGTCAACACATGACTCTTGACGTCAAGAGTCATGTGTTGACCCCATGCGCGTACCGAGAACCAGCAACGGAACCTGGAATTGGCATCTTCGTTTTCCGGAGCACCTGGGAACGGCGGAAGGGTCTCGCCAATGAATGGGTAATAGCCATCGGTGCCTTTTTTCGGCTCCGGAACTTCGACAGGTTGTGCGATGCGCGCATCAACCTTCGCTTTCATCACGTTGAACTGGATCTGGAGTTCTTTGCTCGTCTTCAACATCTCCTTTTAATGATCTACGTCGTCCTGGTCCCAGATTAAGTTAGGATGTGTCGTTTCATTCTTGTGCTGGCCGACGACCTCGGGTGGCTTCGTCGGCATTGAGATTGTTGGTGCGATGTTTGCCTCGGAAACCACCAGTTGATATACTTGGGGCGGCTCTGCGGGGGTTGCAGCCTTGGGTGCCTCGGCAGCCATCATCGGAGGCAGGCACGCCGTTGCTGCCAAGAGGGCAAAAAGAATGCGAAGACGGGGTTTGAAACCGAGGAGTGAACTGGTTTTCATGTCCTGAGGTAAAGTCCCCATATCCGGCGATTTTAGCCAGAATAAACTTTGGGTTACACCGCAGTGACACCGCATATTTTACGGTGCATGTGTTCCTTGCTACAGAATAAATGTGGAACGATCTCCGTTCCTCGAGTTAACAAGGGCGCTTGCAGCTCGCGCTTAAGCAGCAAACCCACGGCGGTGTCGGAGCAGCAACGTGAGTCCCAATCCGAGCGCTAGCATCCCGAGCGTTGCCGGTTCGGGCACGGCTGTGCCGTTGAACTGGAGCGAGGAAATGCCAAATCCCGCCATGTTCGAACTCGTCCCCCCTCCTGCGTACGTAACTGTTTCTGTGAGCCAAACGCCGACACCTGTGAGGTTTCCGCTCCCATCGAAAGCAGAGGAAGTCAAAGGGCTGAGCAGAAATGGGTCGGATGAATCGAATACGTTCCAATTGCCGGAGCCCGGCACCGTAATGACCCCGTCGTTGCCTGTAAAGGAAACTGAAATTGGATCGGTGATATAAAGATTGGTGCCGCCAACCTCCACGATCAGCCGGAATTCCACCGGGCCCGATGCCCCGTATCCCCGCCGGGTGATGTCCACGTCATCAAGGGTACCTGTGAACGCCGAGGTAGGCTCGAACATCGGCGCAAGAAGCGCAACGGAGGTTCCCGCTTCGTCCGGGCTCGGCACCTGCGCGGACGACCCGAAGTAATCGGGAGAGGTCTGCGTCACGTATCGTTGAGCATTCTGGAGGGTGAACGTGCCCGAGGATGTGGGGGTAAAGGCTGCGCCGAACACCCCGTAAAAGAGGGGCCCGGAGTAGTTAATGCTGGATGGGCTAGTCGGAGTCGCTGAACCCACGTCGTTCCAGACATTCGATGTCCCTTGCATACTTGCGTAGGCTGTAGTGGATTCGGAGGGATATAAGGCGATCACTGCGGCACTCGTTATCTCAGGCAAAATGAGGCTCCCCGCGAAGGTAGCCAGAAGTATTAAATGAGGTGCTTTCATCTTCGTAGTGAGTTGCCTGTAAGCTATAGCCTTACAGAGAAATGGATCTCGTAAATAAAATATGAATTCCCCGGTCGATGGCAAGAAAAAATTGCTTCTCAGGCCTCGAAGTTCACGCGATTCAAAGCCGAATGCGCTGAGTATAGCCTTCAGGCTGAGTCGAGGCGCTCGGACCACTAGAGCTACCAAAATCCTGCCCATAAGCACTGAAATCATTCAGTAACCGCCAGAATTTGTCTTAACCACGTAGTACTCCCAGAGTCGCATATTTGGTTGCATTGCCAGTCTATGGGGTCAGTCCTTGAATATTGACAGACTGAGTTAGACGTTGGTTCCAGGACTTATGGTTTTGCCGCATTTTTGCAGAAATTGGCGTCTTCCAGATTGTTCGAGAGGTGTTTCCAGTTTCTTGTTTCCTGTTTCAGTTTGGGATGTGAACGAGGTATCTTGAACCTCAATGCCTAGGTAGTAGGCAGTCTAGCGTTTTTCGGAAATTGGTTGGGCCATGGTTTCTGCCTTTTCCGGGAAGATAGCAAGGGGGGGATAGGGGGCAATACTATACAGACGACAGAGGACGGACGACGGAGGTGAGGCCCATCATTTCTTCAGATGCTTATCGAAGAAATCCGATACGATTTTCTTGTTCTCCGTGCTGTTAAACCCACCGCTTCCATGCCCCCCGCCCGGGAACTCGATATACGTCACTTCAACTCCCGCCTCTTTCAAGGCCTTCGAAAACTCGCGACTCCTGTCAACGGAGACCGTTGGATCCGCATCCCCATGCTGAATCAAGAATGGGGGGTTGTCCGCACGCACGTACGTGATGGGGCTGGCCCACTTGAGCTTCGCCATCAAATCCTCCTCGTCTTTTACGGGTCCCAGTAAGCCAGGACCCGCAGTGGGATCATTGCGGGGTTTGTTCAGAAACTTATGTCCCAAATCGACCGGCCCATACCAGTCGACCACGCACTGAACCCGGATCGATTCATCCACCACACCCAACGGGGTCAGTATCGCGGGAACCTTGCTGAAATCAGCCGCCGCCGCGGTTCCGAGCATGGAGGCCAGGTGCCCGCCGGCCGAAGTTCCCCAGACTCCAATACGATCCGGATTGATGCGGTAAGTCGCCGCATTGGCCCTTAAAAACCGGATAGCCGACCGACAATCTTCAATCTGATCGGGAAAATGAGCCGTCGAAACCAGCCGGTAGTTGATACTGGCAACCGCATAGCCTTTCGGTAATAAATACGCGGCGTGCGCTATGTTTTTTTCGCCGGTATGGAAGCCGCCGGGATGAATAAAGACCACTAGGGGCAGGGGTTTTCCAGTGTTTGCAGGAAGGTATAAATCCAGCATTTGCAACTTCCCGCCTCCGGGAACGTATTCGATGTCGATTTTAGCCTCAACCCCCGCAGGCAATCGGTCGGCTTTCTTGGCCTGGCCGGACTCCTCTTCTGTGGAGTCCTGCGCGAGTAATGACGAGGTTAGAGTCAGACAAATGAAGCCAACCCGCATCCACCCTTTTGATGCTTTCATAAAACTTTTTTGGGTCGTTGGGATTGATCGGAAGATAGCAAGGGGGGAGGCGCTGGCTAGCGCCGTTTAAGGTTTCTGGTTTCTTGTCTTCGGTTGTATAGCTATGGGGTCAACACATGACTCATGACGTTT